>Ga0008836_100677_pt1 | contig 17787 bp, 13 predicted proteins | sample HotLakConsUCCR28_FD_62214 | JGI IMG/M metagenome (GOLD analysis project Ga0008836, IMG submission 62214) | Hypersaline microbial mat communities from Hot Lake, Washington, USA - Hot Lake Consortium UCC-R28 (Hybrid Assembly) ... | reverse complement strand
CCTTCTCCCAAAGCGGGAGAAGGGGAGCCGGAAAGCCTTGTCTGGCCTCCCCCTCGCCCAATTTTGGGAGAGGGGGACTGAGGGGGTGAGGGCCGAGATGTGTGTACACGGTAGCCTTGGTAAGGAGAGGTGCCGCAGGCGGTGAGGTTGGAGCGCCCCAGCGGAGCCCGGAAGCCCGGTTGGCATAACTTTTGACTAAACCTCTCCTTGACAAGGCGGTATCTGTTTAGCGTCGTAGTCCATAATCGCGTGTGGTTAGGCGCTTCGGCCCGCATCCCTAGCCCTGCCCCCAATTCTGAGGGCAGAGAACCGGACTCCCCTCTCCCAGACTTGGGAGCTATCCCTTACGCAAAAGTTGCCATATCACTTATCTGCAAAAGGGTTTGAAAATCGGTTGCGGTCCTTTTACGGGTGGTAGAACCTCACCTAACCTCTCCTTGGTAAGGAGAGGGATCGGAGGCTCGGCGCAATTCGGGTCAAAGCGTTGAGCAGACTGTGACTAAACCTCTCCTTGGCAAGGAGAGGTGCCGCAGGCGGTGAGGTTGGAGCGCCCCAGCGGAGCCCGGAAGCCCGGTTGGCATAGCTTTGAGGGACTTGTGCCGAAGTGATAGCTTGGGCATCACGGAAGCGATCGCGATCGCCGGCACCCGATATTTTGCTGGGACCAAAATATTTTGCTGCGATCAGCCGCTTTAAATTTCTTTACGCGACCCTAATGCCGCCGTGCTCTTGCTCCTCACACTTTGGATCGCTAGCGTACTGACGATTGCTCTTGTGGGTGTTATTTTTCCCAGTAAGCATGGTGAGTCTAAGATCTTGGTGCCAGAAAATTTAATCGATAACCGCAACAACACTGATGATTTACTGGTGGCAGGGATTGGGGCTTCCGCAGGCGGTTTAGAGGCCTTTTCGGAAGTGCTGAGTCATTTGCCTGCCGATACGGGCATGGCGTTTGTGCTGGTGCAGCATTTAGCGCCCGATCGCGAGAGCCTGCTCGACGAGTTGCTCAATCGCACCACCGAGATTCCGGTGCTGCGGGCTGAGCATGGCATGACCGTGGCAGCTAATCGGGTTTATGTCATCCCGCCCGGTACTCAAATGACGATCGCGCAAGGCCGACTGCAACTGGCAGAGCGTCAGGCCGGATTGCCGCAGGGCAAGGTCGTGGATACTTTTTTCACTTCCCTCGCTGAGGATCGCAAAAACAAAGCGATCGCGATCGTGCTCTCGGGCAGCAATGACGACGGAGCTGTCGGCATTCGCGCCGTGTGTGACCAGGGGGGCATCACCTTTGCCCAAGACCGGGCCACCACCGAGTTTCCTGAGATGCCCAGTGCGGCGATCGCCACCGGGCAGGTCGATTTTGTGCTGCCGCCCGCCAAGATTGCCGAAGAACTGGTCAAAATCAGCCAGCATCCCTACGTGCGGGAGCCCAAATCGAGTGAAGCAGAAGAGGACACTCGATTTGAAGATGGTGATCTGGCGATGATTTTTCGGCAGCTACACAAGCACACGGGGGTCGATTTTTCTCAGTACAAGCGCACCACCTTTGAGCGACGGATGCGGCGACGGATGGCGCTGAACAAGCTGCCGCACTTAACTGATTACATCGAATATCTAAAAGAGACCCCCCCGGAAGTCCAGGCGCTGTATCAGGACGTGCTGATCACCGTGACCAATTTCTTTCGAGATGCGGAGCTGTTTGCGGCCCTGCAAGCAGAGGTATTGCCGGCTCTGTTTCAGGAACCCTCGGCGGCTGACAATATCCGTATTTGGACGGCGGGCTGCGCCACGGGCGAAGAAACCTACTCCATCGCCATGGGCCTGCTGGAGTGTCTGGATACGGCAAAGATCAAGCCTTCGGTGCAAATTTTTGGCACCGATGTGAGCGACGAGGCGATCGAAACGGCCCGCAGCGGTCTGTATCCCGCCGATCGCATGGCCGAGGTCTCAACCGAACGGCGAGAGCGGTTTTTTACTGAGGTCGATGGCGGCTTTCAGATTAAGCAATCAGTCCGCGAGCTGTGTATCTTTGCCAAGCATGATCTGAGCAGCGATCCGCCCTTTTCCGACATTGATTTATTAACCTGTCGCAATGTGCTGATTTACTTTCAGTCCTCACTACAGCGGAATGTCCTATCGCTCTTTCACTACAGTTTGAAACCCACCGGGCTGCTGGTGCTAGGCAACTCCGAAACCGTGGGGGAAGCATCCAATTTATTCAAGGCGTTGAATCCGCAGCACAAAATTTTTCGGCGGGAAGCGGTGCCTTCGCAGGTTCATTTCAACTATGTCGGCGGCAGCTATCCCCGAGGCTTTCAGGCCCCCCAGCAGCCAGACTTTTCAGCCCCGCTAAAGCGGTCAACGGTGCAGCAATGGGCCGACCAAATCTTGCTCAATCGGTATGCCCCCGTCGGCGTGATCATCAACGAAAAGCTCGATATCATCCAGTTTCGCGGCGAGACGAGCCCGTTTTTAAGACCGCCCTTGGGGGAACCGAGCTTTAACCTCATGAAAATGCTGCGCCCCAGCTTAATCACCCCGGTGCGCCAAGCCCTAGAGCAAGCACAGCAGCGCTGTGTCGCCATTAAACAACACGATCTGCAGTTAGAAGAAAGCCCAGCGTCGCGGCTGACCCTTGAGGTCATTCCCTTTAATGTGGCTCAGAGTCGGTGTTGTCTGGTGTTGTTTGAGATGGCGAGCCCTGCGCCCCCTGACGCTGAGGCGATCAGGGCGTGGCCCGAGGTGAGGGACGATCTGTCCGATCCCGAGGTCGAGGTTGAGGTGGTGCGGCTCCAGCGGGAGGTCGCCACCCTGCGGCAAGAACTGCTCGATGCTCAGGCCTTTTTGCAAATGACGATTGAAGAGCAAGAAGCCACCCATCAGCAGCTAGTGGCCGCCAACGAGGAGGTGTTATCGAGCAACGAAGAACTGCGGAGCATGAACGAAGAGTTGCAAACCGCAAAGGAAGAAATTCAGTCGGCGAATGAAGAGCTGAAGACGACCAATGAGGAACTGCAAAGCCGCCATGTCGAATCGCGGCGGGCCAATGATGACCTGCTGAACCTGGTGAACAACGTTAATATCCCTATTTTGATGTTGTCGGGTAATCTGCATATTCGCAGTTTTTCGCCCGCGGCGAGGCAGATGTTTAATCTCATTCCGACCGATGTGGGGCGACCCATCAGCAATATTCGACCGGAGGTGAATCTGCCCGAGCTAGAACCGTTGGTGCAACACGTGGTGGAAACGCTGTTCACGGTCGAGCAGGAAGTGCAGGATCAGGAAGGCCGCTGGTATTTGCTGCGGGTGCGGCCCTACCGCACGGTGGAAAATCGCATCGACGGGGCAGTGCTGACCCTGATTGATATCGATACCATGCGGCGGACGGAAGAGGAACTGCGCCACAGTCGTACCGAGCTCGAACGTGAGTTGTTGGTGACGGAGCAGATGCGGCGGCTGAGTCTGCAACTGTTTGAGTCGCTGGATCTGGATCAGGCACTCAATGAAGTGCTGGATGCGGCGATCGCCCTCCTCAAAGCCGACATGGGCAATGTGCAAATTTACGATACCGAGCAGGACGTCCTCCTGCTGACCGCCCAACGGAGTCTGACGCCCGCCTTTTTAGAGATTTTTGCGGAGGTCGACGATACCGATCACTGGGCCAGCAGTCGTGCGTTGCGATCGCGGCGGCGCATCGTCATCGAAGATGTGCAAACCGATCGGGACTATGCCCCCTACCGCGAGATCGCTGCCGCTGCCGGGTATCGGGCGGTGCAGGCGACGCCGCTGCTCAATCGGCAGGGCGAGGTGTTGGGCGTTCTGTCGACCTATTTTCGCCAGCCCTATCGCCCCAGCGAGCGCGAGCTCCAGTTGTTGGATATCTACACGCGGCAGGCCTCCGAATTCATTCAACTGGTGCGGGCGGAAAAAGAACGTCAGCATCTCATTGAAAAGGCCCAGGCGGCGCGGGCGGAAAACGCCAGTAAAGATGAGTTTTTATCAGTGCTCTCCCACGAGTTGCGCACGCCCCTCAACAGCATTCTTGGGTGGACGCAACTGTTCGAAATGGGGCAATTGAGCGAGACCGATCGCGAGCGGGCGATCGCGACCATCCGCAACAGCGCCCAGGTGCAACTGCAACTGATCGAAGACCTGCTCGACGCTTCTCGCATCATTCAAAATCAGTTCCACATTGCGCGCCAGCCCACCCACCTGACGGCAGTCGTCGAGCGGGCGATCGCGCTAATGCGCCCCCAGGCCCAGCAAAAAAGGCTGCAACTCCACCAGGAGTTAGAGCCCAGCCCGGAACTGCTGTCGGTAGACCCCCAGCGGCTAGAGCAAGTATTTCAAAATTTGCTCTCCAATGCGGTGAAGTTTACGCCGGAGGGCGGTCAGATTACCGTGCGGTTGACCTACGGCGACGCCCACATCGCCGTGCAGATCAGCGACACGGGCATTGGCATCGCTCCCGACTTTTTGCCCCACGTGTTTGAACAGTTTCGGCAGGCTGACGCGACCAATACTCGCCGCCACAACGGGTTGGGGCTGGGGCTATTTTTGATTCGCTCGATTGTGGAAGCCCATGAGGGCACCGTGCAGGTCACCAGTCCCGGCGTGGGTCAGGGCACCACGTTTACGGTGACGCTACCTCGCACGCCCGCCGAAACCACCGCCCCGCCATCGGTGCCGTCACTGGCGCTAGCGGCCCTCAGCCTCGAAGGGATTACGCTGCTCCTGATTGATGACGACGAAGCGAATTTAGAACTCTATACCTATTACCTGGAGGATCTGGGGCCGACCGTGTTAGTGGCGCAGTCTGCCGCCGATGCCCTGGCCCTGCTGGAGCAGGAGACGGTCGACCTGATCATCAGTGATATTGGGCTGCCGGGGATGAATGGTTATGACTTTATCCAGGAAGTGCGATCGCGCCCCGCTGAGGCCGGGGGCAATATTTTCGCGATCGCCCTCTCGGGCTATGCCTCCCAAAGCGATATCCAGGCGGCCCTCGACGCCGGATTTCAGCTCCACCTCGCCAAGCCCGTTGATCTGGAGGAGTTAGCGATCGCGATCTACAGCCTCAGTCGGGATTGAGCCCCGCAGATTCTAGACTGCGTTTGGGCAACTAAAACCTCACCGCCTGCGGCACCTCTCGTTCGTAAGCAGAGGTTGATGCACACTCCGGTTCCTCTCCTTACGAAGGAGAGGTTAGGTGAGGTTCTTGCGATCGCGCCAAACACCCGTTTTCAACCTAGTCCCCTGATTCTTAGCGTCGTCATGCCCGGCAGGCTTTAGGGGGCGGCAACAGGTTCGTAAGGAGAGATTGATGCACACTCCGGTTCCTCAGCCAGGATTGAGCACTACAGATTCTAGACTACGTTTGAGCGACTAAAACCTCACCGCCTGCGGCACCTCTCCTTCGTAAGGAGAGGTTGATGCACACTCCGGTTCCTCTCCTTACGAACGAGCGGTTGATGCACACTCCGGTTCCTCTCCTTACGAAGGAGAGGTTAGGTGAGGTTCTTGCGATCGCGCCAAACGCCCGTTCTCAACCTAGTCCCCTGATTCTCAGCGCCGCTATGCCCAGGGGTGGTGGTGAGTAGGTGAGAGCATGGCGAGGCAGAAGTGGGGCTTTGATCGTGAGCGCTGCCCTTACGTTTGGCTGGTGGTGAAGCGGGTTTGGCGGCGCTGGCCCGATCGCTCCCCAAAAAAGCCCGCCACATTCGCCACCTGAGACACAAACATCAGGCTCGCCACCGCGATCGCGCGATGCAGGGGGAGTTGACGTAAGGGGTAGGTGAGCAACTGCCAATAGAACGAGAAGGGCTCGACTTTGATCGCGCCAGCGGTGCGGTGGGCGCGAACTTGGTGAAAACAAAACGCCCCCCGTCCGTAGTTAAAGTGCTGCCGCCAAAACGATTGGAGGGTCAGCTCGTGGGCATGGCGAACCTGCACCTCTGGCGCATAGTGCATCGGCCACCGATGGGCGTGCCAGCGATCGCAAAACTCGCGGTCCTCCCCCGCTGCTAGGGGAAAACTGGTATCAAACCCCTGGAGCTCTAAATAGTGACGGCGGGGCACGGCAAAATTATTGGAAGCAAAAAAGGTGGCGGTTTCGGGGGTGGGGTTGTAAAACCCGTAAAGGTAGTCGAGCAACACCTGACTGGCGGTTGAGTAAACGTTGTGGGGCAAGGCGTTGAGGGTTTTGCCCCCCACCAGCGCTGCAGGATTGCTCTCAAAGGCCCGTTCTAAGGCGGCGAGCCAGGTATGGGTGGGTTGACAATCGTCATCGGTGAACGCGATATAGCGTCCGTGAGCGGCGATCGCGCCGGTGTTGCGGGCACTGGCGGGGCCGCCATTAGGCTGCCGCAGGAAATGGAGCTGTAAATCTCGCTGAAAGGGTTGCACGACCGGCTCTAAGGACGAGTCACTGCCATCGTCGACCACGACCACCTCAAAGCGATCGCGGGGGTAGGTCAAATCCGTCAGGCTTTGGAGACAGTGGCGGAGTCGCTCGGGGCGATTGTAAGTCGGGATAACAATGGAAAAGGGTAAATTTTCAGGATTCATAGTGATCACTCAAGTCAGGCGGCATGAGCTTTAACAAGCGGGAGATGGCGCTAAACTAGCGGCCAGGGAAAGGCGTAAAGGAATGAGGGGAGCGACCCTAGCGACTAAGCCGTGCGAGAGAGCTGCCGCTCCGCCGACTGAGCCCCATCCCCCTGGTGCCGCAACTGAGACCACTCAGCATCGGTAAAGTTTTCGTGGTAGGACCGCTCGACGTTGATATTCCAGATATCGTGTTGCTCACCGGCAATATTTTTCGCCGCTAAGAGCGCCGCCAGCATGGAATGATCTTGATTGTTATAGCGGTGCATGCCATTACGCCCCACCGTCTGCAAATTGTCGAAGGTGCGAATGTAGTCTTCCAACACTGTTAAATGTTTGCGGTATTCACCGTCATACACGGGATAAGCCTTGTACTGACGAATCACACAGCCGTCGATGACATCACTCGGTTGAACTCCCAAATTCAGTCTGACAATTTCCTGAGAAGCTAACTCAATCAGGTCGGCATTGGGCATTTCCCAGAGGTCATCGCCCTCGCTGCAAAAGTACTCCATGCCCAAACAGGTTTTGCTCGGGTCGGGCACCATTTCAGGGCTCCAGTTCTTAAAGTTTTGAATGCGCCCCACGCGAAACTCTGGACTGTGGATATACAGCCAATTATCGGGAAAGAGATGGGGGCGATCGATAATCAGAGAAACAATCAAAAAGTCTCGATATTTGAGTCCTCGGGCGGCCTCTAAGACAGGCTGAGGCGGCGGCGGATCAAGCCGATGCACCAGAGCCGAAATGGGCATCGAGTTGATAAAGTGATCGCCTTCTAACTCAAAAGTGAAATCACCGCGTTTAGCCACCACTTTGTTCACATGTTGACCTTCGCGTTCTACCCGAACCACCTCAGTCTGCAAATGCACGAGGGAACCATTGGCCTCTAAAATTTCCTGGCAGCGCTCCCACATCATCCCCGGCCCTAAGCGGGGGTAATTGAATTTTTTGATCAGGCTTTTGGAGTTTTTGCTGCCAAATAAGGAGTTGAGAACGGCTTCTTTCAGTGACAGATTGCGAATGCGTTGGGCGGCCCAGTCAGCCCGGATTTGACTACAGGGAATCCCCCAAACTTTTTCGGTATAGGTTTTGAAAAAAGTTTTATACAAGTGCGAGCCAAAACAATCAATGACCCAGTCTTCAAAAGATTGCGGTTCGGGACGTAAACGGAGAAACTTCTTAGCCTTCGCGGATAGGTAGCTGAGGGCGATCAAGGTGCTCCGACGCAGCCCTAAATTTTTGAGGGTTTTAAACAGCGCAAGCGGGTAATCATAAAACTTGCCGTCATAGTAGATGCGCGACATCCGGGGCGTTTGGATGAAATCATCACCGAGAATTTCCAGCCAAATTGCTTGCACTTCGCCAACTTTGGTAAAGAAGCGATGGCCGCCGATGTCAAACCGATAACCTCGATAGGTCTCAGTACGAGAAATGCCACCGACTTTATCGGCTTTCTCTAAGACGACGGATTGTCGACCATGCTTCAAAAGTTCGTAGCCTGCAGTTAAACCCGCTGGTCCACCGCCGATAATGATGACTGGGTCGATTTTACTCATGAACTCAAACCTTCTAAATTTACTTGCGCAATCAGCATTAATGGGACCTATAGACTCATCTTGCAGCTACTTCAAGACGTTTGGAAATTCGTTCACGCTGGAGAGCATTATTGAGGATGTCGGCAGCGTTTGCCTGGATATCAGATATCGTTGACGAAGTCGCCGGTTAGCACCTAAACGTCAACTATCTTGGGGTTGCGATCCTGAGCTTGGGGCGTCACGACATCACGATGATTCAGCGGCTTAAGAGGACCGGCGCATCGGTTGGTCAGGGGTAAAGTGCTTTCGGTAGGCTTGCTCTAGATGGTAAATAAAGGTGCCATAGGCAAAGGCTGCCCCCCCGTACAAAAAATAAAACCAGTGCCAGGGAATCACCCGCAACGTAAATAGCCCCCCCCGACACCGTCTAAAAAACTGGTAGACACGGCGATTGGCAATGATTAACCCGCCCATGAGCAAGGCCGACAAAATCAACCATTGGGCCTGCCAGAGACTGGCGAGCAGACTGGCCACCAAGAGATAGACCATCACCACGCTGAGGCGACTGCTTTGATCTAAGTTGAGATCAGCCTGAAACTGGCGGTGCTGCAGGATGAGCCGGGTCCAGGGCAAGGCCCGATAAAAAATTTCGGCCCTGAGCAGTGAACCGACTTGCCAATGTTTGAGATGTTTGACGTGGATATCTTTGCAAAGCCGGATGGTATATCCCTGTTGGCGGAGTCGATATCCGAGCTCGATGTCCTCTACACAGGGCCGCAGATAGGTTTCATCGAAGCCATCGACTGCCATAAACGCCCCTCGCCGAATGGCTCCGCAAGCGCCCCAAAAGGTCGAGGCCGTTTCCAAGGCCGTTTGGTGGGTGTAATGATGAATCAGATTTTTGTACTGAGACAGAAAATTGCTGGCCCCCGGTGCGTCGTCATAAGAACCGATCAGCGCCGTTAGTTCGGAATCTTGCTGAAACTCCGCTCTGACCAAGGCGATCGCGTTGGGATGAACCGCCACATCGGCATCCACAAAGAAGAGAATATCGCTAGTTGCCGCCTGGGCTCCGACGTTGCGGGCGCGAGCGGGTCCCCTATTGTCGGCTAGGCAAAATACGCTGGCCCCAAACGATTCGGCGATGCGCCAGGAATCATCACCACCGCCATCCACGACTACGATCAGCTCCTCAGGGCGATCGTGACTGTGTTGGATGCTCTCAAGACAACGACGAAAGCTGTTGCCACCGTTGTAGACAGGAATGATCACGGCAACAGTTGGAGGATGGGGCAAACGAGTGTTTATACCTAAGGCTCTCATGGCGATAATGGAAGATGTTCCCTAGCGATCAAAACGGGTCAAAAGCTACACTCTGAGCAAATTTGGTATTTTCTATAGGGCAAGGCTAGAGCCTGAGGGGAGCAGACGAGCTTTGAGACTTCAATGGGGTGAAAGCACCCTATGACTGCACCAGTTATCAATATTTTCTAAACGAAATAGTTGAAGACTTAAAAGCAAGTTGTTCATGAGCATCTTGCTGTAATGTGAATTCATAAGACGGTGCGAATTAAGAAATAATCAAATTCGTCGAGTTTGGCTGCCGCCTTAAACTTGTTGTGGAACTAACTGCAAAGCGGAAAAGCATTTAAATATTGATGATCAGTGAGATAGAAACCGACAAAAATAATTAATTGATAGCTTCTTCTCACTAGAGACCCGAAAGGGTTAAACCATTAAGTAATTCAGTGGAATTACTATTTCACGATATGTGGTTTCTTGTTTGAGAGGCAACCCCAAAAGTCGTCTTCATAAGAGCTTCATAATTTTCTCGGTTATATGAAGATTTGATGTCCGAGCTTTCAAAACCCATGTGCAAAGCCGCTTGAGGGCCTTCGGGGCGTTCTTGAGTGGATGACGGCAAGTGACTCTGGTTCGATAGGCAAATGCTCTGGTCAACCTTTCGGTAACGTCAATGGCTGGGGCGTATTGGTTCGGCAGGCTCCGAGAAATCGATTGGCCGATAGGGGATGGGTGAATTTTGCGGCGGTCTCTCTGAAGGCGAACGGTCAACTTCCTAAGGGTTGCTGAATTCCACAGGCGGAATGTCGCGCCCAGAACCTTATGGAGTAAGCGAGTGCAAAATTGGCGGGGCTTGCTCAAATCCAGATGCCCAGTGGCTCCCGCGATCGCTAGCGCTGGTTCAGTAGGTCGCCAAAATTAAACTTGACACTTTATTAGTAATTAGTTGGTCGTTGAGGCCCGTTGGCGTAGGTTGCCCCGCTGCCGTTGGGTTACCTGGCCCCTTCAGATCAGCTGGGCGTGGGGTGTGGGCGTAGGGCGGCGATCGTTTCGCGGCAGGCTTGAGCCACCTGGTCAATTTCTGCGACGGTGTTAAAGCGGCCCAGGCCAAAGCGCAGTGAGGCATAGGCCAGTTCATCGCTATGACCGATCGCTTTCAACACGTGGGAGGGGGCCGTACTGGTAGAGCTACAGGCAGCTCCAGAAGAAACCGCCACTACATTTTTGAGCCCTAAGAGGAGGGCCTGACCATCGACTCCGGTCACGCTGATATTCAGGTTGTGGGCTAACCGCTGGGTGGGATGGCCGTTGAGCCGGACGCCGGGGAGAGCTTGCAGGGACTGCCAGAGGCGATCGCGCAACACTTGCAACGATGCCTGCTCACTGATTTGGTGTTGCCAAGCGAGTTCCAGCGCTTTCGCAAAACCAACGATTTGCGGGGGGTACAGCGTGCCGGAACGTCGCCCCCGTTCGTGGCCGCCCCCGTGCAGTTGTGCCGCGAGAGCCACGCGGGGATTGCGCCGCCGGACGTAGAGTGCTCCGATCCCCTTTGGGCCATACACCTTGTGAGCAGTCATGGAGAGCAGATCAATATGTTGGGCCTGCACGTCCAGGTCAATTTTGCCGATCGCCTGGGCGGCATCGGTATGGAAGAGCACCCCACGATCACGGCAACACGCGCCGATTTCCGCCAGCGGCTGCAACACCCCAATTTCGTTATTGGCAGCCATCACCGAAACCAGAATAGTGTCCTCCCGCAGCGATCGGGCCAACTCCGCGACATCCACCAGCCCGTTCGATTGCACGGGGAGATAGGTCACCTCAAAGCCCAGACTTTCCAAATAACGGCAGGGATCCAGCACGGCACTGTGCTCCGTTTGCACCGTCACCAAATGTCGTCCCCGATTAAAGTAAGCTTCGGCCACCCCCTTAATTGCCAGGTTGTTGGCTTCTGTGGCCCCACTGGTGAACACGATTTCTTCCGGGGTGGCGTGGATGCCAGCGGCGATCACTTCCCGCGATCGCTGCACGGCGGCTTCGGCTTCCCAGCCGTAGACATGACCGCTGCTAGCGGGATTGCCAAAATGCTCCGTAAACCATGGCAGCATGGCCTCTAGCACCCTGGGGTCAAGCGGGGTGGTGGCATGGCAATCTAAATAGATAGGTCGAGCAGTACGAGTCATAGACAGGTTGAAATGAATACCCCTGGTCACAGTATCCTCAATCTAGCGCTGCTCAACCGGGGATCTCTGGCCGGTAATCCGTGGCCCATTATGATTGGCAGTTGGCTGCCCGATGCCGCCATATTTGTGTTTTATGGCTGGGCCAAAGCGGTCAATTTACCGGAGGCGGTGATTTGGAATGAGGCTTATTACCGTCCCTTTTGGCAAGACATCTTTGCGATCGGCAACTCCATACCGCTGGCGCTGCTCGGTGCAGGCTTGGCGCTGTGGCTCCGACGACCCGCTGGGGTGGCCCTCTTTGTCAGCATGTTGCTCCATCATTTGGAAGATTTTCCTTTACACCATGAGGATGCGCATCAACATTTTTGGCCGTTGAGTTCCTATCGCTTTATCAGTCCCGTGTCCTATTGGGATCCCGATCACTATGGAGCCTATGGTGCCCTCGCCGAGGTCGGTTTAACCCTGATCGCCAGCTTCTACTTATGGACGCGATCGCGATCGCTCTGGGGTCGCGGCCTCCTGATCTTGACTAATGTCGCCTATCTGGTGGGCTACTGGCAACTCTACGGCTAGGGAGATTTTCGCCAGGAGGGGTGGTTTTTTAGGGCTTAGTGCTAAAAGCTACAAACGGGTCGTTAACGCTCGACTACGCTATGGTGGATCTAAATTTTTAACTTTTGTTGAATTCTGGCCTCCCTGGCGTCTTTTTATGCATAGAGCAGCAGTCGATCTTTTTCAGCTCCTTGTCCAAGCCGGAGCAATGCCAGGAGAGGATTTTTCCTGTGATCCTGAGCAGCAAGCCTATCACCTGAATCAACGCTGCTACGACTTGTTGCAGGCCGCCTATCCTGACGTTGATTGGCTAGAAATTTTGGGTGATCCCTATGCTGGCGTTGATGAGCGGATTGCAGCGCTGCATCAACAACTGGGCCACTGCTTTGTCGATGAAATTTTGACTGGCATGACGCAACGTTTAGCCAGCTTGCCTGACGATCAAGCGGCTGGCTACGTGCAAGCGATTTTAGTCGGGGTGGAAAGCGCCACCGGTATTGCGCTTTACCCTTTTTTGATGGAATCGTTCAGTTTGTCGGAGCAGGCCCGATTGGAGTGGTTGCTGCGGCAAGAAGCGGTGGCGATTCCCGGTGATCTGTGTTTGCAAGATATCTTGCAGGCGGCTGGGGCGACGGCTGAAGATTATGAAGTGCACGCTGGGGAAATGTGGCTGACGGAGGCCGGTTGGCAGCGACTCGCCCTCGTGTGGGACGGGGAAAGTACCCTGCATACGAGTGTGCAACGTCAGCGATCGCCCAAACAACCCTGAGGGCTGGATAACTGTACCCACAGCTGTTTAAAATGTTTTTGCTAAAGAAAATCTAAAATTTTCAGGTCGACCGACCATTCCGTTGTCGCCCTGTAACTGGCTAAGGGATGAGGATTATTTAAAGTCCAATTTTGGTGAGAGATGTCCCTTGCCTGTCGGGGGACAGCCGAGACGGCTATCCCAACTTATTCAATTCTCATTCCTAAACCGTAGGATTATCTAAGTCCCCCTCGGCGTAAATTTGCTACCCATTAGCCCTCACCCTAAATCCCTCTCCCAAACTTGGGCTACTGTGTATACACAACTCATCGGCCTCACGGATGGGCGAGTTTCCACCCCAGGAAGATGCCCTCAAAAATCTGTAACCCTCGATAGAAGGTCACGATACCCGGAGGTCTTTGACTTTGATAGCCCGACCATCCGCCGAGACGAGCAATCAACCAAGCCGCCCACGCTAATCTAATGGCCAGCACATGGCGGCCCTCCAGGTGCCCTTGGCAATCGACCCTGAGGCTCTCGATGACCTTATCTAAGGTCACCTCGTCGTTCCCGAGCCAGCGGTAATCCCCCATCTGTTCTGCCCCATCGCGTGAAATCGCGCGGATACTCGTGGTTCGATGCTGACTCAAAGCCTCGTCCAATTCGCCCCCCTTTTTTCCAGTCGCTGATCCCCAAAGGCAGCTGACGGGTGGGAACGGGCATAACTCAAAATGGGGTTCGTCGGCATCGCCATGGTCAATCTAGGAGGTCGTCTATCGTTACGGTAGATCAATGCCTCCTGATGCGGCTAGAAAACCCATCGGCGTCTTGGCTCCTAGCGGCTCCAACCCTAGTCAAATGAGGGTTCCGCGATTTGTGTGTACACCGTAGCCTTAGAAAGGAGAGGTGAGGTGAGGTTCTACCGCCCGTAAAAGGACCGCAACCGATTTTCAAACCCTTTTGCAGATAAGTGATACAGCAACTTTTGCGTAAGGGATAGCTCCCAAGTCTGGGAGAGGGAGTCCGGTTCTCTGCCCTCAGAATTGGGGGAAGGGCTAGGGATGCGGGCCGAAGCGCCTAACCACACGCGATTATGGACTACGACGCTAAACAGATACCGCCTTGCCAAGGAGAGGTTTAGTCAAAAGTTATGCCAACCGGGCTTCCGGGCTCCGCTGGGGCGCTCCAACCTCACCGCCTGCGGCACCTCTCCTTAGCAAGGCTACCGCTTATACATAAGTTCCTGACTAACTATTTCACGCTATCTAGCCCCCTTTTCTGGTATGCCCGGAGGGCTTTAAGCCCCCAAGTTTGGGGGACTTCAAACTCCGGTCTCCCCCCAGAATTGGGGGGACTAAGGGGGGCGAGTGCGCCTGTTGAGGTGGCAATCGAGATGTGTATAAGCGGCAGCCTTAGCAAGGAGAGGTTTAGTCACAGTCTGCTCAACGATTTGACTCGAATTGCGCCGAGCCTCCGATCCCTCTCCTTGCCAAGGAGAGGTTAGGTGAGGTTCTACCCGTGAGGCTGCTCCGGCAGTTGCGCCGCGATCGCCCAACTTAGGCCGACAAACGATTTAATGGAAAGGCACTGGCAACCCTTGATCTCCGCATGACCCCCAAAGAGCAGCTCATCCAAGAACTCGACGACCTGGCAGAACCGCTCATGGTCGAGGTTCTAGACTTTTTGCAATTTTTGAAAGCCAAGCAGACAAATGACTCTGCCCCGGTGCAACAGGCACGGGCTGAGCTGGTCGCCGAGGCGATCGCCCCGCCGCCAGCCCCCACCCCGAGCGATCGCCTCCCCCCCATTCAGGCGATCTACACCGATGGCGCTTGCTCGGGCAATCCGGGGCCTGGGGGGTGGGGCGTCGTGCTCTATTTCCCCGATGGCTCAGTACACGAGTTGGGGGGCGGTGATCGCCAAACCACCAACAACCGCATGGAAATGCAGGCCGCGATCGCGGGGCTGGAATTTCTCATCGCTTCAGGACAGAAAAAGCCGGTAGAGCTATTCACTGACAGCGAATACGTCAAAAAAGGCATCACGCAGTGGATTGCCGGATGGAAGCGGCGAAATTGGCAAACCTCTGCCAAAAAACCAGTGCTTAATCAAGATTTGTGGCAAAAATTAGATGCGGTGAATCAAGCTGCTCAACAACAAACTGGTGCCCCTGTGCAATGGACTTATGTACGCGGCCATGCCGGAAATGCAGGAAATGAGCGGTGCGATGAAATTGCGCGGGCGTTTTCTCAAAATCAAGCGATCGCCCTTCAGCAACATCCTCAAGCCCAGAATATTGCCCCCTAATTTCAGCGCAGAATAGACTTACATCTCTCATTACTCAAAAAAGAATTGATGCAATTTAGGGGGCTTTACAAGATAAAAAGCCTAAAATGGAGACAAGTTTTTTCTAAGGAACATAATGGCTGATTCAGGGGTCAACGACGTAATTGAAACCACAGAGAATCTGCCCCGCGAGGCGCGAGTCACTCAACTCCGCAACACGATCGACACCCTCCATATTGCCGACGCGATCGCCAAAGAGGGGTACTTGATCACCAGTTCGGAGCTGGCAGATTTAATGGACGTGAATGCCAGTGCGGTCACCAGTCGCGGTGAGTATTGGGCCTGGCGCAACTGGTCCGTGTCGCGGGTGCGCCGCGAAGGTAACCAGATTCTCTGGCAGCTTGAGCGCATCGATTAAGCACACCGCTCGACTAATCACACCGCTCGACGGTCTGCCGCCGCCGGGATGGCCCCCCTCGCGATCGCCCCCCGCCAGCGCCACACGGTCTACCGTTTGGGGCGCGTCTGATAGACCTGAAACGCAATCAGGCCGAGCAATCCTAAAAAGCAGATTGCGGCGGCGGCGTCCGCCGAGCTACCCGGCAGGGGCAAGTACACACCCCAGAACATTGTCGAGATCATCGTGAGCCTATCGTTGGGGAGTCGCGTTGGCCGTCATTGATTGCAGTGAGGTAAAACCCGCTTGCACGATCGCGGGTGGTGGCCGTGGCCGCGCTCCCCCTCGGGGATCGGAACGGTGAGACCAAAGCTATAGTATGACGGTTACGACCAGAGTTACTTGTATGGTTCCTCCCCAGCGATCGGAGTCAGACCGCCCGGCAGCCGCCGATCAGATCCTTGAGCAAGAGATTCGTCAGGGACGTCAGTTTTCCCTCGCCGATGCGATCGGGCGCGCAGGCGGCGACTTGCTCAAGGGCGAATCGCCGGTGCCTAAACTCAGGCAGGTCAAAAATGAGTTGACGGGCTTTGTCAAAACCCATTTGCATGATCCCTCGGGGGCGTTGCAGGCCACGCTGGTCGACCTCATTCAATCCGATGAGCTGGCGTGCAATCGCCATTTTGAGACGCCCCTGCTGGCTTTGGTTGAGCTGCTCCAGCTATTGCTCCACCAGGAAGCGCACCTGCGGGAGTTTGTGCGGCGGGTCGATATGCGCTGGGGCCAGCTCTATGGCGAGCGCCCCCATTTTGAACTACCCGGTCAGCCGCCGCACCCCGACGATGAATACACGATCGCCTCGGTGCGATCGCAACTGCAAGCGCTCTTAGCCCTGGTGCCGCCGCCCCGCCCCTAACCCCTCTGACAGCCATGTCTGAGCTTCCCTCTCCCCGTCCCGATATTGCCTACATTCCTACCCCCTATGACGCGGTGGCGGCCATGTTGAGGCTGGCCCAGGTCGGCCCTCAGGATGTCCTATATGACTTAGGGTGTGGCGATGGGCGGCTCTTGATTGAGGCAGCCCGGCGCTGGGGTACCCAGGGGGTCGGCATCGACCTTGATCCGGCTTGCCTGCAACTCGCTCGCTACCAGGCCAAGGCGGCTGGGGTTGATCACTTGATCACTCTGCAACAGCGCAATCTGTATGAATGCGACATCACTGCCGCCACCGTCGTTGCGCTCTATTTACTGCCCCATCTGAATGTGCGCCTGTCACCTCGATTGTTGCAACAGTTGCGCCCCGGCGCTCGGATCGTCTCTCACCAGTTTGATATGGGCGATTGGGAACCCGACGCCATGCTGCAACTTCCCTTATCCGAAGAAGAATCCACCATTTATGTTTGGCACATTCGATAACTTCTGCCGTCAGCGCCTCGCGAACTGCCCAGTCGTGCAACAAGCGGTTGCCGATTTTGCGCGATCGCCACTGGCGGAACCCGGTCCCTTGGCGATCACCTCAAAGTTTCGAATTCTAAACCCCGTCTAAGGAATGAGGATCAAATAACATCCCAATGGTTAGGGCAGGCAGCTTGCCTGCTTTGGGACAGCCGAGACGGCTATCCCAACTGATTCAATTCTCATTCCTAAGTTGAGAACTGGAGTTTCACGCGATCGCAAAAACCTCTCCTTGCCTTTGGCGAAGCCTGCCCGGAGAGCTTAGGAAAGGAACCGGCAATTCTGTCAAATTTGGGGCCAACGGTTTAGCAACATGTGCATAAACCTCTCCTTGGCAAGGCTACCGCTTATACATAAGTTTCTGACTGACTGCTTCCAGTGATTTAGCCCCCTTTTCTAGTATGCCCGGAGGGCTTTAAGCCCCCAATTCTGGGGGACTTCAAACTCCGGTCTCCTCCCAAAATTGGGGGGACTAAGGGGGGCGAATGTGCCTGTTGAGGTGGCAATCAAAATGTGCATAAACCTCTCCTTGGCAAGGCTACCGTGTACACACATCTCGGCCCTCACCCCCTCAGTCCCCCTCTCCCAAAATTGGGCGAGGGGGAGGCCAGACAAGGCTTTCCGGCCCCCCTTCTCCCGCCTTGGGAGAAGGGGTTGGGGGATGAGGGAAAAGCCCTGAAAACAAGGGTTTCAGGACTTATGTGTACACCGTAGCCT
>Ga0008836_100674_pt1 | contig 17880 bp, 14 predicted proteins | sample HotLakConsUCCR28_FD_62214 | JGI IMG/M metagenome (GOLD analysis project Ga0008836, IMG submission 62214) | Hypersaline microbial mat communities from Hot Lake, Washington, USA - Hot Lake Consortium UCC-R28 (Hybrid Assembly) ... | reverse complement strand
ATCAACTGTCGGAAATCAGGCAGTTGATCAGGCAGGTAAGCCAAGACAAAACCCTGATCCTCAGTACGCATATCATGCAGGAAGTGGAAGCACTTTGTGACAAGGTGGTGATCATTCACAAAGGCAGGATCGTTGCTCAGGACCTGTTGAGGCACCTTAAATCCACTCAGGACGATTCTCAACTTATTTTTGAGACGGAAGAGGAAATCCAACCTGACTGGTTGGAAGGAATGGCCTACAGTCATTTTGCCCATTCCAAGCCCGGGAGGATGGAGTTCGTCTGCAAGGACCCGAAAAAATTAAGACAGGAACTTTTGGGAATGGTGCAGCGCAGAAATTTAAATTTAATTAGTATCAGACAAGAGGAAAAAAACCTGGAGTCTGTGTTTTACAGATTAACCCAAAACTAAGGTATGTTGAGCCTTTTCTTTAAAGAAGTAAATGCATTTTTCAGCAACCTTTCCGCCTACCTGATTACCAGTATCTTTCTGGTTGCCCTGGGCCTGATCGTCTGGGTTTTTCCAGGGACCAGTGTACTTGATTATGGGTATGCAGACCTGGATCCGTTGTTCAGCTATACCCCATTTGTTTTTGTTTTCCTGATTCCTGCCATCACCATGAGGATGGTGGCTGAAGAGAAAAAATCGGGAACCTGGGAGTTGCTCAAAACCTCTCCCCTGAGGAGCCACCAAATCATCCTGGCCAAGTATTTTGCATCCCTGGTCCTCATCCTTTTTGCCCTTCTGCCTACTATGATCTACTATATGAGTATCGTGCAGTTGGGAGATCCGGTCGGAAATATTGATAGTGCCGGTTTTTTTGGGTCTTACATTGGTCTGTTGCTGGTGGCTGCTTTATTTGCAGCCATTGGATTATTCAGCTCTTCCCTCAGTTCCAATCAGATCGTGGCTTTTGTAATCGCGGTGTTTATTTGTTTTTTGCTCTATGGAGGGCTTGGAGCCCTGGCTGCCCTTACCACCGGCCAATGGGCGGTATCGCTGGAGAGTTTGGGGATCAGTTTTCATTATGAACAAATGGGTAGGGGAGTCATCGTATCAGAAAACCTGTTCTACTTTTTTGGGATGACGCTGACCTGGCTGATATTTACCTGGATTTTGATAGGAAGGCATGAATAGGAATAACAAACATATTGTTTTCGGGCTGTTGGCCATCTTGCTCATTTGGATGCTGGTTGCCGGCATGGGGCAATGGTGGAAATTCAGGCTGGACCTGACCGAAGAAGGTCGTTATACTATTGGTGCCGCTACCCAGGAAGTACTGGCCAATATGGATAGTCCCCTGGAAGTAGAGGTACTGCTGAATGGGGATTTGCCCCCAGGGATGATGCGTTTTCAGAAAGGCATCACAGAAACCCTGAGCATATTCCGATCCTACAGCAATGAGGACATCAATATTGTTTACAATGACCCTTTGCAAATGGACAAATCTGCCAGAGAGGAGTATATCCTGGAGCTTGCTTCCTATGGGATTAACCCTACCAATCTTCACAGTACGCAGAACGGGGCGCAAACCACAAAGATGATTTTTCCCGGGATTGTGCTCAGAAGTGCAGAATATGAGTTGGGGGTTTTACTGCTAAAAGGCGAAAAGGGCATGGGGCCGGATGAAATCCTCAATTTATCGATAGAAAACCTGGAATTTGAAATCAGCCAAGCCATAAAGAGGCTTTACACCCGGGACAAAAGGGCGGTGGGGGTCATCATCGGGCAGGGAGAAATGGAAGAAGATGAGGGCTATGGCATGGTAGAGGCATTGAACGAAGATTACGAGGTTTATAAAGTCCCTTTTGACCAGGCCAAATCAGTAGAAGACCTCCTGTCTTTCGAAGTGTTATTGGTAGCCGGTCCGAAGGAAGCCTATGGGGAGCGGGAAAAATACCTCCTGGACCAATACCTGATGTATGGAGGAAACCTGTTGTTTTTTGTAGACCAGATGGCGGTAAATCTGGAAGAAGCCGGAGGGGAGGGTACGGTAGCCATGCCTTTTGATACAGGACTGGATGATTTATTGTTTCGATATGGTATCCGGATCAACCGGGACCTGATACAGGATCTCAATTTTGGGTACCATCCCGTGGTTGGGGGGGAGTTTGGAGACCAGTCTCAAATCATTTCCCTTCCCTGGCCGTTTTACATCCAGGCGGGCAAAATGGCCGATCATCCCATAACCAAGGGATTGGATCAGGTCCAGTTTCGTTTTGCAAGTACCTTGGATACCGTAAAGGCAGATGGGGTGAGCAAAACACCCCTGATATTCAGCAGTAATTATAGTAAAAAGCTCAGTTCCCCTGTAAGGGTGGCCTTTGAAGACATGTCTTCAGAACCTGATGTTACTTCCTTTACTACAGGGAGTCTTCCGCTGGTCTACCTTTTGGAGGGCAATTTCACTTCCTTTTTCAAAAACAGGTTCGTGCCTCAGGAATTTGATGAAGCCGCTTTTATTCCTGAAGGCAACCTTGGCAGGGTTCTGGTGGCCGGAGATGCAGATATCGTCAAAAGCTGGATAGATCCCAGCGAAAAAACACCGGTCCCTTTGGGAGCCAATCCCTATTCAGAAAATGTCATGGCTAACAGGGAGTTTTTACAGCATGCGGTAAATTACCTGGTGGATCCGGATGGCATCATGGCGGCTAAAAGAAAGGAATTTCAAATCAGGCCCCTGAATAAAGTAAAAATCAGTCAGCAAAAAACACTATGGCAATCTATCAATATATTTTTTCCTGTGGCAATGATCATTTTACTGGGGTATCTGCAATTTGTTTTCAGAAAAAGAAAATATGAAAAGCACTGAGCAAGGAAAATTGGCTCCATCAGGTTAATTTTATACCATCAATTCAATTACTGATGAGGGCTTTTATGATTTTATTTATAACTTTACCCTGTTAAATCCATTGGATGTTTGAGTGGAATCAAATATTGCGAAAGGACAGCGCTAAAGGTTCCTGATTTCATCATTTTTGTGGTGCTTAAAACAAATTACGTTTTACATTTGACCTACTTAAAAAGCTTATACATATGAAATTTATTGTTTCTTCTTCATCACTTCTGAAGCACCTGTCATCCATCAACGGAGTAGTGACAACCAACCCGGTGGTGCCGATTTTGGAAAATTTTCTTTTCGAAATTAAAGATAGCAAACTGACCGTTACTGCTTCAGATTTACAGACTTCTATGATGACTGAAATAGAAGTAGAGGCTAAAGAAGACGGAAATATTGCGGTTCCTGCCAGGATCCTGATTGAAACCTTAAAAAATCTACCTGAGCAACCGGTTACTTTCAGCATTGATAAGGAGACCTACAGCGTTGAGATCAGCTCAGATAACGGTCGGTACAAATTGGCAGGTGAAAATGCCACGGACTTTCCCCGAATTCCCGGTGTGACCAATGCCTCCTCCGTTGAAATGTCTACGGAGATTTTGAGCAATGCCATTGCCAATACCATTTTTGCTACCAGCAATGATGAGCTCAGGCCGGCCATGACAGGGGTTTATATCAACCTGAGCGAAACCAATACCACTTTCGTGGCTACCGATGGCCACCGTTTGATTCGCTACAGGAGGGTGGATATTGCGTCCCCTGAAGCGGCGAGTATCATTGTACCCAGGAAAGCCTTGAATTTATTGAAGACTACCCTTCCTTCAGACAATGTGCCCGTAACGGTGGAATTTAACAGTAGTAATGCTTATTTTAAATTCAACCATATCAAAATGATCTGCAGGTTGATTGATGAGCGATTTCCGGATTATGAAAATGTCATCCCGCAGGATAACAACAATGACATGACCATCAACAGGCAGGAATTTTTGGGCTCCCTCCGGAGGATAGCCATTTATGCCAACAAGACCACCCACCAGGTCAGGTTGAAACTCACTGGGAGTGAACTTCAGGTATCGGCAGAAGACCTGGATTTTTCTAATGAAGCCAATGAAAGACTTTCCTGCGAGCATGAGGGTGAGGATATTGAAATTGGCTTCAATGCCAAATTTCTGGTAGAGATGCTCAATAACATTTCTGCCAAAGAGGTTACGCTTAAATTTAGTGCACCCAATAGGGCTGGCTTGATTTTACCATCGGATATGAGCGAGAATGAAGACATACTGATGCTGGTCATGCCCGTCATGCTGAGCAATTATGTATAATCAAAAAATAAAGAAGGGGCAGGAAAAGTCCGGTTTTCCCGGGTTTTTCTGCCCCTGTTTTTTTGTTGCCTGGTAAGATGGCCAGCCCTATTTCAAGGTTCTTACTTTTTCACCACTTCGATATTGGTAAACCAAATGATCTTGTCTCCATTTTCCAACCGGTGGTCCTGAGCAATTTTGATCCCTCCAAAATCGGCTACGTTTTCCCAGGTGAAGGCCCTTCCTTCGGGTCCATCTCCTTTTCGGAACACCCATTCTTTGATCATGTGGTTTTCGTCTATGTATATGTCATAGGCGTCACCGGGAGTATACCCATCAGAATCGTTGTAGCGGACAATGATTTTAGTGGTCATGTCACCATTTATGGGGGAACTTTGATTTTCAACGATTTCAGGTTCATAACCATTATCCCAGGCCAGTTGGAAGGGAAACAATAACCAGTATTTGTCATTGATGAATTTCTGGTCCACGCTTTCTACTTCAGCAGACTTATTGGCAATTAAATAGGTAGCAGTGGTATCCGGACCCGAATAGGAAACTTCCCCCTTTTCCAGATCCCAGGCCCAGTCCCTTACCAATACCGTAGCGCTGTCTCTTCGGACATTCCAGGTATAGGCTATGGATTTGACTTCATCTATTTGATCAAAGCCATAGGCTTTAGCCACTTTCATCGGAAGGCTTTCCGTTGATTCTTCGGTTTTTGGGGCGCAGGACCCCAATAAAATCAAGAAACAGCATAAGAAAACGGTTGAATTTTTCATATTAATCGTGTTTAGTGGTAGTGGTCAAGTTAATCAATTATCTCTATTATAATGGGTTATTGTCGGAAATATCTTACCTGGGCCGGGTCCATTGGTACTTTTTTCCGGGGATGGCTTTGACAAAGCCTAAAAATTCCAGATTCAGCAATTTAATTGCCAGCTGGGGAATGGGAATATTCAGATCCCTGCTCAACCAATCAATTTCTGCAGCTGTTTTTTCATACAAGCGTTCCAGGATTTTCAATTCCACGGGATCCAGATCTGAGGTGTCAGGAAGCGCTGGTGCAGAAGCACCAATTTCCTTGTTCCAGGAAAGAGATTCCACAATTTCTCCCGGCCCCATGTATATGCCTGCCTTCATGCTTCTGATAAGGTTATTGCATCCTTCACTGTATGGGGATTGCAGGTTTCCCGGAACAGCAAAAACCTCCCTGTTGTAACTGTAGGCAATTTCCGCAGTAATCAATGCGCCACCTTTTTGGGCAGCCTCTACTACGATGAGGGCATCGGATAAACCCGCAATAATGCGGTTTCTTTGGGGGAAATTGCTTGGATTCATGGCAGCTCCCATCTTAAATTCACTTAAAAGGCCGCCGTTTTCTTTCATCTGTTCTGCCGTTTTTTTGTGGGCTGCCGGGTAAATGGTGTTTACGTCAGAGCCCAGCACAGCAATGGTTGGGAGCTGGTTTGAAATGGCCGCCCGATGGGCTTCAACATCGATCCCATAAGCCAGGCCACTGATGATGGTAGGCTGGAACCTGGCCAGTTCCTCCGTGATTTTTTGTGTAATGCTTCTGCCATAAGTGGTGGCATTTCGCGTGCCGACGATGCCTATGGTTCTTTTTGGATTAAGGTTAAGGTTTCCTTTTGAGAAAAGGAATGGAGGCGCATCAGGAATGACCTTCAATCGGTCAGGATAATTTTCATCCAGGTAGCAGTGAATTCCAATTCCCTGTTTTTCTGCGGTTTCAATTAAATCAGAAGCCTCTTTTAGATAGTTGTCCTTCCCCTTCCTGTAGGCCAACAGCTTAGGTCCTATGCCCGGGATTTTCATGGCTTTTCCATGGGATAAATGGAAAAATCCTTCGGCAGAGCCACAATAATTGATAATCGTTTTGAATATAGCCGGTCCTAAGTTAGGGAAAAGACTAAGGGCTACGTGGTACAATAACTTATTTTTCTCCGTGGTTACCATCCAGATTTTCCCTGATTTCTGTCAAAAAGCTTCTGATTTCATGTAACCTTTGAATCATAGAGGCTGTATCCTGGATCTTATGCAGGTCCTTCTTGATGATTTCCTGGGCACCGGCAAGGGTATAACCCTTCTCTTTTACCAGGTGGAAGATCAACTGGATTTTGTCCAAGTCATCCCTGGTAAACCTGCGGTTTCCTTTTTTGTCTTTCTTGGGTTTGATGATATCAAATTCACCCTCCCAATACCGAATCAATGAAGTAGCTACTTTAAATTTGTCGGCAACCTCACCGATAGAATAATATTTCTTTTCTATTTCTTTTTCTCTGTATGGCAATGGATTGGTCTTTTATTTAATCAAAAATAAAAAAATAATCTGTTAAATGTAATAACTGATCCTTTAATAAACTGATTGAAAGGCTGGGTTTTAACCAAAACTAAAAAAACCTTCTCTCCACTTGGGAGAGAAGGTTTTTTGTAGGAGATACCCAAATCCTTCTTAAGACAAAGATTGGTTTTCTCTGGAGGCAAGCTCAAGTATTTTATCAAACTCACTTGGTTCCAGATCTTTAAAGAAATAGTTAACCGGATTTACATATTTATTATCTTTGATCACTTCATAATGCACATGTGGAGCGGTAGAGGAACCGGTATTTCCTACGGTTCCGATCTTGTCACCTCTTTTAATCTTATTTCCCACTTTTACATTGAAATCATTCATGTGTGCGTACCTGGTGCTAAAACCAAAACCATGGTCGATGACAATGGATTTGCCGTAGCCTCCAAATTCGGTCCGAACTTGTTTGACCACGCCATCACCCGTAGAATAGATGGGCGTTCCTTTGGGAGCGGAAAAATCAACTCCGGTATGCATTTTTCTCACTTTTAAGATGGGGTGCAAGCGCATGCCATATCCTGATGCCAACCTGTTTAATTCTTCATTATGGATGGGTTGAATGGCAGGGATAGAAGCCCAATACTCCTCCTTGTTCATAGCTGTCTCTGACAATTCATTGTAGGACTCCCATTGAATAAAGAGCTGCCGTTTGAGGGTTTCTACCTTACTGGAAACTGAAATGATCATTTTTTCCTGGTTAAGTCCCTTTTCTTTGATCTCGCGGAACCGGTCAGAACCCCCAAAACCTGCTTTTCTCACAGAGTTGGGGATGGGCTCGGATTCGAAAATCACCCGATATAAATTATCATCCCTTTCCTGAAGGTCTGCCATCATGGTATTCAATTGCCCAACTTCCTGCTCCAACAATTCGTAATATAGTTTCAATTCCCGGTTTTCTTTCTTCAGCATCAATTCCTTGGGGCTGTCAAAATAATAATGGAAGACCAGGAGGATCCCTACTGCCAGAATGGAGGACAAGGATAAGAAACCTAAAACGTTAAGGGTTACATCCCACTTACTCCTGACATATCTTTCATATTTGCAGGTTTTGGGATCGTAATAATATTTTATTCTACTCATTTAACAAATAGTACGTTAAAACTTTTAATTTTGTATTCTGAAAAAACCCGGGTGATCAATTTACTTCCTGAGAATCATTCAATTGGGTATTTGGGTACAAAGATAATCCAAAAATATCAAAGATTCCAACTAATCAAGTTTAAGCTAAATAAACATGAATTCCAAACAAATAAGAAGCCATTTTATTGAATTTTTTCAATCTAAACAGCATCAGTTTGTTCCCTCCTCCCCAATCGTAGTTAAGAATGACCCTACATTGATGTTTACCAATGCCGGTATGAATCAATTTAAGGATTTTTTCCTGGGAAACGAGACTCCGGAAAATCTACGTGTTACCAACAGTCAAAAGTGCCTTAGGGTTTCGGGAAAACACAATGATTTGGAAGAAGTGGGGGTAGACACCTATCACCACACCATGTTTGAGATGCTCGGGAACTGGTCCTTTGGTGACTATTTCAAGAAAGAGGCAATACATTGGGCCTGGGAATTACTTACTGAAGTGTATCAGTTACCCACAGAGCGCATGTATGTAACCGTATTTGGAGGGGATTCCGAAGATGGATTGGATGAAGACAAGGAAGCCTATTCCATTTGGGAAACTTTGGTGGACAAGGAAAAGATCTTGTATGGTTCCAAAAAGGATAATTTTTGGGAGATGGGTGAAACCGGCCCCTGCGGACCTTGTTCCGAAATACACATCGATATGAGGGCGCAGGAAGAAATTGACAGGTTGCCAGGTAAAGAATTGGTGAATGCCGATCACCCACAGGTAATTGAAATATGGAATTTGGTTTTTATCCAATTCAATAGGTTTTCGGACAAAGGGTTAAAGGCTTTGCCCGCCAGGCATGTGGATACCGGTATGGGCCTGGAACGGTTGGTAAGGGTGATCCAAGGGAAAACATCCAATTATGACACCGATCTTTTTGCTCCCTTTATTGAAAAGATTGAAGCCCTTTCGGGATTTACCTATGGGCATTCAGAAAAGACAGACATTGCCTTTAGGGTGGTAGTGGATCATATTCGGGCCATATCCTTTACCATTGCAGACGGTCAGTTGCCTTCCAATAATAAAGCGGGCTATGTAATCAGGAGAATTCTTCGCAGGGCAGTGAGGTATGGCTACACGTTTTTGGAGCTAAAAACTCCTTTCCTGTATCAGTTGGTGCCGATCCTGGCCGAAAAATTCGGAGAATTTTTCCCTGAGGTAAAAGGGCAGGCGGATTTTATCGGTAAAGTAATTTATGAGGAAGAAATGGCTTTTCTCAGAACCCTGGACAAAGGATTGAAAAACCTGGAAAGTATACAGGAATCCCTGAAAGCCAGAAATGAGCAGGTGATTCCTGGTGATGTGGTGTTTGAACTGTATGATACCTACGGCTTTCCACTTGACCTGACTTCCCTTATTGCCAGGGAGAATGGCCTATTTGTAGATGAAAAGGGCTTTGAGGCTTCCATGAAGGTGCAAAAAGCACGCTCCCGATCGGCGGCAGCATTAGAAACAGGAGACTGGGTGACAGTAAATGAGGAGGACAGTTCCGTTTTTGTAGGATATGACGTGTTGAGTACCCAATCAAAAATCATAAAATACAGAAAAATAAAAGATAAAAAGGCAAGCAGCTTTCAATTGGTATTAAAGGAAACACCCTTTTATGCAGAAAGTGGCGGGCAGGTAGGTGATACCGGCACCCTGTCCAATGGGAACGAAACGATCCGGGTGTTAGACACAAAAAAAGAAAATGACCTCACCATACACAGGGTAGATAAATTGCCGGAAATCACCACCGGCGAGTTTTTTTGCCAGGTAGATGCGAAAAAAAGAAAATGGATCAAAAACAATCATTCGGCCACCCATTTACTTCAGTCCGCTTTGAAGCAGGTTTTGGGCCAGCATGTGCAGCAGAAGGGATCGCTGGTCAATGAAAAATTACTCAGGTTTGACTTTTCCCATTTTGCCAAAATGACCATGGAAGAGATGGACCAGGTCGCCTGCCTGGTCAATGAAAAAATCCGCGAAAATATTCCTTTAGATGAAAGGCGGAATGTACCGATAGCCGAAGCCAAAGCCATGGGGGCTACGGCCCTGTTTGGGGAAAAATACGGAGATCATGTACGGGTAATCACTTTTGACCCTTCCTTCTCTATTGAACTTTGTGGCGGGACGCATGTGCAGGCAACGGGCGAAATCGGCTACTTTAAAATCGTCTCGGAAACATCTATCGCAGCCGGTGTACGCAGGATTGAGGCAGTAACTGGATATCATGCAGAAGAATACGTCAATCGCCACTTTCAATTGGTTCAGGATATTCAGGAAGTGTTGAAAAATCCTAAAGATTTGGTAAGTTCCATTGAGCATTTGATCGAGGAGCGTTCCACCTTACGGAAGGAAATAGAGGGTTTGCAATTAAAGGAGACCGAACAAATCAAGGAAAGCTTGAAAAATCAGGCAAAATCCTTGAACGGTTACCAATTGATCCTTGGTTTGATTAAATTGCCTCATGCAGAGTCACTGAAAAAATTGTCCTTTGAATTGAAAAACGAAATGGAAAGCCTGGTGGCTGTCCTGGCAGCGGATATTGGGGGAAAACCCCAGGTTGCGGTGGTGATCAGTGATTTGCTTGTAAAGGAAAGGGGGTTAAATGCAGGGCAAATGGTTAAAGAGCTGGCTAAGGAAATAAAAGGAGGGGGAGGCGGCCAACCCTTTTTTGCTACAGCAGGAGGTAAGGATTCTTCCGGATTACCTGAGGTCCTAATAAAAGCTGAGGCCATTCTTCAGCTGTCTACTAAATAATTTTGCAGCATCCAGATTTGGTTTTAGTGTAAATCTCTGCCAATTTTGGAACGATTAATGTAATGAGTAAAAGATGATTGAAGAGAAGTCTGTTTCCCAGGTGGAAGAAGCAACCAAAAAGAAATACGAGTTGGTTATTGGACTGGAAGTCCATGCACAATTGCTCACCAAAAGCAAAATGTATACTTCTGATTCCACCACTTTTGGCAACATGCCGAACACCAATATTTCGGTGATTACACTGGGACATCCTGGTACCTTGCCAAAAGTCAACAAAAGGGCAGTAGAATATGCCATTAAAATGGGATTGGCCTGCAATTCTTCCATCACGAGGAGGAATGTTTTTGCCAGGAAAAATTATTTTTATCCCGATCTCCCGAAAGGCTACCAGCTGACCCAGGATAAAAACCCCATTTGTGTGGGAGGGCATGTACCCATTGTACTGTCCAGCGGCGAAAAGAAAAACATTGCGCTAACACGTATTCACATGGAAGAAGATGCCGGTAAGTCAATCCACCTGGCAGGTGAAGTGGATACGCTGGTTGATTTTAACCGGGCAGGTGTCCCTTTGATTGAGATCGTTACCGAACCGGATATGCGGTCCTCAGAGGAAGCTTACAATGTACTGACAGAGATCAAGAAGATGGTCAAATACCTGGGTATTTGTGATGGCAACATGGAGGAGGGATCCCTTAGATGTGATGCCAATGTTTCGGTTCGGCTATGGGGAGATGAGGTACTGGGCAAAAAAGTAGAGGTGAAAAACATGAATTCTTTCCGGAATGTAGCCAGAGCTATTGAGCACGAATACGAAAGGCAGGTTCATCTTTTGGAAAAGGGAAAGGAAATTGTGTCTGAGACCAGGACATTTGACGCCACTACCGGAAATACAGGCAGTATGCGTACCAAGGAAGATCTGAATGACTACCGGTATTTTCCGGAACCGGATTTAAGCCCGGTAGTGATTTCAGAAGAGTGGCTGAACTCCATCAGAGAGGAAATGCCCATATTGCCAAGGGAGCTATTTGCGAAATTTGTAAACAATTACGGCTTGCCGGAATATGATGCAGGAGTTTTAACTGACCAGAAGGAAATCGCTTTGTGGTTTGAGACCTTGTGCCACCATACAGAAAACTATAAAAGTGCCTCCAATTGGTTGATGGGGCCGGTTAAGTCCTATTTGAATGACCTCACCCTGGGAATTGAAGATTTCCCCATTGTACCCAGGCAAATGGCTGCCTTGATAGCCCTGATTGATGCCGGAAAGGTAAGTTATACGGTGGCTTCGCAGAAAATTTATCCTCGAATGCTCCAACATCCCGAGCAATCTCCATTGGAAATTGCCCAGGAGATGAATTTGATTCAGGAGAGTGATGAAGGAACGATCAGGCCGGTTATCGAGGCGGTTTTGGCCGAAAATGAAGTAAAGGTTCAAGAGTATAAATCAGGAAAAAAAGGACTTATGGGAATGTTTATGGGTGAAGTAATGAAAAAATCAAAAGGTAAAGCTGATCCCAAGGTTGCCAGTAAAATTTTATCAGAATTATTGAATCAGTAAATATGAAAAGTTTAATGCGAGCAATACCGCCTATTGGGCTAGTTGTCCTATTGTTTATGTCCTGTGGAGAAGAAAAGGGCCAGGAGTTTGATGGTAAAATTACTGTTTCGGGGGAACTGGAAAGCGTGCCTGATGGGCAGTTGATCATTTCCGAATACAATGATGACAGGATCAGTGCACTGGATACATTGGTCATAGATAGTGATGGTGAATTCTCTTATGAGTTGACCTTGGAAAGTCCTAATTTTTACGAATTAGATCTTTTTGGTGAAAAGACCGTTCGCCTGGCGCTTTATGATGAAGATGTTCAGGTTTTCTATAATTTTCAAACGGAAGAGCTGGAAATTTTGGGATCACAGGATAGTCAGCTGATGTTGAAGATCGATGAACTCACTACCCAATACCAGGAGGAGGGCAATGCGCTGAACACCGAATTTTACGAAGCCATGGCAGATAAGGACCAGGAAAAGATACAGTCAATTCAGGAGCAGGCCATGGAATTGGAATTAAATCATGCAGAAAGGGTAAAAGGAGCCATAGCGGAAATGGAAGGAAGTTTTGCTGCCCTTGCAGGACTCGGAATGCTCAATCCAAGGACAGACTTCAATTATATGGACAGCGTGATTGTAGATTTGGGCGAAAAGTATCCGGATATGAAACTGATCAATTCCTGGAAACAGGAATTGGAAGAATTGCGGGCCTTATCCATTGGGCAACCTGCGCCGGAAATATCCTTGCCCAATCCAGAAGGAGAGACGGTTAGCTTGTCAGAACTGAGGGGGAAATATGTATTGGTGGATTTTTGGGCAGGATGGTGTAAACCCTGCAGAGATGAGAATCCCAATGTAGTGCGTTTGTATAATAAGTATAAAAATGAAGGATTTGAAGTGTTTGGTGTTTCTTTGGACCGAACCAGAGAAATGTGGGTAAATGCCATTGAGGAAGATGGATTAGAATGGACCCAGGTTTCTGATCTGAAGTATTTTAATTCTGAAGCTGCTGCCACCTATCAGATCAATGCCATACCTGCTACTTATATGATCGATCCTGAAGGAAATATCCTGGCGAAGGATTTACGTGGAAAATCTTTGGAACGAAAATTGGAAGAGTTGTTTGATTGAATACCCCACCTAATCAATAAGGGATAAGATTTACGTTAAAGTAAATATTTTATCAAAATGTACCGTATATAGAAAACCATGTTTTAAATGTGTATTTGAAGAAATTTTTCCCTATAATTGGTCAAGTTTGCGATTAAAATTTCTGAGTTGAACCATTGAGAAAAAATGATATCTTAAATAAAAAAAATCGTCACCCAAAAAATTTCTAAACTTAATAATTCCAACTACTCAAAAGCGTTAATTCGAATATTTCCATTCTCCATTGTAAAATCATAAGAAAGGGCAAATCACTAAAACCAAAGATAGCGTTCCTTCCGATTTTACATAAAACTTAAAAACCATTCAATTCTTATGAAAAAAAGACACCTAAAATCCCCCTTGACAAGGTCGCTGACTGTAATGCTATTTGTGCTGTTAGCCCTGGGAGCATGTAAAAGCAAGAAAAAGGTTGTGGAGGCTGAGCCCGAACCTGCACCTGTAGAAGAGCCGGCACCAGAACCAGAGCCAGAACCAGAGCAGCCTTCTGCAGAAGAAGTGGCTGTCGGAAAATTGGAAAATTACTTCGATGCTGTGGCAAACGCTACAAACATTCAGAGCGCAAACAATACGATAAGAGAAGCATTGGGTATGTTTTCCAATCAGAATACTCCGGTATTGATTGTAATTCATGAAGAATCCGGCGTAAAGGATTATGATGAACCTACGACGATAGAACGTTATCTCAACTATTTGAAAGACACCCAAAAGAACCTGAATTTTATCAGTGATATCAGAATGGATGGGTCAGGAAAGGTTACCGAATTAGAACTAAGAAGAAGATAATTAATAAAAAAAAGAAAGTTAGCGATTATGAAAAAATATATTCCATCCCTTTTGATCTTTTTCCTGGCTACCACTATTTCGGTATTTGCGCAGGATGAAAGCATTAGCCCTCAAAGAAAGCAGGCCATTGATTCTCTCGCCTTGGAAAAGGTTAAAGATCTTAGTAAATATATCAGTATCATCGGAAGTAAAGAGACACAGTTTTCTGAAGCCACCAGAGTAATGGATCGTGCAGAAGAACTTTTTGCTCCTGACGCTGAAATGGGAGTGTCTTCCATCAATACCAATGAGATCGCCTATTATAAAATCAGGAGGTATTTTGAAAGATTAATGGCCTTGAATTACGATCGGGTGAATATTAGTTGGTATGATATCCATTATATCAGTGACCTGGAAAGACAGCCAGATGGCAGGTATGTAGGAGTGATTACCATCTATCAAAGGTTTGAAGGGACTTCTCAGGAAGCCGGATTAAACTATAGAGATACCACCAAAAAAGACATTACCATTTACGTTGAAAAGAAACAGACCCAGATATCCGGAAGAACCATCGAGTTTTGGGATGTGTTGCTGGGAGATGTGAGAGTGACTGAAACATCAGCATGAGATTAATATTCATTATTTTAATTACCATAATTTTACCTATAATTTCCGCACCGGGGCAATCTTTTGATAGCTCCGGTCGGGTTATAGATGACGGTAGATTTGCTGCCGCCACCAAACAAGTAAACCAATTTTTCAGAAGATTTAATGCCGAAGAAAGCAAAGAAGGGGACGTAAGGTACATGCCTGGTGATGAAAATTACCGGGATAAGGCATTGAGAAAATCTTTCATAAATATACTTTTTGATAATGAAACTTCAGATGTGTCTAATGACCTGAAAAGGGAATTTATCAACCATGTTGTTTCTGATACCTATCCCCAATATTTAAATTTTCACGGCGGGGAATGGTTTGCCGAAGTCAATACCGTGTTTAACTACAACGGGAAAAGGCAGGATGTGATCTTGTTCTTGAAACTACAACCCCAGGGATTGGGCTATGAATGGGTCATTGAAAATGTTAATTTCCCCCCATTTGCTGCTGCATTTAACAAACCTGAGGGGCAGGACAAAAAATTCCTTCATCCTCTCAGTCATGAATTGGGTTTTATGAACCTAAAAAAGGCCATGCTGGATAATCCCAAACCGGAATCTTACACTCCGGATGGATACCAACCTGATTTTCTTACCATTTTTCTATATGAAATCAAGAATAACAGGATGAAATTCGAAACCGTAAAAGATACAAAATTTCATTTTTTCCAAATTGATAAGTGGTATTTTGAACTTACTCAATTCAATCGTCCGGGATTTAATACAGGTTGGTTAATTGCCAATTTATTGAAACTTGAAGAGGGCGATAAAGAAATTATATTGAATTACATCTATGACAGCAATTAGAATAAATATTTCACTGCTACTGTTTTTTTTTGGTAGTATGGCCCTGGTACTGGCACAGGACCTGGGGGAGTATAGCAAACAGGAAATAAAAAATTTCAGCCAGCAAGCCGAAGACCAGGTCAGGTTTTTGCAGTATTTTCTCAATACCGTAGGAAGTGATGAGACTTCGGCCAGAGACAAAGATGTGATCATCAGGGAGAGTTATAAAAAAATCTTCAGGGATGAAAATGTCCAGATTGAAGATGACCTTCTGACGGACAGAAAAGTAATTACCAATAAGAATGTGGTGGCTTACTTGAAAGACATCGAGTTTTTCTTCAAAGATGTCGCCTTTGAATTCAAGGTCAAGGAAGTAAAGCCCAAGTTGAATGACAATGACGAATTGTTTTTTGAAATATCCCTGGACCGGACCTTAACCGGTATGGGATTGGACAATGAAAGCATTGAAAACACTAAGTCCCGCTACATTGAAATTAATTTGGATCGGGATTCAAATGAGCTAAAAATAGCTAGTATTTATACCACCAAACTGAGCAGAGATGAAGAGTTGTTGGAATGGTGGTCTACCCTTTCGTTGGAATGGGAGAATCTCCTAAAAGAGCGATTCGAGATAGAGGAGGACTCTGTAGGTCTGGACATGTTGTATAAAATTTCGGGGTTGGACACCCTGGATCTTTCCGGAAACCGGCTATTAGTAGATATTTCGCCCATACAGGTATTCAGAGATCTGAAATACCTGGATATCAGTAATACCCAAATCAAGGAATTAGGTCCTGTCAGTAACGTGACATTTTTATCTTACCTGGATATATCCAATACCCCCACTACTGATATTCAATTCATTAAATATTCTGACAAACTCCATTATCTGGATATCTCAGGCACTGAAGTAAGCAATATAGAGGAGCTTTCCAGCTTGAAAAGTCTGCAAACTTTTAAAGCTTCCAAAACACCTTTAATGGGTTTCGGCGTAATGGAAAATTTTATTGAGCTGGAGGAATTAGACCTTGAAGAGAGTGGATTCAACAATATTGAGAACATAAAAAACCTCGTTAATCTTAAATTGCTCAACCTGAAAGGTAATTATTTGATCAATTTTGGATTTTTATCTGAACTCAAGGGTCTGGAAGAGATAAACCTGGAAGCTACCAACATACTGGATCTTTCACCATTAGCCGCCTTACCAAATCTTTGGAGAGTCAATATCAATGCTACGGAGGTAAGTCAACTGGATCCTTTAAGTGGTTCAAAATCAGTCAGGAGAATCTATGCAGACCGTACCAGCATTTCTGAAAATGCTGCTGATACATTTGCGCGGGTCAACCGCAGGATTTTGCTCATTCATAATGTAGAAAACCTGCAGACCTGGTGGGAAACCCTTCCCAATGGATGGAACCAGGTTTTTATTGAGCAATTTCCTCGTTTGGGCCAGGGACAACCAACCATTGAAGAGCTCTCTGAGCTGGTTAATATCGATTCCCTGAAGCTGGATGATAGTAAGGTAGTGAACCTCAGACCAGCCTTGAAGTTTAGAAATGCTGTGTTTATTTCTTTTGAGAACACCATGGTTGAAGACCTGTCTCCTCTCGCAGAGATAAAAAATTTAACCTATATTCATGGAGATAGAACCGGCGTGACCAATCTCAGGGCCTTGCAGGAATTGAAGGGACTTAAAAAAGTGTCTTTTGTGAATACCAAGATAAGTTCGATAGACCCATTGAAGCCTCTGCGATCCCTTGAGCTGATTTATCTGGACAATACCGAGGTGCCGGATTGGGAGATTTTTGATCTGGCAAGAGTGCTCCCGGAAGCCAACATTATTTTCAGGACAGCAGCGTTAACAGATTGGTGGGAAGCCTTGGACAACGAATGGAAGGATCTGTTTCAATCCTATTTTGATTTATCAGAAGACCCGGATAAAGAAGCACTACACAAAATGACTGCCAGTCCGAAATTTTCCATTGATGGCGCAAATATTTATGACCTGGAACCTTTGCTTTTATTTTTTAATTTGAAGGATCTGAGTGTTAAAAATGTGCCATTGCAGGATCCTTCTGCCCTGTCAAGGTTGGAAATGCTCGAGAAGCTGCAGGTAGTAGAAACCCCCTTCACTGATCTCAGCGTCTTGCAACCCCTTTCCTTTTTGGAGGAGCTGGATGTTTCCAACACCTCTGTAGAAGATCTAGGTCCTTTGAATAGTCTGGGTAGGTTAAAGCAACTAAACCTGTCCGGAACGAACATCAGGAACCTCAAGGGGATCGAAATGCTTTATGATTTGCGCTTTCTGGATATTGCCAGCACAAATGTGAGAAACCTGAAACCCATTAGCCACATGATTAATCTGGAAAACCTGATTTGTTACAATACCCGTATAAGCAGCAGGAACATAGAAAAATTCCGGGAAGACTTGCCAGATTGCGACGTAAGGTACTACTAGGTTTTGATATATAGGGCTTCTTTCTGAACCCCTAAAATACTGACATTCAACAAATTAATTAGAGATAATTTTATTCAAAAACCCCGAAAATAGTCGCTTTTAGGCTTTTTCCGGGGTTT
>Ga0008836_100672_pt1 | contig 18003 bp, 13 predicted proteins | sample HotLakConsUCCR28_FD_62214 | JGI IMG/M metagenome (GOLD analysis project Ga0008836, IMG submission 62214) | Hypersaline microbial mat communities from Hot Lake, Washington, USA - Hot Lake Consortium UCC-R28 (Hybrid Assembly) ... | reverse complement strand
GGCCATCTCTGGTTGTTTGGAGCAATGCCACACAACTCACAAATCGGCACTGGATTCCTTATTATCCTTGAAGTTTCAGACATTCAAAAGCATTAAATCTATGCCCTGACAAAGTATAATATATCTGTCTGGGCAGCAGGAACTTATTCACTTTTCTGCGAAGTTGGGGACTAATTTTGGTAGGGTTCGCCAGAAAAATTGATTTTGGGGGTAGGAGCGCTCAAAAAATGGCGGGAAAGAGAGCATGATGCAAAAGTGGCAGACCGTAGCTGGGACAATTGTTCAGGGCTATCGAGTGGCTTCAGGACTAACGGCGCAAAGTCCTTATCCCACAGGAGCGTTGGCGATGCAGTTGCCCCATTTTTTGGCGAGGGGATTCGATCTGCGCCCGTACTTTTTGGGGACGCTGAATGTGGGAATCGCCCCGCACCAGTTCCGCCTGGTGCAGCCGCAAATTACGCTAGAGCAAGTGGCCTGGACGGATGCCCACGACCCAGAGACGTTTTCGTTTGCCCAGTGTCGGTTGCGGTGGCAAGGTGAAACTTACGTCGGCTGGATTTACTATCCTCACCCGGAGACGAAGCCGATGCACTTTCAACAACCAGACCTTATGGAGGTGCTGATGCCGAAGATTGCAGGACTGGGGTATGGCGATCGCGTGGAACTGTCGGTATTGACTGACGAAGTCCAGATCTTTTCCGGCTCAGCCGCTGACTGAGCAGAGTCGCAGCCACCTCACGAACTATTCCAAGGGTCGCCAGTCGCCTGCGAGAATGAACGCGGCCCAGTAGTAGGGATGGCTGTACTGCCCCCCTTCCTCAATCATTTCGAGCTGCACTTCGCGGAGGGCTTCACTGCGGCCCAGGCCAGCGGTGAGCTTTTCGTAGTAGCGAGCCATCAGGCTTTGGGTGCCAAAGTCGCTGACTTGCCACAGGCTGAGCAGTTGGGTTTCGGCTCCGGCCAGGGCAAAGGCGCGACGCAGACCGTAGACGCCTTCGCCATTGGAGATGTCGCCGAGGCCGGTGTCGCAGGCGGAGAGGACGACGAGTTGAGTGCCAAAGAGGTTGAGCTGGGAGGCTTCGAGGGCGGTGAACACGCCGTCTTCACTGCCGCTGCTGCGGGTATTGAAGCCAGCTAGAGCCAGACCGGAACGTAGGAGGGGATTTTCGACTAAGCCACCGACAGGAGAGAGGCTGTTATCGGCAATAAGGTTACCTGTAATGAGGTTAGTGGTCAGGGTATCGGTAGGGGTGCGATCCGTGTTCGGCAAAAAATATCCGTGGGTGGCGATGTGGAGAATGCGAGGAAATCGGACCTGTTTCAAAGCATTTTCGGTAGCCTGGTCAGTGGTGAGAATGGTGGCATTAGGTAAGAGAGGTTGAATCGCTTCAACTTCAGCAGCGGTACCGGGTAGGGATGCAACCTGTAACTGGCTCAGTTCAGCGGAGCGGCGGTTATCGCTGAGTCCTCGGTACGGTGCTTGGGCAAGTTGCAAGGTGTCATCGACTGTTTGGTAATTAGGATTCGCGATGAGTACATCTGGATTGCGGCTGGGTTCAATGACATCGAACTTGAGCAGGTCGCGTCCGGAGTTGAGGTAGCTGATCTGGTATTGCTGCACCAGATACTCGCCGCCTGCTTCAGCTTGCAAAGCTTCGAAGGGCAGGCGATTGAGTTGACCATCGGGGGAAATGAGGAGGTGGTCAACGTCTTGGAGGTAGGGGGCGATTGGGTCAAAAACAAGGGTCTTGATATTTTCAGTGATGCCTTCAACTACATCGGGGCGTAATGCAGGGGCTGCACCTGCCCGTTGAAAGTCTGTCCGGCGATCTTGCAGGAGCTGGATAAAGGCGGAGATGGCGGTATCAATGGTAGCAGCATCGCCGAGATCTATGGCTTCGATGCGGCCATCAGGAAAGAGGAGGTAGGCGGCATAGCGAGGATTGCCGAAGCGATCGCTGGGTTCGGCTTTAACATCAACGGGCCAGTAGCGGACATACTCCACCAGCACCCCATCTACAGGAATCTGGGCCTGCACTGTAGCAAGTTCAACAGGTTGAGTTTCAATACGAAAGACGTCACTACGTCGGGCTAAGGTCTTTTCGAGATCGACGTATTCTCTTTCAAGTTGAGCTAGTTGGGCACGATATTCCTCTAGGGGCAAATTAGGCGGGGGATTAAAGGTCAGTGTAGCTAGTTGTTGACTAACGGTAATAAAGCGATCCAGCACTGTCTGGTCTTCACTCGTCAAGTTTTGGCGGAGTCGTTGCAGGCTGCTGCTGCCTGCCTCTAGCAGACGACCTTTGCGGCGCAGCAAAGTTGTCAAGCCGAGAGATTTTGCCTCCGTGATTTGTAGCGAGACGGAGATAACCCCACTGGTGGTGTCCAAGAGGGTCGCGGCGTAGTCCTGGCGTTGGGACTCTGTCAGAGTTGTCAGGTTTAACTCTAGTTGCCACTCTTCAATGGCAAGTGCCTCTTGAAAACTACGAACCATTTCTTGTGGATGACTTTGAATCAGATGTAGCGCTGCCAGGTTGATGAGGATTTGGGCGACATTCGGATGGCGTGCGCCCAAGCGCTCCTGGTAAATCGCCAGACTCTCTTTATAAGTTGGTTCCGCCTCTCCATAACGTCCTTGACCTTGATACAGCAATGCCAGACTGTTGAGGCTAGTGGCGACATCAGGATGGCGTTCCCCTAATCGTTCGCGGCGAATCGCAAGGGCCTCATTATGAAGCCGTTCTGCCTCTCCATAGCGCCTCTGGGCACGATACAGCTCGGCCAGGATATTGAGGCTAGTGGCAACATTTGGATGGCGTGCGCCTAACTGTTCAGGATAAATTGCGAGGGCCTCAATGATGAGTGTTTCCGCTTCTCGGTACTGTCCCTGGGCGAGGTACAGCGATGCCAGGTTATTGAGACTGTCAGCGACATCAGGATGGCGTTCCCCTAATTGCTCGCGGCGAATCGCAAGGGCCTCATTATGGAGCCGTTCCGCCTCTCCATAACGTCCTTGACCTTGATACAGCAACGCCAGGTTATTGAGGGTGGTGGCGACAGCAGGATGGCGATCCCCTAATTGTTCAGAATAAATTGCGAGGGCCTCAATGAAGAGTGGTTCCGCTTCTCGGTACTGTCCCTGGGCGAGATACAGCAATGCCAGGTTATTGAGACTGTCAGCGACATCAGGATGGTGTTCCCCTAATTGCTCGCGGCGAATCGCCAGGGCTTCTTGATGAAGGGGTTCAGCCTCACCATAGCGCCCCTGGGCACGATACAACTCTGCCAGGTTGTTGCGGGTAGTGGCGACATTGGGATGGCGTTCCCCTAATTGTTCAGGATAAATTGCGAGGGCCTCAATGAAGAGTGGTTCCGCTTCTCGGTACCGTCCCTGGACGAGATACAGCGATGCCAGGTTGCTAAGACTGTCGGCGACATCAGGATGGCGTTCCCCTAATTGTTCGCGGCGAATCGCAAGGGCCTTATTATGGAGTGGTTCCGCCTCTCCATAACGTCCTTGACCTTCATACAGCAATGCCAGGTTGTTGAGACTGTCGGCGACATCGGGATGGCGCTCTCCGAGCTGCTCGCGGCGGATGGCGAGGGCCTCTTCGGCAAGGGGAATGGCGTCTTGATAACGTCCGGCCTGGTAGAGTTCAATGAGTTGTTCGTTAAGGGCGGCAGCTCGCTCTAGGGCAGCGGCGTCGGGGTCGGTGGCTTGCGCCCTGAGCTGGGCTGCTGCTGCCGGGGGCGCTGTGGCGGGCAGGGCTGCGCCGCTGCTTGCACTTACCAGCACCGCCAGCATTCCACTTGTCCAAACGCGCCCCATCTCCATTTTTCCGCCTCCAGATATTTGTTGTTCCTGATATACCTATTGCTGAGGTTCGCCAGCTTATTCACTTAAGTTTTCTAAATCGGCAAGGTCTTGCAAACGACCAGACGCTTGCTTATTCAGTCGCAGGTTCTCCAAATCAATGAAATTGACCTGCACCCCTGATAGGTCAACCACAAGTTTGGTGCTGTAGGCAGTTTCGAAGTTAACACCATCCGGAGTTGTCAATAGATCAATCCGGTTAGGTGGATAACCTAACTGAATGACCTGATTTGGCTCCATAAAATCTTCGGCCTGTAAATCCAGCGAAGCAAAGCCAAACTGGGCCAATGCCGCCAACAATCGCGTAGCATTATTGGCTGACATTTCAATCCAAATGTCAATGTCTTTGGTGTAGCGGGGATAGCCATGTAACGCGACGGCATACCCACCAATCACCAGATACCGTACCTGATTATCGTTTAATAATTGAACAAACTCTCTGAAATCCTGGTTGAGCACCGTATTTCCAAGTAATAAACTCCTGGCGTAATGATTCTAAGGCCGCCAAACGCGAGGCATAGGACTGACTTCGCCAATAGGCGGCATCAGTTTTTGGCGCTTTCATGTCAACCTTTGTGAAGCTGATCGGTCGATTAGAGGAAAATACCATGTTGTTGGGTACGCTTCGCTACGTCTAAACCAGATGTCCTTATTGTAAAGCCAGCTTTTCTCCGCGCCACGGAGCTAAACACCCACACGTTGAACGCGCCATGCTTTGCCGCGATCGCTAAAATTTGTGTCCGATTTTTGTGTAGGGTTTCTAACAGCGTCATTTTTCTACTTTGCTAACTAACCTCGCGCTCCGTTTCCAGAATGAGGGCGATCGCTTGCTCGACAATGGCTTCCTGCTTCACCATTTGCCCTAACTCTGCTGTCTCATAGCGACCTTCAAACGCTTCCAACGCCGCCTGTCGCAGCGCTGACTCATAGGCATCTTCCAGGGTTTCTCGCAATTCTGCCAGGGTGAAATAAGTCCCCCCCGCTTTTCGCCGTCGATTCGTGCGCTGAATTTGCTTAACCGCATTCAAAATCGACGTTTCCCACGAACGAGTAGAGCGACCTTCCGCCGCTTGTTTGATGAGATGGATGAGTAGGATGATGCCAAAGCTAAAAATCTTGTTGAGCTTGTCATCCTTGCCCATCTCCGTCATTTCCTCGACAAGCTGTAGGGCATCGGTGACCCGATTTGCCAGCAGGAGACCTCGTATTTCCAGCAACTCTTCCATGACGGCCTCAACTCACATCCAAATGCGTTGCATGGTCAGCGTGAAACTGGGCAACACCGACTCGCCTGATAACGTACTGGGACGCTCCAAAATCTCGACTGCTTGACCGGGGCGATAGATTTCTACCCGTCGCGTTTGCGGGTCAATGAGCCAGCCCAACTGCGCCCCATTGTCGATATATTCCTGCATCTTGGCCTGGAGCGGTTTGAGGGCGTCGGTTTTGGAGCGCAGTTCCACTACAAAGTCGGGGCAGAGCGGTACAAAGCCCTCCTGCTGCTCTGGGGTCAGCGACTCCCACCGCTCCCGGCACACCCAGGCGGCATCGGGCGAGCGATTGGCTCCGTTCGGCAATTCAAATCCGGTAGATGAATCAAAGGCTTCCCCTAGCGACTCATTAGCTTCAAACCAAACATAGAGCTGCCCGGTTATGCTCAGATTGCGTTTGCCCGGTTCGCCCCCGGTAGGTGGGTTCACGATTAATTCTCCGGTAGCAGTGCGTTCCAGTTTGAGGTCACGATTGGCCGCCGCCAGGGCTGCAAACTGCTCTGGCGTCACCTGCAAAGCCACGTCCTGCGGCAGCCAGAGTGACAGAGTCTGAGGGGGGGCGATTGCTTGTGCTGTCATGTTTCCCGGCGCTGCTAACCACAGCTTTATTCTAAGGTTGAATCGGAGGTGGGAGCCGGGTTGCAGAAGGCGTCAACGCCCGTGGCGATCGCCCCCGCCACTGCCGGATCGGCTGATTGCAGCGGCCAGAGAGTCGCCCAGGCATCGGTTTCCAAGCCCTGTTCCCAGAGATAGTCGGCTTTCGCGATCGCGATTGCGGTTTCCGATGTTTCTCCAGCGTTGCGGGTTTCTCCTTCCAGCGTTAGCAGATTACCCGTGGTTTGCGCCTCGACGTCAAAGCTCAGGGTTCGGAATTCTCGCTGCTCGTAGATGGAGGCGGGAAATTGTGGGTGCCGAGCCCGCAAGGTGTACATCGTATCGGGTTCGAGGGGTGGCCCGGTATAGACGACCACCTCAGCATCATTGACGGGATATTCCCAAATGGGGTCTTGAGCGGTGTCGCGATAGAGGGCCAGGCTGCGGGGACTGCCCTGGACGATAAACGCGGGGCGATCGCGCCACACCTGATTGACCACATTTGGCTCAAAGTTCACCAAGCAAAAATCATCGCCCCGTTTGGTACGAGGGGTTTCATTGCGATCTTGGTTATCCGACTCAAAAAGCCAATTTAGGAAAGCCGCCTCTGTTCTCAGAGCTGGCCTTGCCCCGCTGGCAAACCCGAAGCCTGGGAATACAGCATTAACAGCAACACCAGACAAACTCAGGGCGATCGCCCCATTTGCCAACCATGCACTCCTCATGTCGATAACCTCCAGATCTTGGGTGATACATAAATCCAAACGGTAACACTGGGCAGTAACCAGGGCAGCAAAAACCCAGTGGTAATCATCAATTGCAGACTGATCAAGCCATAGCCTGCTGTTACTGCAATTAGTAACCACACTCCTTGACGGCGGCCATCCACTCGGGCAACACCATATATTGCAACACCAGCACCGACTCCGGCGGCGATGCCAACGGCCCACAGCGCCGGTATTGGGGTCACATAATGAGATTGCAATAAATGATGCACATCGTAAGCGATCGCCTCGACACCAGACAAAGTCTGTTCATGGCTGTCATCCTGCTCCCGCTGTCGCCAGTAGGCGATCGCCGGTGGCGTGGGTGAGAGGTCAGTGGATAAGGCGACTACGCCTCCCTCGGCATAGCCCACTCCACCAATCAAGATGACTGCGGCCTCATTGATTAAAGTTTTGGTTTTTCGATTGACCGACTCTTCCAGCAATTCATAAGCAGAGATCCGGTGAAACACTTGTTTCGGCGGTAATGAAAAGTCCAAGATAGGGCGTAGCCACCGCTGCTTAAATTTCCCTCCCAGGGCCGTAATCGGAGCAATCCGACGCTGGGTGAGCGGCTGACCGGCAGCGATCGCGGCATCTACCAGAGATTGTCTGAGATCATCCTGATGATTGAGCGAGGGGCGAGGTTTTCCCACTGCCTGGGCGGCCAGCGCCAGCACATAGGGAAAGGGACAGGTCTCGACACAGACTTCTTGGTCCCAGGGCAGAGCCATGTACCATTTGGGCGCATTGGTATAGCCTTCCATGGCCCAATTCAGCTCCATAATGTTGGCCTCAGAATTCACCCCGATCAATTGGTCTCCCTCAAATATGGAACTGAAGACCAACCAAGTATTGTGTTGAGCAACCGATTGGCGCACGGCGGCGGCGAGATACGGAGATTGTGCCGGCTGGGGCAAGTCGAGCAAATAGTCAATGCCGATAACGCTGGTTGAGGGTTGGTTGGGATTCTCTGCCTGAATCTGTCCCAATCGCTCCAGTAATCCTGCCAAATACCGTTGGCTAATGGGAGAAATATCAACCAGGTCAGGTTCTCGCCGTTGGGACGGGGTATCGACCTGTACGAGGACGACAGGCGGAGTAGTGGATTGTAGTTGCCCGGTCAGATTGCGATACATGGCCTGCGCTAGGAGGCGTCCTGATAGCAGAGCTTCTTGAACTGGGGGAATGAGGCTCAACAGAAAGACGCCGCCGAGGGCGATCGCTTGTCGTTGCCCCGGCAGCCATTTGCGCAGTTCCTGTCGCCAGCCCCGCTCAGGAATGTGAAACGGTACGGAATCGGGATGGCGAAACAGCGAGGGCACCAGGTAGGCCGAGGGAAAGGTGAGGTGTTGCTCCAGCTTGAGATAGCGGCAGGCCGCCTGCAAAGCCGCATGGGCATCTGCGTGGTTAGCGAGGGACTGCAAGAACGTCAGCAAGAAGGCGTGGGCGACCTGGTTGTGAATCGGCTCGCGCATGACAGCTACCTGGCTCAACCCCAGCTCAATCAGGGCGTCGGCAATGGTCAGGCCCGAGCAGGAATTGAACAGGGCAAACTGTAAGCCGTTTTCCTGGGCGACTTGCAGGTAAGGCTGGAGTTCGTAGATGGAAAGGGCGGTGTTGGGCGCTATGTAAATGTGGCCCGCGACGACATCGGCTTCGTTGCTGTGCCCGGCAAAGAAGAGGACATCCCACCCCTGCGGATCGGCAATGGTCTGACAAATGGCCGTTCGCAACGCGGCCCCATCTTGGCCGGGAGTCCAGCCAATGAAGGTGATATCAAGCAGATGATCGAGGGATTTCAGCGCCATGCGATCGCCCGAAAAGTTCAGGCCCGTTTCGTCACCCAAAATGGCGAGGACGCGGGTTTTGCCGTGCTGCCCTGTAGGAATGGTCGGCGTGACCGGCATGTTGACGGGCGATCGCGACATGCGAATCGGAGCACCACCATATTCCGCGCCAATTTCCCAGGTCTCCCAGGGCAGACGAGCGACCGCCAGGGGATTGCAAGTGAGAAAGAGATCGACCGGGGCTTCCTTCGCCGCCAAGCTCAGGGTGCGACGAATATCGGTAAGTTCCCCCCGTTGTAGCCAGCGATGAAACTCCAGTAGCAAATGCCCTTCGGCATCGACGAGATGCTGATGCCAGTCCACTTGGGTCGTCGCTACGCCGGTGGCACCAGGTCGCCCCCGCAGGGCTGGCCCCGCTCCCGGTAGCGGGTCGGCAACTTGAGCCGCTGTCCCCGTCTGTCCCCGCAGGGCTTGCCGATAAAAGTTTTGATAGGCCCGGTGCCATTGCTGATAACGGGTTTCTAGCGGAGCCGGATAGGGCACCTGCGCTTGCAGGCACTGCGATCGCCCCCAGGTCAGCTCAAACAGGCAGATCCCTTCAACTTTTTGAATCTTGAGTCGATACACCATGACCGCTACGCCTCCGGCTGAAATCCAAAGGCTGGCAAGGTCAAGGGTTCGTCGCTCTGGGGGGCAAAAATCTCCAGGTCAAAGGTTTCATCCCAGCGACCAAACACCTGAGCATAGAGATAGGATGCATCGGAGCGAGCGGAAAACGTCTCCTCTACCAGCACCGACTCCGCATCGCGAATGCGAATTCGGATGCCAGGGGGTAAGATCTCTCCTGGCATGGGGCCAAGAAACACGAGCAAACTCCACTCGGGCGTTGAGCTTTCTAACACGCTCCAGATGAGGGCATACAGACGCAACGGCACCGCTGCCACAGAGACTTCCGTATAGGCGGCTCGGGCGCGCTGAGGGACTTGCAAACTCTGGGGCCGCACCTCTTGCAAAATGGATTCCAGCTCTTGGGAGGGCGATCGCAGTTCACTGGCGGGGGTGAGCGGATCGAGCAGCGTCCAGGCAAACTGCTGGGCGACGTCATCGAGCTGGTTGTTGAGCCAGCGGCCCGCATTCATCACGGCCTGGCCTAGGGTAGACGAGTGGCGCTGAGAGACGGTCTGCGGCGCTGGTGCGGGCAAATGATTGAGGAAAAACAGGAGGCGATCGGGAGACAGGGTGAAGGCCGTCAGGGGCAAGACATACTCCCCCGCCGGATTGAGGACGGTGGCTCGACCGGCGACGTGGCGACTTTCCAGCCCCCTCAACACCTGAATCTGGCCGAGTTCCTCCTGCACTGCCACTAGCAGCCACAGGTCTACGGGCACATTGCCCTGCACCGCCGCTTGGGGAAGGGCGATCGCCTCCGGGGGCAGGCTATTGACGATCGCCACCCCGACACGCCAGCCGTTGACCTGTAAGAAAGACGCCGGAGTGGCCGGACGCTGGTCATTGAGCTGAAGGTGGAAAGACCGGCTACCGGCATCCAGCCAGTGACGCACACCAGCGAAGGCTAGCGATCGCAGATAGCAATCCCACTGTTCATCGCCATCGGTAACGCCCTGGCAGCGGCGAATCGCCTGCTCAATGACAGACTCGGGCAAGACCGTGACCTCTGCCAGGGACGAGAAATCGGGTCGGGTAGACAAGAGACTAACCATAATGTGTGCTCACTATGAGAATAACGACAAGGAGGTAATTAGGGAGAAAATTACCGGTCATGTAGACTGGCGCAGAGCTGTCGGGCAAAGCGGCTGTTGGCGGTGCGGTGATGGGGGATTTGGGCTTCTGATTCCGCTTCGGCAATCAGGCGATCAACCGCTTCGGACAGCAGGGCATCGAGGCGATCGCCCAGCGCTGCCAACTGTTCCGGCGTGGTGAATGCCAACACGGCTTCTGGCACCTGCGACTGCAACCGCGTCAGGAGTTCACTGCGCACGTCCGCACGGAACCGTTTCAGATCCATCAGGCGCGTGACCGCGACTTGATTGGTCAGCTCCAGCTTGAGGGCGATCGCTTTCATGCCTTCGCCTTCGCAGTGGAACAAATGCAACGCCTTGAGAAAGGCATCGGCTTTTGCGGGGTGTTTGCGGCGGAGTTTTTCGCAGTAGGCTTGCAGCGTGTCGTTCATGGCTGCCGCTAGGGAAATCTCGAACTGTTGGCGATAGATCTGCAAAAACTCATCCTGCTGCATCTCGCTGTCGCTGCGTTCGGGTGCGGGCAACTCCTGACTAGTTTCTGAATCCAGCGGCTCTAACAGCGGGTTCCCGCCCCGCACATGAATGCGGTATTGCCGCAGCCAGTAGGCGAGTTGCCGCAGTTGCCCTAGCACCCTCTGAGGTCGCAGTTCAGGCTTGATTTCCTGCAGTTGGCGATCGCTGGGCATCTGGCAGCGGCCCCGTTTGCGACCGGGGGCAAGCTGGAAGCGATCGCGGCGATAGACGGCATGGTAGCGATCGAGCAGGGTGGCGGCGGCGGCGATTTCGGTTGCGGTGAGGCGATGAAACTCGCCGAGAATCTTGGGCAACTGCCCGGTGCGGGTATCATTCAAAATAGCCCAGTCGCTGACCCGATAGAGTCCCCGCTCAATCAAGAACTGGTTCAACTCACTGTGGTTCCGCGTCAGATGGGATGCCCAGCCTTCTAAGCTGGCACGACCGGGGGTATAGGTCTCGACGATGTGCACGCCAAAGGGTTGGTAAGTGCCGAGTGGCGTCCCGTCGTCGTCGAGTACAAACGGCAACAGTTCAGCACTCTGGAATTGGTAATAGTCGCCGAACTGACCGACGAGTTGAAAGCAAGCCCGCAGAATGGCATGGGATACGACACAGCGCAGACACAATAGCGCCAGGGCGATCTGCCCCTGCTGCCAGTCACTCAGCAGTCGCGCCTGCAACAGGCGATGATCGTCATCATTTGCTTCGGCGGCGTTGGGGGCTTGCTCTCGCAACCAGGTATAGGCCGCAGTTAATTGCTGCCGCCGACTTTGCCCAGTGCTGTCGAGCTTTTGTAAATGCCAGTAGTCAGAAACACTCATAAAGTCAAAACCCAAAGGCGATCGCGTAAACCGTTTTCCGGCTTGCAATCATGACTATCTCTGGCAGTGTAGAGCTTATTCACGCTTGGTTGGCTTCGACTCCGCTCAGCCAACTGAACAGAGTTGAAGCGAACCCCTACGCTAGCAGCAGCCTGACCTAAATCTGATCGGGGTCAACTCCGAGTTCTCTTAGCTTTGCCGCCAGCTTTTCATTCCGTTGCCGTTCCGCCGTCGCTTGTTCTTCGGGGCTGGGAATGAGTTCCCCAGCGGCAGTAAAAAACCGGAGTTGTTGATTGTGGACCCCTAAGTACAGTCCTAGTTGCTCACTCCAGCGCCAACCCTGCTCCGTGGTGGGAATCGGCTCATAAGTGCCATTCATCAGTTGAAACCCCTCAAACTCAAAACTATCGGGGTCGAACCAGAAATAGTTGGGGGTGCGGAAAATGTCTTGGTAAATTTCTTTCTTCAGCCCCCGGTCAGTTTTGGCTGTCGAGTCCGACAGCAATTCCACGATGACGTTGGGATATTTGCCGCCCTCTTCCCACACGACCCAGCTTTTGCGGGGGCGCTTTTCTGCTCCCAGCACTACAAAAAAGTCTGGCCCTCGGAAGTCCTCTGACTTCCGTTGCTGGGGGCTGTAGTACACCGTCAGGTTGCCTGCAGCGAAATAGTCAGTGTTGTCTTGCCAGAGCCAATCCAGGCATGACAACAACAGCATCATTTGCTGCAAATGTAGGGAGCTTTCCAACGGCGGTTCGTCACTATAGAGGTCACCCGGCGGAAAGATTATATCGTGAGGGTGAGCCGGTTCTAAGGACGATTGCAGAGTTTCAGGGGGGGAGGCAGACATTGGCAAGAAGCACTTAGCGGGTGCCCTTAGTTTAGCGAAGGATGCCATGAAGAACTCTGGCGATCGCCTTCTGCGCTCAAGCTGGGTGCATGGCTAAAATTCTCTGTGGTCACGGGCTCCCTTTGACTCCGCTCAGGGCGCAGGAGCACGGTAGCTGAGCGGAGTCGAAGCTACAGCCCATTACCAATCAGGATGAAGGGTGCCCAGTAATAGGGATGACTGTAGCCGGGATAGTTGCTCGTGGCGGGAGCGCCGTCACGGCTCAAGGGTGGGGCACCGGCGCGGATTGCTTCATTATCGATCTCCGACTCGCCCGTAATCAGCGCTTGCTGTGCTGCTTGTAGGGCTGCGGCCTTGGTCATGCCCTGGTTAAGAGCATTGTAAAACTCCGTCATCAAGACCTGGGTGCCCTGGTCACTCACTTGCCACAGGGAGGCTAGCACTGCCTTGGCCCCCACCTGCTGCAACTGAAAACCCAGACCCAGCACCTCCACGCCGTCTCCCAGTTCGGCACTGCCCAGGGCGGTTTCGCAGGCACTCAGCACCACCAAATCCGCATCCATTTGTTGCCAGTCGCGCCTCATCTGGCGCAGGTTGACGGTGTTGCCATTGCCAAACAGCACGAAGGACTCCTCCGGCGCACCGGAAACGAACTGCCCGTGGGTGGCCAGGTGAATCAGGGGATGCTGGCTCAGCAGGCTTTGGAACTGCTCGGGGGTAAAGTCGCCGTCAATCAACACCTCGGCTTCGGGAATTTGCGCCACCAGGGTTTCGACTTCCTGACGGGTGGCGGGCAGGTCGCCAAAGCTGAAGGTGTCGTCCCCCACATTGACGCTGAAGGTACAGTCGGCACAGGCTGCGGCGAGCAGCGATCGGCTACCCCCATCGCGGGGGGCGGCGGCAAAGTCGGTCTCGGAGGCGGCGGTGATCTGGTTAAAGGTGAAGCGCTCGATCAGCCACTTATCGCCGTCGTACAGGGCGGCGAGGGGCACGTAGCGCAACACGCCATCGGGAGCAAAGATGATGTTTTCTGCGCCAACGGCGGCTAGCTCGGCTTCTAATGGGGCGATGACCCAGTCGTACAACCGCTGGGCACTGGGGCGCGGGTCGCTACGGCGATCTTTCAGCGCTTGCCCAAACTCGACGACGGTGCGGTTGAGGGTGGTAGCGTCCACGTCGATGGGATAACGCACGGGGGGCGCATCGGCGGACACCAGCACCAGCTCTAGCCGCTCTTCGAGCACGAGGGGATAAAGGATGACGCTGGTTTGGGGCAGTTGCCGCAGGCTGGCTTGCAGGTCGGTGAAGTTGTCAATATCGACTGTGGCGCGAGTCTCAGTCCGGAGTTGATCCACGGCGGCGATGATTTGGGGATGATCGAGCCAGTCGATGAAGCTGGCGTAAAGGCGGTTTTGCTGGGCTTCGAGTTCGGCGAGGCGGGCTTGCTGGTCGGGGGTGAGGGTGTCGAGGGCTTGCAGGCGTTGGAGTTCGGTGCCGGTGAGCAGCACGTCATCGTAGAGGGCCAGTACCTCTTCTTCGGGTTGCCAGAAGTCCACGCCGGTTTCGGTTTGGGCGTTGCGCTGCACGTCGTCCAGGTAGTCGTCGAGTTCTTGCACTTTCAGCAGGTCGAGGACGCGCTGGGCTTCGATGATGCGGTTTTGTTGCAGCAGCAGGTCGGCGAGGAAACGATAATCGTTAGCTACAGTGTCGGTGTAAGCCTGCTGCAATTCGAATTCAAGATTGCGAATATTACCCCGAATTGATTCACGCGCTTCAACAGAGGCTTTGAGAAAAATTATGGCAAGTTCGGGCTGACTTTGGTCTGCTAAAAGATAGCCAATATTGTTCAACCAAAGTCCTTCGCCATCCCGATAACCAATTTCTCTTGAAATTGAAAGTGCCTGACGATACTCTTCAAGAGCTAAGGTATATTGCCCTAAGTTTTTGTAAGCTTCCCCTAGCTTTCCTCGAACAATGCTTTCTAAGCGCCGTTCGTCAATCTTTCGAGTCAATGAAAGCGTCCGTTCGTAGAAATAGATGGCTACCTTATAACTTCCTAGCGCATTATAATTAAAACCGAGACTTACTAAAGCATAGCTCTCTAAACTTGTATTTCCTATTTCCTGAGCAATTTCAAGAGCTTTTTCAGTAAATTCAATACTACGCTGATATCGCCCTTGATAATAGTAGACAGCACCTAGTGCTTGAATGTTTATCCCCTCAGATGCACGATTTTTATCCTCGCGAGCAATGCTCAGAGCTTGTTCATGAAATTCAATAGAGCTTTCATATTGGCCTAAGAGGCGATGAATGACACCCAGGGTATACAAGAAACCTGATTCCAAACTTGAATCTTCTAATTCCCGAGCAATTTCTAAGGCTTGCTGATAGTAATCAATGCCAATGTCATATCGGCTCAAAGTAATGAATGGCGCACCTATGTGGCTTAAAGCAATTGCTACTCCTCGAATATCATTTCTTATGAGATTTATTTCTAGCTGTTGTTGGCCAAAATCTATAGCTTGCTTGTAGTTTCCTAGGCGTTGATGCCAAAAGCTTAAAGCCCCTAAAGCTCTTTCTTCGGTTACTTGATCACCTGACTCACGGGCAATTTCCAGGCTTTCTTGATAAGTAGAGATTGCTTGTTGATACTGTTCTTGACTGAGATAAACCTTACCTAAAGACTGTAATACAGAAACTTCATATCCTCTGTTTTCTAGCTCCCGAGCTATTGCTAAACTTTGCTGATAAAATCTAATAGCTTCCTTGTATTTTTCTTGGCTGAGATAAACATCGCCTATGGACTGCAAGGTTAAGCCTTCATTAGCACGATATTGAAGCTCACGGATGATCGCCAAACTTTGCTGATGAAAGTCAAGAGCCTGCTCATACTGCTCCAACCTCGAATAAGCATTACCTAAAATTCCTAAGGCTAAAAACTCTTCACTACGGTTATTGGCCTCGCGGGCTATATTAAGTCGCTCCTCGCTAATTGCAATAACTTTTTCGTTTTGTCCTAAGCCAGTGTAAGCAATGCTCAAACTGCCCAGAACCTTCATTTCTCCTTGGTGGTCATTCAGGTGCTGATAAATAGCTAAGGCTTGCTCATATATTTCTATCGCTTCTATATCTTGGCCTGCATCCGAAAGTTGATCTCCATGCCGCATAAACTCCTCAGCTTCTGACCTTCTTATCGCTGGGTTGTCAGGATGAGTCTGATTTACTGTCAGACGATAGGCTCCCTTTTGCGTTTCGTCATAAGCACTTGCAAGTACTTGATAAGTTCCTGTTTCCGGTATCACAACGGCAATCTGCGAATTGCGGTTGTCCCTACTGATGTCGTCATTTTGATTGATGCTTTCACCCTGTCCATTTCTCAATAACAGATAGGTATCAAACTCTGTACTTTCTAGGGTGATAATCACCGCCTGTCCGGCTTCAGCCTCAAAGGTATAGGTGTCGTAGAGGCTGTTGTCCTCACTAAAGATAGAGTCTCCCAATTCTAAAACCCCCTCGACCTGTAACAGGATTGTGGTGTCTTCATCTGCCTGCTGTGCCTGCTCAAGGATACTTTTTCTCCCTGAGTCCATAGGCATGACTTCCAGCACTAGCTGCTTTTCGGGGTTTTCCCTTGTGGTCTTGAGCAGCCGGGGTTCTCCCAAGAAACCCGGCTTCTGGGCGGCAGTGACGGCAACCTCCAGCACTGAGACAAGCAGAGCGGTGAGGGTGGCGAGGCTGAGGAAGTGGGCGGCGGGGCGCATGGGTGGGCTGTCCTTTCAGAGATGACATCAGCATATAGCTCTGGGCTGGGGGCGCTTATTCAGGTTCAGATTATCTTTTGCGGCTGAGCAATCTCGCGAGTCGAGTTGGATGAATAAGCCCTAGCAGCTCAGCCATAGAACGTGGCAACAGCGGACGTGACTACTCGCTGTGTTGTCATCGGAGTGTTTTTCATGCATCAACTTCAATCCCAATCCTTAAAACGCCTGGCCTGCTGGGGGCTGGGCAGCCTGTTTTTGCTGGTAGGCGGTAGCCAGATCACCGCTTGTTCGTTTGACGCCCAGGCCAACAAAGCCCGCGAGACTGAGGCCGAAAACTACATGGGAGCTATCTTGCGGAGCCAGCAGGCCCATTTTCTCGAAGCCGAGCAATTTACCGACGATCTAGTCAGCCTGGGCGTGAATATTCCATCTGAAACGGAAAACTACCGTTACGCCATTGAGCTGAGTCCGCAGGGGCAAGCGGCACTGGTGACGGCGATCGCCAAGATCCCCGAGTTGCGCAGCTTTACCGGTGTGGCCTATGCGATCGCGGATGCCCAGGGCGAGTTTGCTGGCCTCGACAAGGTGCTATGCATCAGCGAGACCCCTCAGCAGTCACCCCCCGCCCCGCCCGAGTTTGTGCCAACGGGAACGCAGGTTGAGGTTACCTGTGCGGCAGACTCGCAGGGGGTCGAGTAGCCCCTGGCGGCAGCCCCCAGCGATACTTTCCGCTCAAAACAGTTCTGCATATGGTTTGTATCGATTCTCTGAAATAGCGCTGCAGATTGCAGATCCCCCGCTGTCGCCGCCCCCTTATTGAAGGGGGCTCTGCACAAACTGCATCTGTAGCCGTCATTTGCAGAACTCGTATAACCCCAAAATTGCTGGGCGTTAAGCGAAGCTCAAAGCCGACTTGAGCGGTTCGTCGTTGAGCCCGCGTCTATGGGCCAGACTGATAGACGCGGCTGACACAATCGCTCGTTGGGATATCGTTCAACGCACCATCACGTTTTGTCCAACATGAATAAGCTCGACAGCTTCAGAACTATATGCTGATGAAAACACTCAGCCCCCGAATCATCAATGCATCCAGCCACTCGACTTTATGGAAACGCGATCGCCCTGGCCCTCGTCTTTCCCACTCTCTCCGCTGCCCAAGCGGTGGAGCTAACTCAAGCGCCTGTAGAGGCAGCTGAAGAACGGCGATCGCAGTCAATCAACGGCACCCTAGACGCGGATGATGCCGTTCTCGACAGTGGTGAGTATTACGAGATTCACACCTTTGAAGGCACTGAGGGGCAGGCGATCGCCATTGATCTGGTCAGCGAGGAGTTCGATACGTATCTGGTGGTGTTTGGGCCAGAGGGCGATCGGGTGGGTGAAAACGATGATGGCGACGACAGCAATGCCCAACTTTGGCTGACGCTACCGAGCACTGGCACCTACACGGTTTGGGCGACCTCGTACAGTGCTGGAGAGGTTGGTAGCTATGCGCTCACCTGGCAAGAAGATATTGCGTTTGCCGACGACTTGGCGGAATTACAGCAGGAGTTAGGTGAAGCGAGAGAAGCGAGCGATCGCGATGCAGAGCTGGGAGCCCTATTCGACATTGCCTGGTTTTATCGAGACAAAGAGCAAAATACTGAAGCGATCGCATATTTTCAGCAGGTCATAGCTCTTGACCAGGAGTTAGGCACGCTCACCTTTCAGCCATCTAGCTACCAGTCGCTTAGCCTGATCTATCAAGATCAGACGAGAGCTTTGATTGCGGAACAACGCTATGACGAAGCCAGACTGCCGGAACAGAAAAGTATTGAAACCGCACAGTTGGCTGTTGAGTTAGCTGAGGAGGAATTGTCTGTAGCAAATAGCAGAGATAGTGATAAGTAGGTCAGGATAATTAATCCGAGGTATGCAACGTTCAGTTAAGTAGTCTTGACATTAACGTACTGAGTCGTGTGACCGCGAATCTCACCTCGATGTTCTAGTCCCTCGACGACGT
>Ga0008836_100671_pt1 | contig 18018 bp, 18 predicted proteins | sample HotLakConsUCCR28_FD_62214 | JGI IMG/M metagenome (GOLD analysis project Ga0008836, IMG submission 62214) | Hypersaline microbial mat communities from Hot Lake, Washington, USA - Hot Lake Consortium UCC-R28 (Hybrid Assembly) ... | reverse complement strand
GGTATTTTAGGCCGGGCTGGCAGGTAATTGGAATTAGCACTTTCAGTTGGCGATTTTGGCTGTACAACTGGTGAATTACGAACTGCACCTACTTTTTATTTTCTAGAAAAAACCTCAGAAATTAGAAATGATCCCCGTAACCCAACCTTTTTTGCCTCCTTGGAAGGAATACAACCGCTTCTTGGATGGCATTTGGAAAAGGAATTGGCTCACCAATCATGGGCCTTCGGTAAAAGAACTTGAAGAAAAGCTTTGTGGGTATCTGGCAGTTCCACAAATTCAGTTTGTTTCCAATGGAACTATTGCCCTTCAACTTGCTATCAAAGCACTAAATCTGGAAGGTGAAATCATTACAACCCCATTCTCTTATGTGGCAACCACCACTTCGATTATTTGGGAAGCATGTACACCAGTATATGTGGACATTGATTCCAATACATTCAATATCGATCCTTCAAAAATTGAAGCAGCCATTACGCCCAAGACTTCAGCAATATTGGCCACTCATGTCTATGGTAATCCATGCGATATTGATGCCATTCAGGAAATAGCTGACCGACATGAACTAAAAGTGATTTATGATGGAGCACATGCCTTTGGGGTGAAATACAGAGGGAAGAGTATTTTTGAATATGGAGATATCAGTACCTGTAGCTTTCATGCTACCAAAATTTTCCATACCATAGAGGGTGGGGGAGTATTTACCCGTGACCCTGAACTGCATGCCAAAATCGGATTGCTGATGAACTTTGGCCATGCCGGATTTGATAAATTCATTGGAATAGGAATTAATGGCAAAAACTCGGAGTTTCATGCGGCAATGGGACTGACAGTGCTTCCCTATATTGGAGAGATCTTCTCAACAAGAAAAATCCAAGCTGAATACTACGATGAATTGCTGGCAGGCTTGCCTTTGCAGAAGCAGGTTCTCTTGGACCCTGAAATCCATAATTTCTCTTATTATCCTGTTATTTTTTACAACGAAGAGACTTTGCTCTCTGTCAAATCTGATTTGGATGCAAAAGAGATTGGCAGCCGGAGGTATTTTTATCCAAGTTTGTCAAGTTTGGACTATGTGAGTGGAAATACACCTATTGCCAATGACATTGCGGCTAGGGTGCTTTGCCTGCCGATTTACCATACTTTGAGTAAGGCAGAACAAGAATCAATCACTGGGATTTTGAAAAATAAACTTTGATATGAATTGTATCATATGCGATAGTCCTACACACCATTTTTTATCGAAATCTTTTACTGAAAAACCTTTGGATCAGGTCATGGGTGAAATTGGTCCGGTAAATTATCACAAATGCAGTAATTGTGGATTTACTTATTCTCAGACCCATTTTGACCTGGAGGATTCTGTATGGAGTAAGTTGAACTATGATTTTCATGCCTTGATTGCGCATGGAGAAATCCATGCAGCACATGGGAATTATCCTCCTTATCTGGAACAGGCGTTGATGGTGCACATTTTGTCTAAAAATCAGCTTTTAAGTACTGCAACCATTTTGGATTATGCCGGAGGAGCAGGAACCTTTTCAGACCTTCTTTCTAAATATTTTGATATTCCGTCACTAATCTATGAACCCTATATGCATAGGAAAGAGGATCCAAGGTTTATTACCAGGGAGGAATTAGGTCGGTATGATATTGTTTTTAATTCCGCTATGTTTGAACATATCCGATCCAGGTCAGATTTGGATGAGGTCAACCGCGTAGTTGCAACTGATGGAGCATTGATTATCCATTCCGTAATTTGTGAAAATATTCCTGCAGATCCTGATTGGTTTTATTATAGACCACCTGTACATTGCGCATTCCATACCAATAAGAGTATGGAAATTCTGATGGAGCAATGGGGGTATTCCTGCTCAGTTTATTCTCTCAAAGCAAAATGTTGGGTGCTTTTTAAGAAAAAAACCGAAGATTTTGAAGAAAGAATTAGCGATATAAATGAGCAATTGAAAGATAAGTTTTTTTATCTTAAAAATGGTTTTGTGGATTATTGGAAAGGATTTTAATTGAAGATAATTGAAAATGATTTTATCCATAGTTTCACCTGTATATAGAGTCGAATCTCAATTGGGAGAATTGGTTGAAAGGATTAAGGCATCTGTTGAAACCATTTCTTTAGACTTTGAAATTATTTTAGTGAATGACCATAGTCCTGACCAATCCTGGGAAAAAATTGTTGAACTCAGTAAAAAATATTCCTATGTCAAAGGAATAAAGCTAAGCCGAAACTTTGGGCAGCATTATGCCATTACTGCAGGACTAGACCAAGCCAAGGGGCAATGGATAGTGGTGATGGATTGTGATTTGCAGGATAGGCCTGAAGAAATTCCCAATTTATATTATAAAGCAAAGGAAGGGTTTCATGTAGTTTTGGCAAGGAGAGTAGTCAGAAAAGATGGGCTTTTTAAAAAACTGGGTTCTAAGTTGTTTTATAGGACACTCGCTTATTTAACAGGTTCGGAACAAGATGAGACCATTGCTAATTTTGGAATTTATCACATGACTGTCATCAGCCAAATCCGAAATATGAGAGAAAGTATCCGTTATTTCCCGACTATGGTGAGGTGGGTGGGCTTTCGCCAAACAAGCATTGAAGTGAATCACGCAGCAAGAGAGGAAGGTACATCAAATTATAATTTCAAAAAGTTGTTTAATCTGGCATTGGACATCATGTTGGCTTATAGTGATAAACCAATACGACTAACGGTTAAGTTGGGGTTATTGGTCGCTACGACAGGATTTGTTTTTGCCATCTATACCTTGATCAGGTATATTCTAGGGGATATAATTGTGGCAGGATATGCCAGTCTGATAATTTCCTTATGGTTATTGTCAGGATTTATTTTAGTGACATTGGGAATGGTTGGTCTTTATGTCGGAAAAACTTTTGAGGGGGTTAAAAATAGACCAATTTATATTGTTGAGGAAAAGCTTAATTGTTGATGGAAATTATTAGCCTTCCTTGGGATTCACAACTTTTTGGTTATTCAGTTGGATGCTTAGTGATTGATATAGAAGACTTTGACTCCTTAGAATTTTTGGAACAAGAAAAACAGTTTAAACTTGTTTATATCATATCACAAAATCAGATTAGGAATTTACCGAAAAATACAATCCTTGTAGATACCAAGGTTACCTTGGTAAAGGAGTTGAATGAGGTTGAGGATTTGAAGGATGTTGAAATTTTTGAAGGTGAACTATCGGATAACTTAATTTCATTGGGTTTTCAGAGTGGAGACCTCTCCCGGTTTAAGATTGACAAAAGGTTATCTCATAAGGAATTTGAAAAGCTGTATATCAAGTGGCTTGAAAGAGACTTGAAATCAGGGAAGATTATAATCCACAAAATTGGGGGCAAAATTGTTGGAATGATTACACTTGGCTTCAATAAGGATCAGAGTACAATAGGTTTGTTTGCCGTTGATAATGATTATCGAAGGATGGGTATAGGTAAGGAACTTTTGGAATCAGCTGAAAGTATGTCCTTAAAGCATGGGTTAAAGAAAATAAGCGTGCAAACACAGCTTCAAAATAAAGGTGCTTTGCGCATTTATATGAATAATGGATTTGAGGAACAGGAGAAAAAATTTATTTACCATTTTTTCAATTAATAGAATAATTTTCCAATGTCTTTTTCTAACAACCCCATTCCATTTAATAAACCTTACATGACTGGCAAGGAGCTATTTTATATAGAACAAGCTGTTAAGAATGGTAAAATTTCAGGTAATGGGATTTTTACCCAGAAATGTCATCATTTTTTTGAAAAGCGGTATGGCTTTAATAAATGTCTTTTGACAACTTCCTGTACGGATGCTTTGGAGATGGCGGCCATTTTATTGGATATTCAGCCGGGGGATGAGGTGATTATGCCTTCCTATACTTTTGTGTCCACTGCCAATGCATTTGTATTGCGTGGGGCCAATATCGTATTTGTAGACAGCCGTGATGACCATCCCGGGATGGATGAAAATAAGGTCGAAGAGTTGATCACCAACAACACCAAAGCAATTGTGGTGGTTCATTATGCAGGAGTAGCCTGTGATATGGATGTCATTATGAATATAGCAGAAATATATTCACTTTTTGTCGTGGAGGATGCAGCCCAAGCCATAGATTCATTTTACAAAGGTGGGCCGCTGGGAGGGATAGGGCATCTGGCTGCGTTTAGTTTTCATGAAACCAAAAATATACAATGTGGTGAAGGGGGGATGTTGGTTATCAATGACCCGCAATTTGAAAAACGTGCAGAGATTATATGGGAAAAGGGCACCAACCGCTCAGCATTCTTTAGAGGAAAGATTGACAAATATGGATGGGTTGATATTGGATCTTCTTTTTTACCATCGGAAATCACAGCGGCCTTTTTGTGGGCACAATTGGAGAATCTGGATGAAATTCAGGAAAAGAGGCTAGTGCTTTGGCAAACCTATCATCAAATTTTAAGTCAAGCGAAAATTACCTTTAAACTTCCCATCATACCAACATACGCGTCCAATAATGCACATATGTATTATCTGTTATTTTCAGATCAGCATCACCGTCAGGTTATTATTGATCAATTAAAGGAATATGGTATACTCTCTGTTTTTCATTATTTGTCATTGCACAAAAGCAGATTCTTTCAGCAAAGAGATCCCGATTTTTCGAAAGTATTAACGAGATCTGACCGGTATTCCGATGTTCTTCTGCGTTTGCCGCTCTATTATCAACTGAGTAAAAAAGATATCAGTGACATTACTGAAATTATCCTCCATAGCCAAGAACATTAATCCAGAATTATACAGGGATGTGACAGTCCGCTATGGATTTATTTTCATGGTGGCTGTAATTTTAGGCATTGTCTTTTGGAGCCTGTTTAGGGGAATAATCATGATGGATGAAGCCTATTACCTGCTGCATTTTGATCCTGAAGTAGAACCTTTTGCTTTGAGTAATTGGTTTGTACTGTTCAAACCATTCTATATTGAAAACCTGGTTCAGCTCAGGATACTGATGTTTTCTTTAAAAGTTTTCAGTGCTTTTTTTCTGGGTTATTCATTTTCCCGCTTTTGGGGATTGGGGTGGCCTAATTGGTTCACCGGACTATTGGTGGTATTTGGAGATTTTGTTTTGTCCATTCCGGTTCAATTTGTTCCCAATAATTCATCACTAAACCTTATTTTGATCCATTTGGGGATGGCGTGTTTATTTATGTTTTATGCTGCCCTGAACGAAAAAAAGAAATCCGCCTATTTCTTCCTATTGTTTTCCGGGGTTTTCTTTGGGTTTCTGCCTTTTGTCATGGTGACCAATTCCCCTATACTATTGGTAGTTGTGGTATTTCTGTTTTTCATTGGCCAACAAGAAAACCGATTAAAAAGGTTAGTTGCTTGGACAGTAGGGGTGTTCTTGGCAATTGCGGTATTCTTCGTTTTGCTTCAAGATGTAAATACTTTTATAGCTGAATTGGAAAGAGCCATCAATTTTCAGCAGTTTATGGATAGTCATGGCTTAAAGCCTCTCGTAAATTGGCATATTCATTTGATATTGAAATTTCTAGGAATCCCCTTATTCCTATTTTTAGGTTATTCCCTTTGGAAAAGACAACCTTCCAAGAGTTTGAACTCTAAGTTGATTTTGGGAATCATGGGGGCTTTGGTAGCATATCAACTTTATATGGACATTACTTCTCCCGTAGGGACATTTTCAACCATGCTTTTTTATGCGCTGTTGATATTGATGATTTATGAGTCAAGATTAGGTTCCTTCGGGTGGAAAAAACCATTTTTACTGTTGCTGTTGTTGATCCCTTATTTTGCTGCTTTGGGTACTGATGTGATGTTTGAAGTGCGGTCAGCTAATTACTTTGCCTATATTTTGCTGCTGATGCTAGGTTTGTGGGACAGGGTGCCGGTGATTGATTTGAAATTTGCCTTTACGATATTGATGGCATTGGTATTCCTCAATTTTCTGACTTATCCCCTCAGAAAAGGATGGGCAGGGTATAGGATGGTGAAGCAGTACAATGAAATTGAATTGCCTAGGAACAAAGGCAAATTGTTTGTAGACGACGGCATGGTAATCAATTTAAACAAGGTCAGTCCACACTTATCCGGAAAAAGAAATGTAGTGCTTTCAGATGTTACTACCTGGGGATATTTGTACCTATGTGATGCCAAGCCGTTTCACATGGGTTTTTGGCCTAATGAATCATATGCTTTGTATTTATCCGAAGAAAAGGCAGTCCCTTTCAGGGAGTTAAATTTTTTGGAAAACAAAAATCAACCATTTTCAACAGCGCTAAAAGAAAAAATTCTTGTTGAAAATTTTGAAGAAATTGATATGGGCTTTTTCAAGTTATATACCAAATCCAACAATTAATGATTTATATGGAACCTACCGGTGGTCTTGGAAATAGAATGAGGGCAATTGCATCCTGCATTTGGTTAAGCAATCAACAAAATCAAAAGCTGAAGGTGATTTGGAAGGAAAGCCATGAGTTGATTGCACCTTACCAAATGCTCTTTAAACCAACTTCTGAATTTGATTTAATTGAATCAAATGATACTTCGCCAAAGCCAAAAGCAAGTGACCAACCTAACCTATTAAAATCATTAGTGGCCGCAGGATATAATAAATGGTATGGATTTGATTATTGCTTTAAAGATCCTTTTATTAAAGATAATGAGGTGAGAATTTTGGATAAGACCAAAGGAGAAAATCATGTGTACTTCAAAACCTGTGAACAATTTGGTGAGCATCAAGATTTTTATAAGGCATTTAATCCCATAAAAAGTCTCGAAGAAAGGATAGTGAAATTAACAGATCCTCATAAGGGCAATCTAATTGGAGTGCATGTAAGGAGAACAGACCATGCCCTTTCCCATCAATTTAGTCCCCTTGCCTTGTTTACAGAGAAAATTCAACAAGAAATTGATCTTAATCCAAACATAAAATTTTTTTTGTCCACTGACGACGAAGGCGTTCAAAGAGAATTGTTGGAGAAATTTGAAAGCCGGATCATATATGTCCCGGACAAAAAAAATAGACAAGAATCGCAAGGCATTCAAGATGCTGTTGTTGATATGTTTTGTTTGGCCAATTGTGATAAAATTTTTGGATCATACTTTAGCTCATTTTCCATAGTGGCCTCGAGGTTGAAAAATGTTGAGTTGGAAATTTTACAATCTAATTTAGATTTGGTGTAGGTATGAAACTTGCTGCGATGCAACCTTATTTTTTTCCTTATTTGGGTTATTTCAGTTTAATCGAGTGTGTAGACCATTTTGTCTTTTTTGATACAGTACAGTTTGTTAGAAAAAGTTGGATGTCAAGGAACAGGATATTGAAGCCATCTCTGGAAGACTTCCAGTATATTCGTGCAATCTTAGCTTCTCCTGACTATCGTTGTAGTATAGCCGAGTGTCGTATGGCAGAAGGTCAGGAATGGCAAATCCAACTGCTGAGACAATTGGAACATTATAAAAAAACCGCTCCTTATTATAGTGCAACCATTGACTTAGTACGGGATATATTTGAAAACAGCCCAGATTTCCTGAGCCATTTCAATGCATATTCCGTCCAAAAAATCTGCAATTATTTAGGTATTCAAAAAGAGTTTTCATTGTTTTCTGAAGTTCGTGAGTCTTACCCTGAGGCGAGCCACCCTGGGGAATGGGGGTTGATCATTTCAAAGGTTTATGGAGCTGAATATTATGTGAATGCTCCCGGTGGGGAGGCTTTTTACAGACCTGAGGAGTTTCGGCAGGAAGGGATTCATTTGGGTTTTATCCATCCAAGCCTAAAAGAATATAGGCAGGGATTTTCCAAGACTTTTTTACCGGGCCTTTCTATATTGGATGTTTTGATGTATAATGATGTAGAAAGCACTAACCAAATGATCAGGTCTTACACCATAGATTGGAAGAATTAATATGATTTCAAAAGCCCAATCCTTATCGGATAATTTTTTCTACCTGCTTGAATTTGCAGCATCCGCTAGGGCAGGGTGGAAACATTTATTGACCTATTTCAATATTAAAGCTCCTTATGCCGTTCTTTTACCACCCTATATTGGGATTACTGATCGGGAGGGTTCAGGGATATTTGATCCTGTCATCGAGACGGAAACCCCTTATGGGTTTTACAAATTGGACGGAAAATTGGCTGTTGATCTAGAGGCTTTAGAGGAACTTTTCAAGACCGGTAAATATAAAGTCATCCTTCTGGCTCATTATTTTGGGTTTTGCAGGACCAACCTTAAGTCCATCACGGCACTGTGTAAATTTTATGAAGTAATCTTGGTAGAAGACTGTGCCCATGCTATGGGATTGCACCAACCTGATATCCTGATGGGGAATGTTGGGGATTTTGCGTTGTATTCCCTTCACAAATTTCTTCCTTTCGCCAAAGGTGGAATTCTAAAAAACAACAACAAAAACTGGCTTTTAGATAAATTGCCCCAAGAGCTTCAATTGGAGGAGATTTGGGTTAATAAATTTTCCAGCTATGACCTTGGTAGAATCATTCAAAAAAGAAAAAGCAATTACAGATTTTTGCAACTGTCATTGACAGGATTAGAGGGATTGACCATTATGTATGACCTTAAGGAAGGTGATGTTCCTCACGATTTTCCGGTATTGATTGATAATGGTTTACGTGAAAAATTATATTTCCAATTGATGGAATGGAATGTACCCACTACGGCCCTTTATTATAGATTGATTGACCCTTTGCAAAAATCCGGTTTTGAAGATATGCGGGATATTTCCGCCAATATCCTAAACCTTCCCATTCATCAGGATTTGGAAAAAAAAGATTTGGAAGACATGGTCAATAAGCTTGTAAAAGCACTTAAAATATTATCATGAAACCTATCGGTGGATTTTTTGAGTTAGAGCTTCCCCAAGGTGGCGAAAACTATCATACAGGTGCTATTGGACTTTCTACAGGCAGGGCCTGTTTAGGGGTATTTATTGAGCAAATGAAACCCAAAAAGGTTTTTGTGCCCTATTATACCTGTGATGCCACTTACCATCCTTTTCAAATTAGGAACATTCCCTTGGAGTATTATGAAATCAATGCAGATCTCGAACCTACTGCTTTGCCGGTACTCAAGGAGGGAGAATACTTTCTTTACACCAATTACTTTGGGGTCAAAGAAGATTATACTTTGGAATTAACCAAGCGATACGGTACTGCGCTATTGGTTGACAATACCCATTCTTATTTTCATAAAGGCTATGAAGGAATTTGGTCATTCACCTCTGCCCGAAAGCATTTTGGAGTTCCCGATGGGGCTTACCTCTATCCCGGGCAACCTTTGGATGTCAGTTATCCGATTTTTAAAGGAATTACCATTTTACCCTATTTCAATCGCTTGATGGGTGATCAGGAATTGGGTTTCAAGCAGTATCAGGCACATGAGGCTTCCTTGGATTGCGATGTTTACAGGATATCCTACTATTCGGAGAAGATGTTGGCCACTTTGGATTATGAGAAAATCAAAAAAGTAAGGATAAGCAATTTTGACTATTTGCACCAAGCTTTAAAAGATTCCAATCGCTTGGGGGATATCCGATCGGGTTCACCTTTTTGCTATCCTTATTGGCCTCTTAAAGGAATTCCCTCTGTTAATTTTCATAAAAACCGGATTTTTGTCCCTTCTTATTGGAAGGAAATCCAAAACAGGAGAGGGCCTGAATCAGAATTTACTGCTCAATTTTCAGAACAAGTGTTGCCTTTGCCGATTGACCATAGGTATGGAAAGGAAGAAATGGACAGGATAATTGAGGTGATTGTGAATTACTGATGTTCCATTACAGAGTCCATATCAAACCATTGGAAAAAGCGCAAGCTGCCACATCTTATCTTTGGAGGAATGATCCTGAGATTTGGCGATATACCGGTAACAGACCTGATAAGCTAATAAATCAGGAAATAGAAGAGGCTTGGATAGAAAAGGTCTTGTCAGAGTCCAATAGTAAAAGGTTTGGAATTTGGGTTGATGATAGGTATGTTGGAAATATTCAGCTAACAGGAATTGTTAGTGGTGAAAAAGCGGAATACCATATTTTTATTGGCAACAAAGATTTTTGGGGCAAGGGAATCGCAAAACTAGCGACATTTCAACTTTTGAGATATGCAAAAAGGACCCTGGGCCTGAAGGAAGTTTTTCTTAAAGTGAAGACTGCCCATGATAAGGGAATAAGATTATACCAAGCGTGTGGATTTGAAGAGGTGGAAAAGGATGATGATTGGATTACCATGAAATTTGACTTTAAGAACAAGAATATTATTCCAAAAATATCAGTTTTCATGATGACCTATCAGCATGGGAAATATCTTGAAAAAGCATTGAATGGTATTTTAGAACAAAAGTGTGATTTTGATTTTGAGATTGTAGTGGGGGATGATTTTTCCAAGGATAATACAAGAGAGATTCTTAAACAATATTCCGATCAATACCCTGGGAGATTTAAGCTGTTGTTCCATTCCAAAAATATAGGACCCTATCAAAATCAGAACGCAGTTTTCAAAGCATGTGAGGGTGAATACTTAGCCATATGTGAAGGGGATGACTTCTGGGATGACCCCAATAAGTTGCAAAGGCAGGTCGATTTTTTGGACTCAAATCTAGATTATGTATTGTCGTTTCATGAAGTTGAAAAAACAGATTCAAATGGAGAGTTGCTAGGACAAAAAGTATTGGGTGCCCAACGCTGGAAAGATTTAGATCAAAATCAACTGATATCAGGAGATTTGGTCCCGAGTGTATCCACGGTATTCAGGGCTAGTTATTTGAAGGGTTTTTTGGACTTGAAAGTACAGGTCAAAAATGGAGATACGTTCTTATTTGCGATATTGGGGCAGTATGGCAAAGCTCATTTTCACAATGATATAAGACCTGCAAAATACAGAATCCAAGGCGAAGGCGTTTGGTCGGGTACTGATTTAAAAAATAGAATTGAAAGCCATATCCATACTTTTGAGATACTTCGTGAATGCATTCATCCCGAGTTTAAGCCTATAGTGAACGCAACTTTATTTGATCGCTATCTTACACAGATAACCCGTCACCCCTATCCCTCAAAAAAAAAAGCACAAAAATATTTTAAACTCTGGAAATTCAGTTGTGGGAATAATCAATTAAACAGAATGGTTCAAGCCCATTTTACAGCCATTAAAAATAAGTTAAAAAATTGATTTCGATAATTGTTCCCACCTATCAGCGTGCCCATGTCTTTGGAAGGTCAATTGATTCGATCAGAAATCAGCGTTTTCAAGATTGGGAGTTATTGATCGTAGATGACGGGTCTACCGATGGCACTGAGGTTTTGGTCAGAGAATGGGCCGAAAAGGATAAAAGGATAAAATTTTTAAAGCGGCCAACAACTAGGGCAAAAGGACCATCTGCCTGTCGGAATATCGGAATTGAACACGCGAAAGGCGAATTCTTGGCATTTTTGGATTCAGATGATGAATGGTTGCCAAAAAGACTTAACAGCGCTTTGGACTATATGGAACAAAATCAGGCAAAGGCCATTTATAGCGGAGCTTTGGTCAAAGGGAAGAAAACCGATTATATGCGTACATCCCGACCTTTAAAACCAAACGAATCTGTTTTTGATTTTATCCTAAACTCTGCCACCTTTACCCAAACCTCTACACTGATTATACACAGGGATATCGCAGAACAGGTATCTTTTGTGGAAAACATGACGCATCATGAAGATTATGATTTTTTTATTCAAGTTAGTAAAATCACTCGATGGAAGTATTTCGAGAACTTTGATATCGTAGTGCATTGGGAGGAAAATTCCAATAGGAAAATCAATTACAGGAACTGCTTGGATTTTTATCTGAATTATAAAAGTGAGAGTTTGGATAAAGAGGTTAGGATCAAGTATTTATCTTATATGTCTGAAGACTTGGTGAAAAGGGGAGGGGAAAGGAAGTACCTTAGAGAATATCAGAAGTTACTAAAACAGGAAGAATCGGATTTTTCTTTTCGAAAACGCCTCTTGTTTTTTTCTCCTCAATTGTTCCGTTTGTTTTTGAAATTCAGGAATGCAGTCAAAAACTGAAAGTATGCTCACAAAGAAAAAAATATTGTTTGTAATCGATACTGTTTCATTTGGTGGGGCTGAATTGTCAGTATTTGAAGTAGCCAAAAACCTTAAGCAATTTACCCCAATTGTAGCAGTAGTTTATAAAGCTCCAAATGGGTTAAGAGAAAGCTTCGAACAGGCCGGGATTCCATTGGTATTTTTTGGGATTAGCAAAAGATTTGGATTTGGTGAGGGTATTAAAAAATTGAAAGCCCTAATCCTTAAAGAAAAGCCGGTTATAGTCCATGCCACCAATTACAAATCAGAAATCATTTCTAGATTTGCAGTTCCCGCTTTTGGTATTCCTTTGGTAGGATCTATTATCAATGATACTTATGGTAAAGAAAGGTATGCTTTAGTAAGCAGGAGGGAAAGGTTGAAATTAGAAATGTATAGAGCGCTTAACAAGTGGACTTCCCATAAGATAGAAAAGTATATCTCGGTGGCTGAATGTATCATTGAACCCAATTGCAGCTACCTGGATATACCCAAAGAAAAAATGGTCATCGTTCAGAATGGAAGGGATTTATCCAAGTACCTTCCCGCAGAACCCTTGGACCGAAAGGATATCGTACCTGATACGCAGCAAGGAGACATTTTTGTAGTGTCCAACTCAAGGGTAGTCAGGCACAAAGGGTTTGAAGAAATGTTTGGGGCCTTTGAGATACTTGCTGAAAAATATCCCCGATTTTTTTTTATAGTAGTTGGGAACGGTTTTGATTGGGAAGCCTATCAAGACAAAGCCAGAAAAATGAAAGATGGGAATAGGATTATTTTTCTAGGACCAAGGCTAGACATGCCAAATATCCTGAAAGCCTGTGATATTTTCTGGTTTCCATCCTATTATGAAGGCTCTCCCGGAGTAGTCATAGAGGCCATGCTCTGTAAAATCCCCATCATCGGAAGCAACATTCCTTCAATCCTGGAAAATATCATAGACGGTGAAAATGGGATTATTTGTGATAAGGGAAGCATAGCTTCTTTAACAGAAAAAACAGAATATGTAATTGAAAACCCTGAATTAGGGGAGCGTTTGGCAGATCAGGCTTATCAACTTGGTGTAGATAAATTTGATATCAAAAAACTAACCGTAAAACAAGAAAATGTTTATTTGGAGTTGATTGAGTAATATGGAAAAAGTGGAAGAAAGTGAAGATTGGGACCTGATTATTGAAGCCGAGCGGGGGATATTAGATGTGCCTGTCAGGGATATTTGGCATTATCGGGATTTGTTGACTTTATTGGTACGAAGGGATGTGGTGGCGTTTTACAAGCAGACCATATTGGGTCCTTTGTGGTTTTTTATTCAACCGGTGTTTACAACATTGGTTTTTGTATTTGTATTCGGCAACCTTGCCAATCTCAGTACGGATGGGCTGCCACAGTTTTTGTTTTATCTTTCCGGCATTACCGCTTGGAATTATTTTGCGGATTGTCTGGTAAAGACCAGTACGGTCTTCCGGGACAATGCACAGATTTTTGGTAAAGTTTATTTTCCGAGAATGATTGTACCGTTGAGTATCGTGGCGGGCAATCTTGTACGGTTTGGTGTGCAGTTTCTCTTGTTTATGGGGGTTTGGCTTTATTTCTATGTACAGGGTGCTGCTATTCATTTCAGTTATGCCATTTTGTTTTTTCCCTTGTTGATAGTTCTGATGGCATTATTGGGCTTGGGAATTGGTTTGATGATTACGGCCATGACTACCAAATACAGGGATTTGGCCTTTTTGGTCACCTTTGGGGTGCAGTTGCTGATGTATGCGACTACGGTGATTTATCCGCTTTCTTCGGTCCCTGAACATTACCAAAAATTAGTAATGCTTAATCCTATGACAGGAATTATAGAAACTTTTAGATATGGCTTTTTGGGCGAGGGTATGTTTTCGATGAGTATGTTGGCTTATGTATGTGGGGTTACCTTCCTAGTGCTTGTTTTGGGAGTGTTGATATTTAATAAAACCGAAAAGAATTTTATCGATACTGTGTAAGATGGGTACAGCAATAAAAGTAGAAAATCTATCCAAGGCCTATCAATTGGGGCAGTTCGGGACAAAGACTATTTCCGGGGATGTGCAACGATGGTGGATGACCAAAGTACTGGGCAAGGAAGATCCTTATTTGAAAATCGGGGAAAGCAACGATAGAAGCATCAAAGGGGAAAGTAATATTGTTTGGAGCTTAAAGGATATCAATTTTGAAGTAAAGCAGGGGGAAGCCTTGGGCATTATAGGGAAAAACGGTGCAGGTAAATCTACCTTGTTGAAAATCCTTTCCAGGGTAACTTCACCTACTAAAGGAGGTTTCAAATTAAAGGGTAGGGTAGCCTCTTTATTAGAGGTGGGAACCGGATTTCATCCCGAACTGACAGGTAAAGAAAATATTTTTTTGAATGGGGCGATTTTGGGGATGCGCAAACATGAAATCCAAAAGCGTTTGGATGAAATCATTGATTTTGCAGGTATCGAGCGCTATGTGGATACCCCTGTCAAAAGATACTCGTCTGGTATGTACGTCCGCTTGGCCTTTGCAGTAGCGGCCCATTTGGATGCTGAGATTTTGGTAGTGGATGAAGTATTGGCTGTAGGTGATGCCGAATTTCAGAAAAAATGTTTGGGGAAGATGGGTGATATCAGTAAAGGAGAAGGAAGGACTATTTTGTTTGTGAGTCACAATATGGGTGCGATTCAATCACTTTGTGAAAAGGCAATAGTTTTGGATAAAGGTTGTAATTCAACTAAGAAAACGTCTAAAGAAGCAGTTGATCTTTATCTGAATAAATATTCAAATCAAAATAAAATTGAAAGTGAATATATAAATAAAATCGAGATTAAAGATGTTTTTGAGAATCTTACCAATGTCATAATGACCTCAAAAGAATATTTTTTTGATATATATATATCTAATAAAATAGATATTCAATTAATGGATGTTGGATTTTTTATAATAGATGAAACAGGAAATAAAGTTGGTGCTGTAAGTACTTCTTTCAAAAAACGTGATTATAAAGCACCATATAATATTAATGAAGTAAGAATTAGGTTTGTAATAAAAAATTTAGTGTTGATGGATGGGGATTATTATATAAATGTTTCTTTAGTAAAAAAGGTTGGTGGAACAGTAGATTTTATAGAAAATATAAAAAAAATTCAGGTTGTAAGTGATGATTTTTTTGGAAGTGGTAAAAAACTTAATTCTTATTATGGTAAGGTTTATATAGATTTTGATTGGTATGTTTGAAAAAAAACTAAAAAGGCTTTACAGTGGAATTTATAACCTTTTATTTCCTAGTGAAATTGTAGTTAGAGGTGATAAATCAAAATTGAAACTTGGTAAAAATATTACTTTTAACGGAAGGGTAATATTCGATCTAAGGAAGGGTGGAGAGATTCATATAGACGATAATTGTTCTTTATCTGAAGGTGTTATTTTTAATCCTTTTGGAGGGAAAATTGAATTAGGAAAGCAATGCTCTGTTAATCCATATTCAGTACTTTATGGTCATGGAGGTTTAAAAATCGGGAACTTTGTTAGAATTGCAACTCACACAATTATAATTCCAGCAAATCATATTTTTGATTCGATTGAAGAACCAATATGTTTCCAAGGGTTAAAAGCTTTAGGTATAACAATTGAAGATGATGTATGGATTGGTGCCGGAGTAAAAGTGTTAGATGGAGTCACAATTAAAAAAGGTTCAATTTTAGCAGCCGGATCAGTAATTAATACGGATGTAAGTGAATATTTAATTTACGGAGGAATCCCTGGCAAAAAAATAGGTTCAAGAAAATGATTAAATGGATTTTATATAAACTCGTAACTATAAAAGACAGTATTTTTCAAAAAAAAATTGAAAACTCCTATGATAAAAAGGAGGGGCTATATTATCTGAAGATAAATGGGCTCAAGCTTGTATCTAATTCTTCGATCCACTTTTATTCCCTCTATAAAACCATCTTTATAAAAGAGATTTATAAAATTTCACCTTCAACTTCAACACCTTTTATTATTGATTGCGGAGCAAATATTGGACTTGGAATATGTTATTGGAAGCAAAAATTCCCAAATGCAGAGATTTTAGCTTTTGAACCAGACCCAGATGTGTTTTACGCTTTGGAAATAAATTCAAATAAATTTTCTGGTATTAATCTATTTCAAAACGCTCTTTCTGATAAAATAGGGAAAAGTGAATTTACAAGTAACGGTAAATTATCTGGCTCATTAAATCTTTCAAAAAAACTAGATAAGACAATTGAGGTAGAAAAAGTTTTGCTGTCAAATTTTATAACTAAAAAAGTTGATTTACTTAAAATAGATATTGAAGGAGAGGAAGTAAAAGTTTTAAAGGAAATAAAATCAAAATTGCACCTAGTTCAAAATATATTTATAGAATACCATTCATTTAGTGACAAACCACAAGAATTATCAGAAGTACTAGTGATATTACAGGAAGAAGGTTTTAGATATTATTTAGATTCAGATGTTAAAAATAATTATCCTTTCATTAAGGTGACAAATTCGCTTAATCAAGATCTTCAAGTAAATATTTGGGCATTTAGATGAGAAGAATAGTTGAAATGGATCAAGAATTAAAAAAATCAGTTTTAGATACTGATTTATTGATTTTATCAAATTATTTCTGCTCAAAGAAAGACCCTCAACGAGATATTTATCAAACTAATGGAGATTTTAATTACATAAGTAATTGGTACTATAGTGTTATAGAAAATGGAATTTTAGCAATTATATTTCATGACGGATTAAAAAAAGAATTCATTCAAAAATATCAAAAAAACAACATAAAGTTTGTTAAATGTGACTTAGGTGAATATTCTCTAAATGATGAGAGATTTTTTGTTTTTGAGGAATTTTTAAATTATATCCCTTCGAAAACTTTTGTACTAACAACTGATATCAATGATGTTATAATCAATAAAACGCCCTTAGCTCTATTCAAAGAAAACCCAGACAAAATTTTTATCGGTAGAGGTGATAAATTAACGTGGGGAAGAGGTATTTGGACATTAGGAAAAATGAAAGAGTTTTATAATAATTCAAATTCCAAGATAGATTCTGATATTTTGTGTTTCCCTGTTTTTAATGCCGGTTTGATAGGTGGACAAGCCGGAAACTTATTGAAATTATTTGGAAAAATGATTCAGGAGTTTTCATACTTACCAAGCAGGGGCAATTTTAATATGGCAGTTTTAAATTATGTGTTGTATACAGAATACTATCCAAAGAGAAATTATTTTTTCAGTCTTTTAAGCTTTAATTTTTGTTACAGATTAAATAAATCATTGAACAATGGAAGGCTTCGCTTTTTTGGAGGTTTTTATAAAAAAGATTTAGAAAAAAAAGAGAATGGTATTTGTTCAAACAAGAAAATTTATTCAGGGTTTCCATTTAATAGTATGTTTAGAAAATTTGAAATAAAAGGCAAGTCGGAGTCATATCTAATCCATAAATAATTTTGCCAGCAAACATTTCTATCTTAATACCCAATTTCAATAAAGCTTCTTATCTCTCAAGGACTTTAGATTCAATTCGAAATCAGCAATATCAAAATTGGGAATGTATCATAGTGGATGATGGTAGTTCAGATGGCTCTTGGGATTTATTAAAATCCTTTGAGGAAAAAGACAATAGATTTAAGATTTTTAAAAGGCCTGAGCATTTGCTGAAAGGGGCAAATTCATGTAGAAATTTTTCATTGGGACATGCTACTGGAAACTTTGTGGTTTGGTTTGATTCAGATGATCTAATGTTGCCAAATGCCCTGCAAGATAGATTAGAAAAAATTGGTGATTTGGATTTTGCCGCTTTGCAGGGAGTGTTCTCAAGTTTGGAAGGAAATACAGGACTAATTATAAATCAAAATGTCCAAATTGAAACAGTCTGCTCTTTTTTT
>Ga0008836_100667_pt1 | contig 18066 bp, 18 predicted proteins | sample HotLakConsUCCR28_FD_62214 | JGI IMG/M metagenome (GOLD analysis project Ga0008836, IMG submission 62214) | Hypersaline microbial mat communities from Hot Lake, Washington, USA - Hot Lake Consortium UCC-R28 (Hybrid Assembly) ... | reverse complement strand
GGTCCAAAGCACCTACGGCCATGATATTGGGACAGTTGCCGGGATGATTGACCGCCCGGATCAATCCCTGGCTCCGGCGGCTGTCGTTTCCGGCAGCGGCAATAATCAGGGTACCCATATCCATGGCTATACCAGCAAGCTCGTTGTAAATATTGGAATAGCGGCTGTCTTCCTCTACCGAAGCACCCAGGGACATGGAGATCACGCTGCAGCCCTCTGACACAGCCCATTCCATTCCTGCCAGGATACCGCTATCACTACCTACCCCCTCATTGGAAAGCACCTTCCCTATGTACAGGCCAGCATCCGAGGCGGTCCCATAGCGGATGCCGCTGCTTCCCCGAACTCCTCCGACGGCGATACCGGCGCAGTGGGTACCGTGGCCATGCGCATCATCCACCGTTTCTCCCTGTATAAAGGATTTCGCCACGACCTCTCTTCCCGCAAAATCCGGGTGAGCCAGATACATACCGGTATCCAACACTGCGACCTTTACCCCTTTGCCGGTAAAGGAACCGGGCAAGGCCTCGAGGGCATTTAAACCCCAATAGGCTTCTGCGGTATTTTCAAAAACGGGAGGGGCTACAGGAGGCGGATCTTTGGGGGCCGGTCCCGGGTTAGCACCGGGAGGATCTTTTTTTATTCCAAAGATGCGGCAAATCAATTGCCACAGGAAGTTAGTACTACGAGCTTCTTCCAGGGCATACAAATAGCGTTCGGGTTCCTCGTATTGAAAACTTCTTTGAGAGTACAGCAGGGATTTGATCTGCTCGTCGTGGTTGGCGTTGATTACGGCTACCCTGAATTTCTCGAATACGATTCCGTCTCCTTCTGTAAAGGCTTTCTGGTAATCTTCCTCGTGGCTACGATAGGCACTGGAGGGGGCCAGCCGAAGCGCCGCTCCTGAGGCTTCCTCATCGATCTTTTTCATATTGGTGTCTGGGGAAAGCATGACCAGTTTTTTGCCCGTGTACTTGGGACGATCTCCGGAAGGAATTTGGAAAGAGGTGTAGGGATCCATGGGACAGGGATTTGGTTGAGGTTTGATGATACCGATGTAAAAGTTACCTATTTTTCCTTAAAAAAGCCAAGACTTTGCTTCCTGAATCTGTCTTACTATCGGTATATCTGCTTCTGCCCAGTCCAGGTCCAGCAGGTACTCTGGCGGCATCCAGCGATAAGCGGCGTGCTCCGCCAGCCGCAGCTCCTCAGCAGCGATCCTGGCCCAAAAGGGCACGAGGCAAATGGCAAAGTCCCCGTAATCGTGCTGTACGGGCTGCATTCTTTTTTCCAGTTGGATGTTCAGCCCCAGTTCCTCCTGAATTTCCCGGATCAGGGCTTCTTCCTCGGTCTCTCCCGCTTCCACTTTTCCTCCGGGAAATTCCCATTTGAGGGGCATGCGCATCTTTTCGGACCGTTGCACCGCCAGGATTTGATGTTGTGAATTGCGGATGACCGCGCAGGTAACCCATATCATGGTGTTGAAGATAGTATATATGCACTTAATACCCTCAAATGATTTAAAATTTTGAACCACATAAGAACATGGAAGGGGTTGCGATAATGGTTGTATGTACTTAAAGAATCTTATATGGTTTAAAAAGGAACCACATAAGGAACATAAGGACATAGAAGGGGTTGCGATACTGCTTATGTGTACTTATATGCCTTATATGGTTTAAAAAACGAATGATAATTTGCTATTTTTTGGGGGAAAGATTTAAATTTATTAGGTTCTAAAATTTTGAAGAAATGAGAATAACCAAGCATTTCTTAACCAATCTGGTATATCAGGTCAATGGGGCCGCTATCGAGGTACACAAAGCCCTTGGTCCTGGGCTTTTTGAAAGTGTCTACCATAAATGTATGATTCAAGAGTTTCGTTTGAGAAACCTGCACTTTCAGTCCGAGATATCGGTACCTACAATCTATAAAGGACTCACCGTTGAAACGGCATTACGTTGTGATTTTTTGGTTGAAAACATTCTGGTTGTGGAACTAAAGGCAGTAGAAAAGGTATTACCTGTTCACGAAGCCCAGCTTATCACCTACATGAAATTATTAAACTCCCCGAAAGGCCTGCTGATTAATTTTAATACCAGCCATATCTTTAACGAGGGCCAGAAGACATACGTAAATGAACTATATAGAGATCTTGAGGATGAGTGATTAGGATACTTATAGGATGTTAGCTGTTAGAAAACCATATATGTTAAAAAAATGACCCACATAAGGGACCTTATGAAAGGGAGCATGGAAATCCTTATATGTACTTAAAGACCTTATATGGTTTAAAAGGAACCACATAAGGAACATAAGGACATAGAAGGGGTTTCGATACTGCTTATGTGTACTTACATGCCTTATATGGTTTAAAAAAACCACATAAGAAACGTAAGGGCATGGTAGGGGTTGCGATAGTGCTTATGTGTACTTACATGCCTTATATGGTTTAAAAAAAACCACATAAGAAACGTAAGGGCATGGTAGGGGTTGCGATACAACTTATGTGTACTTACATGCATTATATGGTTTAAAAGGAACCACATAAGGAACATAAGGACATAGAAGGGGTTTCGATACTGCTTATGTGTACTTACATGCCTTATATGGTTTAAAAAAACCACATAAGAAACGTAAGGTCATGGTAGGGGTTGCGATACGACTTATGTGTACTTACATGCCTTATATGGTTTAAAAAAAACCACATAAGAAACGTAAGAGCATGGTAGGGGTTGCGATATTGCTTATATGTTATATGGTTTTAATAAAAAGCCTACAGAAAAGCTTCTGTAGGCTTTTTATTGTATAATTAGGGATGGGTCAGGCAGCGTTTCTTGCCGCATTGATGATACCAAACATGGTTCGTAGAATCAGCTTCTGCAAAGCCGTATCTTCTTTGCCTTTTTCCAGAATGGTTTGTATCGCATATTGCTGAATGGTTATTAGCGGCAACACGATTTTTTCACGGATACCGATGGATTCCTTACTAAGAGGGCTATCCTCCAGCAGGCTGTTCATACCGGCTACTTTCAGGATTTTTTCGTAGGAAAGTTGGTACTCCCCGTACATTAGATCCCAAAAACCTCCAAATTGCTCGTCTTCTTTCAGGTAAGCCGTAGCTGGGTAAAACGCTTTGGCCAGCGATTGCATGGAATTCCCCAGCAAGGACCGGAAAAACAAGGAGTCTTTGTACAGTTGCTGCACCTCTTTCAATTTTCCTCTTTTCTCCATTTCCTCAATGGCCTTTCCTACTCCGAAGAATCCGGGGATATTCTGCTTCATCTGCGCCCAGGCACCTACAAATGGAATGGCCCGCAGGTCTTCAAATTTCATGCTTCCACCTTTACTCCTTTTCACAGGCCGAGAGCCGATATTGGTCATACCGAAGAATTTCAGCGGAGTCACTTTTTCCAGGTAAGGGACAAACTGGGGATGATTTTTTAGTTCCTTATAGGCATTGTAACTGATATCTGCCATTTCTTCGATCAGCTCCTTCTGCGTTTCCGTTAGACTATTTTCGCTGGAAGGATACAGATGACTTTCCATTCCTGCACTCAGGAGTTGCTCCAGGTTGTACGAGCAGCTTACCGGTTTGCCGTAATTGGCACTGATGGTTTGTCCCTGTATGGTGATCTGGATTTCCCGGTTTTCCACGTTTGGTCCCAGCGAGGCATAGAAGTTATGGGTGTTTCCACCTCCTCGTGCGGGTGGTCCTCCCCTACCGTCAAAGAAGACCACATCGATTCCTTCCTCTCTGGCCACAAGGGTCAATTCTTCCTTGGCGCGTAAAATGGACCAGTTGGCCCGGATGTATCCGCCATCTTTGGTGCCATCCGAAAAGCCCAGCATAATGGTCTGCTTATCCCCACGGTGCTTTAAATGATTCCTGTAAATTTTATTGTGGTATAAGGATCTCATCACACCCGGTGCAGCAGCCAGGTCATCGATGGTTTCAAATAGGGGAACGATATCCAAAAACAAATCCCCTCCTCTGCCCAGGAGCAGCTTATTAAGCTGGAACACCTCCATGACATGAAGCACGGATTGGTTATTGGAGATGATGTACCGGTGACAACCCATCGGGCCATTGCTTTTTTGTATGTAGGCGATGGATTCGATGCTCTGCAGCATTTCCCTGTGAAAAGGGTCTTCCAATGTATCAATGGCAGGTAAGGCAGACGTGCCGAGCACTTTTTGGATCTTGCTTTCCTCATCTCCTTCGTGGTAGGATTTCAAGCCTGATTCTCCCTCCTTTTCACCAATGATGGCATCCCATAAGCTGTCATGCTTTCTGCTGTCCTGCCGCACATCCATGCTGGCGAAATGGAAGCCAAAAACCCGCACTTTCAGGATAAACTCATCCAGCAATTCCAGCGAAAGTCCTCCATGGTCTTCGATGATTCCCTTTCTCGCCTGATAAAGCACCTCCAGCAGGTCGTCTTTGGAGTGGAACATTTCCCCGCCTCCACTAAACAGGGTGTTGTAAATCCCCCTTTCCGCCTTGATCAGGTGACTTTCCACATTGTGGAAGGTCAGCCTTCTTCTTACTTTTCGAATATCTCTATAGTAACACTTCAAAATACTGTTTTGAAGCTTGTCGGCTACTTTTTTGGTAATGTCATGGGTCACATAGGGGTTTCCGTCCCGGTCTCCTCCCGGCCAAAATCCCACCTTCAGCAGGTTGGGGTTTTCCCAATCGTGCAGTTGAATATTCAATTGGTTAAGGATCCTAATCATGATATCCGAAATACTCGGATAAAATACGTATTCTAAAAACCAGGTCAAACTTACGGCCTCTTCGTAGGGAGAGGGTTTTTCTTTATTAATAAAGGCCGTTTTTCCCAATTGCCTTAATAGCAGGTCAATGTCGCCCAGGTCGTTTTTACGGATGGCCTGTTCCAAATCAGTAATGATTGCCAGCACATTTCCCGGGTAAAACTGAGTAGGATGAGCGGTAAGGGTCAGCCGAACGGAGAAGTTCTTTAGTTTTTCGATCAACTCCTCCCGCTTGTGATCGTTTTCTGCTCTGGAAATGAGCGCCGTCATGGTGCCTTTTCCCCTGATATCATTAAATTTTTCGAAAGCAGCATCCTCTATGGAATCAAACAACACCACCTGCCGCTCAATGTATTGCACCATTTTGAAGAGCAGGTCGTGCCGGTCGGCTTCGGGTTTATCCGCCATCAGTTCCTCAAAAAACTGCTGTATAATTTCCTTTGGGGATTTGTTTTTCTGAAAGCCATTTTGACAAGCCTCAGATAAGATGGGTAACAGGGTACCCGTTCGGTATATTTGGTCAAAGGGAAGGTCTAAAAACAGACTGTTATAGATCGTAAAGCGCTTAGCAACTTCAGTCTCGTAAATGTTTGCCATGGTAAATGGGATTAATTTTAATCTTTCGAATTACTCAAAAATGCACATTTTTTTCTTTCTATACACCTATATCATCTTAAATTTTACACGGACAAAAGGGTTTTTTATTTATTTTACTTACAATCAGGATATTACTCTACCTTCTTTCGGGTCGAACTTAGAATCACACGCCAGTAGGCTGTCCTATCCAAGATTTTTTGTATTTTAGGCTTTCGAAAATCAACCTCCATAAACCAGCGCTGATGTTAACCGCAGTAATTTCGGGATTTATTTTTGCTTTACTCATACCTTTTATCCTCGGTCGGCTAAAATCCATTTCAACGCTATGGGTGGCATTATTGCCCTTAACCCTATTTATATACTTCCTTTCCAAAATTCCGGAAATACTAGCTGGCAATCCTATAAAAACCAGTTACCAATGGGTCCCGTCCCTGGGAATCAATCTGGATTTCTACCTTGACGGTTTGTCCCTGTTGTTTGTATTATTGATCAGTGGGGTAGGCACCTTGGTTTTTGTCTATACTTCTGCCTACCTGAAGGGCCACCACTACCTGGATCGGTTTTATGCTTACTTGTCTTTATTCATGGCTTCCATGCTGGGGCTGGTCCTTTCTGACAATATCTACACCCTTTTCTTATTTTGGGAGCTGACCAGTATCAGTTCCTTTTTTCTGATCGGATTTAATAATGATAAGGAGGATTCCCGAAAATCGGCCCTGACGGCGTTGGCTATTACCGGTTTCGGAGGCTTGTTTCTATTGGCAGCCATGGTCGGATTGGGACAGGTAACCGATGCCTACCAGATTTCGGCTATGGCTCCAATGGCTGATGCCATCAAAGACCATTCATTGTACGGTTGGATCTTATTCTTTTTATTTATTGCGGCCTTTACCAAATCCGCCCAATTCCCCTTTCACTTTTGGTTACCGGGGGCCATGAAGGCTCCTACTCCCGTTTCGACCTACCTGCACTCTGCCACCATGGTAAAGGCCGGTGTCTACCTTTTGGCGCGATTTACCCCCGTTTTAGGGAATCACGAATGGTGGAACGGAACGTTGATCATCGTTGGAGCGCTTACCATGGTATATGCCGCCATCCATGCCCTGTTCCGAATTGATTTAAAAGGAATTCTGGCTTACTCGACCATTTCCGCGCTGGGAATACTGGTTTTTCTCATCGGGCTGGGTTCCCCTGATGCCCTACTAGCTGCCTCGATTTTTATCTTGGTTCATGCGCTTTACAAAGCCACCCTGTTCCTCGTCACGGGCATTATAGATCACGAGACCGGCACCCGGGATGTGACGCAGCTAGGTGGCTTGAATAAGGTCATGCTGCCTGTAGGAATCGCCGCCATGCTGGCAGCTATCTCCAATGCGGGGATTCCCCCCTCCTTTGGATTTGTAGGAAAGGATCTGATTTACGAAGCGACACTGGGGATGGGAGATTTGGCCTGGCTCTTAACCTGCCTGGCCATCCTTACCAATGTGGCCTTGTTGGTGGCTGGTTTTGTAGCGGGCATAAAACCATTTTTAGGCAAACTGCCTGAAAAATTTAAAAATGTTCACCTGCCAGCCCCTTCCATGTATGTTCCGCCCTTGATCCTGGCTGGCCTGGGTATCCTTTTCGGACTATTTCCGGGGGTATTGGAAGGAGGGTTGATCAAGCCAGCAGTGAGCAGCCTCACGGGTGCTCGTCCCGATTTCCATTTGCAGTTGTGGCACGGTTTCAATTTGATCTTTCTTCTGAGTCTGATCACCATCGGATCGGGAACGGTACTGTATTTCCTTTTGAAACCTTCCGAGAGCCTGCTGAAAAAAGTAACCGCTTTCGATCGGTTTTCTCCGCAATCCCTCATCATGGGCATATCCCGGGGATTTGCGCTCGCAGGAAAAGGCTGGACGGGTTTTTTCCAAAACGGGTATTTGCGCTATTACCTGATCACCATTCTTGGTTTTCTTTCACTTTTGCTAGCCTACCGCTTGTTTATAGGAGTGGACTTGCTGATCAATACAGATGTAATGACCGAAGTCACCTTCTACGAGGCGGTCGTTTTGCTGGTCATGGCCGTCGCTATATTATTTACGGTTTTCTCCAAATCCAGGTTGGCAGCCGTCGCTTCACTGGGAGTGGTAGGGTATTCCTTCTGCCTGATTTTCCTGTTCTATTCAGCACCGGATTTGGCCATGACTCAATTTTCCATCGATACCCTGACGGTCATTTTATTTGTTCTGGTCCTTTATAATTTGCCCAAATATCTAAAGCTATCCGATACCCGGGTACGGATTCGGGATGGATTATTATCACTCATCTTTGGTGCCCTGATTAGTATATTGGCTCTGGAAGTGATGAGTGAATCCCTGAGTAAGGAAACTACTGAATATTACGCGGAAAACGCCTACCTTCTGGGCAAGGGTAAAAATGTTGTAAACGTCATACTGGTCGACTTCCGGGGATTTGATACCATGGTAGAAATCACCGTTCTGGCCATCGCTGCAATCGGCGTTTTTGGCCTATTGAAATTGCACCTTAGAAGTACCGAAAAAGAATAACCTATGAAGACAATCATATTCAAATCTGCTTCCGTCTACCTGCTTCCGCTGTTATTACTCTTTTCAGTATTTATTCTGCTTCGGGGCCATTACCTTCCAGGGGGGGGATTTGTTGGCGGGTTGATGGCTTCCATTGCTTTTGTGATCCATTCCTTTGCCAACGGAGTCGAAAACACGAAAAATATCGTGAAATTCCATCCGGGATTTTTGATGCCGGTTGGTTTGGCACTGGCCCTGCTGGCAGGTAGCCTGCCTTTATTTACAGGCGAAACCTTTATGACCGGCCTTTGGATGGATCAGCCCGTTCCGGTTATCGGTACGGTCGGCACGGCCTTGTTTTTTGACACAGGCGTGTATCTGGTAGTGATCGGGGTCACCCTCACCATTATTTTCACCATATCTGAAGGGCTTTAAGTATGGAACTATTATTGGTAATTATCATAGGTTTATTATATGCCGCCGGCATCTACATGATGCTTAGGCGCAGCCTGGTTAAATTAATTATTGGGTTGATTTTGCTAGGTAACGGTGCCAACTTGCTCATCTTTTTACTGGGAAAGATCGTGAAGGGAGAGCCCCCTATCATAGGCCCAAACGAGAAGATGTTGGGTGAAATCTATGCAGACCCGGTACCTCAGGCACTCATTCTGACGGCCATAGTTATCAGTTTTGGCCTGCAGGCTTTTGCCATTATTTTGATAAAAAGGGCCTATAAAGTAGTAAAAACAGACGATCTGGACGAAATGTACGCAACCGACGAAGATTTATGAGCAACCCCTATATTGTTTTACCGGTCATTTTCCAGCTTTTTGTTGCCGTAACATTGATGTTTTCCTGGACCAACAAAAACCTGCAAAAGCTGATTTCTGTCGTTGGGTCTCTTATTGCCTTACTGATCAGTATTTCGCTTTTGATAAAAGTCAATCAGGAGGGAATCCAGACCATGCAGGCGGGCGGTTGGATCGCTCCTTTTGGGATCACCTTTGTAGCCGATACCTTCAGTGCCTTGTTGGTTTTACTCACCGCTATCTCCGGTCTTGCGGTAAGTGTATTTTCCGTCGGCAGCATCCGCAATGCGCGGGTCAGGTTCGGTTATTTCCCAATCCTGCATTTATTAATCATGGGACTCAGTGGTGCCTTCCTCACAGGAGATATTTTCAACCTGTATGTATGGTTTGAAATCATCATCATTTCTTCCTTTGTGCTGATCACCATTGGTGGGGAGAAAGCACAGTTAGAAGGGGCTATCAAATATGTGGCCATGAACCTGTTGGCCTCGGTGGTTTTTCTCACGGCAATTGCTATCCTCTATGGGCTAACTGGCAGTCTCAACATGGCCGATCTTTCACTACAAGTGGCAAAGGTAGAAAAGCGCGGATTGGTAAACGTAACCGCTATCTTATTCCTGGTAGGTTTTGGAATCAAATCGGCCGTTTTCCCCCTCTATTTTTGGCTACCTGCATCCTATCACACGCCACCACCGGCTATATCGGCTATTTTCGGTGGGTTGCTTACAAAAGTAGGGGTGTATGCCATGCTGCGGGTGTTTACGCTGATATTTGTTCCAGACACGTTTCTTACCACGGTCATTACCGTTATGGCCATGCTGACCATTTTCTCGGGAGGAGTCGGTGCCTTGATGCAAAATAATATCCGAAAAGTATTCAGCTACCTGATTATCTGTCATATCGGATTTATGTTGGCAGGTCTTGGTATATACAGTACCCTTGCCCTGGCAGGAGCAGTATTTTATCTGGTTCATGACATTGTGGTTAAAACCAATTTATTCATGGTTAGCGGTTTGATTTTCAAAATCAAGGGCACCTATTCCATGCGGCTACTAGGTGGTTTTTACAAAGAACAGCCACTGATGAGTCTTCTGATGGCCATTCCGTTGTTTTCGTTGGTTGGTATTCCTCCCCTATCCGGATTCTGGGGGAAGCTCTTGCTCATCCAGGGTGCCATGGACTCGTCCAATATTTTATTGATTGGCTTCATACTATTGGGAAGTTTCCTTACCTTATTCATCATTGCCAAACTATGGTCGGAGGTGTTCTGGAAAGATCCGCAGATATTGCCCAAGAAAGAGCATATCAAATACTTTGATGAGTTAAAACCCCTTAAAAAGCGAGCGATGCTGGCCTCGGTGGTTTTTCTATCCATCCTTTCTTTGGGAATAGGTTTCGGGGCGGAGTGGGTCATGCGAATAGCAATGACCGTCGCCGAGAATCTGATGGATCCATCTGCCTACATACAAGCCGTTTTAGGAACTTAAATCGCACTAAAAATGATAAAAACCAGATTTCTCAGCAATCTACTTCTTTCCTTTATCTGGCTGGCGGTCACGGGTACTTTTTCATTCGTGAATTTTGTATTTGGGTTTTTATTGAGTTTTTTCCTGCTGTGGCTGATATCCAGAAACAGTGGGGAAAACAAGTATTTTCACAGGGGGCCCAAATTGATTGCTTTTATTTTCTTTTTCCTTTACGAGTTGATAAAGGCCAACCTTCAGGTAGCCTATGACGTGGTGACACCCAGCTATTATATGAAACCGGGGATTATCAAAATACCACTTACGGCTAAGTCGGATTTAGAAATCACCTTATTGGCCAATTTGATTACACTGACACCCGGGACCCTAAGCCTGGACGTGTCAGATGACCGCAAAGTATTATACGTGCATGCGATGTACGTAAACGACAAGGAAGAATTTGTCGCTGGCATTAAAAATGGATTTGAACGGAAGTTATTAGAGATATTGAGATGAGTGTAAACGACTATTTATACCTGGTGATACTGCCCATTCTTGCTGCATCCACCATGTTGATATTTATCAGATTTATCATGGGCCCTACCCTTTCTGACCGGGTGGTTTCCCTTGACTTGCTACTGACTACCGGAATCGGGATCATTACCATTTACAGTATTCATACCAATCAGCCCGCATTTTTGGATATTGCGATGATCATGGCACTGATTGCCTTTTTAGGTACCGTAGCCTTTTCCTATTATTTAGAAAAAAGAGAAAAAAATGAGTGATTATTGGATCATAGGTTTGAGTACCCTGGGTGCCTTGTTTATCCTTCTGGCGGCCATTGGCGTAATTCGAATGCCCGACCTTTACCTGAGAATCTCGGTTACTACCAAGGCAGCCACCCTGGGGATTGGCTTATTGCTCATCGCCGCCGGTGTTTATTTCAACGAATTCGGGATTTACTCCCGGGTGATGGCCATTATCTTATTTATGCTACTCACTGCCCCGGTAGGAGCGCATATGATTGGCAGGGCCTCCTATTTTACAGGAGTTAAATTATGGTCCCGGTCAAAACTGGATGACCTCGAGGGAAAATACCACCCCAAAACCCATGAACTTGCCAGTGAAAACGACCCAAAACAAGATGAAAATAAATAAATTCATACCTGCCGTATTAATGGTCATGGCCTGCGGGCAATCAGCAAATCAGCAAACAGAAATGACAACCAATGACATGTCTGAATCCTATATGTTTTTACTTGGAACTTATACTTCTACTCCCGAACAAGGCATTCACCTGCTTGAATTCGAACCAGAAAAGGGCTTTAATTTGCTTGCCTCAGCTTCTGAGCCGGAAAACCCCTCTTTTGTTATTCCGAACAACAAGCAAAACCTTGTTTTTGCAGTAGAGGAAACCGGAGGGGACGATGGAGGAAAGGTCAGCTCCTTTCATTTGAATGAGGGGGCTTTATCCAAAATCAATACCGTATCTGCTGAAGGAGATTCCCCCTGCTACCTGAGCCTGGATCCCTCTGAGAATTTTATTGTAGCAGCCAACTATTCCTCAGGCAACTTTGCAGTGATTCCTGTAGGGTCAGATGGTAGATTGCACGCTGCCGTACAGGTGATCTCCCACGGAGGGAGTAGCGTTAACCCCAATCGCCAAAAGCAGCCACACGTACATGCTGCAGTTTTTCATCCCCATGATGGCCGGCTGTTAGTAGCTGACCTGGGGACAGATGAAGTGGTGGTTTACAATTTTGATCCCGAGGAGGAAAAGCCATTGGTGACGGCTCCTCATTTTAGGTTAAAGGTAAAAGCCGGTGCCGGTCCCAGACACATGGTATTTGACGCTGCCGGTGAAATGTTATACCTGATCCATGAGATTACTGCAGAAATCGGGGTATACCGCTACCAGGATGGGACTTTGGAACACCTAGAGACCCGTAGCCTGCTGACAAAAGATTTTACCGGATCTGTAGGGGCAGCTGAAATCAGGCTTAGCCCGGATGAAAAATTTCTTTATGCCTCCAATAGAGGAGAAGCGAATGAAATCATTGTCTTTCAAATAAGTGATCAGGGAAAGCTGAATCATATCCAAACCCTATCCTCAGGGGGCAATACACCCCGCAATTTCAACTTAACTCCTGATGGAAAATTTGTATTGGTAGCCAATCAAAACTCTAATTCTTTATTGGCTTTCGAAAGGAATCCGGAAAATGGCACTTTAAATCCCACGGACCACCGGATTGAAATACATAAACCCGTCTATATAAACTTTCTACCATAAAAACGGGAATCAGGGAGAACATGTCCCGGAATCAATTCTTTTCTTTTATATTGCGCCAATTTTCAAATTTACCAAAAGAAAAATAACAAAAAATGGCAGCACCCAGTGAGCTGAATTACAAAAGCCTATTGAATAGAAGAGAAACTGAACGAGCCATAGACCTGATTAAAACCCGGTTTCCGGTCATGATGTCTGAAAGGCTGAACCTGTTTAAAATATCCTGCCCCCTGGCTATCATTGATGGCACTGGGATCAATGATGACCTCAATGGTATAGAAAGACCTGTCAGGTTTCCCATTAAAAATCAATCGGATGCTTCTGCTGTAGTCGTTCAGTCTCTCGCCAAATGGAAAAGATGGCAACTGGCTGAACTGGAAGCCTGCGAGGGAGAAGGTATTTTAACGGATATGCGCGCCCTTAGACCTGATGAAGACTACTCCCCTCTACATTCCTTGTATGTAGACCAATGGGACTGGGAACAAAAAATAGCATCCTCACAAAGAAACCTGGAATACCTGAAAACAACGGTAGAAAGTATTTATGGAATTTTTAAGGAGCTGGAGAATTCTATCCATGCCACCTTTCCAGACATTCTACCTATCCTTCCGGAGCAAATTACCTTTATCCAGGCAGAAAAGCTCCTGCAGCAATACCCCGGTTTAACTCCCAAAGAAAGGGAATATCAGGCCTGCAAAACATTTGGAGCGGTCTTCCTCATTGGTATTGGAGATGTCCTGAGTAATGGAGAAAAACACGATGGCAGGGCTCCTGATTATGATGACTGGAGCAGTTACAATTCCGAAGGCCATAAAGGTCTGAATGGAGACATCCTGGTCTGGAATCCCCTATTGGAAAACTCATTTGAACTATCCTCTATGGGAATACGAGTAGATGCTGCTACCCTGGAAAGGCAATTGAAAATTTCGGGTGAGGAAGAAAGAAAAAACCTTTTCTTTCATAAAAAATTATTGAATGGAGAATTGCCACAAAGTATCGGAGGAGGCATTGGGCAATCCAGGACCTGCATGTTTCTTTTAAGAAAAAAACACATCGGTGAAGTACAATCGGGAATATGGCCGGCAGATGAAGTGAAAAAATGCCGAGACCAGGGAATCGATTTAATGAAATAAAAACTAGTTAAAATTATAATAATAGAAAATACTCCTTGTTTAATTAAATTCACTTTTCAAGTGAGTCTTTATAATTTAAAAATAATTTTAATAACTGTTTTATTTGTAAAAAGTTTCATTACCTTTACTGCCATTAATACAATCAATTAATTACAATTATGAACACAGGAAAAGTAAAATTTTTTAATGAATCCAAAGGATTCGGTTTTATCATTGATGACGAATCATCAAAAGAGTATTTTGTGCATGTCTCTGGACTTATTGACGAAATCAGAGAAGACGATGATGTATCCTTCGATCTTAAAGAAGGAAGAAAAGGTCTGAATGCAGTGAATGTGAAGGTAGTTAACGCATAACATAACATTGACATCAGTAGTAGAAAGCAACCCTCTTGGGTTGCTTTTTTTTTGCGTTAATTTATTTCAACTGCCCTGAATATTTAGTCTTCCTGACTGTAGTTTTCCCTTAATGGTTATTTCAGCCCCCCGGTCAATATACAAATCCTCACTGCTGGACCGGTCTCCTATACTCAGTCTACCGCTACCTACTTTAAAATCGAAATTGTATTGGTTGAGGTCACCATCGGCTTCAATTTTCATGTAACCGGAGGAGGCCGATAATTGGGTTTCCCTGCCCAATCCACAGTTCTCTGCAGATAGCATTCCTGAAGAAACAGAAACTTCTCCCAGCTTTTGCACCCTCGCTATTTCGGCTTTACCTGAACTCATTTCACCACTGACCAGTCCATTCACATCAGAAATTTTTACCAGACCGCTTGAGCCATTAAATGTCACATTTCCATCCATTCCCTGGACAGCGCCCATTCCCGAGGACAACACCAGATTCAAATCTCCACGAATGTTTTCCAAATCGGCTTTACCAGAAGAAATTTTCACCATCAGATTGGGAGAATCCAGATTCTTTGCTTCAATTTTTCCTGAACTTCCCCTTAAGGTTATGAAGTCGTGCTTTACATTGCTGACCTCCATTTTTCCGGATGAACTATTCATTTCCAAGGCCATCTCCGAGGGACCTGTCAAACTGATAAACCCTTTAACCCTATTGCCAAAGAAAAAGGAGAAATCGATATCGGGGTCAAAATCAACTATCAACTCGTCTCCAGACCTATTGAAAACTACGCCCTCCAAATCTGGATCAGAGGAGCTTATGTAAGCACTCAAGTAAACCTTATCGGTATCTTCTCCTCCTGTGTAACTCAACTCCAGAGCTCCCCCATTAACCCTGATTTTATTGATTCCTTCAAAGGAAGTCTCCAAGTCGGATATGGTTTCCATGGGCATGGGATTACAAGCCATTAGAAAACTGGCAATCCCCAGACAGCAAACGATTAAATAATTGCTATTCATTTTTATTTTCCTGTTTAAGGTCATTATTTATAGACATTAATGATAGCGTTTCATGGGCTATTTTAATGTTGAATTCATAAGCAAGGCTTTTGTAATTGACCAAATCCACAATGGTTCCGATAAAACACAAGCCCACCGTCAATAAGTAAAGAATACCAAGACCTATCTGACCCAAAATAAACCGGTGTAACCCAGCAAATCCAAAAAAACCAATCAGGGTCAGTATCAGGATCATCTGGCTGTCTTTTCTGCGGGCACGGTATACCTGAGAAAAAAGTCCTGCCTGTTCTTCATTCATATCTTTCAAGATACCCTGAATGTATCCCAATTCCATTCCTTCTAATTCAGGTAAGTGTTTCAATACGTTTGCCATAATTTTCTCTGTTTTTTTATATGAAGTATCAATTCAATCAAACGCCAAAGAATGACGAACAGGGCAAATCCTCCCAAGGGGTGTAATTCCCAGGAAACCTGAAACTGTCCATGCATCAAATGGTGTACTGACCTGCCTAACCCACATCCGGGACACCAGGAAAAGCCCAGGTTATCCACTGGACAGAGGCTGAAATGGTGACCTACCGAACTTCCAAAAAAATAAATTCCCAGAAGTGCCAGGGTCCATGTCATCAATTCCAAAAGTCCGGATGTAAATGCTTGCATGACAATAAACATACGAAATGAATGCCATTAATAAAAAGTGCCCTGCTGCCCACTCAGGGCCTTTTGTTAAAGAATATTGTACGCTTACATAACATTTTATGTCCGTTTATGAACATCTTTCCAGGCAGCCCATTGCCGGCTTCAGAAGGTTGTTGACTTGAAAACGGGGAGGTTGATGGCAACTTCAGTCCCCAATGACTTCTGGGTGTTGGTCATAAATTCCCGGTAGATCCTGCTAAATTTTGGGCTTCCAGAGCCCTGATTAAAAAGCCTGAAATTATGGATGTTTCTTAACAGCACTTCCGGTAATTTTGGCGAAGATTTAAGTTCCAAAATACCACTCACTTCCTTTCCCAAGTAATATTGTAAAATATTCTCCAAAAATGGAGACAACTCCGGGCGAAACAGGTTTTGCCGGTAAAACCCCAATAGGGAATGAAGTAATAGTTTTCCGGCCTGAGATGACTTCAAATGCCTTTTCCTTATCATCCTCTCCAACTCAAAAGCTTCTTTATTAGATCCAGGCCAAAATCGGGAATCTATCCCCAGGTAATGACCTATCAAACCCCAATACGATAAAAGCATTTCCCGCTCCTCAGAAGAGACAGCAGTATTTGACCTTTGCATCCCCCTACTAATAAGTAAACTAAAAGTAAGGTTTGTAGATAATAAATCTTCCTGATTGATAGGCTGACCCCAGGCCGGATCCCAATCTCTGGCATGTTCCTTTATATAGAATCTGGATAGGGCATGGATCAACCGGACCTTGGCCAAGACCAATAATATCCTCTTATCGGATACAAATGCTTCGGGCCGGTAACACTCCAAAACAAAAAGCGCAGTTTCTGCCAGCCGCTTTCCGGGATTCTCAACAATTTTTTTTGACCTTACCAATACCTCTGCCCCGTCCCCAAAGGCATATGTATATGGCAGGGAGTAAAACCCCAGCAGGGATAAAATTAATCCGGAATGCTTTTCAAAAAAAAATTGCGTTTGCTTAATGAATGGAGCGTCTCCATGTGGATGCTCCCTAAGAAAAAAATCGAAATAAATGCAAAGTTCAGGCGGAAATTCTTTCGGCAAGTTCTCAGGAATTTCCTTCCAGGAATTGATAGTGTAGGACAAATCTTTGTGTAAAATCAACGCCTGAACTGCTGTATCGGCAAGCTCATCCTCAAGTTTTCGAAGTTGATTTAAATGTTTATCTGTGTATAAATCTAATTTCCCCACTGAGAATATAACAAGTATTTTGTAAATTGGTTTTAAATTAAATTTAAACCAGCTTTTTTTATGCCTTTTTGTCGGATCAAAAAATTTCCTGTCCCAATTTCCCTTGTTTTATTTCTAATTTTCCTGTCAGCAAATTCCAATAGAAGCCTTGCCCAGGAAAACACTGATTTATTCTTGGTGGATACTAAAAATAATTTACTGGGTTTTAAGATTTTCTCGAGAACTGCCGAGAAGATAACCAACAATGAACTTTACGATAACCAGCCTAAGTTTATCAATGATTTACAATTGGTTTTTTCATCTGAGGACCCATCAGGGAACTTTGATATCATCATGTACAACTGGGAAAGTGGAAAATTTACCAATATGACCCGAACGAAAAATAAAAGCGAGTTTTCACCGGATTTGACCAGCTGTGGGCAATACATATCTACCATTACGGTAGAGGAGGACAGTAGCCAAAGGCTTTGGTTATACCCCATTAATATGGGTGAACCAGAACTACTCTACGATGATATTGAGCCAGTGGGTTACTATGGGTGGCATGAAGATGTAGCAGCCCTATTTGTTATTGGTGAACCCAATCGCCTGGTCTACCCATACAGCAGGGAGGATATCCATGAAATAGCCGTTAATCCAGGGCGATCCATCCAACAAAGGCCAAAGACCGGGGAAATAGTGTTTCTGGATAAAAACAATAATATTGTAGCGGATGGCAAAACCACCTACGAATTAAAAGCCTATGACATAGAAAAAAGGGAAACATCCAGCCTTGGCCTTGCTTTGGGAGGATCGGACGATTTTTGTTGGGTAGATAAGAACAAGCTGCTGATGGCCCGGGGAAATGAATTGTATTTGAGGAAGGTTAATAAGAGCATTCAATGGGAGAAAATAGCTACCTTCAACATTCCCGGTTATGGGAATATCAGCCGAATATCCATCAGTCCTGACAACAAAAAACTTGCCCTTACCTTTGAGCAATTGGAATGAATGAACGGTATGGCATTCAGTATTGGCCTATTTTTTAAAAAAAAGGAACCATATAAGGCATAGAAGAACATAGAAGGGGGGTGGTTTGGATTTTATCTATGCCAATCCCTGGAATCTGTGGTGGGAAGGTTGTTGTTACCACAATATTCCCTGGTTCCAATCAAACCTTATATTTCCTTATATGGTTTAAAAATAGAACCACATAACCAAAATAAGGAAA
>Ga0008836_100663_pt1 | contig 18222 bp, 22 predicted proteins | sample HotLakConsUCCR28_FD_62214 | JGI IMG/M metagenome (GOLD analysis project Ga0008836, IMG submission 62214) | Hypersaline microbial mat communities from Hot Lake, Washington, USA - Hot Lake Consortium UCC-R28 (Hybrid Assembly) ... | reverse complement strand
CAGCCTAAATCATCCAACTTATCCGGGTCGCAAACCACACAGAGGTCGGGCTGTACCACGGTATCGATGTCTGCATGCTTTCTGGAAGAAACTGGAAGGCGCACATCAAAAGGGGCGGTATATACCTTACAGCTTCCTCCTTTTAAAAATCCGTGAATTCTCGTAACCAAGGCTACCGTAAGCTCCTCGTGGATTCTACGAGGAGCAGCTGCCTGCCGGAATACTTTTCCCCTGATCAGCTCCACCATTTCCTCCAGCTGCCAGGAAAGATAATCCGCATAGGAATAACGTCCATAGGCGGAAAACGGTTCTTTAACTTTATCTTCTGGCTTTTCCATATTTTGCGCTAGCCAATAATGTTTACTAAAGATAATACAATTTGGGCAAAGGTGCCAGGGTTAAACAGCCGGAAAAGGTACTCGAAGCCACACAATTCCTCCTATCTTCATTGTATTTTTTAACCACATGTTACATAGTTCACATAGGGAGGTTCCTTCAGAATGATGACCACTTAAAAAATTCCAGGCTTTTGTCGCTGCAAAACTATGTGCCCTATGTGCGCTATGTGGTTTATTTATCTTCTTACTGAACACGCCATTGCCATAAATGAATAACAGCTTTGGTCCCAGGCCATCTCATTCCTGTAGCATTTTGCAGTCCTTTTTCGTCTTAAAAGAAAAAGACAAAAGGATTAGGAAATTAAAAATAAAACCTGTATGTTTAGTAGTATTTTTAATCCTTTCTTTTTTTAACCGGATGGAGTAGCAATTAAAATTTGATTAAGATGAGGAAAATAGTAGTTTTTAAAAGAAAGTGGATAGCTTTTTTAGTTATGATTCATGCTATTCTAATTGTGACAGGTTGCGTAGAAAATATGTCTCTACCTCCTCTTAAGGCGCAATTCCAACTTCTTGATATATCAGATAATCCTACTAATTCATTTAGAGAAGGAGAAGATATAATATTTGATTACCAAATAGTAAATTCTGGAAACAAGGTTGTTTCATGGGAAGGCACCAATGGTGGATCTATCCCCCTATATCCTGTATTTCAGATTTTTAATAAAACTGATAATTCCTTAGTAGGTTCAGTATATGATCCAAAATTGATCGGTTTTGATTTAAACCTTGGCCGAATCCTTATGCCTGGTGAGAGGGTTGTCATTAAGGTTACATGGTTAGGAGATTTGGAAAAAACCGAAGTTTCCTGGGGAGGGCTAAGCTATCCAAAGAATTTGCCATTGCCTAAAGGAGAGTATATTGTGGAATTTGAGCATATGCTTGAAACTCCAAAATTTGAGAATTTCAAGGTGCAGGTTCTTTTAGATTTTGAAGTTAATTGAATATTGTTTGATGAATAACCCTAAATCGTCATGAGGAAATTTTATCTATTAATCCCGTTTCTAATAATTACAGCGTTTACCCAAGCTCAGGTTGTCGTAAAAAGTATAGATGAATTAACGGAATGGGAAAAACAAAAGTTAACCTTATCAATTGAAGCTCCGGAAATGCGCTTACCTTCATACGATTATACTTCGTTGCAGGAGGAAAATAACGGGGAAATTTTTAGTGGCCCATTTAAATTTGGAAAGGCGCATGAAATGGAAATTGGCTTAAAAGATGGAATTTGGTATACGGAAGGAACTCGAAACGGGTGGCGATTAAAAATTTCTTCTTCAGGAGCCTACTCCCTAAATCTTATATTTGATACTCTTGTGCTTCCTGAGGGTGTTGAACTATATATATTTGATGCAAAGAAAACCGTGATTATGGGGCCAATAAATAACAAAAACACTATAGGAACTGACGAGTTTTGGACAGATTTATTACCAGGGAACTCAATAATTTTAGAAATTGTAGGGAATGAAAAAGAACTGGAGGTTGTTGAGATGAATATTTCCAGGGTGATTCATGGATTTATTGACACTTTCTCAGCAGGCTTCGGACAGTCTGAACCCTGCAATATTGATATTGACTGCCCAGTGGGGCAACAATTCGAAGAGGAGTCAAACGCTGTCGCCAGGCTTTTGGTAGCCCGATGGAGAGGGTTTTTGTTCCGGATCAATGATAAATAACACTTGCCTTGACTTCACTCCTTATCTTTTAACAGCGGATCACTGTTTGGATCCCAACACAAATAATTGGGTATTTAGGTTCCAGTATAGAAGCCCTAATCCACGTTGTGATGGACAGGGAGGAGGTACCAATAATCCGACTAATATATATTATAACGGTGCAGTTCTAAGGGCTAATCGGCAGCAAAATGATTTTGCCTTATTGGAATTAAATACCCGACCTTCTCATCCAAATCTTACTTACATAGGATGGTCAAGGGTAGCAGCTGGAATAACCAATACGGCAAGCATTCATCATCCCAAAGGAGATCTTATGAAGATAAGTATTGATAATAATGCTCCCATTGGGGTAGGAGATGATATTGTTACTGAAGGAATAACGTACCCAGCCGGAAATTTTTTAGAAGTTGATTTTGATTTAGGAACAGTCGAGGAGGGATCTTCGGGATCACCATTGTTGGATGATAATAGAAGGACGATTGGCCAATTACTTGGTGGTACCGGTAGAGATATTTTTGGCAATCCAGTTAATAGATGTGAGGTTACTGATGGCCTTTATGGCCGTTTAGATGTTTCTTGGAATGGAGGAGGTAACGCAGCAACTCGTTTACGGGACTGGCTTGACCCAACGGGCACGGATGATCAGACAACCAACACGGTCCCTGTACCATCAATCACCGGCCCCGACCGCATCTGCACCACAAATACCAACTTCACCCTTCAAAATGTACCGGCAGGGCAGACGGTGACCTGGGCGGTATCGCCTACCTACCTCTTTCCCTCCACAGGAAGAACAGGTACGGGAACTACCGCCACCTTACGCGCGGCAGGTACATCTGTCAGTGGTGCAGCCACCCTTACCTACACCGTGGATACGGACTGTGGGGAATACGAGGTGAGCCGGGAGATCTGGGTGGGCGTACCCAACACGAGCATGCAGGTGGATGCCAACTACTACCCCATCTGTCTGAACGAATACACCTATATCAACGCCTTCTATGATCCCTATAATACCAATCCTGAAGGCAATAAAGATGCTGACATTACCAACTTTATCTGGCAGCAGCCCGCTGGTGTCAATTGTTTTACCGCAGGTACCAGAAATGAGGTGCTGGCTTGCTGGTTTACAACACCGAATATGTATACCGTAAGGGTGCGTGCCGTCAATTCTTGTGGTCAGGGCGCCTTTCAGAACGTATACCTCAATGTGTATGGCTGTTCGTACTATACCATGAGCCTCAATCCCAACCCCGCCAACGGCAGGGTCCGCATAGCACTTACCGAAATGCCTTTGGATGAATCCGCAAAAGCCATTCTTCAGTCGGAAAACAAGGACAGCAGGGAATACCAGGAGTACAGCTTCGACAGCCCTCCCCAGCGCATCAGGGTGTTTGACCTGACGGGGGCGGAAAGGATCTGTGTGGAAGACCCTCCTGCGGACAACAGCTATGAGCTGGACATCAGCCACCTCCAGCCCGGTGTTTATGTCGTCCACCTGGACCACCGCAATGGCACCGTCACCCGGCAGCTACGGGTGGAGTGAACTTAGAAATAAAAAATCTCCCTAACCAACGGTCGGGGAGATTTTTTTTGGAGGGAAAATTGACCGCCCCTACGTGAATCCATCCTTCACCTGCAAGACTTTCCCCGGAGAGTAGAAGTCACCTCAGACTTCTATCTACACAACCCGGTTTAACAAGACGGATTTAGCTGTCATTGCTTTTATTCGGTTCCTGGCTGGTGTGGATTACATTTAATATTACGATTTGATCCATCTGAACTTGAAAAATGATCCGATAACTCCACCTGAAAAACCTCCGGATGTTGCCTGGATTGTTTGGGTAAAATTCATCTAGCTGGTGTTTTTCTGGGTTCGGGAACAGCTCTTTGGTAGATCGTATGATTTCTCGTCTTACGCTATCGGCAGCACTTTTGGAGTCTAATTTTATCCAATCATAATGATCTTTTAGAGCCATCTTGGCTTTATCAGACCATATAACGGGTTTATGTTGCTGTATTTTTACCAACGCTCGGATTCTTTCTCCAAGTCATCTACTGTTGAGAACTTTCCTGCCTTCACTTGAAGGATGGCTTCGTCAATGGAATTTACATACTCTTTTAAATCCATCGGGGAATATTTAGACTTAGTGTCCTTTAATAATGCATACAGGACCTCAAGTTTAGCTCGGTCATTGATGGAATCAATGGTCTGATGTAGCCTTAATTTTAATTCCGCTATGCTCATGCTTTTTTTAAGTAAATATAATGATATTTCTCTCAAAATCAATCGGATCAAAGCAACCGAACCACTAATCAAGGAATCCCTTTTGGCCTGAGCCTGTCGAAGCCCGACGCTGCTCGACCGATAAGGCGAATTTAAAACGCATGATAGCTCAGTACAGGGTGAAGTATGCCAATCACCCTGCTATTTCCGATTTGTGAACAGATAGGATGCATCTAAAAGCCATTCCGAATGGCTAATCTTGTGCATTTTAAAAAACGATTTTTTTAGGCTTGTTTTTTGTTTCCGGCATTACAAATGCCTCGATAGTGTAACTCATCGGATACCTGGGATGTAGTTGCAAACTCCCAGAGACAGTTTTGGGGATTGCAAATCCCCTTTATCTGAACCACGGAATTGCAAATTCCGCGGAGCGGAGGCTAATCGTGGGTTTTTAAAGAACGGATTTTTAAGGCTTGATCTTTGGTTTCCGGCACTACAAATGCCTCTTTTACGTAACCAATCATATACCTGGGATGTAGTTCCCAACTCACACCCAGAAAAGGGAAACAAAATTGTTGTAATTGAAAAGTGGACGTTCGTAAAAAAATCCCCCTACCCCTTTTAAGGGGGATTTTGTGCAATCTGGTTTTTTCTGTTTTCTCTTTTTGGTTCACATTTCTATAAACCTTATCTAGAATCGAACTCAGGTTACTAAAAAGGGTAAGTGGTTTTTTGGCATTTATTTTTTATTTTGGCTTATGGTAATTCAATGCCAGATACAAACCAAATAACCTGTTAAGCCCATGTCGATCCATTCCAATTCCAGACGAGATTTTCTCAAAAAGTCCACGCTCCTCACCGCAGGGATAGGACTCTCCCTTCAGCAGAGCAGCTTCGCAGCAGCCAAAAATCAATTACCCAGGTGGCGGGGCTTTAATTTGCTGGATTTTTTTAACCCCGATCCGGACAAGGGGCGCAAAAGCAAAGATGATTTTTTCAAATGGATGTCCGACTGGGGATTTGATTTTGTCCGCATTCCCATATCCTATCCCAGTTACCTGACTTTCGATCGCAGTAAGCCCATTACGCCGGACGAGGTGATGCAATTTGATGAAAGCAGACTGGAAGAAATTGATACGCTGATCGATAAGTGCCACCAGCAAAGGTTACACGTCAGCCTGAACCTTCACCGTGCACCGGGCTACTGCATCAATGCCGGCTTTCAGGAACCCTACAACTTGTGGGAGGACCAGGAGGCCTTAGATGCTTTCTGCGCCCACTGGGAAATGTGGGCAAAACGCTACAAAAATATATCTGCCAAAAAGCTAAGTTTTGACTTGGTCAACGAGCCCTTTAAGCGGGAAAACCCAAACGACCAACACTCCCCGGGAGGACCGGTACCGGTAGAAGAATACCGGAAAGTGGCTCAAGCAGCCCTGGATACCATCAAATCCGTCAAAAAAAACAGGCTCGTCATTGCCGATGGGAATGGCGGTGGCGGTATGGCCGTGCCCGAACTGGCAGACCTGGACCTGCACCAGAGTTGCCGGGGATATTTTCCCATGCACATTTCCCATCACAAGGCCTCCTGGGTTTTCAAAGATCCCGATAGCCTGAAAGATCCGGTTTGGCCGGGCATGCACAATGAGAAATATTACAGCAGGGAGGATCTGGAGAAACATTATGCCCCCTGGATCTCATTGCTGGAACAGGGTGTAGGCGTGCATTGCGGGGAATTGGGATGCTATAACAAAACTCCCCACCATGTTTTCCTGTCCTGGTTTGAAGACATCCTCGACATACAACATGCCCATGGGATAGGATTTGGTCTCTGGGAGTTTTCGGGTACTTTTGGGGTATTGAACTCCGGCAGGGAGGATGTGGACTATGAAGATTGGTACGGTGAAAAACTGGACCGCAAACTTTTAGACCTATTGATGAAATATGCCTGATATCGCTTATTGGAAATTCGGTAAAGGACAGCCGCTGGTTTTGCTGCCAGGCTTTGGTGAAACCAATGAAATGTGGCAGGAATTTGTACCTCCATTATCAGATTTCTGCGAAGTATGGTGTCCTGACCTGCCGGGTTTTGGTGAAAGTCCGCCACTCCTGCAGGGATATGCCTTACCGGACGTAGCCCTGGTGCTGGCGGAATGGCTTCAATTACACAAGATTGAGAATGCCTGCCTGATTGGCCATTCTTTGGGAGCTTATATTGCTTTGGAGATGGTAGTCAACAGCCCTGCAACACCGGTAGGACTGGGTTTGTTTCACTCCACAGCTTTTGCCGATAGCGCTGAAAAAAAGTCGGTAAGAGACAAAACCGCCGCATTCATCGAAAAACATGGAGCACCCACTTTTATTCAATCCTTTGTGGCCCCCTTGTTTGCAGCGAAAAACCGGGAATACTTCCAGGCAGACATTGAGGCTTTGATCCGCAGGGGCAGCCAAAACAGCAAGGAAAGCCTGATCGGCTATACCCTGGCCATGAAAAACCGGGCCGACCACATGGAAACCCTGAGGCAATTTAAGGGAGCCAAACTGATGATATGTGGTGAGGAGGATTCTGCTGTGCCGCTGGCATCCAGCCTGAAACACCGGCAGGCAGTTACTGCATTTCACCAGTTACCGGATTGTGGACACATGGGTATGTTTGAAAAGCAGGCAGACAGCCAGGCCATCATCAGGCAGTTTATGGCCTCCTTAGCCCTCAACAATCAATAAGTAGCCCGTCCGCCGGAAAGGTCAAAAATAAAGCCGGTATTAAAACTTGCTTCTTCAGAAACTATCCAGGAAGCGATGGATGCGGCTTCTTCCACCGTCCCCAACCGCTGCATGGGAATTTTGGAAGCCATGTAGGCCAACTGTTCAGGAGCGGTGTCCTCATTCATGGGCGTACGTATGACGGCCGGGGCCAAACCATTTACGGTAATTCCGGAAGTAGCATATTCTTTTCCCAGGCCTTTAACCAATCCAATGACTCCTGCTTTGGTGGCAGAATAGCCCACCATATTGGGATTGCCTTCCTTCCCGGCAATGGAAGCGATCAGCAGTATCCGGCCGTATCCTCCCCTTTCCATCCATTTTAAGGCATATTTGCAAGTCAAAAAAGAACCGCGCAGGTTTACCCGGTAGATTTCATCAAAGGCTGAAGTCGGATAGTCGGTGATTTTGGTTTGCGTAGGACCTACGATGCCTGCTGAATTGACCAGAATATCCAATTGGCCCAATTCCTCCACCGTTTCACGGAAGGCTTTTTCTACAGCAGTTTCATCTGAAATATCTACCTGAGCGACCTTTACTTTTATACCGCTGCTCTTCCAATCCTTCTCTAATGCATTTAATTGATCTGCCTTGATATCCCACAGGACCACGCTGGCTCCCTGGTCAGCAAGCCTTCTGGCTATGGCTTTACCAATTCCATCTGCTGCACCCGTGATTACTGCCACCTTGTCTTTAAACCCCGTTTTCATAAATATTCATTTAATTTTTTTCCTTTGACTAAAATAGATAAGTAGCAACAAAGATTTTAACTTACAACAAAAAAATTTGATTCAAGTCAATATTTGTATTTAATTGAACCTTATACGTTTAAATCCCTAATCTACCAACAACCATGGATAAGCAATCAAAAAATAAATCCCGGCAGGCAGTAGTTGGCGAGTGGGTTCAATCTTATGGGGATTACCTTTACGGCTGGGCTTACCATAAAACCGGCCATCGGGAGGTGGCAGAAGACTTGGTCCAGGAGGTATTTTTAGCTGCTGTTAAAAATTTTGATGGGTTCAAGGGAGAAAGCAGTCCAAAGACCTGGCTTCGCGGATTTTAAACAATAAAATCATCGACCATTACCGAAAATCCGCCAAAAAAACCATGTCTTTGGATGAAAAAGCTTATCAGTTTACCGAAACGCTTTTCAATGAACATGGCAACTGGAAAGCCAATGGCCTGGAAGATGCCTGGTCAAATGAAACCCATTTGCTGGATGACCCGGCCTTTAATGATGTCATGAATGTGTGCATAGAAGATTTGCCACCAAAATGGCGCCTTGCTGTACTCTCCAAATATATTTTTGACAAGGAAACCTTATTGATCTGTCAGGAATTGGAAATCAGCAAGACTAATTACTGGCAGGTATTACACAGGGCCAAACTGCTCCTCAAAAAATGCCTGGAGATCAATTGGTTTGGTGCAAATTGACCGCAATAATATGAATTTAGAAACACTCATGAACAAAATGCTTCTTTCCTGTAAGGAAGCTACCTCCCTGATTGAAAAACAAGCTGTCTTTCCCCTAACTTTTGTAGAAAAGTGCAGGCTTTATATCCATGTGAAAATGTGTGTGGTCTGTAATATATACCGGCACCAGAGCAAACTTATTGAGAAGGCAATTGCCAAATGGCTCCATACGGAAGGATCTCCCGATGATCATTTACCTCCTAAAACCAAAGAGCGTATCATCGAAAAAATAAAAGAAGAATAATTTTTTTCCTTTTATCCTGTCAGGAAAACGAACCATTTACGACTGTTCCCACAGCAATTAAGATAAGTAAAATTATCCTGGCTGTTGGGAATTTATGATGGAATTGATTTTCCTTAAAATGAGTGCCATCAATTTCCCCCCCTCAGTTTCAGGATTTCTAAACCATCCAGCATGAAACTGAACACCTTTCAGCAAAAACTCAACCAGGAAAGTCCTTATGATTTTAAGGAATTAAAAGCCATTTTTCTCAACTGTACGCTAAAAAAATCCCCTGAGATTTCTCATACCGAAGGTTTGATTCAAATGAGTCAGGCCATTATGGAAGCTAACGGGGTCAACACAGAAATCATTCGGCCTGTTGATCACCAAATTGCCTTCGGGGTTTATCCGGATATGAGCACCAAAGGTTGGAAAAAGGATGATTGGCCGCCCATTCAGAAAAAAATCATGAACGCCGATATCCTGGTACTGGGAACGCCCATTTGGCTGGGAGAAAAATCATCCATTGCCTCCATGGCCATCGAAAGGTTATACGGATTTTCTGGAGAAATGAATGATAAGGGACAGTACGCTTATTATGGAAAAGTAGGCGGCTGCCTGGTGACCGGAAATGAAGATGGTGTCAAGCATTGCGCCATGAATGTCCTCTACTCACTCCAGCACCTGGGGTATACCATTCCTCCTCAGGCCGATGCAGGCTGGATAGGAGAAGCAGGACCCGGTCCTTCCTACCTGGATAAAGATTCAGGAGGTCCCGGAAACGAATTCACCAACCGGAATACCACTTTTATGACCTGGAACCTGATGCACCTTGCCATGATGCTGAAAAAACAGGGTATTCCTGCCTACGGAAACCAGCGTACTGCCTGGGATTCCAGAGCAGTAAAAGATCATCCCAATCCTGAATACAGATAACCAGAAATAAACCAAAATATCAAAATCATGAAAAAAATAGTTGCTATCGTATTGATCATCCTCGGTTTGGTAATGATTGTAATGGGCATAGGGAATTTTATGATCCCTCCTGCATTGACCGGGATAGGCTTTTTGGCCATCGCATATGTTTTTATTAAAGAAAACCAAAACAAAAACTTTGAAAAATAAACCATGAAAACGCTACTGAAATTTTACCTGTTTATTGTCACGTTTTTTCTGGCAGTCACCTGTTTGCAGGCACAAAGTCCGGAAATACCTAAAAAAGAGCAAAATTTTGATTTGGCCCTGGGAATGGGAGAAAATAGCAGTTTCTCCTATGCTTTATCCTGGAATAAAAGCCATGGCCTGTTTTCCTCCAACAAGTTTCGACTGGGATATGGCCTCCGGTTTTCCGGATTTACGGGCAGCGATTTGAATTACATCACCGCACCGGCTGATCTTACCGCTAATGATGCTACAATAGATACACTCCAGATCGGTAGCCCTCATTCTCTTGGCTTAAGCGCATTGGTAAACCTGCAATATCAATTCAGCTCCAGGTTCAAAATCGGTTTTAATATCGATGCCATAGGATTAGGTTTTGGCAGCACCAATGATGCGCGCTTTATTTCTTCGGAAAATACCGGGCAATACCCCGAAACGGTAGCAGCCAGCCCCAGTTCTTTTAACCTGCTATTGGGGGGAGACAACGACCTGGGGCAGATCAAATCGGAATTTTACATTGCTTATGCCCTTTCTGAAAAAACCTGGCTCAGGGGAGGCATGGACATGACCTTTTCCGAATACACTACCGAGCAGGAACTTACCAATAACAATGACAGGTTCCGAAGCAAACCGATGCTGGTATTCCTGGCTGTTTCATTCAATCCATTTAGCAAATAAACATTAAACACAACATGAAATTTTCACTAATAGTATTGCTTTGGTTCTGGATAAGCAGCCCGGAACCCTCACCAAGCACTGATGTGTGGGTAGGTACCCAGGAAGAACCTTACGTCAAATTCAATATCAGAAATCTGGGAATAAATGTAGAAGGTGTATTTGAATCCTTTTCCACAAAACTGGATTATGATAAAGCCCAACCATCAAACAGCCGGTTTTCAGCAGAAATTCAGGTGAAATCCATCAATACGGGCATCAATAAACGAGATAACCACCTGAAGCAGGAGGAATATTTTCATGTAGAAAAGTACCCAACCATCACCTATCAGTCCACAAGTATCAGCTCTTCCGGGCAAAATAAGCTGAAGGTGAAAGGCGATTTAACCATCAAAGGAAAAACCCTGCCCATCGAGTTGGACGTAACCCTCTCTGAATCGGGAGGAAAAACCGGTTTCACCATCTCCGGTCAGTTGGATCGCAGGAATTTTGGAGTAGGCGGTAATAGCTGGACCATGTCTGATGACGTGTATTTAGACCTTTATGTTGAAAACTGATCGCAATAGATGGCAAAAATATAGTCACCCTTCCAGGGACTTATCCGGTACCCATTGAAAGGATGGCATCCATTTATGATGAAATGCATGATATGCTTTGCTGACTAGAAAAAAAATACCGGAACAAGTAAAAACGGGAGGCCTGGCCCTTTGGTTCCTGCTTATCTTTTCCCTGTGCTTTGGCCAGGAAGAACCAAAAGACAGCACGGTTTTCAAGGCCTTGCCGTTGGCCTATTACACCCCGGAAACGCGTATTGCATTTGAAGGGTTTGCCTTTTACAGCTATTATTCAGAAGGAAGCAAGAGAAAATCAAATATCAGGCTTTTTGCCACCTATACTCAAAACCGGCAATACCTCTTTATCCTTCCCTGGCAGATATATACCGCCGATGACCGGTATTTTTTAAATGGAAGCCTGGATTATCGCAAATTTCCGGAATATTACTATGGTATTGGTAATAATACACAGGAAAAAAACAGGGCCTTGTATGAGTTTTCCGCATTTACCATTAATAGTAAAAGTTACCTGAAACTGGAAAATGATACTTACATGGGATTTGCCCTGCAGGGGCAGTGGCTGATGCCGGAGTTTACCGAAAATGAACCCATTTTTGATGATATCGAAAATACAAATGGACGGAACGGGTACAATTACCTGAGCCTGGGCCCATCATTTATGTGGGATAGGAGAGACCATATCCTTTCACCCTCAGAAGGCAGTTTTCTGGAATTCACGCCCACTTTTGGGTTTGGCCATTCGGACCAGGAAGCCATTTATTTTGGATTGGCCAGCCTGGACATCCGGGACTATTGGAAATTGGGAGAAAAGTCCACCTGGGCCAACCAGTTTGTGGCGCAATTTTCCATGGGAGAGGTACCATACCGGGTGTTGCCTACGCTGGGTGGCCCCTTTTTGCACAGGGGTTATTACCAGGGCAGATTCCGGGACAAGCACCTGATGATCCTTCAGTCGGAGTTCCGGCAGCATGTTATCGGAAGATTTGGGGTGGTTGCCTTCGCTTCAGCAGGAAGGGTTTATTCCACCGTGAGAACGGAGTTGACCAGAGACATCCACCTGGCTGCCGGTGGGGGCATTAGGTTCAGAATTAGTAAAAATGACCGCACCAATGTCCGCTTTGATTATAGTTTGACCCCGGATTCCAGTGGGTTTTACATTTATTTTGCCGAATCTTTTTAACTTCTTCCCATGCTGCAAAAAAGCCAAACGAATTTTATCACCAAACTCCTACACTGGGAATACTGGCCTACCTGGATCATCTATTTTCCCTTATTTTTCTATTACCTCTGGCTTTCCTTAAAGGCCAGGAGCTTCTTTTTCTTTACCGCAGCCAATCCTGAAATGGAAATGGGCGGGCTTTACAACTGTAGCAAATACAAGCAACTCCAGTACATTCCCGGTGAACTAAAACCTTTGACCTTATATGTGAAAGCCGGCTCCGAATTCCTCCTGATTCGTGCCAAATTACTGGCTCTTGAACTCGATTACCCAATCATCGCCAAACCGGACAGGGGAGAAAGGGGTAAGGGGGTTGCCCTTTTGAAAAATGCGTCTCAACTACAAAAATATCTGCAGGAAAGCCCCACTGATTTTTTGGTACAGGAATACATTTCAAGTCCTTTTGAAGCAGGTCTTTTTTACTATCGGTTTCCTGATAAACATTCCGGGCTAATTCCCTCCATTGTTTTGAAAACCTTCCTTTCTGTCACAGGTGATGGGAAATCCACGCTGGAGGAACTGATGCTACGCATCCCCAGGGCCCGGCTTGTAGCCAAAAGCCTGCTGCAAAGGGAGGATATGGATCCCAGGGAAATTTTACCTGAGGGAAGGATTAAATTGCTGGAACCCATAGGCAACCACAACAGAGGCACTGAATTTTCCAACGGCAACCAGCTGGTCAATCAGGACTTGCTTTATTTTTTTGATGCCTTAAGCTATCATATGCCTCATTTCTATTACGGTCGATTTGATCTGAAAGCACCCTCCCTAATGGATTTTCTGAAAGGAGATGGGATCAAAATTTTGGAGATAAACGGCGTTAATGCCGAACCAGCCCATATTTATGATCCAAAAGGAAAATACATAGATGCCGTCAAAACACTGTTCAGGCATTGGAAAATTATATTTCAGATTAGCGAAAAAAATCGGCAAAAGGGTCTGCCTGTAGCTTCATTTAAGATGGCCCTAAAACATTTCAGGGAATGGAAACGACAATAAAATCAACCATCACTTGCCCCAAATGCGGACACCAAAAAAAGGAAACAATGCCCTCAGATGCATGCCAATATTTTTACGCATGTGAAAAGTGCAATACCCTATTAAAACCAATTCCTGGTGATTGTTGTGTTTTTTGCAGTTATGGTACAGTTAAATGCCCTCCAATTCAAAAAAATGGGGGGCCATGCTGTTGACAAGGCAAATACCGTTGAAGCTGGACAATAGATATGTGACTTGCTATTTACTGTACTATGAATATTGGCCAGAAAAAATAAATGGATTAAATTAATTCAACAGTAAACTCTAAAAATCAGCTCTTCTTCAGAAATTTATCCTGTGATTATTTATTTTTATTGATGAAGACCTTATTACCAAGGAAATACCGGGGATACTGTTGCTTTTGCCATCAAAAAAATTTCACTGAATTTGTCAGGATGGGCAGATCTTTTCGACTACTCAGTTGTAAAGCAAAAATGATCATGTTGATACGGTTTGCAGTCATGCTTTCTATACTGTTATTTCCCGGATTTTGGTCCATGGGACAGGATGTTCTATTTACCATAGAGCGCAGCCTGAATGAGGACCAAATTGTTTATTTTTTGCATCTGGATGAAAATGGCCTTCTGAGAAAAGATGAACCCATCAGCCTGAAGTGGTTGGACAATGAAAATTCGGGGGAGTTGGTACCCGTCAACTGGATCAAGAAAAAATTCGGATATGGGATTGAAATCATACAGCAGGAAGAGGAAAAGGTAACCTTCAAATTTGTATCCTATGACAAAAAGGTTTTTACAGTGAAAAAAGATGCCTCAGGAAATTACGGGGTTTTTGGAAAAATAAATGACAAGCGAATGAAAATCAGACATATTTACCTGAAAATGGAAGGTGGCACCTTTTGGAAACCCAATATTACAGAGGTAGCCGTAATGGGATACCATGAATTAGCCAATACCCACACCAAAGAAACCTTTAACCCTTGATACCATGCGAGCCGAATGTCGGGAAAATCTCAAAAGCATCTCCACCTTACTGAAAAACTTAAAAGAAGATCAATATCAATATCCGTCCACTTATTTGTCGGGAGCATCTATTGGGCAGCACATCAGACATATCATTGAGTTTTATACCTGTCTCACCAGTGCCTGTCTGGAAAATACACCGGTAAATTATGATGCGCGGAAAAGGGACCATGACCTGGAAAAAAAGCCCATGGAAGCCATAAAGGTTATTGACCGGATCATTGACTACCTGGAAAATGGGGAAATCAAAGGAGAAACAGCATTGCTGGCCAACTATGCAGTAGGTAAAACACAAAGTAGTAGCATACCTTCTTCTTTTCAAAGAGAATTGGCCTACTGTCTGGAGCACAGCATCCACCACCAGGCCCTGATAAAAATCGGCCTTTTGGAACAAGGCCTGTCAGCACTTATCTGTCCTGATTTTGGAGTGGCCCCATCTACCATCAAGTTTCGCATGAGCAATGATAGCTGAAAAATTTAAATCCTACGACGTGTTAAAAAAACAAAAGTACCTGATCCTTTTATTCACTATATTTCTGCTAAATCAGTACTACTCCCACGGACAGCAAAACAAGGAGTATAAAAACCGCATTGGAACAAATGTATTGGGATTGGCAGCAAACAACCTTGTTTTATCATATGAATACAGTTACAAAAAGAACGGTCTTTGGTTGGGAATCGCACACCGGTTAAACCAATGGTCTGAGGCAGAAGACCAATCAGCCAGTTCTATTGCTTTGGAATACAGAAACTATTTCCTTCCCGGGGAAACTCCCGGCAGTGGTTTTTTTGGTGCACTGTATGCCAAATATGGCTGGGGGGAGGAAAACACCGTTTCCGGACCTCCCATCAACCACGAATACCAGGCACTCTACTCCGGCTTGAATACCGGATACAGGTATAATTTCAGAAGGTGGGCATTGTCGGCATTTATCGGATATGGATGGGCCCTATGGTCCTATGATACCACGTCACCAGTCGGAGCAGAACACGAGCTGAATCAGGATTACAAAAAAGATGTAAGGCTCGGCCTAAATGTGGAATGGGCCTTTTAATTGCAGAAATCGAGCCTGCCTACCGGACAGGCAGGCGTGCCGTACCCGTCACACACTGGGATGACTATACTACATGCAAAATTCTCCCGATTTAGTATCGGGGCAGGCTATCCCAACCTTCGGTGCGTGATAAGGTATGGCCTATTAAAACAAATTATAGACACATGAAATATGCATAAATACTTTAACCTGGAGTCCCTGGAAGGAAGTTTTCATCTGTCAGATGGAAATGAATTTGAAAAAACACTTAAAGATACAGAGAACCACCTCAAGTTCTTTTGGAATTTTGGGGCAGTTTCTTTAAAATTAGCTATTGATGGGCAAAAGGTCCTGCTGCAGCCCAATCAGTTACTGAGTTGTACCTATCTTCAAAAAATAACGGTTCTGGAAGAACACAACCAGCCTGAAATTCTCTTCCTGGCCTTCAACCGAGGATTTTATTGCATTCACACCTACGATTCTGAGGTTTCCTGCAACGGTTTGCTATTTTTTGGTTCCAATTATAACCCCATCATTCAGCTAGATGAAGCGGAAATCCTTCGGCTTAGAACCTTGATTAGCGTACTTCAGGAAGAGTTTGATACCAGGGACCAAAATCAGGAAGAAATGCTCCGGATACTGTTGAAAAGGTTTATTATTCGGATTACCAGGTTGGCCAGGAAACAATTGTTCAACAAAAAACTTCCCGAAAAAGAACTGGAACTGGTCCGCCAATTCAATGTGCTGGTAGAAGAAAACTTCAAAACCCATCGGCAGGTGGCCGATTATGCCGCATTGATGAACCGGTCTCCCAAAACCATTACCCATATTTTTGCCCAACAAGGGGGAAAACGTCCTTTGGAAATCATCCATGAAAGACTCATTTTGGAGGCCAAAAGGCTCCTGCTGTATACGGATAAGTCTTCCAAAGAAATCGGCTGGGAATTGGGCTTTGAGGATCCATCTTTATTCAATCGTTTCTTCAAAACCCATATGAAAATCCCTCCTCGTGAGTTTAGGGAAAAATATGCCCAATATTCCTTTTAATCCGTCAAACCTTGAGGCTCCGAGGATTCAATATTCTGAAGGAGATAATGGTGAATCCATTTTTGCCAGTTCATATTTCAGAAAGCCACGTAAACTTAAATCTTCATCTAAATCCGGCCAATGGATGTCTATCCCATTATTGACAAACCGGGTCAACTGTTCTTCCTCTGCCCCAAACAGGCGCTTAAAATCAGATAAAGGCCGTTTAAGGAGCTTTTTATTATTCAATAATACGATTATCAGGTCTAGCTCACGGTCAAACCATAGGTTTTTCATTCGTAAACCTCCCTCAAATATAAGCTGGTCTATTGGGTCACCTGCTCTCTTATTGACTATTTTATCTCTGGAAGTACTCATACCATTGTTCTTTTAAAAATTCTTGTTGTTGAAAGATCAAGCGTTTGATTTTTCTCCTTTCTTGCAACGTAAACCCATAAGCATATTCCTCTTTTATCGCTGGTACCAACCACCATTTGCCCCGGCCTCTCCTTTTTTGACGTGAACATGAACTGGTTCATTGCCCTCATCTGAATAAAAGTAGAAGGTAAAGCCACTGTGTGAAAATACTTTAGGCATAATGGTAAATATAACGCTTTTGTCTTATTGATCCATTATGGGAATAAAATACATAAACCTTTGGGGTCTTTGGCACCCCGAAGGTTTTTTCGTCCCCGCTTAAAGTAAGACCTTCGGGGTTGGGAAAACCCCAAAGGTCAGGATGACATTAACCTTTAAGGTCTTTGGCACCCCAAAGGCCTTTTTTCGTCTCCGTTTCGGCAAAGAATACGGGGTTGGGAAAACCCCAAAGGTCACTTTCCTCTATTCATTCAAACCCCAGTCATAATCCTTAAAGCGGATTTTGGTATTGGGGTCCAGGGGGCTATCTGCGTAGCGGTTGATAAACGCTATCAAGCTGCTATTTCTGGTAAAATCTTCCTTAAACCAGGAAAAAATACTCGATATTTTATTCTTTTCCAGCTCATTCCGGCTGGGGTCATTGATAAATCCCCTGGTAACCTTCTCCAATTGGGCTTCGAGCTTACCTGCGGTAAAAGCTCGATTCAATAGTTTCGGACAGGAAACTGAAGCGCAGTTTATGGCAAAATGAATGCGTGGCTCTTCAAACTCTTTCCGCAGAATTTTATGCTCGATTTCATCCAAACTGGCCGGTTGCCCGCCAATTTCAAAAAACTCCAGGTGCCAGACCGTATTCACCAGAAGGATATCCAATAATGGACCGATATCCCGAATACTTTTTACCGGGTAATGGTCCATAATCAACTTGATGGTATAGGCGTTGTAGGCATTAATCCAGTAGGCCAGCTGCTCCTCTCTGGACCAGGTATTTCTATCGGGCGGATTTTGACTGAGCAATTGCAGGTACTGGTCCAATTTTTCCTCATCCCTGATAAACCCCTTGTAATCCACCATCCCTTCATCATCAACATGTAGTTGCAGCAAAGCATCAAACAGGTCGTGAAATGGCGGTTTGGTATTTTCACCTCCCAGCTGGGAATGACCACACGAGATGTTGAACAAAAAAAAGACTATTAGAATGACGGATTTCATATGTTTATACTTTTATTTTTTCAAAGGCCACATGCCTGCCTGTCGGCCATAGCCGTCAAGCTAAGCACTTAATCTGTTGATTTAAAGACATTTTGTCTTTCTTTTTCTCAAGTTTGAGGATTTTGGATGCTATTTCTGTAAGATCTTCCATGAGAACGATTATT
>Ga0008836_100657_pt1 | contig 18400 bp, 16 predicted proteins | sample HotLakConsUCCR28_FD_62214 | JGI IMG/M metagenome (GOLD analysis project Ga0008836, IMG submission 62214) | Hypersaline microbial mat communities from Hot Lake, Washington, USA - Hot Lake Consortium UCC-R28 (Hybrid Assembly) ... | reverse complement strand
GCCGTCCTCGTCGAGATCGACGAAAAATGGGCCTCCGACACAAAGGCCTACATCAAGTGGGAATGCCAGGATGCATGATCCGCTCTCAGCAGAATTTCCAGACAAAAGGTTGCTCAATCGAGAAGATTGAATGCCTTTCGGTTCTTCTGACGTTTATCGTTCGTCGCGCGATCTGTGGGCTCACAACAAAGAACTACAATAAGTTCTTCCTCTCGGCGTTACGCCACTTGGAGTCCAAGGGATTTTCACGGGAAAATATTGTGAAATTTCTCACGGCTCAAGGTTCCGAAAGTGCACGCCTTCCGACAGATTCAGAATTTGAAGGAGCATGGATCACCGCTCCAATGTATGGACGCCGACTGACGCCGCTGCGCGTTCGGGCTGTGCTCGAAGCGATTGAGCGCAAAAAGCGTCAGGGATTTCACGAGACGAATCACCTTAGCGATAATCTGTCAGTCGAGCATATAATGCCAGCCGAATGGGAAAAGCACTGGCCGCTCGCCGATGGCGAGCAACCAACCCGCGATGAGAAGCTACAGGCGGTGTTCACAAGCGAGGAGAATAATGCGCGAGTTGGCCAGATCGTGCGGCGGCAACGGCTACTGAATACTTTTGGCAACCTTACCGTTTTGACCAAACCGCTGAACAGCAGCGTGAGCAACGGCCCTTACGAAGCCAAACGTGCAGCGCTCGCTGACCACTCATTGCTGGTTATGAATCGGGAGGTTACCAGAGTTGAAAACTGGAATGAGGCCGAGATCGAAGCACGAGGAAAAAAGCTCTTTGAGATTGCGCGCGAGATCTGGCCGTATCCAAAGACCAAGGGCAATTTTAAATAAATTAGCCCAAGACAAAACAACCAAGATCTTTGCGATGATTAATGTGCGTACCCATCTGGGTCACTGGACCTTTTTCAATTCTGCTTTGTGGGGATCATAGACGTAGTCGCCGATTGTTCCGTCCTTGATCTTTTCCACGGCCTCGTCGATCACGAATAATGGAACCAGGAACCACTCGCGTGGAATCACAGGATTGCCGAACCGATCCTTGATCTCAATATTGAGCCGGGCCGGGTCAAATATACGATGAATCAGGCTTTCCAGCTTGGTACGATTGATGTTGTAAAGCTCGTAAGTCGCGACAATTTCGACATTAGCCATCAGGAAGGTCGGCTGAAGGTGTGCACCGGCGATGCGCTTCTCGACCTTCATGTTGGTCACGCCCACCTTGTGAACAAGGTCACGGTTCTCAGCGACCATCGGGTGACCAGATTTGCTCCGCAACACATAGATCGTACCGCTAGCCTCGTCGCCGTCGATCGTCTCACCAGCAAATAGCGGTCCCGCAACCGGGTCTGTGATCCGCCTCCCGGCCTCATCTTTATTGAGTGCCCGCTGTAGCGAGCGCATAAGCATGTTGCTCTCGGTACCATTGTCAAAAATCACGCGAAGGCGGGCGTCGGTGCGCCCCTGATCCGTAAGCGTCAACTCGCCCATATCCGCGACGAAGGCTTTCTGACCACCGACGATGAAGAACCGACCTTTCTGAATTTCTGCCTTCATTTCGAAGGGACGTGTCACTCTGATGCCGGTCTCCAGTTCTCGTTGAACCTGCTCGAAGAGCGGCTTGAAGGTTTCGAAGTCCTTGCATTTCTCGCGGTTGGCTATCTCTTCGGCGGCCTTCTTTTCCGCGTTCGATCGTACATGGCGCAATTCGGTGATCGGGGCAGCTTCTGCCTCGATGCCAAGCTCGGTGAGCAGCGCATCGTCATCCATCTCATCTGGCAAGGCGTGGCGAGGCTCAATGTCATCTGCAAGGAGGTTTTGGTGGTCGAGCGGTTCAAGCAATGCCCTGCATTCCGCCTGTTCACGCAAACGATCGAGACGCACGGCATAAAGCCGTTCGAAGATATCCCGATCCTCACCATGCTGCGGCGACCGTCCATGCTCCTCGACGAAGCGCTGGACTTCCTCGAAACCTGCGATGATCCGTTCCTCGTGTGGCGTTCGGCTGGCGACCTTCTTCGCCTCGACCTCAACGCCAAGCTCGGCCAGAAGCGCGTCATCTTCATCGGTGAAATGTTTAGCCATTCGCGGCCTCGGCTTTCATGCGGGCTAGGAAGGCGACGCCTTCGGCCATGCGCTTTTCCCAAGGATCGGGTGACGTGATTTCGGGCAGCCGCCCGCGTTCCTGCTTGAATTTCACGGCGCGACGTGCCAGGTCGCGAGCGTCCTCTGGTGTAAGCTGCACCTTCTTGGCCGAAATCACGGCGGCCACCTCCTTGAGGCTCGATTCACTCATCGTCTTGGCGAGAATGGCATAGGCTTCGCTGAACGGGTTGATCCGGTCGATCAGGTCGATATCCAGCTCGCGCACATCCATCGCGAACTTACGCACTCCATCTACGAACGCAGTGTTGGAGCGCTGCTGGTCATCAGCTCCTTCAACCGCGATTTCCTTGGCCTTCTGCGTTAGGTTCAACGCTGCAATCGCGTGCTGGCGCACGGCCTCCTGATCCGCCTCGCCCAGCTCCGGATACTTATCCTTTATAATCTTACCCATCCGTACCTGGGTCAGCTCTTCCGGAACAAGTTCCTCATCGAACAGGCCGCGTTCTAGCGCCGTTTTGTCCTGGGCAAAGGCAGCGATCACCTCGTTCAAATCCTCCTGGCAGATACGCGCTGCTTCCTTACTCTTAGGCTCAGACAGACCCTTGATTTCGATCTGAAACTGGCCGCTATCCTCATTGAAGCCGACATTGCATTTTCCAGGATCGTAGCCGCCATCGCCATAATCGAAGCCTTCCATCGGCCCGCTATCCTGCATCTTGGGCGTGAAGTTAAAGCGCGGTGCGAGCACCTGCTCCATCAGAAGGCTGGCGGCGATGGCTTTCAACGTATCGTTTACGGCCTCAGCAACGGCCTGCTCGGAAGCATCCGGCTCGGCGATCAAGTTGGTAAAACGGGCGCGGGTTTTTCCCTCAGCATCCCGTGTCGCACGCCCGATGATCTGAACGATCTCGGTCAGACTGGCGCGATAACCGACGGTCAGGGCATGTTCGCACCAGATCCAATCGAACCCCTCCTTGGCCATACCTAGGGCAATGATGATATCCACATAATCACGGTTGTTCTTTTGCGATGGGTCTTTCAGCGCCGCAGAAACCCTGTCCCGTTTGGACGGATCGTCATCCACCAGATCAGCAATGCGCAGCACCTTGCCATCCGGCGTTTTCACAAGCTGAAAGCCGGTCGCTGGATCAATGCCTTGCCATTCCCCCAACTCCTCGATGATGTGCTCAACTTCCCTGATTTTATCCTTGGTGCTTTCGCGGGAATTGACCGATGGGATGTGGATGATGGTCTTTTCAGCAGGGTCGAGCACCTTCAACAGATCGTCCACATAGGCGCCAGAATAGAAGAAATAGCCGATGTCGAGGGTCTTCAAATATCGGTAGCCGTTGAGCTGCTCATAATAGGTATAGGTGACGGTATCGAACTTCGCTTCGTCGTGCGGCATGAGCACCGGCTCGGTGTCGCCCCGGAAATACGATCCGGACATGGCGACGATATGCGCCTTGTCGCGAACGATGAACGCGCCCAAATGCGCACCCAGCTTGTTGTCCGGGTTGGCGGAAACATGGTGGAATTCGTCCACGGCGATAAGCCGGTCATCGAAAGCCGCCACGCCGAACTTGTCCACGGCAAAGCGGAAGGTGGCGTGGGTACAGACCAGCACTTTATCGTCGCTGTTAAGGAACACGCCGACCGAATTGACTTTGCCGCCATTGTCACTACCCGGCGCGTTGCAGAGGTTCCATTTCGGGACGACCTGCCAGTCTGCCCAAAAGCCAAACTGACTCAATGGCTCGTCCTGGAAGCTCGCGCCGATCGACTTTTCCGGCACGACGATGATCGCCTGCTTGAGTCCCTGGTTCTCCAGCTTGTCCAGGGCGATGAACATGAGTGCACGGCTCTTGCCAGAAGCGGGCGGTGACTTGATGAGCAGATACTGCTCGCCGCGCTTCTCGAAGGCGCGCTCCTGCATTGGCCGCATACCCAGTTCGTTGGATTTGGTTGAGCTGCCATTACGGGCGTAGCTGACCGAGACCGATGGAACCGATTTCGTTTCTGGTGTCATTTCCTCTCCCCCGACACACTCGCCAGTGCGGCCTTGAGCACCTGAAAACAGACCTTCGCGGTGTGCTCATCAGGCGTGAATCCGGAAACCATCTGCTCGTAAGGATGAATGTAGTTCCGAAAATCTCGCAGCCCGTGACTGAACTTTTTCACATCGGGTTTCAGCAGGCCGACTTCACACGAAACATCTATGAATTGAGCGAGGCTCCAGTCATGGAATCTCTTCACGCCACCATGAGCAGCTTTAGGGGTAGCTGAAGCTCGGTTAAAGCGAGACGGCTCTTTCTGAGCTGCTGCCAGCAAAACGGCTTCGAGTACGCTACCGCATAGGAGGATAACAGAAAGGTATACTCCAGCCCCCATCGCTCTTCGGGCTTCGTCAAGGCGACTTTCGATTATTGGAACAGCGTGCGGCTCGATCGGCAGCCTCTGGATGTTCGGAACCGTGAATTCCCGATGCAAAAACTCGTCAACCGTCTGGGCGGACTTCATAGCCGTCAGTTTGCCGGACAGCCGAGCAACAATGCCTCGCGATTTTTCGAGAATAGGTAAATCGGCCTGGCGATTGTTCAACTCGCAATCGGCTTCATATGAATCGATCATTTCCGACAGGACCTTGCCGACCAAATTATCTGGCTCACCCTCCAAAAACGCCCGCATTTTCTTGGCCTTTGAGGTGCCGTAGATTTGATATTTCGAACCGTGGATATTAATCTTGTGACGATTGAAAAATTCGCCAAAAGTTGCGTCGGAATAATCGAGGACATAACCGCTTTGCATTCCAAGCAATTTTTCGAGATAGCGCTTTTCAATGTCGGTGAGACTGCTCATGCCGCCCCTGCCTTGCGTTTCGTCGAACTGGCTGCCGTCATCTTCGTATAAAGCTCGAACAGTTTCTCCAGTCGCTCTGTGTCATTGCGGAAGCGGCGGCCAATATAGATGCGCTCCAGTACCTCGTCGTTACGCTCATGCGCTGCTCGGAGGTCGGCGGGCGTTTTCTCGGGGTCGTAGAGATCGGCAATGGTCGCGGGGAAATGCGCCTCGCGCGCCAGAAGGATGTCCTCGGCGCAGCGTGTCAGATCGGCCTTGTTTTTCTTGGTCAGTGTGGGAACGGGAAAGGTGTTCCAGCCAAGGGTGTTTGAGTAGCTGAAATCCGTTCGCATACGAACACAGACAGTGCCGATCCAGACCCAATGAAGCCGTGAAGCGATCAACGCCATGTTCCAGAGCGGGGCGTCGAGTAGCCCATACATTTTGCCCGTGATGATTGTGCCTCGCGAAAGCAAGCCCACTGGCAGATAATCACGATTCTCTGAGCTTATCGCGGGAATTGCGATTATCTCTTCTCGCCCCGACTGCCTGGTTTCAAAAAAGAGATGCGGGACAGCTGCTGCTGCCCTTGTTGCAGCTTTTGTGCTCTCACTCCGTGTCAATGCCACCTTGGCCAATCGATTCGAAATGAACGCATCATCCAAAATCTCTTCAGATACCTCATTTAGCCACAGGCAATATTTTCTCTTACCTGAGATGAATTCATCAGAGCCAAGACACAGGCGTATAGCCGCGGCTTCAACCAGAGCGCGGTTACGCTCGCGTTCTTGCTCATCCAAATATAGATAGCCTCCGTCCACGGGAATATTTCCCCTGATAACCGGTGGAAGACCGATGGAAATCGGTGAAGGTGATTTAGCTACGATGACATCCGGAGCAGGTACAAGGTAGGCGTTGATGTTGTCCGCCTCCGTTTGGATGCTTGTTCCATCATCGGCGACTGAGAAAAGCCGCCTTATACTGCCGGCATCCCTCGAAATACCAACGATTACTACCGTAACTCCGGCTTTATTGCTGGCAAGATTAGCCCATTTGAAACTAGTGTGGGCGAAGGCGATCTCGTGCCCAGTTTGGAAGATCAGCGGCCATAAGATCGGCACCTGCTGCCCTTGGCAGATCGAGTTGGTGGACACGAAGGCGGCAGCGGCGTTGGTGTTGGTGCCGTAATCAGCTGCCTTCATGAACCAACCAGCGACGTAGTCGAGCGATTTCCAGCTGTTGGTAACATGGCCGAATATGGCTTGCAGATCAGACTTCTGATCAGCCGTCTGCCAGGTCGATCCAAGATAAGGCGGGTTTCCGCTGATGTACGTCTCACCCCCCTCATTCTCGAAGTCGATCTCGGGCTGATCGAGCGGCGTACTGAACAGGTCGTCGCCGTGCATCTTCACGCCCTTCCCTGTCGGCGGGCATATGGAAAGCCAATCCAGCCGCAGGGCATTGCCGCAGGTGATCCAGTTCTCAGCATCGAGCGGCAGGAAATCCCGTAGCGCCTCCTTCTGGCCGCGATAGAGCACGTCGCACTGATATTCAGCAATGATGAGCGCGAGGCGTGCGATTTCAGCGGGGAAGTCGCGAAGCTCGATTCCGCGGAAATTGGTCAGCGGGATCTCGCTACGCCGGTCGGCCTCGCCGCGCCTCTTGTTGATCTCGGCCTCAATGGCGCGCATTTCCTTGTAGGCGATAACCAGAAAATTGCCGCTGCCGCAGGCTGGGTCGAACACCCTGATCTTTGCCATGCGGCTCCGCAGATTGAGAAGCTTGCGGGCATTGTTACCGGCCGCTTCAAGCTTTTCGCGCAAATCGTCGAGGAAGAGCGGATTCAGCACTTTCAGGATGTTCGGTACGGATGTGTAGTGCATCCCAAGCGCACCACGCTCCTCGTCATCGGCGACCGCCTGGATCATCGAGCCGAAGATGTCCGGGTTAATCTTCCTCCAGTCGAGATTGCCAATATGCAGCAAGTAGCTGCGGGCAATTTTCGAAAAGCGTGGTACGTCCGTGCTGCCGGAAAACAGCTCGCCATTCACATAGGGAAAGACGCTCGCCCAACGGGGAATGCCCGCCGCGTGGCGATCTTCCGCCTTGGTATTCATGGCGCGGAACAATTCTCCAATCACTTCATGGGTGTTTGAGCTGTTGCCAGCGCTCATCCGCTCGACGGTTCCGGTGAACAGGCCGGCCTCCAGAAAGATATCGGTATCCTCGGCGAAGAAGCAGAAGATCAGCCGTGCCATAAAATGATTCATCTCATGCCGACGATCGGCAGCACCCCATTCGGGATTGTCTTTCAACAACTCGACATAAAGCCGGTTCAGCCGACCAGTCGCCTTGATGTCGAAGGCGCTTTCGCGGATTTGGCGGACGGTGGTGATGCCCGCCAGCGGGAGGAAGAAGCCGAAATGTTCAGGAAAAGCGGCATATTCGCAAGCGATCGGCGGCAGGTCGGACACAAGGTCTTCAGCTTCCAGCGTGATTCCATCCGTCGCTAAAATGAATTTGACCCGGTTGCGGGCATTCCGGGTGGCGGGGCTATCACGAAGTGCGCGAATCGTTTCGGGCACCTTCCCCTCATCGCAAACCTTGATGTGGATGTTGCCGGTCTGGAGAATGCCACCGATATCGGATTTGTTGGATGTGCCGCTACGCAGCCGCTTGATCGTGGTTGCCTTGTTGCCAAAAGCTTCGAGAAAAGCGAACGGGAATTCGTCGGCCTCAAACGGCTGTTCGGCCAAGGTCGAAATGGCTTCTTCGATTTCAACCGCGTTCACTTCGGCGCCCTCGTTTGCTGGGTAGAATTGTCAGAAGCAGAGGGTGGATTACCACGCACATAATCGCGCATAAATTCCCGCAGCACCTGTGCGGCAGGCTTATCCTGCGCGCGGCAGGCTGACAGGAATGCGTCTCGCAATTCCTTCTGCACCCGTATTCTCAGTCCAACATCCTTCATGACATTGAGTGTAGCCAATGGATACACATTTGTGTAGCCAAGAATGTTACATGCCGAGGCGAGGGCACGACCCTTTTCCGAAGTCTGTGGATCTCGTCTTCCTGATGCGCGTTACATTTCGTTAGATGTACCGCGTTCTCTACACCCTCGAACGCATAGATTGCCCGCTCGCTTATTTTGGTCAGATCTCCAGTTGGCCATTACGCGAGTAATTCAGTCAGAGCCGCCATTCGGAAAAAGTGATTTGCCGCCCCCTCTTCCGCTTGCCTCAACCCTCAACCCTCGCAAACTATTCGATCCTACCCATCATCGCAATAAATTCGAGAAATGTATCCCCTGTTGGATCAGGTGCTTTCCATGCTTCGCCTGCAAGATCCGCGAGCATCCGGAAATTATCGGCCGACCCGTGCAATCGTGAAATGTCGATCGATCCAAGCCGCGCATCAAGAGACCACCCCTCGAACATGTCGGCGAGGAACACCAGATCGGCATAGCCCAGTTTTTCTAACGGCCATACGAATTCGAACGCATGTGCAACCCGCACAGCCTCGGCTTCATCATGTGATAAGTTTCGCTCCTGGCGATCGCGCGGGCTTGCGAGAGACGCCTGGATATCGCTCGGCAATTCAGCAAGAAGTTCCTCGCTCAGCCGCTTTGCCGCAGCTTCTGCTTGTTTGAGATAGTCGCAGGCCAGTTCACGCAGCCGTTGATGCTCATCGTCGTTCTCGGCTTCCTCGACCCAGCCCATCACCTCAATGTACATGCCTATGAGGTCTTCAAGCGTAATCTCCGGCATCTGATCTCCAGGAGGATCTGGCATAGCCCATGAGCACCTTATCGAGATTCAGAAATCATTCAAATCAGGCGGGGCGGCCAAACTCCGCCGATTGCCCGCTCGTGATGAGTGATACACTTCCCGCGATGCTCCGCCTTTACCTCGGAATAGGGCCGCCACCTGTTGGAAAGGCGAATTCCGCAAATCAAGGCAGGCGAGCCGGCGGTAACGGTCGCGGCAGCGGTGGTGTCTGCCTGCTGCGCTACAGGCTCGGCGAGGTCGATGACAAACTGCGCACCGGCAGGTCGCCGTGCGGCCCGGTAGCGTAGCAAAAGTCAGCGATTCTAAAATACAACCATAAGAAGAAAAGCGCGCCTCCGCACTAATTGAGCAGCGGGTCTCAAACCTGGATGCGCGGGCGAGCACGGTGCATCAAAGAAGCCGAGTGATAGCCGGCGTTCGACAGCTTCGCTAAAGCTCTCGTCAGGGAGCGAAACCGCATTGATGACGAGGTTAGCGATTCCCGAAAATACAATCATAAGAAGAAAAACGCGCGGTTATACAAACCATGCAGCGGGTTTTGGAAATGGTAGCGCGGGCTCGCACAGTGCGTCACAGGAGCCAGAAGATGGTCGAAGATTTCAACAGCTTCGCTACGGCACTCGGCAACCGACATAACAGCATCAAAAACGAGGCAGGATACTCAAGATACAATCAAAAAGAGAAAAACGCGCGGTCATACAAACCATGCAGCGGGTTTTGGAAATGGTAGCGCGGCCTCGCAGCGTCAAAGAAGCGGAAAAAATGGTCGACGACTTCAAGCGTGTCGAAACGGCGATAAGCACCGGCCGGATCGCGATCGACACCTCTCAAGACAACCGCAGCCTTTTCTCGCCGGGACCCTTTCCCGCAATCACGCCGGAAATCAACGTTTCCAGATCGGATGCAGCCTCGACGAAGGACGCAGTCAATGTGAAATCGGTCGTGATGCCGCCGACGGTTTCGCGGGTGGCGAACGTGCGGTCTTCGCTGTCTAGCCTTTCTTCAGATCGACCTTGTGATTCTTGAACGCCTTCGCCAGGTATGCGTCGGCTTCTTGCGTCGAGCGCCGCAGTTTGGCGAGTTCGGAGGGCGTCAACATCATCACCTGTAGCGAACTGGCCGCCTTCTTCGCTTCGGGCAATGATGGGTGATCCCTCCTGACAATTGACATCGCGCAGCAAATCTCCAATTTCGATAACAGGGACGGGCGTTGCCGTGGTGTAAGTTGCTTGAGCTTCAACCTGCACGGCAGCCGTATTCCCGCCTGCCCCATCGATCTCCGCAAATTCAACCGCATAATGAACTCGGCCGACATCCGTCAATTCGCGAACAGTCATTTTCACACGATTCATGCCTCCGTCGGGCCGCAAGGGAGAGTATAAACGGTTGATATTGCTGACGCCAGATCGGGATCGGCTGTCATCATGGCTCTCAACGCGAACAGCCTTCCTGATGAGCGTGGGAAGGTTGGCGATGATTTCCGCGCGAGCGGCTGAGAGGTTGTCCACGACAAGGTAGAACTCAGCGCCGTCCCTCCCCGCCGGGTAGGCGGCTGAGGGATCTACGTCTTTGGCAGGAGCTTTCCATCCTTCCGTCTCTGCATCGCGCGAAATCGGTGTTCCGACCTACCGAAACACGTAACTGAAACTCCAATAAAATTGTGCATCGCACAAAAAAATGAGTTTCGCGTTATGTCTAGTAGGTTTTATTCCTGCCACGCGGCCCCCGAGGTTCTCAACCAGCCCCGCATGCTTCTTTCTTGCTAACCGAGAAGGCATCATACTCACAACATTATGTGAGTATGATCATGAGCGTGCAAGCAAATTCCAAAGCGGCCTGTTTGCGGATCAAGACCTGTTCGCCGGCAAAGGCCAGGTATCAGCGCCGCCACGATATGCGTGTTGGCAAGCTTCCCGCTTATGTGGATGACAGCCGTTCTCATCTCAACCGCTGCCTCGTTTCACCGCGCCCCTTCCCCGCAATCTCCAGCGAAATCGATGCATTGCGTGGGAAGGCGGGCTGCGAACGCAAACGCAAGACGAACGCCGCCATCGTTGTCGCCGGCCTTATCGGCTTCGGACGCGATGTGCAGAACGATTTCTGCGAACTGCCGGAGATGCAGCAGGATGCCGCCATTATCACGCTCGTGAAGGCGCTCGCACAGCTTCTCGAAACGGTCGTGGAGAGCATCGACATCCACCGTGACGAAAGCGCCTTTCACGCTCATTTTTCGCTGCGGGCCTATAATCATCACGGTCAGCCACTGACTGCATGCCTGACTCCATCGCTGATGAGCGATCTCCAGAGCCTCACTTGCGACATCTTGTCGGGCTTTTGTCCGACGATCGAACGCGGCCATCGCAAAGCCGAGCGTCTGGCGTCTGGTGCCGCCATGGCCGATGTCGTGCACCGCTCCGTGCGTCGCCTGCATAGTGATCTTCCTCTTGAGATCGCTCAAGCCGAAGCCACGCGTGATGATATCATTGCCGCATCCGAGATGGCTGAAAAGGAGCGTGACGCGATCGAAGCACAGATCAGCGAACTCAAGATGCAATCAGAAAAAGAAGAACGCGCCCTTGCACAAACTGAGCAGCGGCTTGCGGAGATGGAGAAGCGGGCGAGAACCGTGCGGGAGAACAGCCGCATCTTGGTCGAGGATTTCAACCGCGTCGTCACGGCAATCAGCACCGGACGGATCGCATTCGATGTCGACGGACATTGGCAGCTATTGGATGGGGTTGATCGCATGATCGATGCCGGTGTTCGCAATGCGATGACACCGCCGGTCACAAAACTCGTCAGGCGCCAGCATGCCATTAATGTTGAATGGCGGCATACGCTTGCTCTGCGGTCGCGTCTTGAAGAATGGCTGTCGCACCCCGAGCTGCCCGTCGATCTGCAGTTGAGCGGGGAAAAACTCCTGGTCGAAGCGACGGCACCCGCCTTTTGATGAATTCATGTGGGCTGCATGCCGGAAATACGACGCCAACACCGACACGTTCGGTCCGATCATTAACCGGTTGAATCTCCCCAAGTCGATGGACGAAGCAATCAGGAAACTGTGGGGCTTCACCTCGGAACAGGAGTGCCACCTGTTGGAAACGCGGGATCGGCATTTCGAGGAAGGCGAGCTGGTGGTAACGGTTGCGGTAGCGGCTGGCGTCAACCAGCTGCAGGAAAGGCTCGGCAAGGTCGATGACAAACTGCACACCGGCAGGTCGCCGTGCGAACAGGGACCGTAACCGCCTCGCAGCAAAAGTCAGCGATTCCGAAATACAACCATAAGAAGAAAGGCGCGCCTCCGCACTAATTGAGCAGCGGGTCTTATATTGAAAGTGCGAGCGAGCACGGTGCGTCAAAGAAGCTGACTGATGGCCGACAATTTCAACGGCGTCGCTACGGCGCTTGGCACCTGACCGATCGAAATCGACGCCTACCGGGATTGGTAACTGCCGAGACTAGATGATCGCGACCCTAAACCTTGACACCATGGGAATCTCAGGTGCCATTTCTGCTCCCTTCCTTGAAATGAATTTGGAGGCAAGGCGTCGTCGGTCACCTTGGGGGAGATCATGCCCCTCGTCGTGGTCCGTCCAGCGTGCCCGCTACATCTAACTGGAAACTATCGCCGCAATGGGCGATGATGAACCCGTCAGCCTCCCCGTCCTCGGGAACTGACGCGTGATCCTGTCCTGCCCGATATCGTCGCTGGCCACCCGGCAGCTACACCACGACGAGGGACATGATCCTTTTGGAAGGTTGAATCACACCTCAGGTGAATCGGGAATCCTAAATGTCCACAAGCCCTAGTCACCCCTATGAGGGCTGACCCCTAACCCAGACGTGCCTTGATGCGGAACACCTTGGTCAGCAGTTTCCACGACCCGTTCTCGTTCACGAAACCGAGGTGATCCTCAAAACGTATTCCTGGGATGTCGACCGTCAGATGCACGCGCGCGATCTGGTCGCCCATTACGTCGATGTCGAGCACTTCGTAGGAGGCAGGCCCCTCGGCCGGTGCGCGGGCGCGCACGCGCTCGATAAAGGACGCCTTGTCCCAGTAGGTCGGACCTTCGGGTTCGATGAGGTTCATGGCGAAGCGCTCGTGGCACATCTCCTCGAAAACCCCGGTGCGCGCATACCACACCGCCTCGCAATAGGTCTGCGCCTGTTCGAGGATTTCCGCGTGTGCTTGGATGGTTCCGCTCATGACATTCCCCCCCTTATGTCGGCATCCCCATAGAGCCTGCATTTAAAGAAAAAGTCGGCTGACAGGGTCTGTGAGTCAAGCGTTCTTTGCTCACGATAACCGCCACTGACGCCCGCGAGTAAGTGCCGATGTGGCGCGGTCCGAGGAACCCGAGCGAGCATTAGCAGCTGCAGCCGGGCTACTGTTTTCGCAGAAACGGGGCATCTGGGTCTGACCGAGATGCCGGCTGGAATGTGGCCCACCAACGCGGTCACCGTTGTCTTCCCGGATTGCTGTAGCTGGAGAATGTTCTCCGATTGTCGTGATCGGGGCCGTGAACGGACTGGCGGCTTCGCGAGAGCGGAGCTAAGAAAGCAGACATGCGTTTGTGTTCGAAATAGACAGTAGGTGCACCGCTGAGAGCTACTCTGCCGCGACCGGTGCGGGGATAAGGCGGGAGACAGCGCCCGCGCAATGCTTGCGGTGGCGGGCGTTCGCCGCCGCCTCAGAACGGGATTTCGTCGTCCAGTTCAGGTGGACCGGCCTGCTGCTCAACAGCAGCCTGGGCCGCCGGAGGCGCGGGCAATGGCGGAACTGGATGATCTACCCTAAACGTGGCCACGAACGAATCGCGGTTGTTAAGGCGGACAAGCACAGGATTCTCGCAAGACGACGCCTTGCCAAAAATGACCGCATGGCGCGCTTCAAGGCTCGGCAACACGCCGGCATAGTCGCCGCCGATGTAGTTGGACAGAAAGTCCTTGCCTGTATCGTCGAACGTGCGCATCGCGAAAATCGTGTTGCATTGATTGAGGATGGTCTTCGTGACGTTCGCCGTGCGCTGCGTAATCAGCAGGCAGCCTAGCCCGTATTTTCTGCCCTGGAGGATGGCCCGGGCGCTGCGCGCCGTCGCCGCTTTGTCGCCCTCTGCGACGACCGAATTCCACTCCGGCACCAGCGAATGCGCTTCTTCATAAACGAGGCAGACGCGCCCCTGATCGGTCATGCCCAACTCCTGACAGACCGTCAGCGCCGCATCGGAGAATATCGCGGTGATTTCCGTCGGCGTTAGTGTTGCCATGTTGGCGTTGTTGTTGAACATGCCGCTCGCTTGGCGAGTGACCTCGAACTGAGCCGGGTTAAGAACCTTCAAGTAGCGTTGCTGAGCCGGATCGATGAACTCCCGTAATTGGGCCGTGACCTCTTGGCGAAACTGCAGGTGGCTGCCGCCGTGCTCCTGGTTCTGGTGCGGAACACCGCCCTGGCCGGCGGCGACCAACGCCAGACGCTGCGCTTCTTCATGCGCCGGATCGAGAAAATCGGGCAGCAACTGGGCGTACTGATTTGTGAGATCGAGGCAGATAACCTTGATGCCATCGGCGATCATGCGCTCGACTAGTTCGATGGCGAGATAGCTTTTTCCTATCCCGAGAATCCCCAGCACTGCCGTGTTATGAGTGACGGCCGCCGACATATCGAGGCCGACGCCAAAATCGGTATTGGGAAAATGGCCGATGGTGTCCGCCGCCGCTGCCGCGTCCTCAGCGTCAAGAAGGAAGACGGGGGCATTTATTCTGGGGAGCCACTTCACAGGCATGAACTTGCCCGTGTCGGCATCCCACCTGCCGATCTTGCGAGCCTTTGCGCGCGCGTAGCCATAAGTGTTTTTTTGCTGGACGATATCCTCGCGCGTCAAACCTTCAATGATCTGGAAAATGACGTGGGACTCGCCGATACGCGCCTCGACCAGCCGACCTTCGGCGAGGTCGCGTTCTTCCGTCACTTCAAACAGCATATAGTTGAGGCTCGTATCCGGGACCACCACGCCGCAGAGCCTGTTGATCCATTGAATCGCGGGAACATCCACCAGTTCATCGGGCGTCGCACTCAGCGCCAGCGCCATTGCCACGCCCTTTGTGTCGGGAAGCTTGCCGATGCGGTCCCTCAATCCGTCGGGGAGCCGAGCAGTCAGGACGCGCAGCAAGTTGCCTTCGTCACGACCGACATAGTTGAGCGCCACGCCGAGCATCCACGGGCCGTTGTTGTCGGCGACGACGAGCGGGGTGCCGCGCTCGACGCTGTTATCGCCGAGCTGCCGGACGAGGACGATGCCCGGCGACTGGTGCGCGGCTACTGGTCCAATGACATTTTGCTTGTGGACCGCGCCTTGCTGTTCTGACACCCAATTGCCAAATGCCAGGATGGCTTCGACCGGACGCAGGGCAACGATCACCGCCCACGCCGTCAGGATGACAATGGCCTCATCAATGCGCGTTCGGTGAAACAGCCAGATGCAGGCCAGGATCAAGATTGTGAATATTACGGACGGACTGCCCAGGCTCCGCACCGCGCGGTCAAGGGCGCGAACCCAAAGACGGGTTTCCATCCCGACCGGTACGCGGACGAGCAGCACAACGACAGACGCCAGGCAAATAGCGGCGCAGAAAATCGCGATGGCCCTGACCAGCGTCAGTTCCCATGTGCCAGCGGTGACGACTAGAGAACCCGCGACAACGGCGGCGAGCGCAACGAAACTGTTGGTAGCGGCATCTGCCGGCGGTGTGAAATGCGGGTTGAGAAGTCGGCTGCCGAACAACAGGCTGGCAAAGCCGCTATAGGCCCAGATTGCGTTTTCGTTCGGCGTAAGGCCGGTTGCCACTACTTTCCATTGAATGAAGAACAGGAGCAGGGCGTAGGCAACAAGGCTGATGACGCGATTTTTCGTCTGAACGTAAGGATTGTCGCCCATTACTAGCTTCCGACCTGAATCATCGAATTTCGGCCCCGGCCGATGATACATTGCCGCTTTGGCCTATCGCAATGACGCTTCCACAAACTGATCGCAGCGCCTCGATGCCGGCGGCAAGACACAGTCTCTCGAAGCTCTGCTGAACTTCCGTCAGGGCTTCATCCACAGCTCCGGCAACCGGAGCCGCCATTGATGTGCTATCTTTCTTCATGGCGTTGCTCTCCTGAAAGGATTCGACACCCCGAGCTTAACCGCTCAAGGCGGGCAACGCCGCCATCTTCAGAAATTCAACAGCGACCGGGACATCCCCTTGGCCCAGTCCTGAGGCAGATAGAGGCGATAGGCGACCGGAAGGCTCGCTGCATCGTTTGCGATGGATAGCGAGACGGCGACCTGACAATTGTCCCGCTTGCCGAGCTGGCCGGAATATTGGCGCGCCACGCCGACAGAATGCCTGCCCTTCTTTGGAAAGCTGGTGTCGTCGATGATCCAGGCTTCGATCCGACCGGTGCCTTGGATCGCTGGCGTTACCAACGAAGCGACTTTGGCGAGGACCGTCTCGTCCGACCAAGGCGATTGACCGACGAAATGCAGCAGCGATTGGTGCTGCGCGGCTGTGCGAGAGGGCGCTGTAATCGCCGCCATCGGCTCAACGCTCTTGCGCTCTCCCGGCAACAACAGGCCGGTGCAGTAGTCCCGGAGCGGTCCGGCACGATCCGCGTGGCCGATCACCCCAACCAACTCTTCGACGAATGTCTGGAATCGCGCTTCACTGCTCGCATCGTGTAGCTGGGACATGCGTGCGGCTCCGAATCGATCAACACAACACGATCCTATTTCGCCGTTCGAATCTGAGGAACGCGGCTTTGTGACTCAGTAAGACTAGATGCCGACCCTCGAATCAGATAGCTTTCACAATTACAGATTCCCCGTTGCCTTCGTAGATGATTGGCCTTCGTTCGGCGCAGGTGTTGCCGCAGACCGCTCGCCGACACCTATTCATCCACCAGCCTCGCATATGCCTCATGCTCAAATGGAACATTCCAAGCGCAGCGGGCTACCTCATCAATGTCGAACGACACTTGCGTCATCGGATGACCGCGAGCTGTGCGCAAATGTGCAGGACAGGGCGACGCATGTCTGCTCGCCCTCGCTCAACACCATATGAACCGGGGCATCCTTGTTGGCAAACAGCTTCACCTGAGGCAGGACTTTGTGCGAGGAAGCTAGATTATCTCTGGCATTGGGCCCATGTATCTTGCGCGAACCGCCACTCAGAAACTATTAATTGGTAGCGATAGGTACGAAGTTGACACGACTCAGGGGCATTTATGAAGTTTCCAATGCTTGCTTTCACCGTAACCGATTGGAATGGTGTGCCCGCCACGGAGCATAAGGGCGAGACCGGAACTGCGTTCTGGCGAACATTCAGCATTGGCGAACTCAGGGTCCGCCTGGTCGATTACAGCCCCGGCTACCTCGCCGACCACTGGTGTGACCGCGGACACGTGCTTTTTGTTCTGGAGGGTGAGCTCGACACAAAGCTACAGGACGGACGAACTTTCAAGCTGACACCGGGCATGAGCTATCAGGTTTCCGATTTCGGCGATTCCCCCCATCGCTCGTCGACCACGACCGGGGCCCGACTCTTCATCGTAGATTGAGACGTTGGTCCCACCATTGCCTGTTACCCTTGGAATCGCGGAGCGCAATCCAAACACCCACGGGACGCCAGGCGGGACGATATCGCCGTCGGCGAATGCGGATGTTGGAAGAAGAGGATTGACCTGTGCAGACGCTCCCGGCCCGAATTCCCGTCACCGCAATGAGCTTTGCAAATCAAAGCGTGGCTGGCCTCGGTCAGGGAAATCCGCGCCGAAACTCTGTGCCAACATCCCAATGGTCTTTTGCGACACGAAGAATTGGATGCCTCATGTAATGCGATTCCAGCCTCAAGCTATGCCGCAAGGACGTCCCCTTCGTAGCTTCTCTGTCCAGAACCTGACGGTCTCCTCCCGTGAAGGGTTTCGGGCGCCGGCAGGCGTACGAAAGCCCCCGAAGAACGAACCCGCGGTCCACAGTTTGCGACTATGGGGATTTCGATTTTCGGCTGGTGTCGGGGATCGGCCGACCGCGGTCAGCGGGTTCGAGAACGGGTATAAATTGACTGCCCTGGTTTCCTGCTAAAGCGCTGATTTGGATCACGGCGACGGGAGACGTGACGCCTTCGGTATCGGTAATCGCCATGGATACGCGGGGAGCCATTGCCGAAAGCTGAGGGCCCACGGCTGGAGGTCGGATCATGCCATGCCGGGTCATGGGACATTCTCCCGGTTCGGCGCCGATGTGTTCGGCGGTCCACGTGGCTGCCTCCACCGTTTGAACATCTCGATGATGATCATCCGCCCGCCACAACAGGGACATGGCGGGCGAAAGTCCTCCGGTTCATCCGCGATATCGCCATCCATCGGCACGATGATGTTCAGCAGTTCACGAGCGTGAACGAGGTTGGCCTTGCGGGTGTCGTCACCTACAACAAGTCGCTGGTCGCGCTGCTGAACCATTACGGCGCCATCCCTCGCGCGTGCCGCCCGTACCGCGCCAAGACAAGATACTATGAGGACGCCCGCGGCCTGGCTCGTGCCCTCTTCGAGCAAGTCGCTTAACGCCAACGAGGTCATCATGGAAACCACTTTCGCTTCTTCTCAGTCAACAGCTTCATCCG
>Ga0008836_100655_pt1 | contig 18414 bp, 21 predicted proteins | sample HotLakConsUCCR28_FD_62214 | JGI IMG/M metagenome (GOLD analysis project Ga0008836, IMG submission 62214) | Hypersaline microbial mat communities from Hot Lake, Washington, USA - Hot Lake Consortium UCC-R28 (Hybrid Assembly) ... | reverse complement strand
AATGCAAAATTATTGCAAACCATCCTTGAGAACAACCCATTTGCAAAGGATGATCAAAAAGACAGTTCATTTCTGCACATCACTTTTTTAGCTGAAAAGCCCATGCCTTTTAACAAAGAAAGTATCCTGGAAAAAAAAGCTCCCAACGAGGAAATAGATTTTACTCAAAATGCTGTTTATCTGTATTGTCCAAATGGATACGGAAAAACAAAACTCACCAATAGTTTTTTAGAAAATAACCTAAAAGTAAAGGCCACCACACGAAATTGGAAAACAGCAAAGAAATTGCTACAATTAACTTCGGAATCAAATGACCAATAAATATTTGCTTCACGGAAAACTTACCGCACAGGCGGAAAAAAAGAGGAACTGGCGAAGATAATGTTGGAGGCATCTAAATTGGTGTCAACAACCAAAGGTTTCCAACTATATGCGGTCAGCAAAGACAAAAATGACGGGGATGCTGTTTATGTCACGAAAATTTGGGATAATAAAGATGACTACGATAACTCAATAAAAGGGGTAGGGGTGAGGGAACTCATCATGAAAGCCATGCCGATAATGGACGGACAACCCACAAAAGGGCAAGAACTTGAAATTTTGGGTGGCGCAGGAATATAAAACCGAAACTCCCAACTTCAAAATCCGGTTTTCCCCTTTCTATTTGGTAAATTTGATGTATGAATATTGGAGACAAAGTAAGGTTACTGCACGGAAAGGAAGAAGGGATCATCACCAGGCTGTCCTCCGGCGGTCAGGTGGAAATAGAGATTGAAGATGGATTCCGGATTCCGGCTATGAAATCTGAGGTTGTCGTCATTGATGCGGCCGAAAAAGAGTATTTTGACCGGCAGGAGGGGGAAAAGGATGGGTTTATCCAGCCCCTTCCAAAGACTGATCCATCGGCCAGGGCAGCAGGTATTTTCCTGGCATATGTTCCCTACAATGACCAGGTACACGATTTGGTATTGATTAACCATACCAAGAAGTCCTATTTGTTTTCTGTGGATGAGCTCTCAGGGAATCAGACGAAAAACCTTGATGCAGGGGTCATTCAACCCCAGTCATTTAGAAAGTTTGCTGAGAGAATGATGAGGGATTTTGAGCAGTGGCCCGGTATGAAAATCATGCTGGTTCCGCTCAATAAAAAGTTTGAAGTTCAGGAACAAGCTACAGAGAGAAAAATTAAATTTAAAGCAACCAATTTTTTTAAGCACAAAGGCAAAGCCCCTGTGATTGACAAGGAGGCTTTTCTTTTTAAGCTAAACGATCAGGAGAAAGTACTGGATGTAAAAAAGCTAAATGAGGAATTGAATCCCGAAGAAAAAGTGTCTTACCCGAATCTAAAGATAAAACGACCCCCGGCGGCTGTGGATTTGCATATAGAGAAACTTACCCGGGAGCACGACCTGATGAGCAACTCCGAGATGCTGCAGTTACAATTGGGGGTTTTTCAGAAGAATTTGGATGATGCGATGGCAACAGGTATGGATGAAATCACTTTCATTCATGGCATAGGCAATGGTGTGCTTAGAAAAGAAATACACCGTTTTCTAAGCCAACTTAAAGGAATCAAATATTTCAGAGATAGCCAGAAAACAAACTTTGGCTACGGTGCGACCACAGTAAAAATACATGAATAGCCATGGAGTCTACCCTACCGCAGATCATGCAGGTTTTTGACAAATACTATGATGCCGGCAAGGCGGTGTTTGGTGAGCTTTCTAAAAAAATAAAGTCAAAAAAGGCCCTGGAACTGGAGGATCAATTGTTTTTTCTCAGGTTGTTTTTGTTGGTATTGGATAGGGCCCATTTTAAAGAGAAAAAGCGTGTAGACCTTGCTTTTGGGCCATTCAAGGAATTGTATAAAAACCTCCGGAAAGTACAGCACATCCATATGATACAGGAGGGATTTGATTTGCATTTTGGGGGAAATAAAGGACTATATGCAGATTATGGCAAAGTTATTTCCGGAGACAAAAAGCGGATCTATACCCATGTTTATGAAATCATCCTTTCCATTCCCCCGCAGGATTGGGAAAATCTGTACCATGATGTTTCCCAATATTCCAGGGGAATGTCTGTATTGACAATCAATACGGCCATCACCCAGATTATCAATGAAGAAATTGATTTCTTCTATTTTGATGCCAAAACCAGACTTGACCCACAAACCATTCATGAGATTTTTAAGGGCTTGAAAAAAGTGACTTTTTTGGAAAAAATCAGGTTGAATATTGGTTTAAATACCATTTTCACTCCACTGGTGCATGAACAGATCATGGTATTGGAAAGCGAGATGGTCACCTGGCATAAAAATCAGCTATTGCTTCAACATCTGGGTAACTATCTGGGGAATAAGGAGAAAGTAAGTAAAAAATACCATTCGGTACTTACTCAGGTGCAGAAAATGCACAAAGACCTGACCCAAAAGATTGAAGACAGGTGCAGGCAGTTATTCATAAATATGCTGCATTAAATGGCTTCCAGGGCCTTGGCGATGTCTTTTTTGAGATCATCCGCATCTTCAATTCCCACACTCAATCGGATCAGGGAGTCAGACAGTCCTACTTTTTCTCGCGCTTCCTTGGGGATACTGGCATGGGTCATGGTAGCTGGATGCCCACAAAGGGATTCTACGCCACCCAAAGATTCGGCCAAAACAAAAACTTTAAAATTTCTCAAAACCTTAACGGCATCCTCCAGCTTGTTATGGATCAGGGTGAAGGATATCATGCCCCCATAATCGCGCATTTGTTTTTTGGCAATGAAGTGATTGGGGTGATCTTCAAATCCCGGCCAATAAACCTTATCCACCTTAGGGTGATTTTTCAGGTAGGCGGCAATGGTTTTCCCATTCTGGCTGTGTCTTTCCATTCTCAGATGAAGGGTTTTGATTCCCCTAAGCACCAGAAAACAGTCCTGTGGTCCGGGCACCGCCCCACATGAATTTTGCATAAAAGCCAGCTCTTCTGCCAGTTTATTGTCTTTCACCACGATGGCCCCCATCACTACATCTGAATGGCCGGCCAGGTATTTGGTTACCGAATGCATGACCAGGTCAGCCCCATCGTCAAGTGGGTTTTGAAGAAAGGGAGTAGCAAATGTATTGTCAACGCCCAGCCATACTCCATGCTTCCGGGATATTTTGCTCAAAGCTTTGATGTCAATGATGTTCATCATGGGATTGGTCGGTGTCTCCGCCCAAATGAGCCGGGTATTTTTATTGATGAGGGCTTCCACCTGTGAGATATCTTCCATATTGACAAAGTGAAATTTGATGCCATATTTTGAGAAGACTTTGGTGAAGATCCTGTAGGTGCCCCCATACAAATCATTGGTACTGATGACCTCATCGCCGGGTTGGAGTAGCTTGAGTATAGCATCTATGGCCGCCATGCCTGATCCAAAACACAAGCCATGATTCCCGTTTTCAAGGGCTGCCAGGTTGCGTTCCAGTACCTGCCTGGTGGGGTTTTGGGTTCTGGAATATTCGAACCCCTTATGGTCACCGGGTGCTTTTTGTACGTAGGTGGAGGTTTGAAAGATAGGAGTCATGATGGCTCCGGTACTGGGATCAGGTACTATGCCTGCATGAATAGCTTTTGTTCCAAATTTCATATACTGATGGAATAAATTAACAATCAACAGATGCCATGGAGGTTTTTGCCTCTTACTGACCGAGCTGATTGAATTAAAGTTGGGATTTTTTTTAGCTTTGTCCAAAGATGAGTAAAAAACCGCCTATTTTCAAACATTTTTCCCTTATCTATCGCAGAAACCCGATGGTTTTGATCGCTATTTTTTGGGCCGGAATCGTTCCCTCCCTGGGCGCACTGTTTTTGGTTCAATGGCTTTACAGAAGTTGGGGAGGCCTGGAAATCCCCCCAATTCTTGCTTTCCATACAGCAATTTCTTATGTTTTTTTGGGAGCATTAATGATGGGTATGGCGCTGATTCCCACTACCTTTTTTTCGGTAATCAGTGGATTTGTTTTTGGATGGGCAGCCTTTCCCTTTTTGGTTTTGTCTTATACCCTGGCCAGTGCCATCGGGTACTTGTCAGGAAGGCTTTTGGAAAAAAATAGCCTGGAATGGCTACTTAAGCCCTATCCTAAGGCCGAAAAAATCATAGAAGAAAAAAAAGACCGCATGGGTTGGCTGATCTTCTTTGTACGGATCAGTCCGGTAATTCCCTTTGCCATATCGAACCTGGTTTTTGCAATGCTGGATACTGGTCTGAAAAGGGTGCTTTGGTTTGGTCTTTTGGGCATGCTGCCCAGGACATTCCTTGCTTTTCTCACCGGGGTTTTGGCTGGGGATATTCAGGAGGCACTTCGTGCCAAAACCGCATCCTGGCAGTACCTGGTTATTGCCCTACTTTTGATCATGAGCATTTGGGGTATTTATTCTTTTTTCAAAACCAGGAGGTCAAGCTGAGGTAGTCAAAGGTACAAACGTTCGACTGAGTAACCTTCTTTTTTTAGCAGCTGGATTAGCCCGCTGTCTCCGGCCAGATGCCCGGCACCAACAGCAAAAAACATGGATCCTTTTTTCATCATCAGGGCCATGGGATCGATCCAATTCAAATTTCTTTGGTCCAACAGGACTTCCTGGTAGTCTTTATATTCCGGGCTTTCAGACACCAACTGCAAGAGGGCTGAAATATCCTCTTCTTTATAGGATTCGATGAGTTTTTTAAATTCTTTTTTCCCCTTTTCAAGATTGTCGGCATAGGTGTAAAAACTCCGGTATTGTTCCTCCAATGGAATGAGTTCAAAAAGCGATAGCTGATCATTGACTGACTCCAAACCCATGATTTCTATGTCCTTCGCTTTGGCGAGATCCATGAGCTCCTTTTCAAAGGCTTTTGTTTCACACTCCAGTAGGTTGGGATAAATCAGTGACATCAGTACCATTGGCCGCATGGTTTTAAGCATATCCATGTCCATGCCGGTCCTTTCTTTGAGAAAGGTACGGATTTCCTGGTATTCCTCTTCAGATAGAAAATCTGTAATTTTTTGTCCATCTTCATTGTATATATTGGCCATCATGGTCATTTGCAGGGAGGGGTCGTCCATGTCTATCTCCAATACCAGGGCATTGGCCTGGGCCAGTTTGTTGCTTACCCGCTCACTCATCAGGTAATCCTGTTCGCAGATCAGGTGGATGGTACCAAATAGATAGGAGGAGTTGGTTAAACCATTCCCCGATATTTTCCAAAAGACACCTTCCTCCTGCCCAATGGCTGAAAATGACCCGATCAGGAAAATACCTGCCACAAAAATCAACTTCTTTAACATATTATTCTCCTCCCTTACAGTGAATTATTCAGCCACTGAATGTATTGTCCAGGTGGCGATCGCTTGATTTGATATTTTCAAACTCCAAAAACTGTTCCCAAAAGGGTTCCTCCGGTAAAGCTGCTCTCAAGAATACCTTTTCCTTCTTGACCGGATGAATAAAAACCAAATGAAATGCATGGAGGTTAATGCTTAAGTCTGCATTGGCCTTCGCAAAGCCATATTTTACATCCCCTCTGATAGGACAGCCTATGGCGGCCAACTGCACCCGTAACTGATGGGGCCTTCCTGTCACCGGGCGAAGTTCTACCAACCAATGGTCGTTGAGTTTGCCCATCCTTTTGAGACTTAATTCGGATTTTTTGGATTCGGGAACCTCTTTTTCAAATGCTTTGGATATGTTTTTCTCATTGTCTTTTACGAGCCAATGGGTCAGTTTGGCCATTTCTTCCCTCGGTTTCTTTTTGACTATGGCCCAGTAGACTTTATGAATTTCCCTTTTTCGAAACATGCTGCTCATACGCTCGAGGGCCTTGGAGGTCCTGGCAAAAACCACGATTCCACTTACCGGCCGGTCAAGGCGGTGCACGGGATGAAGAAATACCGCTCCGGGCTTCTGGTATTTATTGGCAATATAATCCTTGCAATAATCAGTCAGCGTTTTGTCACCGGTTTTATCACCCTGCACCAGAATTCCGGCAGATTTATTGACTACCAGAAGGTGGTTGTCTTCAAATATTACATTGAAAGGCTTTTTCATTTGAAAGTAGCGTTGGCAGATTAAAGTTCTGATGTGTAATGAAATTCGATATCAGGAAAATTATCCTGAACCATTTGCAACCAGGCTTTGCTTTCGGCCATGAATACCAGTTTTCCGTCTTTATCCCTGGCAATGTGTCTTTGCTTTGACCGGACAAATTCATCCAGTTTCTTTTTGTCCTTACTTTGAATCCAACAGGCCTTGTACAGGTTCATTGGAATAAAGTCTGCCGTGGCGTTGTATTCGTTTTTTAACCTGAACTGGATCACTTCAAACTGCAGCTGGCCCACTGTTCCGACCACTTTTCTGGATCCGATTTCAAAGATAAACAATTGGGCTACACCCTCCTCCATCAATTGCTGTAAACCTTTGTCAAGCTGTTTGGTCTTCATGGCGTCTTTATTGACCACTTCACGAAATATTTCCGGAGAAAAACTGGGGATACCCTTAAACTGCAGTTGCTCTCCATCGGTTATGGTATCTCCTATTTTAAGGTTACCTGTATCGTATAGACCTACTATGTCACCTGGGAAAGCTTCCTCAATAATTTCCTTGTCCTGTGCCATAAATGAGGTGACATTGGAAAAACGAAGGGCTTTGGGTCCCCTCACATGATTGTAGGGTTTATTCCGTTCAAATCGTCCAGAACATATCCTCAGAAAAGCAATCCGGTTGCGGTGCTTGGGATCCATATTGGCGTGGATTTTAAAAATAAAGCCTGTGAATTTTTCCTCATCAGGTTTTACTTCCCGTTCTTCTGTCAACCTGCTTTTGGGACCGGGAGCTATTTGAATAAAGGTATCCAGCATTTCCTTCACGCCAAAATTATTTACCGCCGAACCGAAAAATACAGGGGCCACTTTGCCCTCCAGGTATTCCTTGGGGTCAAAATCCGGGTATACCCCTTCTATCAGGTCTACATCCTCCCGGAGTTGGTCGGCCAGACTTTTTCCAATCATTTCATCCAGTTCGCCGGCATTCAGGTCGGCTATTGTTATCCTGTCATCACTTATTTTGCGCTGGCTGGGGGTAAACAGGTTTAATTGTTTGTCATAAAGGTTGTACACCCCTTTAAAGGATTTCCCCATGGAAATGGGCCAGGATAAGGGCCTTACCTTTATATTTAGTTTTTGTTCCACCTCATCCAAGAGGTCATAGGGATCCTGACCTTCCCTATCCAATTTGTTGATAAAACAAATGACCGGAGTTTTCCTCATCCGGCAAACCTCCATTAATTTTTCGGTTTGAATTTCTACTCCTTTGACACAGTCAATGACCATGATAACGGAGTCTACTGCAGTAAGTGTACGGTAGGTGTCTTCTGCAAAATCCTGGTGACCTGGAGTGTCCAGCAAGTTGATTTTCTGTCCTTTGTATTCAAACCCCATTACAGAAGTAGCCACAGAAATACCTCTTTGTTTCTCAATTTCCATCCAGTCAGACTTGGTCGCCGTATCGATCTTATTTGACTTTACAGCTCCCGCAGTTTTGATGGCACCTCCAAATAACAGCATCTTCTCTGTAAGCGTAGTTTTTCCTGCATCTGGGTGGGCGATGATTCCAAAGGTTTTTCTTTTAGCAATCTCTTGTGTCAGGTTCATGGTACTTAGGCGTTTTCAGCCTGCAAAGGTACAGAAATCCCACGAGATTCCTGAAAGATATACCGGAGCCGGTAATTTTTTTACCTGGGGAATGGTCAGTTTTGTTTGTTTGGTCAAATTGATTTAATTTTACCTTTGTCTTTTGCTTAAAATGAACACATTAGAAAACTTCTTTCACCGGTTTTTCAAATTTATCTGGAATGCTATTTTTGTCATAACCTACCCTGTTTTGGCTACGTTTGGGCTGTTATTTATCGGCATCACCTATTTTTTTTCATGGATATCCTCTTTTTTGGCAAGATTTAGCCGGACGGTTCCCCGGGAGGAGGGTAAAGTGGATTGGAAAAGTCTGAGTGAGGAATCTGATCTTATAGAAGGAAAGCTTCACAAACAGATTATATTTGGCCCGGAATGCTATCAGCTGAGAAGAAAGGACGGCATTCCTTCTGTCATTGAAGATCATGTCTTTGGAAAAAAGGTGAACGTACTCAAGGAAGGTTGGTTATTGGAAAAATGGAATACAACAGAATTGGCACAAATCCCGGATTTTGACATATGTCTCTATCAACCAGATACCGATAAATTGACCAAGTTGGCCAATATCAAGTGTTTTGACTGGCACATCTCTGAGAAGCAGGAGGAGTTTTTGTGTTTGAAGTGGTTTGATGGTACCCAGGGAGGAGAACTCAAGGTAGCCATTGCCTGATGGAGGACCTGAAAGATTTTTTGGAAGAAAAGGTAATTTTATATAACCGACCAGAATTTGTTGAAAATGATCCCATTTCTATACCCCATCTTTTCAGTAAAAAGCAGGACATAGAGATTGCCGGTTTCTTTGCAGCCATTTTGGCCTGGGGCCAGCGCAAAACGATCATCAATAAGAGCATTGAGCTCATGAAGATGATGGACAATAGTCCCCATGAGTTTATGCTGCATCATTCTGAAAAAGACCTGAAGCCTTTTGTTAATTTCAGACACCGCACTTTCAATGATATTGACACACTCTACTTCATTGACTTTTTTTCCCGGTATTACAGGAAGCAGGATAGCCTCGAAACAGCATTTATTCAGGGCTGGTCACCGGATAAGGATGCGATGGAGGTATTATTGGATAATTTTCACCAAACCTTTTTTGATGCTCCCCACGCTCCCCAAAGGACCAGAAAGCATGTAGCCACTCCCAGCCGAAAGGCAGCCTGCAAAAGGATCAATATGTTTTTGCGTTGGATGGTGAGAAAGGACAGCATGGGGGTGGACTTTGGGATCTGGAACACCATCACTCCGGCTCAGCTGGTCTGTCCCTGTGATTTACATGTGGATAGGGTAGGCCGGACCCTCGGTTTGATCCAGAGAAAGCAAACCGACTGGCAGACGGCCATGGAGCTTACCCGAAATCTAAGGGATTTGGATCCATTGGATCCTGTGAAGTATGACTTTGCCTTGTTTGGATTGGGAGTGATGGAAAAAACGGAAGCAAATCAACCGGCCAGGTTGAATCGAAATAAATGATTATAACTTGGAAATACGCCAGCGGTCCTATCCTTAACGAACTGGACCTACCAGTATTTGGCTGACAGTAGCAAGGTGTAAAGGAGCTAGAAACAGCCATATCCGGTAGCAGGTCAGGATAGGGAAATGGAACTCAGGGATGCCAGGTATCCGGTCCTTTTCTCCAGGCTGTCAAGGCAGTCATGTCACTGTCAGAGATGTAGCCCTTGGCCAATGCCTGGGGAAGCATGGATGCATAATCACTCAGACATATCAATTTCACTCCTTCTTTGGCAAAATTTTGCTGGGCCAGGTCGAAGCCATATGTGAATATAGCGACCATTCCCAATACATTAAAGCCCGCATTTTTAAGGTCATTCACAGCTTTCAGGGAGCTTCCACCCGTAGAGACCAGGTCTTCAACCACTACCACTTTTTGGCCTGGGGTAATTTTTCCTTCGATCATGTTTTCCATTCCATGTCCCTTGGCTTTGGAGCGCACATAGACAAACGGAAGGTCCAGCTTGTCAGCAATCAATACTCCCTGGGGAATCCCTGCAGTGGCCACTCCTGCCACTGCTTCGATATTTAAGAAGTGGGTTTGAATGGCTTTGGTCAGCTTTTCCAGAATAAGTTTTCTCACTTCAGGATAGGAGAGAGACAGCCTGTTGTCACAGTATATCGGTGACTTCCAGCCGGAGGCCCAGGAAAAGGGGTTTTGTGGAGAAAGTTTGATGGCATTGATTTCCAGAAGCTTTTTGGAAATGAGGGAAGCAGTATTCGGTTCATAAATTTCCATAGGATAAAATTAACCAATTAATGTTTATTGAAGGTTGTAGGGCCTGAAAAAAAAATGCATTTTTGGAAAAACATGCCTTGATTATGAAAATATTCATCAATGATAAGCCGCTGGATTTGGTAGCCTCCCTGGACTTTCTACCAAAGAAATCTTTTGAGTGTGTCTACGATAATCCAAAGGAATTACCGGCTACCATTGATTTTCACGATGATGTACTGATCAAAAACCCATCCAGGGATATCATTGTCCGCTTACTCTACCTGATGCGCACCAGAAAGTTAAAAAACCTGGACAGCATTACACTGGTAACCAGCGAAAAGAAGGCCTTAAAAAAATTTATCAAGAGCAGGTTTGTGATCATCAAAGCTGCCGGAGGTTTGGTGACCAAAGCAGATAAAATTTTATTTATTTACAGACTTGGAAAATGGGACCTACCAAAGGGTAAATTTGAGAAAAAAGAATCTCCAGCCATGTGTGCCATCAGAGAGGTAGAGGAAGAATGCAACATTCAGGTAAATATCAGGGAGCCCATTTGTAAAACCTGGCATACCTACACCCAAAACCGGAAAAGCATTTTGAAAAAAACCTATTGGTACAGCATGAATTGCCTGAGTGATACCAAAATGAAACCGCAGACAGAAGAGGGCATTCTGGATGTGAAATGGTTGAACCACCAGGAAGCGAAGGTAGCCCTGATTAATTCTTATCCCTCCATGAGGTATTTATACAAGCGGTTTTTAAAGCTTCATCCAGCCATACATCAGACGTTATAGGGGAGAAATTTATCAACATTTCCTCCATACCGGTGTACTTCCCTGATGATAGTAGAGCTGATGGCGGCATATTCCGGAGAGGTAATGAGGAAGACGGTTTCCAATTCTTCATTCAAATAGCGATTCATCTGACTGATGGTGTTTTCGTATTCGAAATCAGTGGTGTTCCTAAGTCCCCTGAGCAGGTACTTTGCCTGATGGGATTTGGCAAGAGAAGATGTCAACTCATTGTAGACCACAACTTTAACATTAGGAAGTTGGGTGTAAATAGATTTTATCTTTCCTACCATCAGGTCAATATCAAAATACCTGTTTTTTTTGGTGGTGTTGTGTCCGACACCGATGATGATTTCATCAAAGATGTTTAAGCCCCTCAGTACAATATCATGGTGTCCTTTCGTATAGGGATCAAAAGAACCAGGGAAAAGTGCTATTTTTTTCATCGTCAGGATTGTTGTTGAAGCCAATAGGCTTCCAAAAGTTGGGTGTTTTTTAGGTTTTCAGCACCCCTTTGATAGGTGGTGTTTTGGGTGGGAAGGGTCTGGTGAATATTCTTGAAATATTTCCGAAGATTCTCCACGGAGGAGTACACCCCATCTAAATTTCCAAAAACACTGATTTTACAATGGGATTGATCAAAGGCAAGTTGCTGAAGGACGGTAAACAAGTACCTCAAAAGAGCCTGTTCTTCATGAATGATAAACCTGTTAAAAACCATTAGCTCCCCCTCCTTAAAGCCTGCAATATACATGCTGTTTGGAGAAGTATGGATAAATATTTCCTGGTTAAGCCAATCTTTGGTGTGGTTGAGAAAAAAATCCAAAACATGGGCGGCACCAGGGGAGATTTCCAATTCGGGTAAACTCGTATCCAGCATATCTAATAGTGCCTTGTCTGCTACGCCAAGAACCTGAATATTGTCAGAAATTTTGGAATAAATGACTTCGTCCTCCTGGGGGTTTATCTTGGTGGCAAAGTTTAGATAAAGTGCACTGTGAGCAGGGTTAAATAAAACTCCGGGAACGAGGGTAAATCTTTGATCATGTATGTATAATTTACCTGAGGTGTTGGAGGCATTGATCAACTCATCATTGGAAACGATTTTTGCCAGCGCATCCTTTTCATGTAAGGGGTAAAGGTTGGCAGCAGCAATAGACTGACCTGCATTGCCATGGGCAATTACGGTTAATAAGCTTTCATATAAGAAAAGCGATAGATTTGATATGTCCTGCAAATCAAATCTATCGCTGATGAATTTACTCTGGATATGATTGGTTTCTTCCGCCAAGCTTATTCCCAGTTTCCTGAGGTAGAAGAATCCGTTCTGGAACCTACCCTCAAAGCCTTTTCGTTATTGTTTCTTCTTCTCTCAGGATTGATCGGAGCCGGATCTCTTATTTCAAAAACAGCAATCTCCCTTTTACTCCGCTCGATTTTGTCTGCAAAGAACTCAAAAGTTTTACCACCTGAGCCTGGCACTACATTTAAAAGATCCAGGTTGAAATCAGGATATTTGTTTTCATTGAAAAGCGAATCCTGGACATTGACCGAACCAAGTGTGTCCATAGTGACTGTGGTTTCTTCCTTACCGTATTCCAGAAGCTCGGTAGTTTCAGTCCTTTGCACGTTGTAAATTAAACCGTCCTCAATAAATTCTTTCAAATCATCCCAGTTTGAGGCATACTCTCCTTTAGTGCCCAGATAGGCAATTTGGGCATCCTTCAGCATTTCCAGTTTTTCAATAATCCTTTCTTCGGTTCTTTCAAGCATTTTTTCTTCCTCTACTACTTCATCCACTCCCAAATACAACCTGTATCCAAGACCCAATGCTCCCAGAAGAAATACAATCGATAAAATCTTACTCAACGTCATTTTAAATATCTTTAAGGCTTAATTAAATTAATTTTAAGAATTGATGGTTTGTTTTAGAATGCTATTTTATGCAATTATTTTCAAAATTAAAATAACCTTTCCATATTCTTACATCATTAAAGGAATTAATTCTACTGAACACCTCATGTTTTTCTTTCAAAGGTAACAATTTTATTTCATCCAGGGATAAGAATCGGATGTCCTCAATCAATTGCTGCTCATCCCCCAACTCCGGATCTGTCCCCAAAACCAACGCTCCGCCGTTCTGGTGCACTTCAAAAAAGAGTTCCAGTGCATGCAGGGGTGGGGAGAGAAATTCGTGGACAAATAAATAATTTCCTACATCAATCGTTAGTCCTGTTTCTTCATAAAACTCCCTTTTAAGGTTTTCTCTGGCATTTTGGCCAAACTGCATGCCTCCTCCCGGAACATTCCAGAAGGCTTTGCCTTCTCCCATGCGGTGTTTGATCATGAGTAGCTTATCATCTTGGATCAAAAGTCCATTTACCCTCACCCTAAGCCGGTTTCCGAAATTATCTGTAATCTCCTTTTTTATGTTAGGCATTTTCCCTTTAGTTTCGCAACAGATGCATAAAGATAACCAAGCCAATTCAAAGCCTTCCGAAAAAATCAGGAAAATATTCCCTCACAACCCCACCGTTGATCAGCAGATTTTTTTTGAAGCCATGAACGACTTTTTAAAAGGGAAGGGAACCACAGCTACTGCTTTTATTTTGAAGGGTTTTGCCGGAACGGGTAAAACAACTGCCCTGGCAGCGCTGGTACGTATTTTGCCGGATTTTGGATTAAGGCCTGTCATGCTGGCCCCCACCGGGAGGGCTGCTAAAGTCATGAGTGCCTATGCCGGGAAGACAGCCTATACCATTCATAAAATCATCTACCGGCCTAAGGAAAAGTCCGGAGATGGCCTTTATGGTTTTGAAGTACAAAAAAATTACTACCATCAATCTGTTTTTATTGTAGATGAAGCTTCCATGCTTTCAGATGATCGCACCTCGGGCAAATCCTTGCTGGCTGATCTGATCACTTTTGTATTTCAAAATCCTGAAAACAGGTTGATGCTAATAGGGGATATGGCACAGTTGCCTCCCGTGGGAAGTGAAGACAGTCCTGCATTGGACAGGGATTATCTGGCAAGGAATTTTAAGCTGGAAGTGCAGGAAGCCATATTGAAAGTTGTAACCCGGCAACAATTGCATTCAGGAATTCTGGCCAATGCGACCTCATTGAGAGAGCAAGTGACAGCAAAAACACCAAAAATCACGTTTAAATCTAAGGGCTTTGCTGATTTTTACCGCATGACAGGAGAAAGGCTTGAAGATGGATTAAGGTATGCCTATGATAAATTCGGCCTGGACAATACCATGATCATTACCCGATCCAATAAGGCTGCTGTGCAGTACAACAGGTACATCAGAAATGCGATTTTTTATCATGAAGATGAATTGAGTGCAGGTGATCGCCTGATGATAGTAAAGAACAATTACACTTACATGGAAGAATCTCAGAAAGTAAGTTTTTTGGCCAATGGAGATTTTGTAGAAATTCTTAAAATTCGTTCATTTGAAGAAGTTTATGGCTTGAGGTTTGCTACACTGGAATTAAGATTGATCGATTATCCGGATGAGTTGCCATTTGAGGCCAGGGTAATATTGGATACTTTACATTCCGAATTACCGGCTTTGGGTCAGGACCAATGGAAGGAGTTGTATAATTTGGTGACTGAGGACTACCTGGATCTGCGCAGCAAGACAAAAGTCAGGGAAGCTTTAAAGAAAGATCCCTATTTGAATGCCCTTCAGGTAAAATATGCCTATACGCTGACCTGTCATAAATCTCAGGGAGGTCAATGGGATGCGGTATTTGTGGACCAGGGCTATTTAAAGGAGGGGCAAATTGATAAAAATTATGTAAGGTGGTTATATACCGCCATGACCCGGGCAAAGGAAGAATTATTTATGGTGAACTTTCATTCCAGTTTTTTCATTTAATGCATATCGAAGGAGAAATTTTAAATTACTAATTTAATATTATGAAAAAGTTATTGACATTCGCATTGGCTCTGGCCTTCAGTACGGTCCTGGTAATAGCTCAGGAAAAGGCAGCAGATGGACCTGTGATTACCTTTGAAGAGTCTTCCAAGGATTTTGGAGACATCACACAGGGAGACAAAGTAGAAAATGTGTTTAAATTTGAAAATACAGGAAAAGCCCCTTTGGTTATTTCCAACGTGGCTGCTACCTGTGGCTGCACCGTGCCCAGTTGGCCTAAGGAGCCCATCGCTCCGGGAAAGAAAGGAGAGATCAAGGTTTCATTCAACTCCGCCGGGAAAATGGGAAAACAAAACAGCGTGGTACGGATTTACTCCAATGCCAGTGAACCCATAGAAAAAGTATCCATGATTTCCAATGTTCTCCCAAAAGGGACCAAATAACATTTGATTGATTGACCGTGTTTTAATCCTGCCTGAATATTATTTGGGCAGGATTTTTTTTATCTCAATTATTGTTGAAAACCTTGTTTGATAATTTGGCACAAAGACCTGGCCCAGGCAGCGTAGGTGTGTTTGCTGGGGTGTAAGCCGTCTGCTACCACCTGGTCCGCAAGTCCTCCGCTAGCCCGGTAACTTTCGGTAATCTCCAGGTAGGGGATGTTAAAATCAGTCGCTTGTTGTTCCACCAGTCGATTGAAAGCATCAATTTCACGGGAAATGTCTTCCCTTTTCCGGGGTCCCGAATGGCCAAAAGGAGTCACCCCCCAATCCGGTATGGAAATCAACACCATGCGGTGATTATTGCCACTGACCAGACCCATACTTATTTCTACCAATTCCCTGAGCTCGAGCTTGAACTGATCTAAAGCCAGGCCCCGATACTGGTTATTTACCCCTATCAAAAGACTCACATAATCAAAGCTTCCTTTTTTTAGTTTTTTTTGCTTTAGCCCGGCCAGGAGTTCAGCACTGCTCCAACCTGTCTGAGCAATGATTTTGGTTTCAGAGAAATGGATGCCTTCAGATTTTAACAGCCGTACTGTCTGCATAGGATAAGTAAACTCCAGGGCCTCGCCTTCGCCAATGGTGTAACTATCCCCCAAAGCCAGGTATCTTAACTTTCCTGGAAGTTGTTCCGGATGGGCATTTGGTTTTTCGTCAGGCATGGTGTCTGGATTTATTCAGGAATTAAGGACGGTTTTTCATTTTTTACAAGGGTAAGAAAAAATGGCCATAGGAGAGCTTATTGAAACAAGGCTTCCCTGGTTTCCAGTATACCCTTGCCGGCGTTCATAGCCATTTTGGCCCCAAAGGGCAATAGGAATTGTTTTGGAACATGCCCTATCATAGCCCCCCTGAATGCCGGGATCTTATGGGGGAGCAGGTAATCATCAAAAATCTGGTCCAGGGTAAGGTTACCGTAACCTCCACCAGGGTCGCAATCTGTACATTGTCCAAATACAAATCCCTTGATGTCTTTAAATACCCCCATCAGCATCAGGGTACTCATCATTCGGTCTATCCTATAGGGCTCTTCTCCTATATCCTCCAGGAATAGGATTTTATTTTTAAAGTCTGGAAGGTAAGGTGATCCGGCCAATGCGGTGAGCACGGTAAGGTTGCCTCCAACGAGCACTCCTTCCGCTTTCCCTGGGTGAATCGTTCGGATCCGGTTTTTCTTGACTACCAGGTCATCGGTTTCTTCCTTTTCATTTTCATAGGTAATCCTGTCTCCGCTGCCGAAAAAGACGTTTCGGAACTGGTTGGCATTGAAACTGTTCCAGCTTCCGGAGCCATTGGGACCATGAAAGGTAATCAATCCCGTCTGGGCATTTATGGCATTGTGCAGCGCCGTGATATCACTATACCCCAGGATGGGCTTTGGGTTCTTTCTGATGAGCGCATAGTCAATCAATGGGAGTATCCTGGCAGCACCGGATCCACCCCGGATACAGACCACAGCTTTTATATTTTTATTTCCAAACATTTCGTTCAGGTCGGCAGCTCTTTCAGCATCGCTGCCTGCCAGGTGTCCCCTTCGTCCACTCAGGTACCTACCCTCAACTACTTTTAATCCTAGAGCCTCCAGCGCTTCTCTGGCGAAGGTGAATTCCATCCTATCAGCTGTAGCTGCAGAAGGACTGATCAGCCCAACCTTGTCTCCGGGCTTCAGTTTTTTGGGTAGAAGGATCTCCGGTTCGATGTGGTTTTTAGTGGTGTGGGTAAAACCCAATACGGGTGCCATCCCCAGACCCAGGCCCAGGGATTTGATAAATTGTCTCTTTTTCATGGCAGAATTTAGAAATTATCCCGGATATAAAGCAACACTTTTTCCATTTGATTGCGGACCAGGGAAGCCTTATGGGGATAGTTGTTGTTCATAAAGGCAAAGGCATATATTTTATTCTTTTTGGTTTTTAAAAATCCTACCATGCTGTGGTGATTGCTGATGGTGCCGGTCTTTGCCATCACATAGGGGACGGGGGCTTGATAATTAAACTTCAGGGTGCCTGTTCTGCCTCCGGTGGGTAGCAGGCCAAAAAGCTCCTCATCAGGGAAAAGCCGGTAGATTTTTTCTACCAGTGCTACCATGGTTCTGGGCGTAAAAAGGTTGTGCCGGGATAGGCCCGAGCCATCTACCCACTGAGGGTCATCCGGAAGGTCGTACAAGTAGGTTTTTTTCAGGTATTCTATGGCTTTTTCACTGTTCAATTCCCGGTGAACTTCATCAGCAATTTGTAACAAAAGCTGTTCGGCAATAAAATTATCGCTTTCCAGGAGCATCTCCTTGTACAAGGCTTTGGTGGGAATACCTTTCAAAATAAAATGATCCGGAGGTAGTTTTTCATTAGATAATACCACTGGTATTTCCCAGTCTTTGCTGGCAATCTCTGCAAATATTTCGTCAGAGATGATAAAGGGAACCTTGGTGTCTCTTCCGTTATAGGTTCGGGGATTGTAAAAAAACCTGTTGCTGTGCCAGTCCCTTTGCACATTTTTGACAGGTTTTTCAGTAGCCTCAATTTTAAACAGAGAGGGACTGATCACCGGCCTGTTGTTTACATTTCTTGCCTGGACTAAATTCCCGAATAAAGGCATGGGTGACTTTTCCGGAGAATAGGAATAATAATAATCATCCCATTGCCAGCCATAGCCAAAAGCTTCATCTTTCCAGTTACTACCGGAATAATACACCGTATCGTACTTGGATAGGAATTTTTTCAGTTCGGGATTTGGTAGGGAGGGGTATTTCCATGATGGATCCCCTGTTCCCCATATGGTTACTTTATTCCCCTCAGGAAGGAATCGTAAAAAGGTGGTGCTATCCCCCAATACCATGAGAGAACCAAAAAAAGTGAAAAGTTTGGTAGTGGAAGCTGGGATAAAATACAAATGGCCATTTTTGTCATAACGGATCTGCTGGCTATCCAGGTCATAAAGCATGAATCCCGTGAGGTGGTTATCAAAAAAAGTACCCTCTCCGAGAAGCTGGTCAAGGCCGATAATGATTGATTTGGCATCCTGGGCATTAGCCTTCGCCTGCAAGCAGCAAAAAATGACGAGGACCATAAAGGTTTTTTTAACCATACTTTAACTTTGATTTACTTTGCCAAAACTAAATAATAGTAATACCCATCCCAAAATAAAGGCCAGACCACCCAAGGGGGTTATGGCTCCCAACAAACTTATCTGGCTAAGGCAGAGGGCATACAAGCTTCCAGAAAAAATCAAAATACCGGCCACAAAAAACCAGGCACTCAGGACCAATCGTTTCTTATCAGGATATAGCCTGGTCAGTATGCCC
>Ga0008836_100640_pt1 | contig 18805 bp, 16 predicted proteins | sample HotLakConsUCCR28_FD_62214 | JGI IMG/M metagenome (GOLD analysis project Ga0008836, IMG submission 62214) | Hypersaline microbial mat communities from Hot Lake, Washington, USA - Hot Lake Consortium UCC-R28 (Hybrid Assembly) ... | reverse complement strand
TTCGGTAAATCAGGAAATTCACATCCCTGAATAAGTTGCATTTCTCTTCGATTTTTGTTTCTAAATCTTCAAAATTTTCATCGTGAGCACTTCCGATATTGGTAAATATTCCCAGCTGGGGTTCAATGATCTGTTTAAGACGATCCATTTCTCCAGGCTGGGAGATTCCTCCTTCTAACAAAGCCACCTGATGTCTGGCTTGAATTCCCAAGGCAGATAATGCTACACCAATCTGACTATTGTAGCTCTTGGGGCTTTTATAGGTGTTGAATTTTTGCGCCAATATCTGGGCCAACCACTCTTTAACAATGGTTTTGCCATTGCTCCCTGTGATGCCTACCACCGGACCAAGGAATGCCGACCTGTTTTTTATTGCCAATTCCTGCAGCGCATACAGTGGTTTTTCCACCAATATAATGTTTGAATCTTTTAATTTTTCAGTAGCTTTTTTTGCCGACAGGGGAAGAATAAAATTTCTTACTTTCAGATCGTGTGCATCCATTGCAAAATCGGAGCCATTCTGCCTGGAACCATCCAAGGCTACGAAAAGCGTTTGGTTTCCTGAATGGATTTTCCTGGAGTCAATAGCTACCTGGCTGATTTGGTCGCAAGCCGAAGAAATAATGAATTCTCCGGGGTATGTGGACGCAAATTTTTTAAACTCTATCGATTGAATCATCCTAACCCTGAATTTTTTCGTTGGTCTTGCAAATTTATCATTAATATCATTGATAATACCAGTTGCCTGGGATAATGCCCCGGCAAAGTTGGTTCCTGAATGCCAGGAAGGGAAGCACCACTGTTTGTTCCAGGATAAAAATTTTTGTATTTTTATAACATTATTATAAAAAATCAGGTTAATGAAAAACATGAACTGAAAAACATCATGAGTTCACAAAATTTTATATTGAATATACTTTTTAAATCCACCCTCATCGGTTGTTTGTTCTGTTTTCTTGTTGTAGGGAAACTCTATGGGCAATCTGAGCAGGATGTGGAATTTGTTGAACCTCCTAAAAAAGAAAAGGCTTATCATCCTTCCACCACAGAAAAGAAAATAAAAAGAGCCGACCGGAGCACCTTATCTGGATATTCTTCAAAAGAAGGAGGGGCGGCGATAAATGAAAGAAAAAAGTACAAGGATCATTCCGAAAAAAGTGATTGGAAGAATGAGGACATTTCCGAAGAAGTTTCTACTTTATCCTTCAACATTTTTCTGTACGTTTTGGATAGATTCAAAGAGGACTGAAAAGGCTGTTGTTTCTTAGGCATGTATTTTTCGAAGTTTTTTGATATCTTGGGCTTGGGGTAATCATTACACATAAACCTTATGACCATGCGAATTAAAACCTGTTTAGTATTTTCATTTATCCTTTTTTCTGCCCCAATGCTTAATTTGATACAGGCACAGGAAATAGGTCTTCAGCTTTACAGTCTCAGAGAGCAGATGAAATTGGATGTGGAACAATACCACGAAATCATCAACCAATGGGGAATCAAATTCATTGAAGGAGGGGATACTTATGGAATGAGTGATAAAAAATACAAGTCCCTTCTTGATAAACATGACCTGCAATTGGTGAGCGTAGGAGGTTCTTATGAAGAAATGCGCGATGATCCACAAGCTGTAATTGACAAAGCCAAATTCTTTGGAGCTCGGTATATTGTGACATTTTGGATTCCCCATACTTCTGGAGAATTTGGAGAAAATGAAGCAAAAGAGGCTGTCGAGGTGTTTAACCGTGCTGGGAAATTGGTCAAAGATGCCGGCTTGACTTATTGCTATCATCCTCATGGATATGAATTTAAGCCTTATGGGCAGGGCACTTTATTTGATTATATGCTGGACAATGCCCAACATTTTGACTTTGAGATGGATGTTTTTTGGGTAAAAATGGGTGGAGGCGATCCACTGGCCATCCTGAAAGCACATCCGGATAAATTCCCCTTGCTGCATTTAAAAGACCGAAAACCCGGAACCCCCGGTAGTAGTGATGGCACCGGAGATGTGGAAACCAATGTGGTTTTAGGGAAGGGGGACATCGATGTGGCCGGAATTATTGCACATGCTAAAGCCTCAGGAACGGAATTCCTGATCATAGAAGACGAGTCGTCCCGATCAGTCGTACAAATTCCCCAATCTGTCTATTTTATTCAAACGGAAATGGAAAAATAATAGAATGATTTGCCAATTTCAGCTAATCGGAAAATTATAAAAGCAAAAGGCCCTGATAATCTTCAGGGCCTTTTGCTTTTCTTGCCATTTCACTAATCAAAATACAAGTATTTTATTTTTCCGTCCGCATTTCTGACCTGGAGGTATACCTCCTCCAATTTCATGAACTTCAGGTGATAGTTTTTAACGAACCCACCCACTGCCTGGATTTTATCAGTTTTTATTTTTTTGCCACTTTTATCAAATATGGTGACTACCGTTCCCGCTTTTTCCACTCCCAGTACTTTCAGGGAAAAAGTCTTATCATCAATGGGCTTTGCGTAAGCCAATAGTTTTTTCTCCACCTTTTTTTTGTTTTCAACCAAAAAATCAATGGTTTCTTCTCTGGTTTTAAGTTTGATTTTATATTCTCCTTCAGGTAACTTACTTAAATTGAAAGGAATGTTAAGCGGGCTTTTGACAATAAACATGTTTCGGTCAATTACCTTTCCATTGGAATTGATGATGGATACATGTATGCTGCCTACTGCTTCAGATAGGCTTAGCGTAAATCTTTGGTCCCCTACTTTTATGGATGAAACTTCCATAAGGCTTTTTTCTGCGGCAAGGCTTCCCAATGCCAGGCTCATTGTCATCAATAATGTTACGAGAGTTTTCATGGTCTATGTGTTTTGTTTGGTTGCTTTTGCAGGATATCATACCAAACCTGTACCATGAAAATCCTGGATCGGCCAAAAGAAATTTCTTAAAAATTAAATTAATAAATTAAAACCCTGAGAAACCCCATAATTTGACTGGCAGGTGTACGGTATGCGGACAGATATGAACAAAAATGTCTGTTTTCAATACACTTTACCAGGTATTTCAATCCGGAAATGGGTGCTATGAGCGGGAGAAAATAATGAAAGCTTTTTTTTAAATAAAAATCTCAGGATTGAGAAGTATTTTTTTCAAACGGAGAAGTGTGCGAAAATGAACGACTTCCTGTTATTATCCGAACAATAGATGGTTAAGAAGGCAGCACGGAAAGTGCCACTAAGCGTAATTATGGAAGTAGGATATGCTTTGAGGTTCAGTACCGCAAGGGCTTCTTTTTTCTTTTAAAACCTCCTTTTTTCCTTTTATTGTTTGTGTAAAAGTTATAAAGGAAGTTAACTGCCATTAATGTGATCGTTAAAGGGACAAAAAAGGAAGGCAACATACCCTTGATTCCCAAAAGAATAAAAAGTGCTGCGATGATGCCAATTTTAAACGAGGTATGGCTTTCGGGATAAATCCCACTGACCAGGGCAAGACTGCTGATCTCAATCACAATCAGGATGCCGATCATCCAGGTGAAGATTACCGGAGCAGTATTCCCAGAACCTATATAGTACCAGGCAAGTAGGCCAAAGACAGCAGCCAGGCTCAGACTGTGAAGGGTGGTATTTATATTTTCTTTCATGATTTCGGGATTTATTGCCTTTTTCAATTTAGAATAATTTCGTCAAAAGCCAAAAGTCTTAAGGAAAATAACTTTGCTTTAAACCCGCCCGGGCCAAGATGTTTTTGTTCATTAAAGCTTTTCCTTGATATATTCCGTCATCATTTGATAAAGGTGCCAGGTTGTATTACCACCACTGATACCATGGCTGCGGTTTGGGTAATAGAAGGAATCAAATTGTTTATCCGCTGCAACCAATGCGTCCACCAAATCAACTGAATTCTGAAAATGAACATTGTCATCTCCGGTACCATGTACAAGCAAGAAATTTCCTTTTAATTGGTTTACATGGTTGATAGGGCTAAAATTATCATAGCCGGTAGGGTTTAATTGTGGAGTTTGCAGGTATCTTTCCGTATATATGGTGTCATAGTAGCGCCAGGTAGTTACCGGGGCCACGGCTATAGCCGTCTTAAAGGTATCATGTCCGAGCATCAGGGTGAGAGACGACATGTATCCGCCATAAGACCAACCCCAGATGCCAATCCTTTCCTTGTCAATAAATGCCATAGAAGCAAGGTGTTGTGCGGCAGCGATTTGGTCCTGGGTTTCAAGGTTTCCCAGTTGAGCGTAGGTGCTGTGCTTAAAGGCTTTTCCCCTTCCACCGGTGCCTCTGTTATCCACACAGGCTACCACATACCCTTCAGCAGCCAGGTGTTGGTGCCACCAGTCTCTGCTACTACCCCAGGCGTTCATTACATTCTGAGATCCGGGCCCTCCATAAACATAAAGCAATAAAGGATAGGTTCTGGAGGGATCAAAATCCGGAGGCTTGATCATGTACCCATTAAGGGAGGTTCCATCGGGAGTTTGAAATGAAAAAAAAGTTTTCTCATTGAAATCAAAAGATTGCATCCTTTCCTGAAGTCCCTGATTGTCTTCCAGAATTTTTATCAGTCTTCCTTTGTGGTCAAACAGGGAAGTCTGAAGTGGCCTGTCCACCCTACTGTAGGCATCTATATAGAAACGGTGGTCTGGACTCATGTTGATGTTATGGGTACCGGGTTCCGGGCTCAGCAACTTCTTCTTTTTTCCGTCAAGGCCAATAGAATAAAACTGACGTTCCATGGGAGATTGTTCTGTAGAAACGTAATACAACCGCTCTTCTTCCACATCAACACCCACCAATGAAGTTACTTCCCAGTCTCCCCGGGTAATTTGCCTGACCTGTTCGCCATTTGAATTGTGATGGTAAACGTGTTTGAAACCATCCTTCTCCGACGTGGTGATGAAACCTTGGTTTTCCGGTAGGAAAATAAAATTGTCATTGTAATTCAGGTCTACATAGGATGTTGAAGTTTCTGATAACATCACTTCTGTATTTCCAGTGTTTATCTTGGCAAAAAGGATATCCATTTGATTTTGAAGGCGATTTAATCGGATGATAGCCAGGGTTTCGCTGTCATTGGCCCAGTACATTCTGGGAAGGTATATATCTGTTTCTTCGCCTGTGTTCATGGTTTCGCTCTGGGCATTTTCCAGATTAAAAACCTGTATGGTTACCGTAGCATTTTTTTCTCCTGCTTTCGGATACTTAAAATGGTAATCCTCAGGATAAAGTTTACCCCATTTTTGCATGTTAAATTCAGGCACCTCCCTTTCGTCAAAACGAATAAAGGCAAGCTTATTTCCATCAGGAGACCATTCAAATGCTTTGGCCATTGAAAATTCTTCTTCATAGACCCAATCGGCCGCTCCATTGATGATAGCATTAGTTTCTCCATCACGAGTAACCTGGACTTTTTCTCCCGAGAGCAGGTCCTCATAGTACAAATTATTGTTTTTGACAAAGGCTATTTTTTTGTTATCGGGAGAAAGGCTGGCATAGGAAATTTTTTCTCCATTTTCCAGTTGCCGAAGCTTCCCGCTTTTCAGGTCCAACAGGTGATAGACAGCCTTGCTGGACCTGCGATAAATGGATTCTACCTCAGATGCAAGCAGGGCCATGCTTTCTTCTGGATTGAAGGCGTATTCAGTAAAATTCAGACCAAGCTCCCGGCCATCAATCAATACAGCAGTCTGTTCTCCGGTGGCCAGCTTGATTTGGACCACTTGAGAATGGCCTCCCACCTCCTTTAGGGAACTGTAAAATTGGCCATCGCTCATCCAGTTGATGCCACGAACTGTTTTTGGGAGGAAGATTTGCTTTTTGATCACATCCTCCAGGCTTATTTTTTTTTCATCCTGGGCATATAGAAAGCTGTTTATCAGAAACATCAGGGTGCAAAACCCCGCTTTAATTAAATTATGGTGCATGTAACGTTATGTTTATGGGCCGCATTAGTCTGCTCTTTATGGGAAAGTAGAATATCAATTCCATCAATATTGCCTGACACACTTTGCCTTTATTATTTGGACCTGGTAAGGAGACAGGCTTACCTTTCCATCCCCGGTAAAAAGGAAAAAGTTATTCCGGCTGTACAGGTTGGGTCCATGCAAGTTGATTGGTCATGTTTTCCACCGGATTGGGTTGGGGTTCGGAAGAGGTGATTTTACACCGGACAAAAAGCAGGTCCTCCCCTACTTCAAATTCTCCTGAATTCCCCTGAACCGTTTTTAATACCCTTGTTTCTTTGTCACCTTTTTCGCATCCAATAAACTCCAGGGTATAATTTACGCCCTCTTTGGCTTGGGCTTCCACTTGTAATTTGTTGTCGTTGTAGCTCAACGCTTCCAGGGTTACTCCTGTAGAGGCATAAAAATCGCCCTGCTCCAGCGCCTGGATCAGAGAGGCAGGGGAGAGCGTATCCGTTTGGACCATGACCCAACCCCGGCCTGCATTGGCCAGTTTGCTCGACTGTTCATGGTAGCTATGGCTATCGTCGGTAGCCAGACCAAAAAGGAGAGGTTGCTCTTTTTCCAAATAGGCGATATTGATAAAGTCCCACATTTCTTCGTAACCTATCCGTGTGGAATCCCCCAGGTTATTGACCGCAGGGTGCCCATTGTACACTTCAAAAAACCGTTCTCCCTTCAGCCTGATCATGTCTTCCAGGGTAATGGCCCATCTGAAATTGGGGTGATTGATATGGACCATCATGGGTTTGCCTGAGGCTTCTCGTTGCTCCAGTACTGCATTGATGTTGTTTTGCAGTACTTCTACTACACTTCCACCCTCCCTTGGTTGAATCAGTTTGTCCAGGTTGGTAGCATTCAGGTGCAAGGGTTTGCCATCATACCCAGCTGAAATTTCCTCAGCTGGCAACATTATAAATCGCTCTGCTTCATGGTAGAGCGGGGAATATTCATCAAAAGCTTTAAGTTTCACTTTCAGATCATCTCCATCTTCCTCGTAGACTACCCAATCCTCACCGTACGCTTCCAAATAATCCGAAAAGGCGGTCCTATATAGACTGTCCTTCCTGATATTGACCCACTTTTCTCCCTCCTGAAAAATATTGTGGTCAGATAAGGCCACAAAATGGTAGTCATTTTCTTTGTACCATTCCATGATCACTTCAGGAAACTCGTCCCCATCGCTCCAATAGGAATGGGTATGCAGGTTTCCTTTGTACCAATTTTTATTATCCTGCTCAGGGACATTACCCTGGGAACAGCTAAAAATCAAGAAAATGACCGGTAGGATTGCACTTAGGCCTGGAAATGGTTTGGTGAAATATTTAAAGAATGGAAGCATGGTAATATCATGTTGATTGAGGTGGTGAATATATTGAAACCCTGTTTAAAATCAAATCTCAGCACAACCTAATACCCGCACAGATAGGTAGGATGAAAGCATTTTGGTATATTTAGGCTTTCAAGCTGACCTAAATTATTTATGGCAATCCAACAAAAGCTAATCAAATATCTAAACGAAGTACTCAAACATACCCATGACGGAATCAAAGGATATAAAGATGCCGCAAGGAATATAGAGGAGGGTTCCCTTAAGGACTTTTTCATTGAGAGGGCAAAGGAAAAGATGGTATTGCGGGATGGCCTCAATGAAGAAATATACCGATTGGAGGGGAAGCCCATTGAAGAGGGAAGTTTTCTGAATTTATTTCAAAGGTCCTGGAAGAACTTTAAAACCTCTTTAGATCATGACAATCAGAAAGAAATCGCAAAATACTGCCTGGATGCAGAAAAAAAAGCAACCAAGGAATTTGATATTTTACTTCGTAATCCTGAATTGGTTTCAGAAACTTTTTATACCCTGCTGAAAGAGCAAAACGAAAAAAACCTTGCCGCCATTAAAGCGTTATTAGGGAGAATCAAGTCCTGAAATTTCATGCTTATAATACTAGGAAATTTGCCCTAAACGAAAATATTAACAGATAAACGTTTAAATTAGGGTTAACGAAACAACACAAAGCATAAACCATAACTATAGTTATTTACTTGCCTATGAAAAAGTATATTATTTGGCTAATCGGTGTGTTTTTCTATCATGCCGCAGCTTTTGGTCAGACCAATATTGATTTCAGGGAATTTTCCCTGGATAACGGTCTTCATGTGATCATGCATAAGGACAACAAGACACCCATAGTGGTCACTTCAGTAATGTACCATGTTGGTTCAAAGAATGAGGATCCTGAACGAACCGGATTTGCCCATTTCTTTGAACACCTGCTTTTTGAAGGTTCAGAGAACATAGAAAGGGGTCAATACACCGATCTGGTGGAAGGAAATGGTGGTGCATTGAATGCCTTTACCAGCAATGACATTACCTATTATTACGAATTAATGCCGTCCAACTACCTGGAACTGGCCCTTTACCTGGAAAGTGAGCGCATGCTTCATGCCAAAATCGATGAGGTGGGTTTGGAAACACAAAGAGAAGTAGTAAAGGAAGAAAAAAGACAGCGATATGACAATCAGCCCTATGGTACCATTTTACCAGAAACACTGGTAAGGGCCTACACCAAGCATCCCTATCAATGGGCGCCAATTGGCTCGTTGGATCACCTGAATGCAGCAAGTCTGGATGAGTTCATGCAATTTTATAAGGATTTTTATGTTCCCAACAATGCTATCCTGACAATAGCGGGGGACATTGATTACGATCAAACGGAGGCATGGGTAAAAAAATATTTTTCTGAAGTCCCTAAAGGAGAAAAGGAAATCTATAGACCAAAAATAGAGGAGCCCCGAAAGACGGAGGAAATTAGGGATGTGATTTATGACAACATTCAGATTCCTGCCATCATCCAGGCTTACAATTTGCCTCCCAAAAACCATCCTGACGCATATGCGATGGAAATGTTATCCACTTATCTCACGGGAGGGAAATCCTCTTTGATGACGAAGGAATTGGTAGACAAGCAGCAAAAGGCCCTGGTGATTGCAGCGATTCCACTGGACCTGGAAGATGGGGGTATTTTTATCATGTATGGTATTGCCAATATGGGAGTTGAACCCGAAGACCTGGAAAAGGAGGTGGATTTGTTGATTCAGAAGGTCCAGGAGGAAGGGATTTCAAATCAGGATTTTCAGAAACTCCAAAACATTATTGAAAATGATTTGGTAAGCAAAAACTCCTCTATTGAAGGTATTGCCCAAAATCTGGCTGAATCCAAATTGTTTTATGGAGATACCGGATACATCAACAGGGAATTGGAAAAATACCGGGAAGTGAGTAGGGCGGACATCCAGAGAGTAGCCAGGGAATACCTGACTTTAGATGGACGGGTGGTGCTATATTATTTGCCGAAATCACAGCAAACTGCTGCAAGCCTGGAATAATTCAAAAAAGCTGAGAACAATGAAAAAACTATATTTATCTCTTTTAGCCTGCTTATTCGTTTTTCACCTGCAGGCTCAGGTAGACCGCAGTGTTTTACCCAAACCCGGACCCGCTCCGACCATAGAATTTACAGATCCTGCTACCTTTACCCTTGAAAATGGGTTGAAGGTTTTTGTGGTTCCCAATGACAAACTGCCAAGGGTTGCCTTCTATATGATTTTGGACCGGGACCCTCTTTTTGAAGGGGATAAAGCTGGGCTTACCAGTTTTGTGGGAGATTTGATGATGGCAGGTACTGCCTCCAAAACAAAGGATGAGCTGGATGAGGCAGTAGATTTCATTGGAGCCTCCCTAAGTGTGAGTTCCACTTCTATTTCGGCCTCATCATTGAAAAAGCATCAGGAAAAAATATTGGATCTGATGCTTGACGTATTGCATAACCCGGTATTTCCCGAGGAAGAGTTGGATAAGCTGAAAAAACAATCCCTGACAAACCTGGCTGCCTCCAAGGATGACCCTGATTATTTGGCCGGGGTCGTTTCCAATGCGCTCGTTTTTGGCAAGGATCATCCCTATGGGGAGCCCCTCACGGAAAAGACGGTAGAGCAGGTTACAGTGGAAGATGTTGAGAAATACTATGAAACTTTTTTCAAACCAAACGTGGCTTATCTGGCCATAGTAGGTGATATAGATGAAACGGAGGCCCGGAAATTAGTAGACGAGTATTTTGCATCCTGGGAAAAGGGAGATGTGCCTGAGTTTGAATACCCCTCCCCATCCGCCCCTGCCGATAACCATGTGGCCTTACTCGATAGATCATCTGCTGTCCAATCTGTGATTAACCTGGCCTATCCTGTGGAAATGCATCTTCCCAATGAAGATTACATGGCTACAAGAGTTTTAAACTTTATTTTGGGAGAAGGGTTTAACTCCAGATTAAATGGAAACCTAAGAGAAACCAAAGGCTACACTTATGGGGCCAGATCTAGTTTTGGCTCAGATAAACTGATCGCAAAATTTTCTGCCAATACCTCTGTCAGAAATGCGGTTACCGATTCTTCGGTATATGAAATGCTCTATGAAATCCGTAACCTGGCTGAAAATGGGATAACAGAGGATGAACTTGAAATGGCAAAAGCCAATTTAAGTGGAAGGTTTGGGAGATCGCTGGAAAACCCCAATAACATCGCTTCTTTTGCCATTAATATTTCCAGGTATGGACTTCCCGATGATTATTACAGCAACTACCTGCAACGGCTCGATGCCCTGACCGTGGAAGATATCAATAAGGTTGCCGAGAAATACATGATGCCAGAGAACATGTATATTACAGTAGTTGGAAACGGATCTGAAATCAGGGAAGGGTTGTCCCAGTTTGGGGAAGTCAGGCTATACAACGAAACAGGAGATGAGGTACAACAAATTGAATTGTCCGATACAAATAAAACAGCCACAGACATTATCGGGGATTATCTGTCAGCCATAGGAGGCAGGGATGCAGCAGAGAGCATTAAATCTGCCAAATTGGAAATGTCGGCAGAAGTACAAGGCACCAAGCTGGACATGGTGGCACTGCATGATATGGAGGGGCAACGAATGATCCAAAAAGTTCTGATGATGGGCAATGAGGCCTCCAAGACCATACTGAAAAACGGAGAAGCAACTGTCAGTTCAATGGGGCAGTCACAAACCCTTTCCGATGAGCAATATGAAGATGTCAAAATGGCTTCCTTATGGTTGATACCCGAGTTGTATTACGAAAACATGGGGTATACCCTGACTTTAGACGGGGCATCCGAAATTGAAGGAGAGTCTGCATACAAAGTGGTAATTTCAAACCCAACCGGGGGGGAGGTCACGAATTATTACAGTATGGGTACGGGACTTAAGCTGAGAAGTGAAAATCAAATCTCAGGAGAAACCACTTATACGGATTATCAGGAGTTTGAAGGGGTCAAATTTCCTGTTGAAATGTCTCTGAAAAGTCCCATGATCCCAGTTCCGCTGAATTCAAAAGTGGATAATTTAGAATTAAATGTATCTTTGTCCGATCAGGATTTTGAATAAAATTATAATTTTAAAAGGTTACTGTGAATAGACTTGTTTTTCTACTCCTTTCGGGAGTGATGCTTTTTGCTGGAAGAGTTGGAGAGGTACAAAAGACACCTGTAAAGACATCTTTTGAAAAAACTCCCGGGGAAGTGCTCGGAGATTATGTGCAGGCCATTGGCGGAGCAGAGAAAATCAACCAAATTAAAACACTTATACTGGTGATGGAAGCTACAGTTCAAGGCATGGACGTGGAAATGAGCACCATACGGGACATGGAAGGGATGCGTATGATGCAGCAAATTGTCATGCAGGGAAATGTGGTCCAGAAAACAGTGGTGCGAGACAATGAGGGCTACATGAGTGCCATGGGGCAAGTTCAGAATCTGACGCCAGATCAGCTGGAAACGCTGAAAACAAATATTTACGCTTTTCCCGAGCTACATTATGAACGGATGGGATTTACCATGACCATGGGAGAAAATGAAGAAATCAATGGAGAAGAGGCCCATACTGTGCTTGTGACAAATGGAGAAGGGATGAAGAGTAAAGAATATTACAGCGTGGCTAATGGGCTGAAATTAAAAATGATGACAGATATTGCGGGGGATGTGGAATTCATGGATTATAAGGAAATCGAGGGCATTCTTTTTCCAACGAAAATCAACATTTCCAACCCCATGATTCCGGTTCCCCTGGAAACCAGGTTGATTGACATTCAAATCAATGCTACACTGGATGATTCTATGTTTGAATAAATAAGATCGGCAAAATTTTGCCGATCTTACTTATCAGGCATTTGCGTGATTTTCCATGTACTCATCCACAGAAAATTTTCCTGATCCATAAATCAAAAATACAACCAGGAGAATCAAAACCGTCAGGGATATCCAAAATTCCCCACTATTGGTTACGGAAAGGAATTGCGAATCCATGTTAGCAAAGAATACAGCTCCTATTAATATAGGGATCTGTACCACCACAGCCCATCTTGTGATCAGCCCCATAGCAATCAGGATTCCCCCTACCAAATGAGCAAAAGCAACGTAATGTGCTAGCGCCATGTGGAAAAATCCAATATCCATTTCCCGGATCAGGTTCAATAGTTCGTCGGTATTGGAAATGAACATGATTCCTTTATATAGGATAAATATGCCCAATGCAACCCGAATGAAATCAATCCACCGGGGGTGATGCCGGTCTGCCCAATGTTCGATTTGATGTAGGGTGTCCATAGCGTAATCTGTTTGGTTTTCAGTGTTTTATACGCAAAATATACCCATTGGTTTACTTTATAATTGGCTTCTTTTCTGATCCCTCAACTATGGGTAAACCTGTTAAATGCTTCTGAAGGGCCGGATAGAGCAATCTTGTAATCCACATAATAGCTGGTGCCCGAAGTAGAATTAGGAAGAAAGATTTCCATTTCTTTATTCCAGCGATCAAAAGTTAACCGGAGGCCATTATCCCTATATTGGTAGGAAAGGATGCTGTCCCCAATCATCAGGTGTTGGTAGGCCTCAGCCTTGGGATGGATTCTCAGGACTTTTCCCTTTTGATTGGTATTTATACCAAATCCAGTTTCCAGTTTATTTTCCCTGGGGACTTTCTTTATTTCCAGACCTATAGAAGGGAGCAGAGATTCAAGGACAGGAAACAGGTCTTCTTTTCCCCAGACAAAACGATCAAAAAAAGAGCTGATGTCATCCGGTGATGAGGTAAAAGATGAAATAATGGTTTTGAAATCCCGCAAATCGAAACCGTCTTCGGAAGAGCCAAAATTAACCCACATTTTCTTCATTACTTCATGCATCCGGCGTCCGCTTTTCAATAAGATTAGGTCAAGGGCCAGTGTTACCAATGCCCCATGGGTGTAAATGCTTACTTTTTTATCCGGAACACCGGCTTTATACCCATCGAGCCAAAGGTCCCAACTGGATTCAGAAATGGATTGGTTTTCCCATCCCAGGTTTTCAAAGCCTCTTTCAAATAATTTCTCCAACAATTTCAAATACTCGGGGATGCCATAATATCCGGATTTAAGCAAATAGAAATCGCCCATAAAAGTGGTGACCCCTTCTGCCACCAAACCTTCAGAAAGATAGGCTTCCACCGAAAAATCATAAGGTTGTATGGCCTTGGGTCTTATCCTGCATACATTCCAGAAGTGGTATAATTCGTGGCTGCAAACACCCATAAGTCTGTCCATTCCTTCCTTTTTTCCAATCCAATGATCTGGTCCTATGGTAATAACCGTTGAATATTGGTGTTCCACTCCATGATAATGGGGAAAGGGAAGTATATGAATCAAAAAATGATAATCGTTGGCTGGAAAATCTCCGAAATCTTGCATCTGCAGGAGAGTAAATTTTTTAAATTCAGATATTAGAAGATCCCAGTCGAATCTGACCAGTCCTGATATCCAAATATGAAACCTGGTACTGTTGATTTTGTAAGTTTGATGCTGTAAGTTGGCCGAAGCAATCAGGGGGCTGTCTACCAACTCCTGAAAGTTCTGGGATTGCAGCTGGTGTCTTTTTGGTTGAGGTAGAGCGCAGGCAAGTTGGTATTCCGAAGGCAATTTTAGTTTTATCTCAATTGATTCTTCTTCACGGCCTTTTACGCTGAATGCAAGATTGATGAAATTGATGTAAACAAGTTCCGGGTCTACCCAACTTCCTCCAGCATCCAGTTGTGCCGCATGGTAGGCATAGTTGATTTTGTATGAACCCTTTTCCTCTGCCCGGAATACCCAGAGGTCCTTGGTTATTTTCGTATAAGAGACCTGTTCCATGGGCCCCGTGATGTGTATATTTTTCAGATATTGCGCATAGTTTGCTATTTCGTATCGTCCAGGTCTCCATGATGGAAGTTGCAGGTGGATATTTTCTCCTTTCTCACAGTCAATTTCCAATCGGATATGAAGTAGTTGAGAACTAGGGTTTGGTATGGAAAAGGTATATTTCATGTGTTTATAATTGTCTTTTAGTGGTCACATGGAATCTCGCATGGCTTATAATCATCCCTCCGTGTGTCACCTCCGACATGCTCGATTTCATGTGTTTATAATTTGCTTTTGAAAGGCCTTATGGCATCCCGCATGTTTTCCGGATAGCTATCGGGGCATCCCACTAAGTGAGGTCCTGGTCATGCTTGACTTCATCGGTAGTATAACAAAGCTCTTAAACAAAAGTAAGCCACTGATTTGTAAATAAAAAAATCCTATCTATCTTTGCACTCCTTTTAAAATAAGAGTCAAGTCATTAAAATATAGTAATAATGAAAAGAACATTTCAACCCTCAAGAAGGAAAAGAAGAAACAAGCACGGTTTCAGAGAGAGAATGTCCACAGCCAATGGCAGGAGAGTACTGAAAGCAAGAAGAGCTAAAGGTAGACACAAGTTATCGGTTTCTTCAGAGAAAACCCTGAAGAAGTAATGCGTTTTAATTTTGGCCTGATGAGGTAGCTATTAAAATATCATTTTATGGATTGTAAGTTTTCAAAACAGGAAAGATTACATTCCAAAAAGTTAATAAAGGAACTTTTTGATAAAGGTTCCTCTTTTTTTTTATATCCTTTTAAGGTAATTTACCTTGAAAAAGATGGGCTCCCTGCTAATCAGCTTTTGGTTTCTGTTTCGAAAAAGAAATTTAAGAAAGCTGTAGACAGGAATCATATCAAGAGAAGGGTGAAAGAAGCTTACCGCCTGAACAAGTTATTGTTGGAGAATGAACAAACTTCCAAGAAACTTATGGCCCTGGTTTACGTTTCTCAGGATTTGATGGGTTTCCATGACATAGAACCTAAGGTGAAAAGGGTACTCAAAAAAATTCACCAGGTAAAAACAGAAAAAGATGCATAAATTAATTCAAAATAAAGTATTCCTAAGCTTGCTCTTCCTTTTGGGAACTGCAGCCCTCTTGGTTTCATTTCACCCGAAAAATGATAAACTTTTTAGTATAGCCAAAAATCTGGATATTTTTGCTTCATTGGTCAGGGAATTGGACTCTTACTATGTAGATGAAATAGATCCTGACGAGCTGGTTACGGTGGGAATCAATGCCATGTTGGCAGAATTGGATCCCTATACAGAATATATTCCGGAGGAAGAATCCGATGATTTCAGGATGATGACCACTGGTGAGTACGGTGGCGTGGGGGCATTAATCGGTAACAGGTTAGGCACGAACATGATCCTGATGCCCTACAAAGGCTTCCCGGCCCAGTCATCCGGATTAAGGATTGCAGATGAATTGTTAAAAGTGGACGGCGTGGATGTGGTTGAAAAAAACACGGCGGAAATCTCCAAATTATTGAAAGGTCCTGCAAATACGGAAGTGGAGGTAGTGGTGAAGCGTGGGGAAGAAACACACTCTTTTAACCTTACCAGGAAAAAGATTGTTATCAGCAACGTTCCCTATCATGGAATGGTTGATAGTGAGACCGGATATATCAAGCTGACTGATTTTACTACCAACGCTTCAAGGGATGTGGGCATAGCTTTACAGAACTTGAAAGACGGCGGAGCTCAGAAAATCATCTTGGATGTAAGGGATAATCCAGGAGGAATCCTGAATGAGGCCGTTGATATTGTAAACCTTTTCATCCCCAAAGGCAGGGAAGTGGTAAAAACAATTGGAAAGCTGGAAAATGTCAATGCAGAATATAAAACCAGATTGTCACCTATGGATAAGAAGATTCCATTGGTAGTCATGATCAATGAAAGAAGTGCTTCCGCCTCGGAAATTGTAGCGGGTTCATTGCAGGATTATGACCGGGCGGTGTTGGTAGGCAGGAAGTCGTTTGGGAAGGGCTTGGTGCAAAGTACCGTGCCGCTGTCCTACAATTCTCAGGTAAAACTTACCACTGCCAAATATTATATTCCCAGCGGGCGCTGTATTCAGGCCATTGATTATAGTGCCAAGGATGAAAATGGGAATGGCAGCTATGTAGCAGACTCCCTGAGAAAGGAATTTAAGACCAGAAATGGACGGAAGGTCTATGATGGTGCAGGAATTGAACCCGACATTGAATTGGATTCCCGGTCTTTTGCGCCGATTACCTATAGCTTGGTTACCCGAAGTCTGATCTTTGAGTTTGCCAGTGAATTTGCACTGAAAAATGAATCCATAGCTGATGCCAGGAAGTTTGAAGTCACCGATGAGTTGTACGATCAATTTGTGGCATGGCTTCAGGATAAAGATTATGACTACACCACGCGAGTGGAAAAAACCATTGAGGATTTGGAAAAGTATGCGGAGCGTGAGAAGTATTTTGAAGACATCAAAGACGAATTGGCCTCTTTGAAAAGAAGCGTCAGCCATAGTAAGGAACAGGACCTGATCACCTTTAAGGATGAAATCAAGAATGCCCTGAAGGATGAGATTGTTTCCAGGTACCATTATCAGGAAGGCATCATCGCTGCCTCTCTGGACCATGATCCCGAATTGCTTCAGGCAATGGAAGTATTGGGAGATATGGATCGTTATGCCCAAATCTTGTCTGCTAGATAAGATTAATCAGGTGCCGAAAGGGGTTGTCTGGACGCAACACCTGTTTCATGGGAAAAGACAAATGGATCCCGGCATTCAAGGAGATCAATGTATTTTTGGGATTCGGGAGGTATGGATATGGTTTTTGGTTACTAACCGGATAATTTGGGCTAATTTTCTTCAAATATGAGTAGAATCCTTTCTATAGAAACTTCCATTGGGGTTTGTTCCCTGGCTTTACACGAAAAAGGGAAACTTCTGGCATTGATGGAGTTGTTTCAGGACAATGTCCATGGGAGCAAATTGGTACCCTGTATAAAGTCGCTGATAGAGCAATCCGGATTTGCCATGAAAGACCTTGATGCCATAGCGGTGGCGCAGGGTCCAGGATCCTATACCGGTTTAAGAATAGGAGTGGCTACAGCTAAGGGGTTGGCATTTGCATTGGATTTGCCCCTTATTGGTGTGGATAGCCTTGATGCACTTGGCCGCCAGTTGGTGCACCGGATAGAGGAGGACGCTTGTATTGTGCCCATGATTGATGCCAGGCGAATGGAAGTTTACATGAAGGTTCTGGATCATTCGGGACAAACATTGGTTGACCTGAAACCAGAGGTGTTGGAAGCGGACTCATTTAGAGAGTATTTATCCCGGGGCAAGGTTTATTTTTTAGGTAATGCCAATGAAAAAACCAGCGTGGTGTTGAAATCCGCCAATGCGATTTTTGTAGACAAACTGAATTCGGCAACGAGTGTAGGGGAAATAGCATTTGAAAAATATGAGTCGGGGCTGATGGAAGATATCGCCTACTTTGAGCCGAACTACTTGAAGGAGTTTATGGTTCTTAAGTCAAAGAAAAACCCATTATTGTCATGAGTGAGATTGTAAACCGAGTAGCCAACAGCCCAATAGTAACCATAGATCTGGAGCACTTTTACGAGAAAGGAGAGCGTGTACGATTTGATCTGGCACCATTTCTTTATCAGGGATTGGTGGTAAGGGAAGTGGAATATCGGGAAAGAATGAAGGAGCTGGATTGGTCTGTTTATCAAGACAAGCTGGTAGCCGTTCACTGTTCTGCTGATGCCATTGTGCCTACCTGGGCCTTGATGCTGGCTGTAGTTAATCTTCAGAAAGTTGCAAAAGAGGTGGTTTTAGGGGACCTGAAGGAGCTTGAGGTTCATTTAATGGCCAAATCCCTTAAAAACCTGGATTTGGAAGCGTTGAAAGACAGGCCAGTGGTGATCAAGGGTTGCAGCAAAATGCCTGTCCCTGATTACGCCTATGGGGAAGTCATCCGCTTAATTTTACCTGTAGTGAAAAACATCATGTTCGGGGAGCCATGTAGCACGGTGCCGGTATACAAGCGGCCAAGAGAAAAGAAGGTATAAGAAAGAAATGCATCTGTTTTTGAGGAAATTAACGGTTTTGTTTAAAGAAAAACCCACACTTCTTTGGTGAATTCGTAAAAGGACTCTATGTTTGCATTCCCATTTGAGAAAAGCCTGAATGGAAAAGCGAAAAGAGTCTGATTTCTAGGTTTTCTCCGGAAAAAACAAAGCGATAAAATACCAAAATTTTCCTCTTTTAAATTTGAAAATTCAAGATTTTAAGCCGACATTTGCAATCCTGTTTGGCATAAGTTATTGAAATGACTGAAGAAATTCAGCAATTGGGTAAGTAAGTTACCTGATAAGTTCTTTGAAGTAGTGTAAGATAGCAAAATTTAAATTCTGGCAAATCGATTCAATTCGATCTGGAAAATACAGTGGAAAGGTCATTCTTTTAAGGATGATTAGTCCACACACAAACTTTACAATGGAGAGTTTGATCCTGGCTCAGGATGAACGCTAGCGGCAGGCCTAATACATGCAAGTCGTACGGGATTCGATCTTTCGGGATTGATGAGAGTGGCGCA
>Ga0008836_100637_pt1 | contig 18918 bp, 15 predicted proteins | sample HotLakConsUCCR28_FD_62214 | JGI IMG/M metagenome (GOLD analysis project Ga0008836, IMG submission 62214) | Hypersaline microbial mat communities from Hot Lake, Washington, USA - Hot Lake Consortium UCC-R28 (Hybrid Assembly) ... | reverse complement strand
CGTCGTCGAGGGACTAGAACATCGAGGTGAGATTCGCGGTCACACGACTCAGTACGTTAATGTCAAGACTACTTAACTGAACGTTGCATACCTCGGATTAATTATCCTGACCTACTTACCAGGATTTAGAGAACTTAAAACATAACGAGCTTGACTGCTGTTTAAAAGACAAACAGAATTTCCTACGTCCTTTGGAAAAACTGAAGATCCTTTGTTTCCGAAAACACTTCTATATCTATGGACACGACCTGTAAACGACCTTCCTATCATCGAAAATGCTACACCAATTTGAAAATATAGGCGACGACTAGGAGTACCATTTCCACCACCTTTTGAACCATAATACTCGTATATAACTTGCTTTTCTAAGGCAGAATCTTTCCACCAAATCAAGTAATCTAATGGTTCAAACCAAGCCTTTCCAGCAGCCCCTTTTATATACGGAACCCATTTGAAACTGTCGAAATGGTCTATACAGTCTGATGCAGTTTTGATTTCTACGTTATCCCATTTGACTTCCCAAGGACTTCTTAGAAATCTAGGATTATCACCCGTTGCCAATCCCTGTTTTACATCAGTTTCATCTTCAACCTTGGGTGTCTCAGCATACTTCTTCAAAAAGTCTTGATTCCACCAGTAAATAATTGGTTTTTCTTTTATTACATCAAAACCCTGAGTCTGAAAGGAAAACTTTTTCGCTTGCACTAGAACAGCAGCACGTTTTCGCTGGGTACGCTGACTATCACGAGAGTTATCATCTAATGATGTTGGTTGAATTGCTATGCTGCTCGAATTTTGTTCGGGATAAGACTTGCAGAAGACAGTCATTACTGTAGCAACTAGTTCGTCAAGAATTTCCTCAAAGCCACCTCGATCAATATCCTCTAGAAGACGGAGGTAGTGATTGTTGACAAGGTGCTGACGCAAATCGGAAAAGTCCTTGATAAACATCCAATTTCTTAAGGTTAGCAAGGCTGATAAACCATGAGGCTTTACAAGTTGTATGCCTCTCTCCAAAAATGCTGCATATAGATTTTTTTCACTTCGCTTGTAGTGCTTTGTTAAGTATTTAGCATCCTTCATCTTGCTGGTGCCCTGGTACGGCGGGTTGCCAATCACCAGGTCGTAGGCACCTTCCCGCCGCACCAGCCGCAGAAACCGCACGCCAGCGGCGAGCTGTTCTCCCCGCAGGCGCAGGCCCAGGTCATCGCCACGGGTCCGCAGGGTGAGAAAGCGTTCGAGCTTGGCGATGAGGATGTCGCGGGTGGTTTGGCCCTCACCCCCAGCCCCTCTCCCCGAGGAGAGGGGAGCCGGAAGGTCTTCTCCCCCTTCTCCCTGGGGAGAAGGGGTTAGGGGATGAGGGCCAGGGGTTTGGGGTGAAGGCCACAACTCCCCCTGCTTCCACAACTGCCGCTCATACGCCGCGATCGCCCGATCCACCTCGTCATCTACCTTCAGCAGACTGCCCCAGGCATCGGCCCCCTTCAGCCCCTGTACAATCTGGTTCGTCAGCTCCTCCGGAATGCCCGTGGAGGCGGTCACCTCCTGGCGCAGTTCCACCAGGGCGGGGTCGTCTTCCGGCAGGGCGGCCAGGTTCAGGTTCGAGGCCACCAGGTTCAGCACCTTCAGCTCCGCCTGGGGGCACAGGGCCTTGACCTTCAGGTACAGGGCCGCTGCGGCAATCTGCACCGCTCGCGGGTCGAGGTCAAGCCCGTGCAGGTTGTGGGTGAGGATGGCTTCGACAATGTCGCGATCGTCCCAGGTTTCGCCCCGGTGGCGGGCTTCTTCCTGGTAGAAGGCGAAGAGCAGGCCGAAGGCGATGATCAGGAAGTGGCCCGAGCCACAGGCGGGGTCGAGGATTTTGAGGTGGCGGATGGAGCCCTCACCCCTAGCCCCTCTCCCTGAGGAGAGGGGAGCCGGAACACTCTCTTGTCCCCCTTCTCCCTGGGGAGAAGGGGTTAGGGGATGAGGGCTCAACGCTTCAGCTATCTCACCTAAAACCCCTTCCACATCATCGAAAACCCTTTCGTTTGGAAATCGAAGTACTCGTATCCCGTTCGATGCTGCCCATTCATCCCGAATACGATCTTCTTCTTGGCGCTGCTGGTGGATACCTCCGTCCAGCTCGATAATAAGTTTGGCTTCGTGGCAGTAAAAGTCAGCGATAATCTGCCCAACGTTGTGCTGTCTGCGGAACTTGGCATTGTTGAGTTGCCGATTGCGCAGACATTCCCACAAAAGGCTTTCTGCGGCAGTCTGCTCTTGTCGGAGCTGTTTAGCTTTTTCGAGCAGAACTCTAGGAATCTGGCGATTGCGGCCTGCAAGTTGGGAGTAGTCTGGGTCTTGCGGAGACTGACCCTCACCCCCGGCCCCTCTCCCCGAGGAGAGGGGAGTCAACGGTGGCTGCTTCACCCAGTACTTCCAGCGATCCTCCTGCTCCGACTCAATGGGCATCAGGGCATCGAGGGCGACTTCGCCGCGATCGCGCTTGTCTCGCCAGTCTTTACGGCGTGCCTCCAGGCGATCGAGGGTGCCGTCGGCGACCACGTCCGGGGTCCAGCCGTTGTGCTGACAGATGGCGAGCCACTGCTGGCCCAGGCTGTTGTGCAGCAGCCATTCCACCATGTAGCGCTCGGTGAACATCTGGGTCTTGCTGGCGATCTCGTGGAGTTCTACCTTGCCGCCGCTGTTGAGCTTGTCGTCGAGGGCTTCCCGTTCGGGGTCGTTCCAGTACTGGTAGACCCAGCCCAGGGTGGTGTCGTCGCGCCAGGTGTCAGGGTCGAGGGCATCCAGGGCGTCGATCACCGCCCGCAGGGTACTGGCGGGAATGGGGAACAGCTCCGTCAGCCCCACCTGGCCAAACAGACCAGGCAGGTCGAGGGCCAACTCGTCGTAGAGCAGCGAGAGCAAAAAGCCGTAGCCTTCGGTGTCGTCTTTGCAGAGGTCGGGGGCAAAGTCGCGAAATTCCCGGTAGGCGTTGCTGCTCCAGCCGCCGGTCACCACTTTGTTGCGCAGCAGCCCCAGGGCTTCCATTTGGCGAATGACGATCAGCCGATTCAACAGGGTAGCTGCCGCTAGTTTGAGGGCGTTGTGCAGAGTGCGATCTCGAATCTCCCGTTTAGCCTTGTCCAGCTTGTCGCTCTTGAGGGTGAGGGGGGTGGCCTCGGCCCGCACCTGTTCATCCAACCAGTCTTCTAAGCGGCGGCGCTTTTCGCGCGGTTCTTCCGCCAGTCCGGCTTTGTCGAGCTTGTCGATGGAAAGGCGATAGGTGCTCTCGGCAGCGTTTTGCAGATCCGTGAGGAGGCGATCTCTCAGGCTGCGAATGGTGCGCGAAAGCTGGTTTTTGGCGTCGGGCGTCAGGTAAGGCATGAACAACGATGGCTAGCTAAACGGGGCAAATAAAGCGCGGTAGAGCAGGTCCCTCAGTGAGGATGAGCGATCTCCAGGTTGCCCGGTTATGAAGGGCGATCTTGCCGTCCATGGTAGACCCGCAAAATCAGCACCTCTTCTTCTAGCACGGTGTAATGGAGGAGGTAGCCAAATTTGCCGAAGCGCACCTTCAGTTTTCTTAGGCCAGGAGCTGAGGCGATCGGGGTGCCGCGCTGGGGAGACTGGGAAAGGCTTTTCCCTGCCTGGATGATAGCTTGCACAGCACGGGTCGCTGCTTCTGGACTTTGAGCTTTAAGGAATCGATACTGACGATCCAAATCGGCCAGGGCCGGACGCGACCAAACTACTGTGGGCATGGCTGTTCGTCGTCAGTACCCAGACTGTTCGCCCAGGCTTCCACCTGGTTATGGGGAATGGCATCATGCTGATAGTTAGCCAGTACTGCTAAACTCTGCTGCGCCATCTCGTCTTCAGAGAGCTGAGAAAACTGGAGGTTTTCATCCAGTTCACCATAGGGGGTATTCTCCACCTCTGATTCCGGCTCTTGATGGTCTAACAGCTGCACTCCAGCCGTCAGCACATCCAGCACCGTCTGGTACTTGCCGCTGGCAATTTGCCGCTGTACCAATTCCTCTAGCTCAGGTGACAAAACAATTTGCATGTTTTTTTTAGGAGAGTTTGCGTAGTTCTATTATGCGAATAGCTGCTCCTGATCGTCTTTGCAGCGCACAAACGTTACTGAGGGCAGAGCATAGGGAGACAGTCTTATCTAAACTGCTTCAACAACCAGCGGTTCACCGCTCCGTCGTCTTCGGTTTGGCTGCGTCGAAGGGCTTCTTCGATAGTGGCGATCTCTAACCTTGGCGACACCTCTGAGGTATCAATTTGGAAGCTGCCGCGATTGGCCACCTTAAAGGCAATCACAGTGGCAGTCTCGACACTCACAACCCAGTATTCCGCCACGCCCAGTCGTTCATACAGCAGGCGCTTCTGGCCCAAATCGTCATTTAGGGTGGTGGAGGCAATTTCAATCGCCAGGGTCGGCGGTCCCCAGGTATCCACATCTACCGGCTGATTGTTCTTGGTCGGACGCTGTACTTCCGTCGTGCCGATGTAATAGGCCAGGTCGGGCTGACACTCCCGTTCTCCGGTTTTACGAAAGCTGCTGTTAGTAAACGAGACGTAGGCCACACCTCGTAGCGTGCCATACAGGCTCACTACCGCTGCCAGGATGGAATTATTCTGGCCGTGGCCCGACCCAATGGGCCTGGTTTCAATCCTCATCCAACCGGCATCGTAATAACACCGGGCGCGTTCGAACTGGGGGAGGTGGGCGATCGCCAAGAACTCGTCCCAGGTCGCCGTGACCCAGGTATCGGTGACTAAATTTCGGGAAGCTGGCGATACGTTGACCATGACAGTTCGTTGTTCTTAGCACCAGTGTACTTATTGTAGGCGGGGCAAATCTGAAGTGATGTGTGGAATCCTTTGCCCACAGCAAAAAGATGGGTTTCACTAGAAAAAAGCATTAGGAGAATCAGCGTGTTTGGTCTGGATAACCTGATGGATATGCTCTTTGACTCTGCCCTGGAGAGCATCAACCGTAATGAGCGCGTCATTCAACTGCTCAAGCGCCTCAAGCTCGATCCAGATCATCCCCCCGAAGATTTTACTGGGGTCTATCAGTACGCCCTGGTGGAATACGGCGTTGGCAAGCCCCGCCCAGTGCTAGAGATTTTTCGGCAAAGCGAGATTCAGCAGCTGTTTCGCGAAGCACTGGAGCAAAACAACCCATCCAAGCTGCTCCAGCGTGGCGAAGCCTTTCTGGCCGACTCCCCTCTCCAGGCCGACCTCCAGTCCAGCAACGTTGATGTGCGGCGGGAGTTTTACGCCTTTGCCGCCGTCTTTATTGAAGTGGCGAAACGGACCCGCACTCCGGCAGAAATCTTGGCTGAACAAAAGCTGGAGTCCCTGCATCGCCAGATTGGCAGCGTCCAAGAGCGTCTCAACCGTCTGCCCACCATTGAAGGACTCCGAACCGAACTGGCCCGTCTGGCGGCACCGTCCTATCCCGCCTTACCGGGGAGCGAGTCATTCAGCGCCGAGCAGTGCAAAGCCTTTGCCTTAGCTCAGCAGATGCGCGGCTGGTTCGAGACCCTGGGGTTTGATCTGGAGTCTCACGAAGTCTGGCAGGACGACTCCTTTGAATGGATTATCAACATCCCCGTGCGGCGGGGACGGTACGATCGCATCCTGGTGCGGGGTATTGATGGCGAAGCCGGTCTCAGCGATGTGGAAGACCTGAAGCAGTCCGTCGAAACCCATCGCACCGATGAGGGCTGGCTGGTCACCGCCCGCCGCATCAGCCGCGCCGCCCGCGATGAGGTGGACAAGGCTGAAAATGAGGGCCTGGGCTGCTACACCCTGGATGAGCTGCTGGATCAGGATGCTGACTTCAGCGGCTACCTCACCTGGCTGGAAACGGAAATCCAGAAGCGGGGCATTGACCAAAAATATGTGCCCCTGGCCTGCCTCAAAGAAGAAATCGACCCCGATACCCAGCAGCGCCTTGGGGTGAGTCGGTATGGCGATCGTGACGGCTGGATTGACGGCTACATCGACCTCTGGCTAGATGACCCAGCCAAGGAACATATCTCCGTGCTGGGGGAGTTCGGCACGGGTAAAACCTGGTTTGCCCTGCACTATGCCTGGAAAGCCCTCCAGCGCTACCGCGAAGCCCAACGACGGGGGCTGGAACGGCCTCGCCTGCCCCTGGTGATTCCCCTGCGGGACTATGCCAAAGCCGTTAGCGTTGAGTCCCTGTTCTCGGAGTTCTTCTTCCGCAAGCACGAAATTCCCATCCCCGGCTATTCCGCCTTTGAGCAGCTCAACCGCATGGGCAAGCTGTTGCTGATCTTTGATGGCTTCGACGAAATGGCCGCTCGGGTAGACCGCCAGGAGATGATCAACAACTTCTGGGAACTGGCCAAGGTGGTGGTGCCCGGTGCCAAGGTCATCCTCACCTGCCGCACGGAGCATTTCCCCGATGCCAAGGAAGGACGTGCCCTGCTGAATGCAGAACTGCAAGCCTCCACCCGTGACCTGACCGGGGAAACGCCCCAGTTTGAAGTGCTGGAGCTGGAGAAGTTCAACGATGAGCAGATTCGCCAGGTGTTGGAGCACCAGGCCCAACCCGCAACGGTGGAGCAAATTATGGGCAATCCTCAACTGCTCGACCTGGCTCGCCGACCGGTACTGACGGAGCTAATTCTGGAAGCCCTGCCCGACATTGAAGCAGGTAAGCCGGTGGATATGTCGCGGGTCTATCTCTATGCCGTGCGCCACAAGATGGAGCGGGACATTAAGGCGGAACGCACGTTTACCTCAATGGCGGACAAGCTCTATTTCATGTGTGAGCTGTCGTGGGAAATGCTCAGCACGGATCGCATGAGCATTAACTATCGCGAGTTCCCTGATCGCATTCGCAAGCTCTTTGGCCCTGCGGTTCAGGAGGAGAAGGACCTCGACCACTGGCATTACGACATGATGGGTCAGACGATGCTGATTCGTAATGCAGAAGGAGACTACGCTCCAGCTCACAGGTCGTTCCTAGAATTTTTTACTGCTTACAAATTTTCTGCTGCTCTAGACCTACTAGCCTTTGATTTTGACGATCTTGGAAATCTTCAAAAAAAACAAGACTTAAGCACCCTAATCTCTTCTTTCGGCAAAAGCCAGCTAACGAAAGCATTAACAGATCTAATGCTTCCCATGATCAGTAAAAGCCAGGATTCCCAAGCAAAGCTTCTTGAAATTATTCAGCTTTTAAAGCGACAAGAAAATGACTCAAGCTATACAGCTGGGAATGCTATTACCTTATTAGTAAAATTAAATCCTTTTGCTCTCGAAAATGCACATCTGAGCCATACTTTTATTGCAGGTGCGGATTTAACTACAGCTAAACTACGTGGAACAGATTTTTCTAATGCCACCATAATATCTCCTATACTTCCAAAGGGCATTGGAAATATTTACTCCTCAATTATCAGTCCTAAAGGTCAATATTTGGCAATTGGTGAAGGTGTCGGGAGAATCCAATTATGTAATGTTAATGAGAATGGTAAAATTCATCCTTTCTTGGTTTTAGAAGGGCATTCCGATTCAGTATCGGCACTAGAGTTCAGCCCTGACGGAGAATTTTTATACAGCGGAAGTCATGATCATAGTATCAGGATTTGGAGTGCATTGACTGGCGAGAAATTAGACATTCTAAACGGGCATACTGATTTTGTTCAGGAAATACAAATGAGCCATTCTGGAGGCATCTTAGCTAGTGGTGGCAGGGATAACCTTATCAAGATATGGGATGTTGATTCTAGGTCTCTGATAAGAGAGCTTAGGGGACATACACGGTCAGTGGTGGCATTAATTTTTAGTCCAGATGATAAAACTTTAGCTAGTGGTAGTATAGACGGCACAGTAAAACTGTGGAATGTAGAGACTGGAAGCTTATTCCAAAACCTTAAAGGCCATGAGGATTCAGTTCATTCCTTATTGTTTTATTGTAATGGTACGAAGTTGGCCAGCGGTAGTAGTGATAAAACAATAAGGCTATGGAATACAGAAAATGGAAAATGCCTAGATATTCTTAAAGGACATACTGATAGAGTCAGCTCTATATCTAGCAGTTCAAATGACGAATTTTTAATCAGCTCAAGCCTTGACAAGACTTTAAGATTTTGGAGTGCAGAGAATGCTAAAACCGTGAGGATTTTGCAAGATGAAATTGAGTATGGATCTATCTCAGTGGCAAAATGGCAGCATAAAGAAATACTATTTGGAACAGGAGAATTAAAGGGTAAATTGTGGAGCTTAGATACTTTTCAATGTTTAGACACTTTACAAGGATACTCAAACTATATTTTATCTGTGAGCATAAGTTCTGATGATCAATTTATAGTCAGCGGAGATGCTGACAGTGTAGTAACAATTTGGGATATAAGTACTGGCAAAAGTGTGAGATCTTTTCAAGAAGAATTTGGATGGATAATTGGTGTTTCTTTTGATCCTTGCAACAATAAGATAGCGAGTATAAGGCAAGGCAGGTATTTACAAGTTTGGAATGCTAAAACTGGTCAGAGACTCCGAGGATGGCAAGTCAATGCAAGTTGGAGTCAAGCATTACTATTCACTGATGGAGGAAATACTATTGTTAGCGGTGATGGTAACAATGATGTCGTCTTTTGGGATGTTAATACAGGCCAAGCCATCAAGAGCTTAAAGGGACACACCCACAGAGTACAGTCATTATGTTTTGGCTCTAGTGAGAATTTCTTAATTACTGCCAGTGCCGACAAAACTATCAAGATCTGGGATATTTCTTTGGAGAAATGTCTGAGGACTCTGAAGGGGCATACTAGTCAAATATGGTCGCTAGCAATTCATCCAAATGGTTGTTTGTTAGCGAGTGCTAGCGGGGATAAAAGCTTGAGGTTCTGGGATTCGAATTCAGGAGACTGCCTAAAAATCCATTCCAGTAATAATGTTCCTATTTTTTCAGTTGCTTTTTCTTCGAATGGTCTATATATGGTTAGTGGAGAAGGAAGATATATTAAAGTTTGGGATCCAGAAAATTTAAAGGAACCTGAGATCCTCGGTGAACACGAAGGTGGGGTACTGTCACTCTGCTTTAGTACTAATAGCAATATTCTCATCAGTGGAAGTCTAGACGAAACCATAAAGATTTGGGATATGAAATCACGAAAATGCGTAAGAACATTAAGCAATAAGCCCTACTCCGGTTTAAATATCACTAACGTCAAAGGCTTAAAAGAGATAGAGAAAAAAACTTTGAAAAGCATGGGCGCAATTGAATATTAAATTAATCGAATCCGCACGTTGGGCTTATCCTTCAACTGATCCAACATCCGCTGTTTCAACTCCTCCACCAATCGCTCCACATCCTCCGGCGAACTCACGTCCCGCCTATTCAAGAGACACACTATGTCCGCCAAAGATATTTTCCATGATGCTGTCAAGCGTGCTCTCGAAAAAGACGGGTGGATCATCACCCATGATCCGCTCTTTCTCAGCTTTGGTGGAGTCGATATGTATGTTGACCTGGGGGCAGAGCGTATTCTGGCGGCTGATCGAGGCGATGAAAAAATTGCCGTCGAAATCAAAAGCTTCATTGGCCCTTCAGCCACGACTGAGTTCAATGCCGCTTTAGGGCAATTTCTGAAATATCAACTTGCATTGGAAGAAGAAGAACCCGATCGCATTCTTTTTCTGGCCATTCCGGTTGATGCTGAGAGGGAGTTCTTCAGGCTAGAGTTGCCTCGGAGGTTGATTGAGCGCTATCAAGTCAGATTAATGATTTATGATCCAGAGGGGGAGGTGATTGTGAAATGGCAAACGTAGACCACTACCGTCAACTCGTCCAGAACCTTTTGGAAGACTACAGCCAGGTCGACTTTAATAACCCTGATCTGGAAACTGAGCTTATTTTCGATACCCAGCGAGATCGCTACCAGGTCGTCCACGTCGGTTGGTCAAACAAACGCCGAGTCTACGGCTGCGTACTACACCTCGACATCAAAGACGGCAAAATCTGGATTCAGCACGACGGCACCGAAGGCGGCATTGCGCTCGAACTGGTGGAACGAGGGGTACCCAAACATGACATCGTGCTGGGCTTCCACTCCCCCTTCAAGCGCCAGTTTACCGAGTTTGCCGTAGGCTAAGCTGGATTCACGAGCATCATCATTCCTGCTATGAATCTTCCCATTCACGTTCAATCCCACATTGCAGCAGATGGCACCCTCCATATCGAGGGCCTGCACCAAATTGCCAACCAGGATGTCACCGTGATTCTGACCCCACAACTTGGGAGCAGTGAAGATAAGCCCTTTGAGCTAGAACAATACGTCGCATCCGTGACAGGTAAATTCGTTGCAGATCGCATCAAGGCTATCAGCCAAGCTTGTGCTAGCCTGCCAGTTTTGGATGAACGCTCTGCTGATGACATCTTGGGCTATGACAATAGATGAATTGAGACTGACGACCCAAACGCCCACTAAACTAAGAACAACACTCAACTCAGACCATGCGAGTTCGGATCATGTCAGTAGCAGTGTTTCAAATCAATGCTTTTTGGGATGGCGACTCAGCCGTTTGGGTCGCCACTAGTGAGAATGTACCTGGGTTAGCGACTGAAGCAGAGTCCTTCGATGAGCTACAGCAAAAGCTGCGGAACATGGTTCCAGAATTACTCATGCTCAATCAAGTGATTGCAGAAGACTATAAAGGCCCCATCTCCTTTGAATTAATCACCCATACTCAAGAGACCGTTGAGGTCGCTTAAACGATGGCAAAGTCTTTGACGCCAAAGTTGAAAAAGATTTTGACCGAAGCAGGCTGTTACTTTGAAAGACCCGGCAAGGGCGACCACGATATCTGGTACAGTCCGATTACCCAGAGACGCTTCGTTGTTGATAGCGCCATCAAGTCGCGCCATACAGCCAATGCCGTTCTGAAACAGGCAGGTTTACCCAAACAATTTTAGGTAGGGGCGAGGTAACCTCGCCCCTACCGGCCATCAAATCAACCGAATCCGCACATTCGGCTTATCCTTCAGCTGATCCAACATCCGCTGCTTCAACTCCTCCACCAATCGCTCCACTTCCTCCGGCGAACTCACCTCCCGCCCCGTCAAATTCAGGCTGAGACGAACCACCTCTTCCTGGTTCACTTCCGACAAAATGTCATCCAGATAGCCATTCGCGGCTTCCGCCGCCTGTCCCAGCTTCACCACCGCCGAATCCTTAAGCTGCAGCAACGACGGAAACAACGCCTCCGGTGAGGTGTTATAAACTGCCTCCCGCAGGGGCCGTAAAACCTTTTCCTCTTGCTGCTCCGTCAGTTGGCGGAACCCCTGCCGCTGTCGCAACTGCTGGCGCACCGTTTCTGCGTCCTTCTCCTGACGATCCAGGTAGGTCGTCCGCAGGGCGCGATAGTGCTCCTCGATCGCTTGCAGGTTCGGCTCTAACTCCGCGATTTGTCGCCAGGGGCGATCCAGCGCCAACTGAGCCGCCAGGGCATCAATCTCCGCCTGCACCTCTGCGGTTTTCTCCACCTCCGTGAGCTGCTTCACCTGATTCCGCTGCACGTCCACCGTCCGACGCACCGCTTCCACTGCTGCATCGTTCAGCTCAGACTCCATAATGCCCAGCATCTCAATCCCTTCCCGCAGCGGATCCAGGGCTTTGAACACTGCCAGCACCGTATCCTGCACCTGGCGCGATCTCGTACATTTCTCCAGGGCCTGCCGCAGCTGCACCAGGGCATCCGGCAAATCGGGGCGGTTGGGCAGCCGATTGTAGCGGCGTTCCAACTCCTGTAGCCGAGCCACTAACCCCGGAAACTGCTCAAACACCGCATCAGCAATGGCATCATTCTCCCGGTCCAGGGGACGCTGCAGCGACTGCTCAAAAAAGCGGCAGATGCTCACCCGGTCCCTGGGCTTCAGCCCACCATCGCCAGGGGGCAAAATCTCCGCCCGCTTCAGGTCCCGGTCTTTGGTAAACATATCCCGCGCCCCTGGATCACGCACCGAGGTAATCTCCGGTCCCTGCTCCGGTCGAATCCGAATCCGCTCGGCCCGCAGTAGCCCTACCAGACAGGCTTTGATCATATCCGGCGCATAGCCGTGGGGTGGGCCACCAAAATCCGCCAGCAGAATATTGCCAGCGGCACCATTCGACTCCTGAATGTAGGCGGCTATTCGGGTCGGCACTTCCCCATTACAGGAAGGCACATACTTGCCGCCATCCAGGTCTAAAATGCCCAGCCCATCCTGCATAAACTTGTGGGAAGGGCCAGAGAGGTTCGGCTCCAGCAGCTGGTTCAGCTCACCCGGCGTCACGGGAATATCCACATAGCGGCTGTACAGCTCCGGCATGATGCTTTCGCCCACACTTTGCAGCAGAGAGGCAAAGCCGCTGCCGTGGGCGTCCTGATCAATCCGCCGTCCCTGGAAGTAGAGCTCCCCTTCCAAAAAGGCGCGGGCCACCGCCTCCTTGACCTGGCTTTCCAGATCATCCAGTCGCCCCTGTTCATCAAACAACTGTCGCTGCTTCTCCCGCGTCAGAGACGACACCCGCGAAACGTAGCGCTCCACCATCTTGCGCGATCGCCCCAGCTCCCGTATCTTGCTGTCCAGATCCCCCAGGGAGCCCACCACCCACACCAGGCGCTGGCGCAGACCACTGCGGCTGCTCTCCTGCACCCACCTACCGGTATCCCGGTCTTCCTTATTGGTCAGGTACCGAAAATCCACCGTGACCACCGCCAGGTCTGTCGGCACCTGCAACCGCTCATCCTGCTGGTGCCGTCCATCGCTGTAGTAGGCCGCCCAGCGAAAGGAATTGCCCTTATAGCGGGGGCGGTCCACGCTGCCCAACAGCCCCTTCAGTTTGTCGGCCACCATCTCGCTGATGGTATCGGCAGGAACGGTGTAGCTGTCGCGCTCCCTGGCCCATTCCTGCCCTGCCGAGCTTTGTACCTTGTAGCCGGTCTTCTCGGAATAGGAGAGCAGGCCCAGCGATCGCAACTTCTCCAGCGCCTGGGTCACCTCCGTCGTCTGATTCCCGGCTCCCAGGCGGTCATAAAGACACTGGCTCACCAGCTCCACAGTGGTGGGCTCCTGCTCCTGAATCAGCTCCAGCAGCGCCACGGCCTTTGCTACCTTAATCGCTACCTCATCCTGGGTGACCGCCTCACTGTTGAAGATTCGCGCCAGGGTGTTCTGCACATCCGGGTCGAGGGCGGAGGACTGCACTTCAAAAATGTCTTCCAGCGTTACCAGGGCACCGAGGGGCTGATCCCCCAGCTTCAGCTCCCGGAACAGTTCGCCCAACAGCTGCAGTAGGCCCCGAATGGCGTAGTCATCCCCCTTTGCCCGCACGGACCGGGTGCGGAGATTGGTGGTAATTTGCATGAGCAGGTCCACATACCCCGGCAGCATGGGGTAGACCTCAACAAAGTCTTCCTCAGTAATCGTCTGGCAGTTGTAGCCATAGAGTTTCAGGTCGCTGCGGTACTGCTGGTATAGCGATCGCAGGTCAGCTTCGCGAGTGGGCGCTTTTTTCAATAGCCGCTTATGCACCACATCCCGAATGTTGGTAGGAGCCAGATGCACCCGCAGCCGGGGCGGAAAGCGATCCTTCAACTTGCCGATGTTGCTCTCATCGTCGCTATCTTCCAGGGTCTGCTGCCCCGTCGCCAGTAACCACACCTGGCCCTTCAGCTTTTGCCCCAGGGCAGACACAAAGGACTGGAGCTTCAGCATTCGGTTGGTGTTCTGGAAAATGTACTGGCTGACCTCATCCACCACGATGAACAGGGTTTTGCCAGAGGCTCGCAGGCGCAGCATGTGGGCGATCGCCTGGGTCGTCTCTGCTACAGAGGTGCCGATGCCCGTCTCTGTTCCGGCTCGACTGTCGATCCACATCATCGGGTCTTCGTAGAGGGTGGGCTTCATGGCGTGCATGACCGCCGAGAACTCCTCTTCTGCCAGCTGGTCTTGCTTGGCCTCATCCCAGGGTTTTCCTAGGGTCTCCTGAGCCTGAGCTAAAAAGGCATCCCACTCCCCATCCAGCTCCAGTCGCAGCTCAAAGTCGGCGACGTAATGGCTGATGGTGCAGTAGTCCAGCCGCCGTTGAATTTCCCGCCGGACCGCTGCATGGATGTGCTCGTCGTCGCGGGCAACCGCCCCAATGTCAAACACCACCGCTAGAGGATCAACCTGGCTTCTCACCTGTTCCCAAACGGTGCGAAATTCTGCCGCTTTGGGCGAATCGTCTCGGCAGAGCAGGGCCTCGGTGAGCGATCGCCCATCCGGCAGGGTGACACCGTCCAGCGCTAACCCCAGCAGCTTAGCAAAACTGGATTTACCGGAGCCGTAAAAGCCTGAAATCCAGGAGGCTTGGCAGTTCAGGACCGCCCGGTTTGCCAAGTTCACCACTAATGCCGCTCAGGAGTTTGACGAACTGCTCATGAATGCCGCTCTTCACCCGCTGATAGCGAGGGTCAGTTTCCGGATACCCCCCGGTGATGATGTACTCCGACACTTCCTCCTGGAGCTTAGCCGGAGACTGCTCGTGGAAATACACCACAGGGGCAATATTCCGGGTGATATCAGCGGCGAAGACATCTTTAACCAGCATGGTCGTTTCCATAGAACTTAAAGCCGTTAGTTAGTTATCCATAAATGCGAGGCCGATAATCGCGATCGCCAGGTAGCTCGCCCATAAATGACAGTGATTGGGTGTCTTTGCGCTCACCGGGGTAGAGCAGCACCACCGGGAGGTTGCGGGTCTTACCATCGAGATGCTTCAGCAAGGCCGATGAGCGCAGAAATGGGTAGAGCGCCCCTGCCCGGCGCAGGAAGATCACGGTGCGATCGGCCTCGACGGGGTGGTTCTCAACGAATTGGTCAATTTCCGAGATGATGTCTCGGGCAATGCCGTCCGGCCCTTCCACATAGGGCGCTATCTTCTCTTTCAGATGATTCAATGCTCGCTCTGGATTACGGCGATACAAACTTTGCTCCCGCTGGGAGATGCTCTCGATGACGCGCTCTTCTTCCTGCTTCAGTCGTTTCAGCAGCAGTTGGTTCAGGTAGATTTGCCCCACGTTCCAGCCTCGGGCCTGCAGGTCGTGGGTCAGCGACTGGATCTGCTGCCGCAGGCTGAACTCCTGCTTCGGGTCGTACACCAGAATGGCAAATCGGTAGTTCCGCATGGTACTGATGCGGGGACCGTCTTCATCCAGCAGATCCTGGCGCAGGGCATTGACGGCCTCATAGACACTGGTAATCAGCGAGGTCGTCATGGGTTACCTCCCAATCGAGCCAGTGCCCAGGTTTTCAGGGCGGGATAAGCCCAGCCAAAATCGTGCAGTTCGGCCATACGGTTAAACGAAATGTCAGGCAGTTTTCGCAGTCGTTGTTCTAAGAACCCTTCTGACAGTCCAACAGACGCCAGATAGGGATTTTCCATTAGGGTGCCCTCAAATTCCACCTGACGCAAAAAATACAGCCAATAAGTCAGGGCTTCATCCGAAATTTGCGGATAGCTGAGGGCGCGACTTCCCGAGCCACGGGCACAAAGCCCTGCCGCCGCTGCCGCTGTCAGGAGACCGGTTGCCATGCGTTGGGCGGTCGCAGGAGCCCAGTCGCTGCCAATAGTCGCCACGACCCAGCGGGTCACAATGTCCCGATCGACGGCGGCGATCTTCTGGTACCGCCGCTGCTCCAAGTAGTCTCCCGTGAAGTGACGGTAAGTCGGATCCGCTAACTGTAGGTGCCAATGGCAAAGGTTTTGTCGAGTCACCGGGTCCACTGGTTGCCATTTTGTTAGCACCACCAGGGCCGTCGGATAGCGATCGTAGCGATGCTCAAACTCTGACAGTAGTCGTTTTACTCGGTCCATGCTTTTATTGCCAAACCAGCGCTCCTCAAAGGCAAGAGTGGCCAATTCCGGTTTGGGAATGTCCAACCGCCGCCGTTCCCAGTAGGCTCGACTCTCCTCTGCTGCCAGCGACACCCTCAGCAAACGAGTATGGGGTTCTGTGACCTCAGCGCCATCAAACAGGGGTTCCAAACTCTCCAAGGTTTGACGTATCGGCATTAGCCTTCCCAGGAATAAAACGGCATGGGATATTCGTCACTGAGGGGCAGCAACGCAGCGGCGAGCTTAGCCGCACACCGATCATGCCCTCCAGGCATGGGCTCTACTATCTGCCGCCCGCTGGGGACAACTTTATACTTGGGCTCAGGATCCAGCTGCACAGCCGCCTCAAACGCTTCCCGAGAGAACTCCTCACTTATATTCATCGGCAAAGCCAGGACCCCATCAGGATCGGACTGATGAAGTTTATGTTCGCGCAGGCGATCGCTCAGCTGCTCGTCAATCCCAAATCCCCAAAAGAAAAGCGTTCTCACCGCATCCGGTTTAGCCATATCCAACCGCTTTTGCTGGTCTGCTTGAATGGCCGCCCTCAGTGCCGCCTCTAGAGAAGCCCAGCGAGAGGTGCGGGGCATCATCTCCTCTAGCAAGTAGCCACCGGCTCCCACATCAATCATGTCGGTACGCCACCAGTTCAACCGAGAGGCCCCATCTGGGGTCTCGCCCGCCCAAGCCACTGAGATTTGTAGGGCAAGGATGCGATCCAGGATGTCGGGTGCAATTCGAGATGGCGGCATCGAAAGTTTTGACGGTTGCATGCGATGGTCAGTATGCCCTTTGTTCGGTCACCCTATTCTAAGTCTGAGATAATCGGACGAGACGATCGCCAGGATGCCCCATGACTGATATTCAGAAATTTGTAGTTAAAGACGACGGTGAAGAATACGAGTTCTACATTGAGCCAGGGGATCTGGCCAATGTAGAACCTGAAGAGGACGAAGGGTATCGGGATGTCAGCTTGCCGACCATTGATATGAAGAAGGTGCACAGCACTATCCGGGGCTATGCCAAGTACGCTGTTGGTGCATTCGTGAACTTTGGGTTGGCCGAGATTGAAGAGATGAACCTGGAGTTCAACCTGAAAATTGCGGGCAAAGCGGGTATGCCTGTCTTGGTTGAAGGGTCGGCTGAGGGAACTTTTAAGATTCAGGTCAAATGCAAATTTCCTGCTGCGGATTCTAAAGAGTAACGTGCTGATACTGCTTCCTAAGCGGAATAAGGCTACTATCGACTGAGGGAATTACTGAGCAGTTGCCTCGGCAGGAATATGGCGAAGTACGCACTCGTAATTGGTCTGGATCGATACGGCCACTTCAGTAACTTGAAAAGTGCGGCTAAAGATGCGGAGGCGATCGCTCAACTGCTGGAGCAGCATCAGTATCGGGTGACGCGGCTGCCCCGAAAGCTGGTTGGGGAAAATCAGTGGGCGATCGCGCCTGATAAATCCCTCGGTCACATCGAACTGGGACAAGAACTCAAGACCTTTTTTCGAGAGCGGGCGAAGAACCAGGAGGCCATTCTCTATTTTGCGGGACATGGTTTCCGCGTCTCTGATCCGCTGACTGGTGAAGAGAGCGGTTATCTAGCGACCTCTAACGCGACGAAAGACGGGCAGAATGCGATTCCCTTTGATTCGCTCAATAAGCTGATGAGTCAGACGGAACTGAGCAGCTTGGTCGTGATGATGGATTGCTGCTACGCTGGCTCACTTTTGGAAGAACAAAGGAACCTCTTACAACCCACTCAAACCATTCTCAGCCACAAGCAGAATTCTTGTCTGATTGCTGCCTGCCGAGACTTTGAACGGGCTCGGGAAGGGAAGGAGCACGGCATTTTTACCGCCGCGATTCTTAAGGGATTGTCCGCTGAGAATGCCGTAGAAGAAACCGTAACCAGCAATGACCTGTTCGGCTTTGTGGAGCGCGAACTGAGAACCAGCGGGCAGGAGGTCATTCATGCGGGAATGGGTGGGGCGATCGCCCTGGTTCACTATCCCCAGCAATCAACGGAGCCTCCCCAGAAACCCGCCAAAACTGCACGAGTTTTTATCAGCTATCGCAGCCAGCCGCCTGATTGTGAACTGGCAGAAGAGTTTTACCAGGCGCTTAAAACCGAAGGTCATGAGGTCTTCATGGCGGCGGAAAGCATTCGCCTGGGGGATAACTGGTCGCAGCGTATTGACCGAGAATTGGAGCAGTGCGATTACTTTTTGCTGTTGCTGTCGCCCAAGTCGGCAACGAGCGAGATGGTGACGGAGGAAGTGCGGCGGGCGAAGGAACTACGGGATACTCGCGAGTTAGGTAAACCTGGAATTTTGCCGATCCGGGTCGATTTTCCGATGACTTCTCCGTTGAACTATGACTTGCGGGGCTATCTCAACCGGATTCAGCAGCGGGAGTGGAAATCTGACGAGGATACGGCTCAGATTTTGCGCGAAATCTTGGCGATTTTGGGCGATCGCGAAGCTCCACAGCCGGAACCCAAAACAACAGAGACCACCACGGAGCCTTTGACCGAACAACCGGATGCCCCTCCCTCGCCTGTCGCTCCTCCAGAGTTGCCAGGCGGCCAGGTGGATTTGGCGTCTCTCTATTACGTGGAACGACCTCCCACTGAAAAGAATTGCTACGAAACAGTACTAAAACCGGGAGCTTTAATTCGGATCAAGGCTCCGCGTCAGATGGGAAAAACCTCTTTGATGTCGCGTATTTTGCGCCATGCCGAAGAGAGCGAGTGCCTAACGGTCCCCCTGAGTTTCCAGTTAGCGGATGCTGCCATCTTTTCGGATTTAGACAAGTTTCTGCGTTGGTTCTGCGCCAGTGTGGGGCGGCGGCTGCGGTTGCCGAATAAGCTCAATGACTACTGGGACGAGATTTTTGGCAGGGCGTTGCTCAGTGGCGGGATGAATGAGATTGCTCAGAAACGACTTTTCCGCTATCAAAGATCTCAACGTCTCATCAAAGCGAGGAATCCCGATGCAATGTCCTGAATGCGGTCATCA
>Ga0008836_100635_pt1 | contig 19029 bp, 14 predicted proteins | sample HotLakConsUCCR28_FD_62214 | JGI IMG/M metagenome (GOLD analysis project Ga0008836, IMG submission 62214) | Hypersaline microbial mat communities from Hot Lake, Washington, USA - Hot Lake Consortium UCC-R28 (Hybrid Assembly) ... | reverse complement strand
CATCGTCGTCTTCGCCGAAAAACTGCATGCGCGCGGCATCACGCTGGTCTCCACCGGCGGCACGCACCGCATTCTGGTCGAGGCCGGGCTTCCGGTGCTGGAAGTCTCGGAGGTGACGGGCTTTCCGGAAATGATGGACGGGCGGGTCAAGACCCTGCATCCCAAGGTGCATGGCGGGCTGCTTGGCATCCGCGCCAATCCCGAGCATCAGGCGGCGATGTTTGCCCACGGGATCGAGGCGATCGATCTGCTCGTGGTCAATCTCTATCCGTTCGAGACCACCGCCGCTGCCGGCAAGCCTTATGATGATTGCGTCGAGAATATCGATATCGGCGGCCCGGCCATGATCCGCGCCGCCGCCAAGAACCATCAGGACGTCACCGTCGTCGTCGATGCAGCCGATTACGAGACGGTGCTCGCCGATCTCGACGCCCATGACGGCCATACGACCCGGACCCTGCGCCGGCGTCTGGCGCAGAAGGCCTATGCCCGGACCGCCGCCTATGATGCGGCGATCTCGAACTGGCTTGCGGGTGAACTTGCCATCGACGCGCCGGATTACCGCGCTCTCGGCGGCGCCCTCGCGCAGGAAATGCGCTATGGCGAGAATCCGCACCAGAAGGCGGCCTTCTATACCGACGGCTCGCATCGCCCCGGCGTCGCCACGGCGCGCCAGGTCCAGGGCAAGCAATTGTCCTTCAACAACATCAACGACACCGACGCCGCGTTCGAGTGCGTGGGCGAATTCGATCCGGCTGCGGGTGCGGCCGTCGTGATCGTCAAGCACGCCAATCCGTGCGGCGTGGCGCAGGGCGAGAGCCTGCGCGCGGCCTATGAGAAGGCGCTGGCCTGCGACCCCGTTTCGGCCTTCGGCGGCATCGTCGCCATGAACCGTCCGCTCGACGCGCAGGCTGCCGCAAGGATCGTGGAAATCTTCACCGAAGTGATCATCGCGCCGGATGCCGATGAAGAGGCCTTGGCCATCATCGCGGCCAAGAAGAACCTGCGGCTGCTCCTCACCGGCGGCTTGCCCGATCCGCGCGCGCCGGGGCTCGCCATACGCAGTGTCGCCGGCGGCCTGCTGGTGCAGGGGCGTGACGCGGCCATGGTCGACGACATGGATCTGAAGGCGGTGACCAGGCGCGCGCCGGATGCGCGCGAGATGGCGGATCTGCGCTTTGCCTTCCGGGTGGCCAAGCACGTCAAGTCGAATGCGATCGTCTATGCCCGCGACGGCGCCACGGTCGGGATCGGCGCCGGCCAGATGAGCCGTGTCGATTCCTCGCGCATCGCCGCCTGGAAGGCGGGCGAGGCGGCGCGCGCGCAGGGATTGAGCGACAGCCTCGCCAAGGGCTCGGTCGTGGCGTCGGACGCGTTCTTCCCCTTTGCCGACGGCCTTCTCGCCGCAGCCGAAGCGGGGGCGACCGCCGTGATCCAGCCCGGCGGCTCGATGCGCGACGAGGAGGTGATCGCCGCCGCCGACGAGGCCGGCCTCGCCATGGTCTTCACCGGCCACCGGCATTTTCGTCACTGATCGGGGAGGGCGGGCGATGATCGGCATCCACGGCTATGCCATCGTCTGCCGGCACGATCGCATCGCCGATGCGACGGGCGCCTTTCCGCCGGCCTTGATGAACGAGGCCGACTGGGCATACTTCCAGGCCGAGCTCGACCGGGCGGATCTGTGCGTTCTGGGCAGTGCCAGCCATCGTGCCACGCCGAACCGGGCCAATCGCCGGCGCCTCGTCATGTCGCGCGGTGCTGCGGGGCTCGAACAGCGTGAAGATGCCTGGTGGTGGGCGCCGCAAAAGGTTGCCTTCGACGAGGTCTGCGCCCGGCTCCTGCCCGATGGCGGGCGCATTGGCGTGCCGGGCGGGCAGGTCGCCTTCGATTATTTCCTGCATGAAAGCCCACCTGGCCTGCGCTTTCACGAATTCCACCTCTCACGCGCCACCCGCGCCGCCATCCCCGACGGGCGCGGGCTCCTGCGCGGTGTCGATGCTGGGCGCGATGCCGATGCGCTCCTGCGCGAAGGCGGGCTGATGCCCGGGGCCACCCGGATCATCGATGCCGATGCGGGCGTCGATCTGACGGTCTATACCCGGACCTGATTCCAGGACGGGTCAGGCCTGCGCGTCAGCAGCCTCCAGCTCGTCGATCAGCCCCGAGATCATGCCGAGCCCGATCTGCCAGAAGGCGGGATCGCGCGCATCGAGCTTGAACGGCGCCAGCAATTCCCCATAGGGTTTCGAGCCCCCCGCCGAGAGCAACGCGAAATACCGGTCCACGAAGCCGTCCGATGCATCCTGATAGACCCCGTATAACGAGTTCACGAGACAATCGCCGAAGGCATAGGCGTAGACGTAGAATGGTGAATGGATGAAGTGCGGGATATAGGCCCAATATGTCTCGTAACCTTCAGACAGCCGCACTGAAGGGCCCAGCGCCTCACTCTGCGCTTCCATCCAGAAATCGCATAATTGCCCGCTGGTCAGTTCGCCATTGCGGCGCTCTGTATGCACCTTGCGTTCAAAGACATAGAACGCGATCTGGCGGACCACCGTGTTGAGCATGTCCTCCACCTTCTGCGCCAGCATCGCCTTGCGCTGGACGGGATCCTCCGTGCGATCGAGCAGACGCCGGAAAGTGAGCATCTCTCCGAAGACGCTCGCGGTCTCCGCCAGCGTCAGCGGCGTGGGCGCCATCAGCGCGCCGTTATGTCCCGCCATCACCTGGTGCACGCCGTGACCCAGCTCATGCGCCAGCGTCATCACATCACGCGGCTTGCCCTGATAATTGAGCAGCACGTAAGGGTGTGCGGAGGGGACGGTCGGATGCGCGAAGGCGCCGGGCGCCTTGCCCGGTCGGGTCGGTGCATCGATCCATCTCTCGTCGAAGAAGCGCTGCGCGATCTCGGCCATGCGCGGCGAAAAATCGCCATAGGCCGAGAGCACCATCTCGCGGGCCTCACCCCAGCCGATCAGCGGCTGCGCCACCTTCGGCAATGGCGCGTTACGGTCCCAGAATTCAAGCTTGTCCTTGCCGAACCAGCGTGCCTTCAGCGCATAATAGCGATGCGACAGGCGCGGATAGGCCTCGCGCACGGCGGTGACGAGGGCATCGACCGTCTCGCGCTCGACCCGGTTGGCGAGATGGCGTGAATCGGCGACATCCTGAAAACCCCGCCAGCGATCGGATATCTCCTTGTCCTTGGCCAGCGTGTTGGTGATCAGCGAAAAGCTGCGCAGATGATCCCTCAAGGTCGCCGCCAGCGCGTGGGCAGCATCCTTGCGCATGGACTCGTCCGTATCGAGCAGCTTGTTGAGCGTCGGCTCGATCGGCAGGCTCTCGCCGCGCACGTCGAAACGCAGGGAGGAGATGGTCTCGTCGAACAGCCGGTTCCAGGCACCGCGCCCGGTCACGGATTTCTCGTGGAAGAGCTGCTCGATCCGGTCGTCGAGCTGGTAAGGCTTGTCACGGCGCAGATCCTCGATCCAGGGCCGGTAGTGCGACAACGGCTCCTGCGCCGTCAGCGCATCGACCAGAGTATCGTCGAGCCGGTTCATCTCCAGCGTGAAAAAGAGCAGATCGCTGGACGCGGCAGTCAGCCGCTCCTGGGTATCGCCGTAGAACTTGGCGCGGGCGGGATCCGTGGTATCGCCCGAATAGACCAGCCCGGCAAAGGACATCAGACGTCCAAGCAGATCCTCAATCGTCTCGTAGCGCGCGATCACGTCATGCAGGGCCTGCGCCGCATCCGGGGCCTGCGCGAGCCCGGCGAGCTTGCCCTGGAAGGCATCGCGGAAAGCAGTGCATTCCGTCTGTGCGCGAGCCATGTCCTGCGCGAATTCCGATGAATCCATGCCGGGATAGAGATCGGCGAGGTTCCATTCGGGGAGATCACCGAGGGCAGCGTCGGTCTGACTTGGTTTGACAGCCCCGGCCTCGATGGTCGCACGGGGCATGGCCGAAGACTGGCTGGGTGTTCTGGTCTCGTGCATGGTGTCGATTATCTCTCTCGCTGCGGGACGACGGGTGCATGCGCCTGGGGAATATCGGGTCGATGCGGCGCCGCTTCAATGCGTGTGCGCCGCGTCTTTCTGTTGCGCTCAGGCCGGGCGTTCCTTCTCCAGCCGCGTCAGCCAGCGTCTGGCCTGACGCTTGACATTGGCCGGCGCCGTGCCGCCATAGCTGACGCGGCTCTTCACCGAGCATTCGACACCCAGCACCTTGAAGATCTCGTCGGTAATGCGCGGCTCGACCGATTGCATTTGTGCGAGCGTGAGTTTCTCCAGCCCGGTCTTCTGCTCCTCCGCCATGGCGACGAGGCGCCCGGTGACGTGGTGGGCGTCGCGGAAGGGCATGTCGAGGACGCGCACCAGCCAGTCGGCGAGATCGGTGGCGGTGGCGAATCCCGCCCCGGCCCAGCGCTTCATCGCCCGGGTATTGGGCTCCATGTCATGCACCATGCCCGTCATCGCCGCGAGGCAGAGCGAGAGCGATTGCAGGGCATCGAACATGCCTTCCTTGTCTTCCTGCATGTCCTTGGAATAGGTCAGCGGCAGCCCCTTCATCACCACGAGCAGTGCCTGCAGCGCGCCGAAGATGCGCCCGGACTTGCCGCGGATCAGCTCCGCCGCATCCGGGTTCTTCTTCTGCGGCATGATCGAGGAGCCGGTGGTGAACTTGTCGGAAAGCTGGATGAAGGCGAATTGCGGTGTCATCCACAGCACGATCTCCTCGGCGAAGCGCGACAGATGCACCGCGCAGATCGAGGCGGCTGAAAGCGTCTCGAGAGCAAAATCGCGATCCGCCACCGAATCGAGCGAATTCGCCGTGGGCCGCTCGAAACCCAGCGCCTTCGCCGTCATCTCGCGATCGATCGGGAAGGAGGTGCCGGCCAGGGCCGCCGCGCCGAGCGGGCATTCGTTGAGGCGCTTGCGTGCATCCGCGAGCCGCCCGCGATCGCGCCCGAGCATCTCGACATAGGCGAGCAGATGGTGGCCAAACGTGACGGGCTGGGCCGATTGCAGATGCGTGAAGCCCGGCATCACCGCACCGGCGAAGGCATGGGCCTTCTCGGCGAGTGCCATTTGCAGATCGCGGATCTGGGCGTCGAGGGTGTCGATCGTGTCGCGCACCCACAATCTGTTGTCGGTTGCGACCTGGTCGTTGCGCGAACGGCCCGTATGCAGACGCCCGGCTACCGGTCCGATCAGATCCTTGAGACGGGATTCCACATTCATGTGAATGTCTTCGAGTGCGCGCGAGAACGTGAACGATCCGGCTTCAATTTCCTCGAAAACGGCCTTGAGTCCGCCTGAAATCGCCTCCACATCCTCCCGGGAGAGGATGCCGGTTTCGGCCAGCATCGCCGCGTGCGCGAGCGAACCCTGGATGTCCTGGCTCGCCATGCGCTTGTCGAAGTCGATGGAGGCGTTGATCTCCTCCATGATTTCGGCGGGTCCGCTGGCGTAACGGCCGCCCCACATCCGATTGCTCACTTGCTGGCCCCCTTGTGACAGATTGACGGGTAGAAGAACGATGACGACAAAGCACGAAGAGCCGCATGAACCGGGTTCGCAAACCCCGGACACAGCCCCCGCGCCCCGCCGCCGCGGCTTCGGCAGACCGCTTCTGGCGGTCGCCGTCGTCGCAGCTGTTGCAGTGGTAGCTTTCACGCTCGCCTCTCGCAACACCGAAGCTGTGGCGGAAGTCTGCGAGCCGGCGGTGGATGTGGTCGAGCGTCTCGCGCCGCATGCAAGGGGCCAGCTTGCCGCCGTCAATGTGCATGACGTCCCGCGCCTCCCCCCCGATATGGAGTTCACCGGGCCCGACGGGGAAACCCTCACGCTTGCGGATTTTTCCGGTCGTACCGTACTGGTGAACTTCTGGGCGACCTGGTGCGCACCCTGCCGGGAGGAAATGCCGGCGCTCAATACCATACAAACGGAATTCGGCGGTGAAGATTTCGAGGTCCTGGCGATCAATGTCGATACCCGCAATCTCGATCGCCCCCGTGCCTGGCTTGAGGAACACGGGGTCACGGATCTGCGCTTCTACGCCGAGCATGAGGGCACGCTCTTGCAGACGATGCAGCGCTCCGGTCATGTCGTCGGCCTGCCCACGACGGTGATCTTCGGCCCGCAGAACTGCGAACTCGCCATTCTGCGCGGTTATGCCGACTGGGCCAGCGAGGACGCTTTCCGGTTCCTGCGCGAGGCGCTCTTATAAGCCCCGGCATGGGGAAACCGGCCACAGACCGGGTTCCGCCCCATGGTCCACCGGCATGGCGCGCCCCGACTGGCCGGAATCGTATCATTGCGGATTCACATTGATCTTGTCTCACGCCCCATCATGCCGCAATAAGGCGATGAACCATGTCTGCGCGCGGATAAGGGCGGGAACACCCGCAAGCGCCGCGCGGCGTGGTTCACTGGTGGTGGTCCATCGTGACGGCGCATCGAGAACCGCTCGGCTGACCGCGTGGCGGCAAGCCGAAATCCGCTTAGGGTTTACGCGCCGTTAATGGTTCCGTTCGATTGTCGGACAACCGGATCGAAAGAGCGTGGAGGCGTGGATCGGATCGTGTCGGCGGGGCGGATCAAAACCTTTTTCGGGACGGCCTGGCTGCAGCGAATCACGGTCGCCTGCCTCGCAGCTTTGATGCTGGTCAGCTTGACGCGGGGCACGCAGGACGCGGTGGCCAATGGCGATACCCGCACCCTCGAAATCACCCAGATGCATACGGGCGAACGCGTCAGCGTCACCTTCCGCCGCAATGGACGTTATGATCGACGAGGCCTTGAGCAGCTCAACTGGGTGATGCGCGACTGGCGCCGCGACGAGGCGACGGAGATGGATCCGCGTCTTTACGATCTGCTCTGGGAGGTGCACCGCTCCACGGGCTCGCGCCAGCCGGTCCATGTCGTCTCTGCCTATCGCGCGCCCCAAACCAATGAGGCCCTTCGCCGGCGTTCACGCAATGTGGCGAAGCAGAGTCAGCATACGGTGGGCAAGGCGGTAGATTTCTATCTTCCGGATGTGCCGGCAGAGCGCATCCGCACCCTTGGCCTGCGCATGCAGCGGGGAGGGGTAGGCTATTACCCGCGGGCAAACACGCCTTTCGTCCATCTCGATACGGGCAGCGTCCGGCACTGGCCGCGCATGAACCGGCGGCAGTTGGTCAATGTGTTTCCCGATCAGCGCACCGTCCACATCCCCACTGACGGCAAGCCACTGGCCGGTTTCGACCAGGCCCGGAGCGAGATTCTCGCCGCCGGCGGCACCGTGATGGGCGAGACCGGAACGGCGACCGCAAGCCGGGCACCGCAGGGGCGCAGCTTCTGGGCGCGTCTGTTCGGCGGTGGCGAGGACAGCGATCAGGATATGGCCGAAGCACAGGCGCTCAGCGAAAGCGGCTGGGTCAATCCCGCCTCGCAGGCCGCGCGCCCGCAACGGGGTGCAGCGCCGCTGGTCGCTTCGCGTCAGGCGAGCCCGCAAGCGACCGCCCCGCGATCTGAGCCACGGGCGCCTGCGCCTGCACCAGAGCAAATCCCCCTGCCCCCGGTCTTGACCGAAAGGGCGCAGCCCCCGGAAGACGAGCCGACCCCGGCTCAGTCTCTCGTCGCCCGGAGCGAATCCATCCCCCTGCCCCCACCGCGCCCGACGAGCCTTGCGGCGTTGCAAGAGCTCCCGCGTGACCCCGATCCGGTCGATCCCGGCCCGCGAATGGTCTGGAGCCCGGGTCCCGCCGGCATCGCCGTACCCGGCGCCGCTGCGGGACGCCCGGTAGAGACAGTCATGAACGATGCTGCAGGGCCGGGGCCGGTTGCGCAGGAGACGGACGACCAGGGCCAGGACGAGGATCGTATCGCCGGCATCAGCCCTCCGCTGCCGCCACCGCGTCCCGGTGTACCCGGTGAATCCATCGGCACGCTTGTGAGCGCCTTCGCCACGGCGGATACCGCTGTGGATACAGCAGACGCAAATGGTGATGCGCTGACGCGGATGGGCCTGCGGGCGCCCACTGCCGCGCAGCGGGAGGAGGAACGCATCGCGTCACTTGCCGCACCGCGATCGGTGCTGCGTGACGCGCAGCCGCAGACCGGTCGCGAGAACGGCGCACAGACCGTGATCGACGAGCCGGACGCCACCGCATCGACGACTCGAAGCATCGGCGCAAGCGACAGGCACGCCGGCAACCTTCTCGCTGCCGCGCGCGATCCGGCAGCTTCCTATTATACCTTGTTCAAGTCCTCCGTGTCGGAGACCGCTTCCCCGAATGGCGCCCGCGCGCGGATCGCCGCCGTTCGGACCCGCCCGGTAGAGAACGCGGAACCGGCGCGCGACGCAAAGGCGCGCAGCCTGGTGACCGACCGGGATATCGGACTTGCCGGCGGCTTCGCCATCACACCCGGCGGCCCACCGCCCGGCGCCTTCAACGGACGCGCGGTGGCACCGCTCCCGCAGCGCCCCTGACGCCTGACGGCTCAGCCGTCCAGAAGCTTGCGCAGCTCCGTCCGCAAGGATGGACCGAGTTCGGGATCATCGAGACCATAGGCCAGGTTGGCCAGGAGGAATCCCAGTTTCGAGCCGGTATCATGGGTGTGGCCCTCATAGGCCATGGCATGGAATTCCTGCGAGGCCGAGAGCCTTTTCATGGCATCGGTCAGCTGGATTTCGTTGCCTGCACCCTTTTCCTGATCGCTCAGGATCTCGAAGATTTCCGGCTGCAGGATGTAGCGCCCCGAGATGATCAGATTGGACGGCGCCTCCCCCCTGGGCGGCTTCTCCACCATACCGGTGATGCGGAAAGTGCGCCCGGCTGCATCGTTGCTGAAGGCCTCGTCCACAGCGACGATGCCGTATTTGTGGGTCTCGTCCTCGGGCACTTCCTCGACGGCGATGATGTTGCCCCCGTGCCGGTCATACGCGGCCAGCATCTGCGTCATGCAGCCGCGCGAGAGCATGTCCGGCAGGATGACGGCGAAGGGCTCGTCACCGACGATGTCGCGGGCGCACCAGACCGCATGACCGAGTCCCAGCGGCGCCTGCTGACGCGTGAAGCTGGTCGCCCCGGCCGCCGGCAGATCCGCCATCAGCGCGTCATATTCTTTCGCCTTGCCGCGCTCACGCAGGGTCGCCTCGAGTTCATAGGCCATGTCGAAATGATCCTCGATCGGCCCCTTGTTGCGCCCGGTGACGAAGACGAAATGCTCGATTCCCGCCTCACGCGCCTCGTCCACCACATGCTGCACCACGGGGCGATCGACCACTGTGAGCATTTCCTTGGGCATCGCCTTGGTGGCGGGCAGGAACCGGGTGCCGAGACCGGCAACGGGGATGACGGCTTTACGAATGCGCTGCATGAGAGCTCCCTTTCCGGCTTGCTGCCGGCTTGTTCTCGTCAGACTAGAATATGGTGACGCTTGCGCAACATAAACCCGTCAGGAAGCGAAGAGTTTCCCTGCTCAGACGTTTCCGCCGAAGCGTTTTTATACGCCGGCGGAAACGGGGTGCCAGTGCGGGTCAGGCGTGACGCAGCATCGGCTGAACCTTGCGATAGACGAGACTGCGCCACAGCCATTCCGCCGGGCCGAAGCGGAACCGCGCCAGCCAGGCACGCGACCAGAGCGGCATCGCGACCCAGATCGCGAGCACGATGAGGATCTGCCCAAGACGATCGATCTGCATGAACAGGCCGAGCCCGTGCCCGTAGAAGATGGAGGTGCAGATGATGCTCTGGGCGAGATAGTTCGAAAACGCCATCCGCCCGACCGGGGCGAACATCGCCTGCATGGCGGGGCCGAAGCGGCGCGCAGCGAGGATCACCAGCGCAGTATAGGCGAGCGCGAGAAGCGGCGCGGCAAGGGTGTTGGGCATGCGCCCGAAATAGAGCGAGAAGGTCATTTCCCAGTCGGCATTCTGGTTCATGGCCACACCGAGCCCGACCAGCGGCAGACCGAGTGCGAGACCTGTTGCGGCCAGACGCGCATAGGCCCGGTTGGACCATTCGCCCGTCATCAACCCGCTCTTGAAAGCCGCCATACCCAGCGCCATCACGCCGAGCAGATAGAAGAACAGCTCCGTGGGAATGCCGAAGAATTGCAGGCCGAGGCTCTGCTCGATGCGCATCGCGAGCTGTTCACCGAAGCCGCCGGTATAAGCCGCGATCTCGGCGAGCGCATGGCTGCTGCTCGCGAGCCAGCTCTCTTCGGCGATCGCCGCAATCTCCTCTGGTGGCACCATCGTGATGCCAGCGCCGATCAGTGCGAACAAAACCTGTTGCACGGCGAGCAGCGCGAGACCGACGATCACCAACCGACGCGGTGACCAGTGGCGCATGAACACGGCAACCATTCCGATCAGCGCATAGGCCGTGAGAATGTCGCCATACCAGATCAGATAGGCATGGATGAGCCCGATCACGAGCAACCAGAACATGCGCCGATAATGCAGGGAAAGAGCGCCGTTGCCGGCAGCCTCCGCCCGCTGCGTCATCAGAACGATGCCGGCGCCGAACAGCATGGTGAACAGGGTGATGAATTTCTTGTCGAAGAAGACATGCGAGACGAGCCAGATGGCGTATTCGGCGGCGCCCGTCGGCGCCACGGCCAGCGGATTGATATAGGCCGCCGCGATCATGGCGAAGGCCTGGATGTTCATCACCAGGATCCCGAACAGGGCAAAGCCGCGCAGGATGTCGAGCGTGGCGATGCGCTCGGCGCCGCTGACGGGGGCAATGCGGGCCGGGGCGGTCGATGCCGCTTCGAGAGGGGTGGCGGTGCTGGTCATCGGCGATCTCCTCTGGCTGCTGGATGCGGGTTGCAGTTGTCTCCGCCTGCATGCCGGGCAATCCTCGCAAAAAGCAAAGCGGTTTTCGCCGAGGCGGGGCTGTTTTGCGTGAAAACCATGTTAGTTTCCCTTCGCGATGCGTGAATGGTTCGACAATTCCGCCAGAGGCGAGGCGTTGCGCTCGGTGGCCGGCGCGCTGGTCGCGGCTGGCCTGATGACGATACTCGGCCCCTTCGGCACCTACGAGGCCATGCCCGCCCCGCAGCGCGCACTCTACTGGTTTGCCGTGATCGGCCTGATCTGGCTGCAGAGCGATCTCGTCATGCGGTTCCTCGAACGCAGCCTTGCCCACCGGCTGCCGCGCCCGAATCTCACCCTGCCCGTGATCAGCGCCATCCTCGTCGCCCTGCCCGCCACCGCCGTGGTGGTGGTGGCGACACAGATCTTCATGCCGCAGGCCGCGATCACGGCACTGACCCTGCTCGGCCAGGTCTTTCTCGTCCTCGTGGTCTTCGGCCTCGCCTTCAACAACCTCGCCGGCGCCACCGCCGAGGCAGCGGCAGAGGGTGAGGCGCTGGAGGCCGAGCGGCGCATGGAGGAAGCGCAGCTGCGCGAGGCTGCCCCGTCATCGCACGGGCAGGGGCCGCAAGTCGGACAGCAAGTCGGGTCGGAAGTCGGTTGGGAAGTCTCGCCGCAACCCTCCGCGCAGCTGCCGGAGATGACTTTTCGCGCGCGCTTTCCACCCGGCCTCACCGGGCGCCTGCTCTGTCTGGAGATGGAGGATCACTACCTGCGCATCCATACCGATCTCGGCAGCGACATCATCCTGATGCGCATGAGCGATGCCGAGCGCGAGCTCGCCGACATGCAGGGCATGCGCGTGCATCGCTCCTGGTGGGTGGCCCGCGAGGCCGTACGGGAACTGCGCCGCGACGGCACCCGGCTCGAACTTCTGCTGGAAAACGACATGGCGGTCCCCGTCGGCAAGACCTACCGCTCCGCCCTGCGTGATGCTGGCTGGCTCGATGACCGGGGATGAGCGTCGTGGCAGAGCCGGGATCCGGGTCGCCTCCGGCAAGCCCGGCGGCTGGATCGGGGCATGCGGCCTTGCTTGCTGTGTGCTGATGCTCGTCATGCCGGGCCCCGCTTCGGCGGTCTGCCGCTTCGAGCCACTGGCGGCGAGCGTCACCGGGATCGGAGCGGATGGCGTGTTGCACCTCGATGACGGCACGGATGCGCAGATCGCCGATATCGCCATCGTTCGACCCGACGATGCGCTGGATATGATCCGCGCGGAGCAAGCAGCGATCCGGCGTCTCGTCGATGGCGCGCCCGACCGCTGGGGGCGCCTGCCGGTCACCCTGGCCGGACCGGACAACGACAATACCTCACGCATGCTCGTACGTCTCGGCTTCGCCCGCATCGATCCCGGGGCCCGACCGGCCCTGTGCGATCCCGGCCTGATGGCGATCGAGAGCGAGGCACGCCGGTACCGGCGCGGCCTATGGCGGGATCCCGCCAACCGCCCGATCGATGCCCGCGACGACCGAGCCCTGCTCGACCGTATCGGGGAATTCGTCCTGGTGGAGGGGCGCGTCGAGAGCGTGGGCGTACGCGCGCGCACCACCTTCATCGACTTCACGAAACGCTGGCGGGGCGGCTTTACCGTGACGGTGCCCAATGCGTTGTGGCAGGAAATCACGGTGCAAACGCTTGCCCCGGAAGGCCTCGACGCCGATGATCTGACAGGTCGACGAATCCGCGTGCGCGGTGTATTGCAGAGATGGCGGGGGCCGGCGGTCGAACTGGCGATAGCCGCATTCATCGAGATCCTGGAAGACGATTCCTGAACGACGGGCACTGACGCGACACACAGCCATGTGGACACGATCCTTCCCCCGCATCACCGCGATGACGCGGACCAGGGCCGTCATCGCCGTCATGGCGCTGGTTCTGGCCGGCTGCGTCCAGGGCGCGGGAGGCTCGCTCTTCGGCCCCGGCGCACAGGCGCCGCTCGTTGCCCAGATCGACGGGCCCGAGGCGCGCGAACACCGCGAACTGGTCGCCGCCTTCGGCGGCGAGTACCGCTCACAGCGCATCACGGCGGTGCTGGATCGCATTCTGACCGATCTCGCCCCGGCCACGCAGGAGCCCGACCTGCGTTTTCAGGTGACCATCCTCGATTCACCCGCAGTCAACGCCTTTGCCCTGCCCAGCGGGCGGCTTTACGTCACGCGCGGCCTGCTGGCTCTGGCCAATGATGCCTCCGAAGTCGCCGGCGTGATGGCGCACGAAATCGCCCATGTCACGCTGCGCCATGCCGCGACACGTTCCGAATTGCAGATGCGCTCGGATCTGGTGGCGCGCGTCGTGGCCGATGTGCTGCGCGACCAGCGCGCGGTCGAGAACGTGCGCACGGCGTCGCGGATGGATATCGCGCGCTTCTCCCGCGAGCAGGAAATCGAGGCGGATGCCGAGGGCATCGCCACCCTGGCCCGCGCCGGTTACGACCCCTATGGCGCCACGCGTTTCCTGCATTCCCTGCAACGCTGGGAGGAACTGACCCGGGCGCGCGCCGGCACGCAGGTGCAGCAGGCCGCCTACGACATGTTCGCCACCCATCCCGCCACGGCCCAGCGTATCGATGCGGCCCGCGTGCTGGCGCGGCAACTCGCTGAACGCGCCGGGGCCGGCAACGCCGAGGGGCGAAATCTCTACCTCGCCGCGCTTGAAGGCCTCACCTTCGCCGACAATGCCGATGACGGGCTGGTGCGCGGACGCCATTACCTGCATCAACGGCTGCGCATCGGCTTCAGCGCGCCGGAGGGCTTTTCCCTCGACAATTCCTCCCGGGCGGTGCTCGGGACCTCCGCTGACGAATCGCGCAGGATCCTGTTCGACCTCGTGGAAACAGAAGCCGGCCAGGGCCTCGATGCCGTCCTTGCCGCGACCTGGACGGATGATCTGCGCGCCGAGAATATCGAAATGTCGCGGGTCAACGGGCTGGAGGCCGCCATTGCCGTCTCACGCGGGCGTGACTGGCATTTCCGCATCGCCGCCCTCGATCACGACGGACGGGTCTACCGGCTGATCTTCGCCTTCCGCCCGGGCGACGGCTCCGCCGAGCGGCTGTTTCAGGAGACCCTGGCGACGATTCGCCCCCTCACGGGCCGTGACCTCGCCGACATTCACCCGCCCCGCATCCGCATTCAGAGGGCGGGGCCACGCGACGATGTCGCCACGATGGCGCAGCGCATGACGGGCACCGGCCGGAGCGTTGCGATCTTCCGGGTGCTGAACGGGCTCGATGCCGGCGCAACGATCACACCGGGACAGAGTTACAAGATCGTGGTGGAATAGAGCGTTCGGTCGCTGATGAAATCCCTTGCCAGGCAGGTCGCATTTCCGAAGCTGCGTCAGAATGCCGGGCGCGGCGGCGGTAGCGGGATGTTGGCGCTCGTGCCCGCAGGCGCGCGCGGCGGCTCGGGAACGGCACGATCAGCACCGGGCGGTGTCGCCCCGGTCCAGACCCGCACGGGCGTTGCCGGGCCACGATCCGGCAAATCGACCTGCGGCAACAGGGTGGCAGACGCCTGGGAGCTGGCAAAGGCGAAGCGCTCGCTCCCGGCCTGCCGCAAGGTGATGCTGGACGGCGGATTGCGTCCGCAGATCACGGGGCGCAGATCCGGCGGTGCCATGCCCGTTTCCCGCGGCAGGGCATCAAGCGTGGTGCCGCCCCAGCCCAACCGGGAGAAACCATGCTCAAGCAGGCCCGCCGACTTGATGGTTCGCTCAGCTGCAGACGGAGCGCCCATCACGATGGCGACGAGACGGCGCCCGCGACGCTCCGCCGTGGCGACGACATTGAAGCCGGATGAGCAGATATAGCCGGTCTTCATGCCCGTCGCGCCTCTGTAACGACCGATCAGGCCGTTATGGTTGCGCATTGTGTTGTTGCCGAAACGGATCGAATCGAGCCCGAACAGAACCCGCTGCTCCGGAAATTCACGCCACAGGGCGGAAGCGAGGATGGCCATGTCGCGGGCCGTGGTGCGCTTGCGCGCATCGGGCAGGCCGTGAGCATTGGTGAAATAGGTGTCGTGCATGCCCAGCCGCGCGGCATGAAAATTCATCATCGCCACGAAATCCTCCACCGAACCGCCGATACCCTCGGCGATGGTGGTGGCGACATCATTGGCCGAGCGCACCATGATGATCAGAAGCGCGTTGTCGAGGCGGATCCGGGTGCCGGGCTCGAAACCCATCTTCGCAGGTGGCTCACGGGCGGCGCGGGCACTGACCTCGAACAGATCATCCATGCGCACCCGCCCGTTTCGTGTCTCATGCATCGCCACATAGGCCGTCATCAGCTTGGTCAGCGAAGCCGGATACCAGGGCAGCGTGGCGTTTTCCGCATGGAGCACACGCCCGGAATCGAGATCGGCGACGAGTGCTGGCGTGCCCATCACCCATTCCGGCCTCTCGCTGGCCCTGGCCGGCTCATGCGCAGGCATGACGTGAAACGACGTGATCGCCACGAACAGGATCATCATCAGACGCATGTGCATTTGCCCCGTTCTCTCCCGAACAGCCCGCATGGCGGCCCTGCCCGCAGCATTACCAGCCCTGCCATGATCATCCGTGCATGCAGTATCGACGACGAGATCGACAGCAGGATCATCCGCAGCCGCTCCTGCTGCCCCCGCACACGACCGGCCCACACGCAAGCTCTTCGTCTGGCAGCATAAAGGGCCTTGATACGACTTGGCCAGCCCCGTTCCGGGTTTCGTACTTCCCTTGTGAAACCGGGAGCCGGAACCTGTTCCATGGCGCAAGCAGGCGCCGAGGGTCTGGCGGTGGCGCGGCGCATTCGCGCCGGATGGTTTCCGCCGGAATGCGCCCCCCCCTCCCCTTCCTTGCCTGCCGGGCTTGGGATAGACCCTGCCGTGTGTGCCCATGAAAGTGAGACGGTATGGAACTCACATGGTTATGGATCCCCGCAACGCTGATCGCGGCGGCAGCGCAGACGGCGCGCAACGCCGTGCAACGTTCCCTGACCGGGGCCATCGGCACAGTCGGCGCCACCCAGGTGCGTTTTCTCTACGGCCTGCCCTTCGCCATCCTTTTTCTTGTCATCGTACTCGCCATGACCGGTGACCGGCTGCCGGCGCCCGGCCCGGGTTTCATCAGTTTCGCCGCCATGGGCGCATTGACCCAGATCGGTGCGACCGCGCTCATGCTGGCAGCGATGCGCATGCGCGCCTTCTCCGTCGTGACCGCCTATGTCAAGACGGAACCGGTCCAGGTCGCCGTATTCGGCCTGATCTTTCTCGGCGATCCGATCACCGTGGCACTGGTCGCGGCGATCGCGATCGGTACGGGCGGGGTGATGACGATGTCGCACCAGCCGGGCAACTTCACCCGGGGCGGCCTGCAGCCGATCGCACTGGGGCTCGCGGCAGGCGCCCTGTTCGGCCTTTCGGCCATCGGCTTTCGCGGTGCGGTGCTCGCGCTCGATGACGGCGGTTTCCTCTTGCGTGCGACAACGACGCTGGTCTGGGGGCTGGCCCTTCAGAGCCTCGTGCTGGCGCTGTATCTCGCCGTGGCCGACAGGGGCGGATTCCGCGCCAGCCTGCGCCTCTGGCGTCGCTCCGCCTCGGCCGGGTTTCTCGGGGCTTTCGCCTCGCAATTCTGGTTCATCGCATTCGCCCTGACCAGCGCTGCCAATGTGCGCACCCTGGCGCTGGTCGAGGTGATCATGGCCCAGATCGTCTCGCGACGCATCTTCGCGCAGGACGCCACCCGCAAGGAGCTCGGCGGCATGGCCGCGATCGTGCTCGCGGTGATCATCCTGCTGATCGGGACCGGGACAGGCTGAAGCGCTCCGGGATCAGAAATTCACGGTATCGCCGCCCTTCAGATCCAGAATTTCCCGTGCTTCGTCCGGTGTGGCAATATCAAGGCCGAGCCCTTCGATAATGCCGCGCACCTGCTTCACCTGCTGGGCATTGCTCTCGGCGAGCTGGCGCGGGCGGATCCAGAGGCTGTCTTCCAGCCCGACCCGGACATTCGCCCCCATCGCCGCCGCCATGGCCGCGATCGGCATCTGGTTGCGCCCGGCGCCCAGCACGGACCAGCGGTAATCCGATCCGAACAGCCGGTCGGCAGTGCGTCGCATATGCGCCACATCCTCGGGATGCGGACCGATCCCGCCGAGAATGCCGAACACGCTCTGCACGAAGAGCGGCGGCTTGACGCGGCCGCGATCGAGGAAATGGGCCAGCGTGTAGAGATGGCCGATATCGTAGCATTCGAATTCGAACCGCGTGCCGTTGCCGTCACAGGTGGCGAGGATCGTCTCGATATCGGCGAAAGTGTTGCGGAAGATCCGGTCGCGCGAGCCTTCGAGATAAGGCCGCTCCCAGTCGTGCTTGAAATCCTTGAAGCGTTCGAGCATCGGGAAGAGCCCGAAATTCATCGTGCCCATATTCAGCGAGGCGACTTCCGGCGCGAGCGTCGCGGCGGGACGCAGGCGCTCTTCCGCGAGCATGGTCGGCGAACCTCCGGTGGTGAGGTTGATCACGCAATCGGAACGCTGCTTGATCACCTGCAGGAAGGGCAGGAAGGCCTCCGGGGACTGGTCGGGCTGGCCGGTCTCGGGGTTGCGCGCATGAAGATGCACGATCGCCGCGCCCGCTTCCGCCGCGCCGATCGCCGCCTCCGCGATCTCCTGCGGCGTCACCGGCAGATGCGGCGACATGGACGGGGTATGGATCGCGCCGGTCACGGCGCAGGTGATGATCACCTTGTTGGAGGACTTCTTCTGCTGTTCTTGCTGTTGCGCCATGGTCTTCCTCCCACTGATGTCGCTGTCCGGCCCCACCTGCTGCGGCGACCTGCAAGCGGGCCGGCTCGTGCCACGCCGGATCCGCAGCAACTCGCGTCATCAAGGCAGATTGCGCCGATGACACGACGAAGACCAGATCTCGGCAAGGGAATCGGGGTGTGCACAAAAACCTGCGCAACTCACGCGGACCGGATCGCGGCCGGACATCATTGGACCGCAGGCGCATCCGGGAATTGCGAGCGATAACGCCGAGCCTGTCGAACCGGGGCCTTGAACTTCCGATAAGAATTTTCTCCGAAGGCGTAAACCTTTCAAATCACGCCGTAAAATGGCGTCATTCGCAATTTTCCGCAGATTAGCGGCGAAGCTTAAGGCCAAGCTTCAATTCTTCGAAAGTGATGAAATCTTAGATTGCTATAGCGACACTGAAGCAAGGAAAAATCATGCAAAATTACCAATGGGACGCGGTCTTCGCCTGTAGCGGAGCCTGGATCAATGCCCGCCTTAAGGAATCGGAAAAGAAGTTTCCGGCGAGCTTCGCCTATGAAGACGATGCCGTGAAGATCTCCGGCGATTTCGGAAGCTGGACGATGGTGCCGGGTGGCACCGGACGCTTCATTCATTTCGACACGCCGGTCACCAAGGGGACCCTGCTCGACAAGGCGTCGGGCAAGAGCTATCCCCTCGACGGGGCGATCCCGATCGTGCAGTTCCAGCTGGATTTCGTCACGCCGGCGGGAAAATCGGACCAGAAACACCTGAAATTCGATTGCAGGGTCGTGGGCAAGAACCCGGGCGACAAGACCCCCGGCGCGGTCACCGTGCTCAATCCGGACAGCCGCAAGGATTCCCCGATTCCGGGCCTCGTCAGCGATGTCCTCGGCGTCGCTCTGGCGCACGCCTTCATCGCGAGCCGGCAGGAGCTCTCCTTCGTCTTCGCCGAACTCAGCCTCGCGCCGCCCGCCGGCGCCTCATGGCTGACCCTCAAGCAGCTGACCTATGCCTATCAGCAGAATGACGACAACGAGCTGGGCAATCTGGCGGTGCTCGGCATGCTCAGCGACGTTTCGATCAAGAATATCGAACCGGTCTTCGATACGCAGCTGATGCAGGGTGGCCATGATTTCGGCTTCGTCCTGGCCGCGAGCCGCTTCTTCGAGCATGTGTTGCTGCCGGCGATGCCGCAGGCCTACAGGGGGTCGAACGCGTCGCAGTTCTCATGGGACGGCGCGACGAAGATCTCCAATCACGGCAATGTCACGCTCGACAAGATACTATGAGGACGCCCGCGGCCTGGCTCGTGCCCTCTTCGAGCAAGTCGCTTAACGCCAACGAGGTCATCATGGAAACCACTTTCGCTTCTTCTCAGTCAACAGCTTCATCCG
>Ga0008836_100627_pt1 | contig 19234 bp, 16 predicted proteins | sample HotLakConsUCCR28_FD_62214 | JGI IMG/M metagenome (GOLD analysis project Ga0008836, IMG submission 62214) | Hypersaline microbial mat communities from Hot Lake, Washington, USA - Hot Lake Consortium UCC-R28 (Hybrid Assembly) ... | reverse complement strand
CAATCTCGGCGCTACAGGCTTCCAAGCGTTCTTGATCTTGAGGGGGCATGATGAGGTGTCTCCGGGGCAACCCCTCAATTCTCCCTCCTAATCATGTTTTCGCGAAAGTGGGATGCTCCCAACCTTATTATTCAAATCCTTTTATTGAATCCCAGGCTTTTATGGTTTCAGGAACAACATCACTCATCAGTTCGAGAATTGAATCTGCGTAAAGACCAATTTCTTGCTGAGCCCCTTTACCTTTGCGTAATCCGACAAAGTGTAATAGTGCCTGCAAAGAAACTGTCCAAACCCAGGAAGTATAGACGCTAGGGACTAAAACACCTCTTGCTTGTTCTCTGCCGACACCAAGATTGAGAAGAGCCTGATAAGCTTTGTAGCTTTCTTGGCATTGCTTTTCATAGATTTCTGTGGCTTTCAATGATTCTTCTTGATCCAAAGAACCTTCTGTTGCCTGCTTATTATTTTTTGCTTGAACTCTAAAATTGGTCGGAACATAGAAATCACTTGAGTCATCAATCGGCACATATCTAAAACTTTTTTCATTCCACCCCAGTTGCTCGTCATTGTGGTTGCTAGCGATTACATGCTTCCACCATTGACGACAGACAAACAAAGGAGCTTTAACTTTAAATTTGAATACAACTCCTCGAAAAGGACTTGTATGTTGATGCTGAATTAAATAGCTGATGAGTTTAATATCTTTTTCACTTAATTCGTCAGAATTTTTCTCAAAACTAGCTCTAGCATCGTTGACAACATCTAAATCACTTCCCATGTAAGAAACTAGTTCAATGCGGCTTTTGCCATCTTGAAGAGGGTCGAAGACCTTGTTCAGCGTCAAACGTTGCTGTGGGGCGACATTTTCAGTGAATGATTGAGTCATAGCATGTATAAGAAGATTTGAACTCACGCAATCTTGAAGGATTGGCAGATTGTAGATGTTCCCAAACGCTTTGCTAGGCTACACCGCTTTGGCTGATTTGGGAATCGTCTACAGATTCTCTCAGGGTTCGACGTACTCGACCGATCGCTGGCGCAGGGGCGTTTGCACTGGCTGCGGTTTGGGTTGCAGGGGGGCGATCGCGGGTTGACCTGCCGAGAGCTGTGGCTTCGGGTGCAGGGCTTTCAGACCCTCGATCAGCGCTCCCCGCACAATGGGTTCAGATTCTTGGGTCAGCATAATGCGAAAGCAATCGACCAGGTGCGATCGCCCGGTCACGTCCGTGCCCGGCAAATAAGGGGCGGTGCCTTCTTCGGAACTTAAACCCCAGTGCAGCAGCGATCGCACTGCCAGCAGCCGTTTTACCGGGTCAGGGGCGGACAGGTCGTCCCACAACGGCCCCAGGCGATCGGCGGTGGTGGCTGAGGGGGGTGCGGCTGAGGGGGTCGGCGCTTGACTGCTGGGCATCGCTCCCAATCGCGGATTCACCGCGCGTAAGCAGAACAGGAGATTGCCTGCCCCCAAGCCCAGCAACGTGATGGCGGCCCAACTGCCCCCCAGTTGCGACCAGGCAGCCGCAAAGCCATAGGTAGTGGCGAAGGCTAAAGTGCTCGCCAGTACTGGCGACTGACCCAGCCGCGACAGCCGCGTGCAGACCTGCTGATACAAGGGCTCCAGCTTTTCCCAGGGTAGGCGATCGCCCGATGCGAGAAATTGATAAGTCAGAGTGCTGGTGGCGATCGCGAGAAAAATCTTGCTATCCGCCATGGCTGCCAACCACGCGACCAGAAACCAGCGCCCGTAGCGATTGATCGTCGTCGCATTTTGCTGATAGAGCGCGATCGGCAGGGCACTTAACGGCGCACCCATCGGTTTTACAATTGACATAACTTGCGGGGCTGATGGTCGCTGAACCACGGTGAAAACAACATCGAAGTTCTGATATGCTCACACAGCGCTCTTGGAACTGCAACATCTTCAGCCAACAGCCCAAAGCACACGGCTCAAACCGTATTAAACCAAGCCGCAGGGCTGATGACTCACTTTCGGGCGCGCATCCAAACAAATTGCAACGGGACGATCGCCCCGCTGAGCACAAGGCGGTACTTGAATGTTACTGAATGACGGCGGGTGGGCACTGCCCCCCCTACGGTAGAACAAGGCTTTAGGCGATCTCTAAGGGTTGGATTTTTGCTGATTTCAGTGCCATTCGGCTGTACTTCACCTGAACTTTAAGCGTTTAACGAGGGCAGGTAGTTGACCAGGGCAGGGAAGACGATGATCAGCACCAAAATCACGAGTTGCAGGAGGATAAACGGCACTGCGCCCCGGTAGATATTCGCGGTGGTGATTTCGGGGGGGGCGATGCCGCGCAGGTAGAACAGGGCAAAGCCAAAGGGCGGCGTGAGAAAGGAGGTCTGCATGTTGGCCCCAATGATCACGCCGTACCACACCAGCCCGCCAAACCCGTAGAGCTGTTCGGCAATGGGGGCAAATAGCGGCACCACGATAAAGGCAATTTCAAAAAAGTCGATAAAAAAGCCCAGGAGAAAGATGGTGAACATGCTGACCAGCAAAAAGCTCACCTGGCCGCCAGGGAGTCGCGTCAGCGCATCGTAGATGAAGCGATCGCCGTGGAGCCCCCGAAACACCAGACTAAACGCCGTAGAGCCGATGAGGATGAACATCACCATGCTGGTGGTGCGGAGGGTGCTGTCGCTGACCGTTTGCAGGGTGCGCCAGCTTAACTGGCGGTTGCACAGCGCCAGGGCGATCGCGCCCAATGCGCCTAAGGCCCCCGCTTCCGTTGGGGTGGCGACGCCAAAGAAGATACTGCCCAGCACCAGCAAAATCAGCGCTAGCGGCGGCATCATCACCTGCACCACTTTGAGCGCCAGTTCCCGACCTCGCACCTGCAAGAGTTCCTTGGGCAAGGCGGGCACCAGCTCTGGGCGGACGATCGCGATGACCCCCACATGGGCAATGAACGCCCCCGCCATCAGCAAACCGGGAATCAACGAGCCGATGAACAGGTCGCCGACGGAAATGCCCAACTGGTCGGCCAGCACCACCAGCACGATACTGGGCGGAATGATCTGGCCCAAGGTGCCCGAAGCGGCAATCACCCCCACCGACAGGTCTTTGTTGTAACCGTGGCGCAGCATCGTCGGCAGGGAAATCAGGCCCATCGTCACCACGGTGGCGGCGACCACGCCGGTCGTGGCGGCGAGGAGCGCCCCGACTACGACCACGGCGATCGCCAAACCGCCCCGCACCCGGCCAAACACCTGGCCCATGGTTTCCAGCAGATTTTCGGCAATGCCGGATTTTTCCAGCATGCCCCCCATGAAGATGAAGTAGGGAATCGCCAGCAGCGTGAAGTTGTTCATGATGCCGAAGAGGCGCTGGGGCATGGCCGTCATCAGCACCGGGTCGAACCGGTCAAAGGCAACCCCGATCGCCCCAAACAAAATCGCTACGCCCCCCAGGGAAAACGCGACCGGATACCCCAGAGCGAGGAGCAACAGCGCTCCGACAAACATGGCGGGACCGAGCACATCGGGATTCATGCCCCACCTCCGGCATCGGCGGAGTCATTGGCCCGGAGGCGGGCAACGTTTTTAATGGCTTCGGAAATGCCCTGGAAAAAGAGCGTGATGAAGCTAAGCAAAATGAACGTTTTGATGGGGTAGCGCGGTAGGCCACCGGGGTCGGGCGATTGTTCCCCAATGCGCCAGGAGGCCAGCACCCACGCCCAAGAAAACCACAGCATCAGCGCGGAGAACGGGAGCAAAAACAGCAGCGTGCCCACTAGGTTGGCCCGTGCCTGTTGCCGTTCATTCCAGCGGGAGTAGAGTACATCGACGCGCACATGGTCATCGCGCTGTAGCGTGTAGGCCGCCCCCAAGAGGAACACCACGCTAAAGAGATACCACTGGGTTTCGATCAGGGCGTTGGAGCTGAGGTTTTGGCCGACGGCTTGACCGATATAGCGGCCCACCACGTTCCAGCTGCCGACGATAATCATCAAGATCAACAGGCCGCTGGCGAGTTGCCCGATCAGACTATTGACGCGATCGATCCACCGAGAGAGTGCGAGTAATGTATGCACCGCGATCGCTTACCCCCGTGTGACGAACTGCGAAAAACTGAGTTCATTAATCGTATTCCAGGCGTAGACGTTTTCGCGGAAGGCTTTCCAACTGTCGTAGACCTCCTTAAAGGTGGCGTCATTGCTGGCATCCTGCTCAAAAATCTCAAAAGAAGCCTTTTCCGCTGCCTGCATAATCTCGTTGCTGTAGGGCGTGAGCTGCACCCCCTGATCGACCAACCGCTTGAGGGCCGCCCCGTTCAGCGCGTCATACTTCGCCAGCATGTCAAGATTGGCCTCATAAGCCGCCGTCTTGAGGATTTCCTGATATTCCGTGGGTAAGCTGTCCCAGGCGGAGAGATTCACCTGCAACTCTAGGGTGGCCCCTGGCTCCCACCAGCCAGGGTAGTAATAGTAATTTGCCGCATCTGCCAGGCCCAGCTTTTCGTCATCATAGGGACCGACAAATTCCGCCGCGTCGATCGCGTTGCGGTCCAGCGCCAGGAAAATTTCGCCCCCCGGCAACACCTGCACATTCACCCCCAGGGCCGCCATCACCTTGCCCCCCAAACCGGGAATGCGCATCTTCAGTCCTTGCAGGTCGGAGACGCTGTTGACCGCCTGTTTGAACCAACCGCCCATCTGCGCGCCGGTATTCCCGGCGGGAAAGGTGATCACGCCAAAGTCGGCATACAGCTTGTGCATCGCTTCGAGGCCGCCACCGTGATACAGCCAGGAATTTTGCTGCTGGGCATTCAGCCCAAAGGGCACCGTCGTGCCAAAGGCCAGGGCCGGATTTTTGCCCACGTAGTAGTAACTGGCGGTGTGGCCGCATTCCACGGTGCCCGCCTGCACCGCGTCCAGCACTTCGAGCCCCGGCACGAGTTCACCTGCGGCGTAAGGCTCAATAGTGAATTTGCCGCCAGAGAGGGCACTGACGCGATCGCTCACCCTCTGCGCCCCGCCATAGATGGTGTCGAGGGCCTGGGGCCAACTGGTCGCCATGCGCCATTCCACCGTGGGCAACTCAGAGGAGGCGGCATCACCTTGCGCCGAGGTCGGGGGTGAGCCGTTCTGACAGGCCGATACCCCGATCGCCGTCCCCGCCCCTACGCCCATGTAATTAATAAGGTCTCGACGTTTCATCATGCAGCGCTCCTTTTAAGCCCTCATTAATCAGGACTGACGACCCAGTTTACAGCAGGTGATATCTGCAACGTTATTGAACCATGAATTGCTGAGAATACCGATTCGCCAAACGCTAATAAATGTGAATGAACGCCCTCGCAGCTGTAGATTCCAACCTGTAGAGAACGGTTTAAGACGGTTAATTCTCCTGGGGCAAATGGAGGCGGTTGGTAGGCGTAATCAGATTTGCAGCGGGTCGCGATAGAGCGGAATGCATGGAAACTATCAAGGTATGGCTGGCTTTGGGAAATATTTTGGCGGCAAATTTGTTGTTATGGACCTTTGAGGGGAATTCCAAAGAAGCATAAATAACTCCGTAATCTAGCGGACTCAGGAGAGTCATCGACGACAAAGACTACTGAGGTGATTGCAATATTGCTGATCCGCTGAACGGATCAATCATCGCCTCAATGTTTTGCCCGTCAATGGCATTGAGTCAGCAAGGAGTGGCGAAGCTGGTCATGGTTTTTGCCTCTAGCCGCGATCGCCACGCTGGCCCAGAACCCCGGTTGCTGATCCGAGTCCTCAGCGGCACAAGTCTCGATACCGATCCCCCACCCTGCGGGAAGCCGCTCTGCGTCTACATCCCTAGCCCCTTCTCCCAGTTTTGGGAGAAGGGGTGTAAGCGGCTGTGAAGTCCCTCTCCCTTTCTTGAATGCCCCTTGGGCTATAGCTTGGGAGAGGGATTTAGGGTGAGGGCTAATGGGTAGCAAATTTACGCCGAGGGGTACTAGATGAGTCCCGTCGGTAAAACGGCGACCACAGGAACCGGGGTTCTCTGCTTTGACCCGCTACGACAGGGTGCGCTTGCGGGTCATGACGCTGATATATTCGCCGTTGCGTCCGGTGGGGAGCGGTGCGCTCCAGGCGATCTGCTCACAATAGCCGAGCAGGGCCAGGCGGTTGATGGTGTCGATGAGGGCACCGTAGTCGCCGAGCAAGATATGGCGAACGGCCTCCTGGTTAAAGGAGGGCAGGTTGAACTGAGGAGCCGCTTGAGCGGCCCCGCTAGAAGTTTGAAACATGCGGCTGTCTCCGTTTTCACGTTAAGGAAAACGGGGAATATCCAGCGATCCCTTGTGTAGAGGTAAGGGAGATAAGGGGATAAAATCAATCCCAGTCATCTCGACTTACTTGCCCTAAGTTGGGATGATCAGGGGATTTGAGGAGCGGTAACTCCTCTCTTCCCCGCCTGAGATCTTCCCCGCAAACGAGATAGTACAGGAAGCGATCGGACAGTTCAACCGTATTTGTTGATTTGTTGACGAGGGAACGGTGGTCTAGCTGCTCTCGTAGGGCGATCGTCCTCTGGACACCCTGCGGGAACGCTGTTGATAAACAGAATTTTAAGAATTCATCCCTTTTCCAGGTGCATGACTATAACTAAAGGGGAAATAGGCAGAATCATTCCACCTAAGATCCCCATAAGGTGAATTAGGCTGACACATTTCCACCTAATCACCCAAATCAGGGGATTAGGCTGAAAATTTTCCACCTAAACACCTGCACGAGAATGTTATGCAGAACAGTTCACTCCAATAACGAGTTATCCCTCAACTTGCTGGTTTTGACAGTTCCTTGGGAGTTGCCTGTGTTGGCATTCAAAGCTTAATGTCCGGTCATGATTATGATGTGACACATGAAGGGTGCTGAAGAGGAAGTGCCACCAGATTTGAGATCGGCTAGAATTAAGTCGGCTATCACCTAAATAGTACTTCTATAGGATAGTAAAGTGGTTGACTTTAAAAAGAAGCTGGGTTTGAAATCAATCGAGAAAAAGGTAAACCCAGTCGAGATTTACGATCAGCTAGATAGGAGGAGTGAAACTGGACCTCTTCGACCAGTGCAAGAAGAGGTGCTCACAGACTGGTGGCTAAATCGGAAAGATGATAAAGATTTAATCTTAAAGCTACATACCGGGCAAGGTAAAACTTTGATTGGATTGCTGATACTTCAATCTAAATTGAATCAAAAGAAAGGTCCTTGCTTATATGTGTGCCCTAACATTTATTTAGTAAAGCAGACGTGCCAAGAAGCAGAAAAATTTGGAATTGGATATGTAATTATTGATAATAGCAATTCTTTACCTGATCAATTTCTGAACTCAGAGAAAATATTAATCACACATGTTCAGAAGGTTTTTAACGGGAAGTCAATTTTTGGAATCGGTGGCAGGTTCACGAAAGTAAATACGGTTGTCTTAGATGACTCACATGCTTGCATAGATTTTATTAATGAATCTTTTAAGATAAGAGTAGATAATGATCACAATCTCTATCGGCAACTACTTCAATTGTTTGAAGACGATTTAAGAGAGCAAGGTGAAGGTAGTTTTTTTGAAATCAAAAGTGGTGAAAGTACAACTTTCCTGCCAGTCCCTTACTGGAGCTGGCAAGATAAAAAATCAGAAGTTCTACAGATTCTACTCGAATATACAAACGACGCAAAAGTAAAGTTCACTTGGGATTTAATTAAGGATAATATTGACAACTGCCAATGTTTTTTTGGTGGAAAAGAATTGGAAATCTCGAACTTTTTAAACCCAGTAAACCAGTTTGGCACTTTTAATAAAGCTGAACATCGAATTTTAATGTCGGCAACTACACAGAATGATTCTTTTTTCCTAAAAGGACTTGGTTTAAACATTCAAGCCATAACTAAACCACTTATTCCAAAGCAAGAAAAGTGGTCAGGCGAAAAAATGATCTTGATTCCTACACTAATTCATGATGAATTGGATAGAGATTCCATTGTTGTCAGATTTTCTAAGCCGAATACATCCCGAAAAGCAGGCTTAGTAGCAATTACGTCTAGCTTCAATAAAGCGAAAGTATATCAAAATCAAGGTTCTATAGTTACTGGCAGTAAAAATATTTTTGAGACGGTCAATAAATTAAAATCTGGCGAATACAGCAATACGATAGTTATTGTAAATCGTTACGATGGAATAGATTTGCCAGATGACTCTTGCCGCCTTCTAATAATTGACTCCATGCCATATTCAGAATCACTGACTGAAAAATATGAAGAGGAATGTCGAGCGAACAGCGATCTAACAAATATTAGAGCTGCTCAAAAGATAGAGCAAGGACTTGGCAGAAGTGTAAGAGGAGAGAAAGATTATAGCGTTATCCTTATCATTGGGAATGATTTAGTAAAATTTATTAAGAGTACTAGCTCAAACAAATTTTTCTCTTCTCAAACAAGAAGGCAAATTGAAATTGGTTTAGAAGTAGCTGAGATGGCTAAAGAAGAAGATCTAAAGAGCAATAATGATTATACAAAAGTCATTCCCCAATTGGCTACTCAATGTATAAATAGAGATGATGGATGGAAAGAATTTTATAGAGACAAAATGGATGCTTGTGTTAGTGAGAGTTTGGCTCCCATTAACAATACATTGAAAATTTTAGAACTGGAAAGAAAAGCAGAAGAGAGCTTTTACCAAAATGATCCTGAAAATGCAGTCAATTACGTCCAGAAGATTATCGATTCTTACTGCGCTGTTGATCAAGCAGAGAAGGGGTGGTATCTGCAAATCCTTGCTCGTTACAAGTACAAAATCAGTAAAATAGACTCTAATAATGTTCAAAAAAGTGCCTTCAAAAACAACCCGCAACTTCTGAAGCCTAGAGAAGGTATTAACTATAAAAAGCTAAGTTATATCAGCGAAAATAGAATCAAGAGAATTCAAAGTTGGATTTCTTCATTTGATAACTATGAAGAGTTAATGATGAAGGTAAATGAAGTGCTGGAAAATTTGAGCTTTGGACAGCCTCATGAAAAGTTTGAAAAGGCACTTCAAGATCTAGGCTATGCACTTGGTTTCTTGAGCCAGCGACCGGATAAGGAAATTAAGAAGGGACCAGACAATCTTTGGTGCGTCTCAAATGATGAGTATTTTATTTTCGAGTGTAAAAGTGAGGTTGAAGATTCACGTGGTGAAATAACTAAAACTGAGACAGGGCAGATGAATAATACTTGTGGCTGGTTTGAGCAGGAATACAAGACAGACAAAGTCAAGAGAATTTTGATTATTCCAACAAAAGATGTTTCAAAACAAGGAAGTCTTACTCATGAAGTCGAAATTATGAGAAGAGGAAAACTGAAGTCTTTAAGGGATTCTGTAAAAGCTTTCTTTAAGGAACTAAAGGACTATACACTAACCGAGATTAGTGACTCTAAAATGCAAGAACTAATAGTTTTTCACAAACTTGATGTTGAATCCCTAAAAAAAGAATATTCTGAAAAATATTATCAGAGGAAGTGAGGATGGCGATGTTAAAATCAGTCATTGATAGCGACGGGATAACAAGTCGTTGGAGCGGCGAATAAAAACTGTTGCTTCGTTTCTATGCTACCTATCGCCGCTCAACTTGGTCGTTAGACCGCTAAATCTTGGTTGGGACGTAGCTTGAAGCTTGTCTGTGTGTGCCACAACTATTTCCAACTAATCTCGTAGTTGCAACTTAAATCATGAAAGTGATTTACAAAATAACTTATCCCAATGGGAAAATTTATATTGGGCAAGATTTGACAGATAGCATTAATTATTTTGGAAGTGCCAATAGCAAATTAATTGAAAAAGATTTTACTAGGGAAAAAAGGAGAGACTTTGTAATTAGGAAAGAAATACTTTGGGAGTCAGAAACAGCTTCAAATCAAGAGGTTAATGCGAAGGAAGTAGAATATATTTTGCTGTTTAGAGCGAACGACCCTAGCATCGTCTATTATATCAACGACCTAAATTCAATGGCTAGAAACTCCAACAAATGCTTACTCTGAGTCCAAATGAGAATATAATTTTGTGCGGTCAAATTTTTGATTTCCATGTCAACAAGTGATTCTGAGTTGCAAGCTCAAGCCCGAAATATTCTAGATGTGATCGCCTTTACCTCCTTTGAGAAGTGTCAACCCTTAAACCGTGAGTTTAGTAGTATTCCTGCGCGTCCTGGTATTTATGCAATTCGGCACAAGACTGATGGACTGCTCTATATTGGTAAAACAAAGAGTTTACGCGGTCGCTTTAGTGGTGGGCATAAAGCTTTTTTGTGGGCATGGCTTGACAAGTATAAGGATGAAGATGTGCGGATCTCAGTACAGGTCATTTCGCATTGGGGAAACCCCGCGTTACTATTGGAGCTAGAAGCCATTATTCTCCGAGCCACTGAACCCCCTTACAACGCCCAGATTCCCACTGAAAGGTGATGCTATGCAAGCCAAACTCCAAGAGCAACTTTCTACGGCTGATGCTGAAGTCATTTTAGGGCGATTGCCTGAGCGGGTTCGGACGGCTCTGCTTGAGCGTGCTGCTGAGATTGAATATCCCATCGAAGCAGTGATTGAGATGGCAATCGCAAGTTTTCTAGACACAGAGGCATTAGGTTTTGCAGACTGCAAGCCAGGGCGCGGTCAGTAAAGTGCCCTGGCTTGTACGGTCTAACAATTCGCTCGGAGCGGACTGACGAAAGATTTTGGTGCTGAGTTGAAAGTTACTTGCAGCCGCTCAAGCGAACCGTTATGCTGCGAGACCTCGGTTGGGGCAGTAGCTGGAATCGGTTTGCGAGGCAACCATTCACTTCCTCTTACTAAAATGCTTCCCGCCTCTATGGTTGAAATGATAAAAGGAGCTACAGAATCATGCCAGATGGCTGTAACGTCCTCCCTGCCTGGATATAAGTTTGTCTTATCAGCGCAGAGCCGGGAGAGCCCCCTACGCTACGGGATATTGGCTCTAATGAATCGTGCCTAAATCAAGTGGCTGTAACTACATTTTGTAGCTACAATTAGCTACTGTAGTATCAATGTTCGGTCATAGAATATGAATGGGATGAAGCAAAGCATCTTGCTAATCTTCGTAAGCACGGAATAGATTTTGCCGATGTTCCATCCGTGTTTGGTGGCGATACTGTGACGGTTGAGGACGATCGTTTCGATTATGGAGAGCAGCGATTTGTCACATTCGGTTTGTTGCAAGGGCGAGTGATTGCCGTTGTCCATACAGAACGAGAGGATTGCACCCGTATTATTTCTGCAAGAAAGGCAACAAAATATGAACAACGAACCTACTTCGAACAACTCTCAAACTGATTGGCAACGATTGGATGCGATGAGCGATGAAGATATTGATTTATCGGATTGCCCAGAGATTACGCCGGAAATGTTTGCTAAAGCGGTAGTGCAGCGGGGTTTACCTGCAACAAAAGCCAAGGCTCAAGTTACACTCCGCATTGATAGCGATGTGCTGGAGTGGTTTAAGTCTCATGGTCGGGGCTATCAAACCCAGATCAACCAATTGCTACGAGCTTACATGGAAGCGAACCAACAATAGGCTTAGTTGGTGTTGGGCTTGGAGGTAATGGTTGCGGCAGTATAACATAACCTCACAGCGCAGCGGACGGACGAAAGCCGCTGGTGCTTATTTAAGGTTATCTGCCGCCGCACAACTTCGCTTTTAACACACCTGAATATACTGCCTCCCCTCATGCTAACGACTCCTCAGGCACAGCAAGCTGTTAATCACATAGGGTCACAGATCAGACGTTTCACACCATGACACTGGGGCAATATCGTCCATAAGGAATCCGTGGGCTGTTTGGCAGCCTGAAAGACCATTTTTGACCCACGGCTAGAGCCAAACCAGACTCTCGAACTGGGAGCCGCACAGCAGTGAATTCAAGCCGCTGATCGGTCATGCGCGGACCAGCCGTAGCGTTTGGCATCGGCCTGGGCTTGTTGGGTCACATCGTTGGCGACGAAGTGGTTGTGCAAGATTTGCACGCTGAGCATGTGGTTGATGACGGCATCCAGTTGCACCCGTTCCGCTACCGGCGTGGACTCGTTGCCGTGACGTTCCAGGATGGATTGCACCGCATCGGGATCGAGCAGACCGGCGTCCTGAAGGCGATTTTTGGAGAGGTAGGTGCTGGCAAGCGATCGCATGGCGGCCTCTTTCACCTGATCGGTATGGGACGGGGGAGCCATGAACGCGAACTTCTGGCGCTTGTACAGAGTTTCCGGCAGCAGCGGCTTCATGGTTTCCCGCAGGATGAACTTGTCCTGACGATCGCGCAGGCGCATGGCGGGCGGCAGCGTCACCGCAAACTCCACCAGGGGATGATCGAGGAACGCCGGACGCGCTTCGAGGGAATTGGCCATATCGACGCGATCGCCCGCCCAGCCCAGCACCTGGGACTCGAACTGGGTCTTGATCCAGACGTATTGGGCTTTATCCAGGGGATGGCGATCGCGCAGTTGTTCGCCATCTAACGCTGCGGCGATGGCCTGACCAGGAGCGTAGCCGTCTAGCCGGTGCCGGTGCTGGGGGTGCAGCAGGCCCGGTACGTGGGTCGCCGACGAGAGCCAAGACTGCAAAGAACTGGGAGTAAAGCCGATGAGGGCAGTCAGGGCCGGATCCTCCACCGGCTGTTCCGCCAGCAGGTTACCCTTGAAGAGGCGATTGCTTTCCGCTAACCACGCTTCCAGACCGGCCCGCTCCTCGGGGGAGACATCGTCCATGCCGTGGCGAATCATGTCGAGGCGCAGTTGCGGATAGCCCGCAAACAACTCGTCCGAGCCTTCGCCGGTAATCACGACTTTGTAGCCCGCGTCCCGCACATGCTCACTCATCAGCATCTTGGCGACGGTAAAGGTGTTGTAGATGCTGCGCTCGGTGTGCCAGAGGGTGCGGGCAAAGTGGTCGTAAAGCTGATGGCCGTCGATCGTCAGAATGTCCTGATCCGCCTTCACCGCTGCCGCCATTTCCCGCGCGATCGCCGTCTCGTCGTAGTCGGTGTCGTCAAAGCCAATGGTGAACGCCTTGACCGGGGACTGCTGACAGGCTGCCGCTACCCCCATGATGGAGCAGGAATCGATGCCGCCGGAGAGGTAGCAGGCCACCGGCACATCCGCTTCCAACCGGAGCTGAATCGCCTCGACAAAGTGCGCCCGAAACTCTTCGATATAGTCGGTTTCGCTGCGGTGCTGGTCGCGATCGCCCTTGAGGGGAAAGTCCAGATCCCAATACTGCTCTTTGTGCAAGAGCAACTCGCCCCCGCGTCGCTGCACGGTAATCTTTTGCCCCGGCTCCACCGCGTAGATGCCCTCAAAGCCGGTGGTGCCCGGCACCATCGTCTGCATGAGCTGGTGATACAGTCCTTCTGAGGAAAAGCGGGCCTGGACCTCGGGGTGGGCCAGCACCACCTTGATTTCCGAGCCAAACACCAGCCCGCCAGGAATCTGGGCGTAATACAACGGTTTGACGCCGAAGCGATCGCGCACCAGGGTCAACCGATCTTGCTGCCGTTCGTATAGGGCAAAGGCAAACTCCCCACGCAGGCAGGGCAGTGCCTGGTCGAGTCCGAGGCGATCGGTCAGGTGCATCACCAATTCCGTATCACTCTTGGTGCGAAACTGGTAGCCCCGCGACGCCAGATCCGCCCGCAGTCGCTTGTAGTCGTAAAATTCACCGTTGTGGGCGATGAGATATTGCCCGTTGGGAGAGCGGAACGGTTGGCGACCCCGCTCGGGGTTCAGGTCAATAATCGACAGCCGCGCATGGGTAAAGCCGACGCCGCGATCGTCGATCACCTGATACCCAAACCCATCGGGGCCACGGTGATATTGAATGGCCGCCATGCCCACCAACACATCAGGATCGACCGGTCGATTGGGGTCGACATATAGGACGCCACCAATTCCGCACATACGCTCTTTTGCCCTCCGGGCTGTGGTTGCTCAAAGATGCATCCTAATATGCCGATCTATGGTTTTCCGGCCCTTTTTCCATAAATCTGAAGCAATTGCTGACAAAAATTATGGTTTCATAACTTTTGGTGTAGGGAGGGCTAAACTTGAGATAAATCATATCGGCAGTCGCTCAGCGCTGTGGATTGCCCATCGGCTGGGCATTGCGAAGGACAAAATCGGTTCTGTTGTCCGCTTTGCGATCGCCCCCAGCACAGCTCCGTAGTGTCTGCCATTACAAATCGGTGCAGGAACCGTAAGATCGGCAACAGATTTTTTTTAAGAAAACATTAATGATCGCGTCAACTGTCGACGCGCTCTGAGGTAGGGGGTTTCCGGATGACATTCTCTATCGTGGCCTGGGATCCGAATACAGGCATGACCGGCATTGCCGTGGCGACCAAACATTTGGCCGTGGGCGCACTGGTACCCCACGCTAAGGCCGAGGTGGGGGCGATCGCCACCCAAGCGCAAACCAATCCTTTGCTCGGCATTTGGGGGTTGCGGCTACTGGAAAGTCGAAAAGCGGTCCAAGCCAAATCCCTCGCGATTCCGGTGGGAGATGTGCTGGATGTCTTGCTGCAAAACGATGACGAGCGCGACTATCGACAGCTTCACTTAGTAGACCATCAGGGGCAGACAGCGGCCTGGACCGGGCAACACTGCACTGATTGGGCAGGGCACTTGACCTTTCACAATTTTTCTGTGGCGGGCAACATGCTGGTGGGCGAGCAGGTGCTCCACGCGATGGCTGAGACCTTTCGCGATCGCCCCTCGCTGAGCTTTTCCGCACGGCTGCTCGGTGCTCTGGAAGCTGGGGAAATGGCTGGGGGCGACAAGCGGGGTAAGCAGTCCGCCGCCCTGTATGTCGTACAGGACGACTTTTATCCCCATCTGGATCTCCGGGTTGACAATCACTCCGAGCCGATCGCCGAACTCCGCACTCTGTTCACCGAAGCCCACAAAGACTACTACCAGTCCTTCCGCAAAACGATGCCGTCTCACAAACAGGTGCCGTTCAAGGTCGAACCCATCTGGATGCGGAAGGTGGTTTAGGATCAGGGCCGTTTCTCGCCGCTGAGCTTTGGGGCTCCCTAGATCAAGGTCATGGCAAAACCGGTTTGGGCGGCAATTGCCTACCGCTGTTTGGGCTAAAAAAACGGGCAGGTTCACTGTCGGCTTTTGAGAGAATTGCCTCAGAAATGAGAATTGAATCAGTTGGGATAGCCGTCTCGGCTGTCCCAAGGCAGGCAAGATGCCCGCCCTAACCATTTGGAGGTTATTTGCTCCTCATTCCTTCAGGGATCGGCGGTTAAATACCGTAAATCAATCCGGTTTTCTCCTGTAAGGAGACACTTCGCGAATGACTTCGCTCAACCTGCCAGGGTCGAGAGTTGAGCGGAGTCGAAACTCGGTCTGCAGGGATATGATTTGCGGGCCAGCCCCTCAGGAATGGAAATTCAATCAGTTGGGATAGCCGTCTCGGCTGTCCCTGGTCCGGTCAAGTCTATATCTTCGCGGAAATTGGATGTTAAATGATCCTCATCCCTCAGTGGAATGGCATGTGCTTATGGGGAAACGTGCTGAGACTTTTGACCTCGGCGTTGGCGAATCATGAGGAACCCCATCACCAGCCAGAAAGCGAGCAATCCTCCCGTAATCAGGAATGTCGTTCCCAGGCCAAAGCGAGCGATGAGGGCCGGTGCCGCCGCCGTAAACAGGCCGCCCCCAACAATCGGTTCGAAGAAAAGCTGCTTGTAGGCAAAGCTCTCAAAGGCTCCCGACTGATTTTCGGGGTCTACCATGCGCAGGAGCAAGATGCCGGTGGCGGTCACGCCCATGGACTGGCCAAGATCGCCGATGCCCTTTTCAAACCAGTAGTCGGGAAAGATGCGGGGGGCAAAGTAGAGGAAGAACAGCACATTCCAGGCGATGCCCACGATGCTGAGGGTCAGGAAAACACCCAGGTTGCTGCCAATGACCTGCAAAGAGATGGAAGCCAGGGCCGTGACCACGACCACATCCAGCGCCAATCCGGCGATATTTTGCATCAGCGGGCGAATGACCAGGGGCTCCAGATCCAACCGTTCCAGGATCAGTTGCAGCAGGATGCCGCCGATTAGCGCCATGGGAAACAGCGGCACGTAGCTCATAATTTCGAAGCCGGTGGTGCCCCAGGTGACCGCTTCCAACCAAACCAGGCCATTGAGGATGAGCCAGCCAAACGCGATCGCAATCCCCACCAAACCAAAGTTGATAGAGAGGGGATCAATCAGTAACCCTCGCATCAGCACCGCCCGCCGTTCCCGCAGTTCTGGCGTTTCGGAGTGGGTCAAGTTCGGAATCTCATCGCCTTCGGACAGCAGTTGAGAACCGTGCTGCACATGGTGTTTACGCCGTCCCCAGTCGGCGAGGGCGGTGCCCGCAATAATGCCGGAGACAATGCCCACCGTGGCTAGGCCCAGGGCCAGATCTGCGCCTTCGGGATAGCCAAGTTCGATAAATGTGTCGGCCATGCCCCCGGCGGTGCCGTGGCCACCCTCAAAGCCGATTTCGATCAGCGCCGCCGCCATCGGATTGGCCCCAAACACGGGAATCAAGATCCCCACGGTGACCAAGATGCCGGTGACGTATTGGCCCCAGGCGAGGGATTGCCCAAACACCACCTGTGGCGCGGCTTTATGCCAGATACTACGGGGATTGGGGATGGATTCGCCCAAAAATAAAGCCGCAAAGACAATGTTGATAAAGATGCCGGGTGACTGCGCCCAAACCGCCCGGATGGGTTCTGAAAAAAGCCCCCCGGCGAGCAAGGAGCCTTCGCCCAAAAGCGCCGTGGCGATCGCTCCCAAGATCTGCGGCCCCAGGATCAGGGCCAGCGCCCCTGCCACAATCGACTCCGGCAAATACAGCATTTGAATCCAGCGGAATCGCAGCTTGATAAAGCGCCCACCCAAAATGAGCATGGCGATGACCACAAAGGCAAAGAAAACGTCTCTAAGGGTAAACATGGTCGGTTCAGGCTAATAGACAAACATGGCAATCGAGTGAGCAAGCCACACCCCTGAACCCTGCCAGGTGGTCGCGGTGGAGTCGACTCCTGTTCAGCGATCGGTAAAGTTCAGTTAGTCGGCAGACTAAGGCGGCAAAACCGAGCGCGTCTGATGATTTGACTACACTCTGGCAACCCGTTGATGAATATCTGCCTTGCGATAGAGTTAAAGGGGCGCATCGAGTGCCCTAAGCCCGATACCAGGGTGGTTGTGCAATGTTTTTGTCAGGGAAAATCGGGTGAAGAAGAGACAGTTTCGGGTCGGCACGTTTAACCTGAATAATCTCGTGCTGCCAGAGGTCAAGTATTATGGCGATGAATTATATTCTGCTGACGAATATCGCCAAAAAGTAGACTGGACCGCTCGCCAACTGGATCGCATGGCCGCCGACTTGATCGGTTTTCAAGAAGTCTTTCATGAGCAGGCGCTGGCCGCAGTCCTCGCCGCCACCGACCGCGCCCAAGCCCACCAACTCGTGATGGCCGAGGGCATTGGTCAAGGGCCAGGCGTTGCATTAGCCACCCAACTGCCGGTTTTAGGACACCGCATCTACATTGATTTTCCGGAGGAGAGTTGGCTGAGCGTTGACGCCGAGAAGGCGCGTATTCCCCTCACGTCCTTTTCCCATCCCGTGCTGGCGGTGGATGTGGAGTTGCCCAACGGCATGAACTGCAGCGTGTTTGTGGTGCATCTGAAATCCAAGCGCCCGATGCTGCCCCGGAACGCCGATCGCTCCGACCCGGTGGAACTCGCCAAAGGCCAGGCGCGATCGCTGATCCGCCGCGCCGCCGAAGCCACCGCCCTGCGGTTCATCTTGATGGAAAAGTTACGCGATCGCCGCTACCCCGTCATCGTCATGGGCGACGTGAACGATAACCATACATCCGTCACCACCCAACTCGTCACTGGCCAACCCCCCTGGGAATGCTGGCCCTACCGTCAAAAGCGCCCCGTCTGGGATACCCTGCTGTATCAGGTCAAAGATATTCAGGCGCGGCTGGGCTACGGCGACCACTATTACACCCACATCCACAATGGGCATTACGACAGCCTCGACCACATCATGGTCAGCGAAGAATTTGCCCCCCGCAACCGCAACCACATTGGCCAGGTGATTTACGTCTCGGTCTACAACGACCACCTGTTTGACCAAACCCTGCTGGACGACCAGATCGAGCGCTGGAAATCTGACCACGGACAGGTCGTCGCGACGATCGCCTTGGATGGAGAGGCATAAGAATTTAGAACTCAGAACTCAGAAGTCAGAAGTCAGAAGTCAGAAGTCAGAAGTCAGAATTCAGAATTCAGAACTCAGAAGTCAGAATTCAGAAGTCAGAATTCAGAAGTCAGAATTCAGAAGTCAGAATTCAGAAAAATCTAACCCCTATTCCGTAGGGGCGCGGCCCGCAAGGCATCACCCTCGCAATGACCAATCTGCTGGCATCGAGCGTGCCGACCCGCGCTCCACCGCCTGCAAAACTACGGCTACCCCATAAAATCAGACATTGTGCAGTTACCGAGGCCCATGCCCGATCACCCCGCCCAGTTGCGACCCACCACCCCCGCCGATCTCGACTTTGTGCAAGCCGCTGAGCAAGCCGCCCACGCCGCCGGATTCGTGCGCCTGTGGAGCCGCGATCGCCATCTACAAGCCCTCAATCACCCCGACGAGCGTCACTGGATGGTGGTGGATGCAGTCACGCAGCAACCCGTCGGCTACCTGATTGTGCTGGGCCTGCAAGATCCTGATCAGTGCATGCTGATCAAGCGCATTGTGATCAGCCAACCGGGCAAAGGCTATGGTCGTTCCGTGCTCACTCAAGTATTGCAAAAGGCATTCGGCGAATTGGGGGCGCATCGGGTATGGCTGGATGTGATGGAAGAGAACCACCGGGCGCGATCGCTCTATCGCCAGTTGGGCTTTGTGGCAGAAGGTCGCTTGCGGGAATGTGTCAAAACCCCCCATGGTTTTGCCTCTATGTGGCTGATGTCGATGTTGCGATCGGAGTTTACGCCGGGGTAAGGCGATTTGCCAGGGACTGCTTCCTCCGCGTTACCGGTATTTTCTGAATTGGCTCCATCGGGAATGGTCCTTTAAACCACGTCTAAGTTGAGAACTGGAGTTTTGTTTGATCGGGCAGAACCTCACCTAACCTCTCCTTCTCAAGGAGAGGAATCAGAGTCTTGTCAAACCTCTCCTTGAGAAGGAGAGGT
>Ga0008836_100625_pt1 | contig 19251 bp, 14 predicted proteins | sample HotLakConsUCCR28_FD_62214 | JGI IMG/M metagenome (GOLD analysis project Ga0008836, IMG submission 62214) | Hypersaline microbial mat communities from Hot Lake, Washington, USA - Hot Lake Consortium UCC-R28 (Hybrid Assembly) ... | reverse complement strand
TGCCTAGAGGATTAGCCGGGATTGGGGGATAGGGACAGAGCGCGATCGCTGTGGTCTTCGATGGCGAGCAAGATCAGGGTCTCTCCGTTGGGCTGTTCCATCTTGCGAGCATTGAGCTGCATCCGTTTGTGCCCGATGGTGTCAAAATCGTGGACAACTTCAAAATCGCTGATTTGTTGGTTTTGGGGCAGCAGGTCTTCGAGCAGCGATCGCAGTTGCGGAATATCCCACTGGCCGTTGCCCAACTCAAATAGGGAACGCTGCTCCGTCTCCTCCTTGTTCACCTGAAAGAGCTGATAAAACTGGCGGTTAGCCGTCATCACGTGCAAATCCGCTGTCAGGATTACCAGGGCCTCGCGCACGGTTTGCACGATTGCCTCGGCATAATCGCGGGCTTGTCGTAATTGCTCAGCATTGCGCTTGAGCGCATCAATATCCACCAGCACAACGACAGCGCCGTCAATGCGATTATCCAGGGTGCGATAAGGGCGGATCCGCAGGTCATACCAGCGCCCGTCTTGGGCTTGCACGTCCTCACTGGTTTGCTCTAGGGTGTCGATCACCGTCAGAATGCGCGCTTCTAAATCCGTAATGTCGAGGCGATGGTTGATATCCCCCAGGGGGCGACCGATGTCAGTCGTGATCAGGTTGAACAATTGGGCAGCGGTGGGGGTAAAGCGACGAATCCGCAGATCGGCCTCCAGCATCAACACGGGAATGTGAATACTGCTGAGCAGGTTTTGAAAGTCGTCACTGATGCGGGTGGTTTCCGTATTGCGGCGATAGAGTTCGTCGTTGATGGTGCTGAGTTCTTCGTTGGTGGCTTGAATCTCTTCCTTCGCCGTTTGCAACTCTTCGTTAGTGCTTTGCAATTCCTCATTGCTAGAGAGAATTTCTTCATTGGCGGCCCGCAAATTTTGATTGGTGGCTTCCTGTTCTTGAATGATCGATTGCAGATGAGAGCGGGTAGTGTCGAGGTCTTGCTGGAGGGCCAAATTTTCCTGGCGATACTGCGCGATCGCGGCCTCCCCATCCGAGGGGTCTAGCTCTAAAAAATGGGGGATGAGCGGGGGGGCCTCACCCTCGGTTGATCGCTCACTAAACAGCGCCAAGTAGTAGTGTTTGTCGGCGGTCTCCGGCTTAAAGGGCAAGATCGTGATTTGCACCGGACGGGGGCGATCGCCGTCTTCCAGCAGAAGCGATCGCCGACCCACGCCCTGGTTTAACTGTTTGGCTTGATAAAGTGCCGTGCGCAAATCGAGCCGGAGACTCGCTTTCGCCATGCTCAGCAAATTGAGGCTGGCCCGTCCCGGTGCGGGCTCTAAATACGCGCCCGTTTGCCCCCGAAATTGCAAAATCTCCAGCCGGTCATTCACCAAAACCCCAGCCGGACCGTAATGGTTGAGCACAATTTGATCGGCTAAGCCGTAGAGATCGATGTCTCTGGTCGACTCTGGGGTTAGATTGGGGCGGGGGACGAGGGGGGTGGGCGCATAGCTGCTGGGGGTAAAGTCGAGGTCAAAGTTGAGTTGCGAAACCAATGACTGCTTGGCATAGAGCTTGTGTTTGCTATCGATTGAGGCAAACAGGCTGCTAAATTCCCCCACGGTTTCAGAGGAGCCCAGTAATAAAAACCCTTCGGGCTTGAGACCGTAGTGAAACATCGGCAGGAGTTTGCTTTGCAGGGCCGCCCCAAAATAAATCAGCACGTTGCGACAGCTAATCAGATCGAGCCGCGAAAAGGGGGGATCGCTGACCAAATTTTGGCGGGCAAAAATGCACAGTTCGCGCACCCTCTTGCTAACTTGATAGCCCCCCTCGCTGGGGGCAAAGAACCGCTGCAGCCGCTCAGGCGAAACATCCACGACCTGGCTAGTGGTGTACCACCCCAAGCGCGCCACCTCAATGGCGCGATCGCTGACATCGGTGGCAAAAATTTGAATCGGCGGGCTGACCGGTTGATGGTGCAGGTACTCTAACAGGCAGATCGCCAGGGAGTAGGCTTCTTGTCCGGTCGAGCAACCGGCCACCCAAAACCGCAGCGAAATATCGGGATGGCGATCGCGCAGCAGCGCCGGAAACACCGTCTGGGTGAGGGCCATAAACACCTCCGCATCGCGAAAAAAGCTAGTCACCCCGATCAAGATTTCCTGGTAAAGGGCCTGCACCTCATCAGGGTTGGTTTGCAGATAGTGGTGGTAGCTGGCCAGACTTTCTAAGTGGTGCAGCGCCATGCGGCGATCAATCCGGCGCTTGAGGGTGGTCGGTTTATATTGGGCAAAGTCCACTTTGGTTTGGGTCTTCAGCAGGTTGAGAATGTCCATTAAGGCATCCGCACTGTCGGGGGGGGTAGGGTCTGGCTCGCTACGGTTAGGCTGGCTAACGTAAGGGTGGTCGCTGAGGCTCGCCAGGGTCTGGGCGATTTCGGTCGGGGTCTGAATAAAATCGACCTGCCCGGTGGCGATCGCCATGTGGGGCATACTGCTAAATTTGGCCGACGTTTCCGATTGGGAAAAGGTGATCCCCCCTGCCGCCTTAATCGCCTCTAGCCCCAAGGTGCCGTCGGCATCGGCTCCCGATAACACCACCCCGATGGCTTTGTTGCCGCGTTCTTGCGCCAAAGCTTCGAAGAACCCATCAATAATGCGGCTCATGCTGCGCGATCGCGATCGCGGCTGTAGCCGTAAATGACCCGCCACAATCGTCATTGCCGTATTCGGCGGGATCACATACACCTGATTGGGCGCGATCGCCACCCCATCGACCACTTGCTGCACGGGCATTTCCGTGGTGCGGGCGATGATTTCGCTGAGCAGGCTGGGCTGACTCGGGTCTAAATGCTGCAACAGAATAAAGGCCATCCCCGTGTCGGTGGGCACATGGCTGAGCAATTGGGTAAACGCTTCTAACCCTCCGGCTGAGGCCCCAATGCCCACTACGGGAAACGGATTGTCTGAGGGCGGCTGGGGGCGATCGTCCGAGGTTGATGGCGAAGGAGACATACCAAACGCTGATGGAAGGGTTAAAACAAGACTCTAACTAAATAAAGGCGCAGAGTTTAGATATCGCCCTAGAATGACCTCGCCTTTAGCAAACTCGTCATACTAGAGGAGTGACTTAAACTCAAGGGCAGCTAACATCCTGAATGCACAATCGCTCGACTGCCGGAACGGGGGAAACAGATGCCACCGTTAATGCTCGAACGCCAGGTTGCTGTTGACGTGGCCTGCTCAGTGGAGCAAGTGTACGACCTCTGGGACAACTTGGAAAAGGTGCCTCGTTGGATGCCACTGGTCAAACGGGTCAAACGGTTACCCGACGAGCCCGACCTTTGGCACTGGCAGTTTGGGCTACGATATCCCCTCCTCGTCGAGTGGATATCGCGCATTGACCAGCGCCTCCCCGGTCAATTGATCACCGGGAAATCACTATCGGGACTCCGCAACTGGGGCCAGGCCGAATTTTTTCCCAGCGATCGCGGTTGTCGTCTAGCCCTCACCCTAGCGTTTGAACTGCCCGGTGGACTGGTGGGTAAGATGCTAGAGAGCATCGGCCTCGATCGCTGGCTGGAGGCAAATCTCGTCGATAGTCTCCACCGTTTCCAAACTCAGATCGAGGCCGAAGTGCAGCGTCAAACCCAGGCTCCTTACCGTCAATAGCTCTCCCCCATGATTCACAGCGAGAATGTATGCGATTAACCGCCGGATGTCAGTTAAATTTTGAAGCGCAAGCCCTGGCACCGCTGATCCTGATGCTGAGACCCCGGAGCGGGGCCAGCCAAACGGTCATCACCGAAGACTTACAATTTACGCCTCACCTCGCGGCGATCGAATATTTTGATCTTTACGGCAATGCCTGCCATCGTCTACTGATTCCGTCAGGCGAGTTTCAGATCACCTCTACCGTCACTGCCGACACCGCTGACACGATTGATGTCAATCCCCAGGCCGCCTTTGTCCCCGTCCAATCATTACCGGATGAGGTGCTGCATTTTCTCCTGCCGAGTCGCTATTGCCAAGCCGATTTAGTCGGCGATCTTGCCAACAAAATCGTGGCGGGCATTGACTCCGGCTATGACCAGGTGGAAGCGATTCGCCGCTGGATTCACGACCATATCGACTATCAGTACGACACGAGCGATGCCTCGACCTCCGCGATCGACACCGAGCGCACCCGCGTAGGCGTCTGTCGCGATTTTGTCCATTTAGGCATGGCCCTTTGTCGCAGTCTGACGATTCCGGCGCGCATGGTGGTGGGCTATCTCTACCAGCTCGACCCGATGGATCTCCATGCCTGGTTTGAAGCGTATGTGGGCGATCGCTGGTATACCTTTGACGCGACTCAGCCCGAACCTCGGGGTAACCGCATTGCGATCGCCTATGGTCGCGATGCGGCTGATGTCGCCCTCGCCAATCAATTTGGCCCGTTAACGCTGACTGATATGCAAGTTTGGGTGCAGGCCACCAACCCATAAACGGCCCATCAATGGTAGGAGTGATGATTATCCATTAGAATGAACGTATCAGCAGCGACAACGCTACATGTTGCATGGCAACCCTCAAGGGAAATACAAACAAATTACCGTTCTTAACAATATCTAAGTAGCTAAAAGATCCTGGTTTTTGATTTTGGGAAAAGGATCTTTTTAGGGCAGGCTATCCTGCCGCAAATCTAAGACATCAAAATTTGAAAAAACCTTAATTGCCGCGACAGCGTTGCAGAAGCTAGTGAGGCCCCCAAGAACTTCTAGAGCCCTTGCTCTCAGACCGAATGGTGCCCCTCACCAGGCCCGAAAGTGCGGTCTTGCTCAGGCAACGAATGTGCACCGATAGCGGACTGCCTGAATTGTGCAGAGCCGCCAGGCAGGCGTCTCGCTTGCCCAGACAAGATGCCCATCCGACATTCTCATACAGAATAAATCAGATCAGATTGTCGTAAATCTTCCCCAGGTTTGAACCCAGTTTCGTTTTAATTATTCCCATATTTGCCTCTGGGCAACGCCGGTTTTCAGAGATTCAAGCACTCTTGAGAACAGTCTTGGCGACCCCGTTGCCTCTGGTAGAGCGTGAGGATGAGGGCAGCCACGTCAGCCAATTCAAAAAACTGGAAAGTCGCAATCTTGGTTGAACTCAATCCTCAGCTTGACATCAACTCATCCCCCCTGTAGCACTCAGGAAAATATCCTCCTTAGCCATGATTACTACTCCCCAGACAACCCTTCATCAGGCCATTCCCGACATGACTTTACAAACTCATATCAAGCTTGATCAAAGCATGACCAGTCGCCATACCTGCCCCTGTTGTTCCTCTACTTTGCTGCGGCATATCAGCCATAACACTGTGTATTGGCGTTGTAGCCACTGCCGCGCCCCGATGTCAGTTTGGATGCCGTTTGATTAAACCTAGCGAGAGGATCCGGATATGCGAATTGCCCAAGTTACCCCTTTATGGGAACAGGTTCCCCCCGCAGGCTATGGCGGCACCGAAATTGTCGTCAGTCTGCTGACCGACGAACTGGTGCGGCGAGGGCACCAGGTGACGCTGTTTGCCTCCGGTGACTCAACCACCTTGGCCCACCTGGATGCGGGGTGCGATCGCGCCCTGCGACCCCTGGGGATGCTGCCTCCAGAATACGCCCAGTATGAGGAGCAGCAACTGACCAAAGCCTTTGACCTCGCGGGTCAGTTTGACGTGATTCATTCCCACATGGATCTGGCCGCGCTGCCTTATGGAGAACGGAGTCTGACCCCCGTGGTGCATACGGTTCACGGCATCCTGACGGCAGTGACCGGCAAGCTATTTAGCCAGTATCGCCGAGAAAACTTTGTCAGCATTTCTACTTCCCAGCGGCGCGATGACCTGGGGCTCAACTACGTCGCCACGGTGTATAACGCGATCGCCCTCAACCAGTTTGAATTTTATCCCCAGCCTGCCGCGCCGCCCTATCTGGTGTTTCTGGGCCGCATGTCGGTGGAAAAAGGCCCCCACCTGGCGATTGAGATTGCCAAACGCAGCGGCTGGCCGCTGAAAATGGCTGGAAAAATCGACTTTGAGAACCAAACCTTTTTTGAGCAGCAGGTGCTCCCCCACATTGATGGACAGCAGATTCAGTTTTTAGGCGAGGTGAGCCAGGCGGAGAAAAAAGCCCTGATGGGGCAGGCGACAGCCACGCTATTTCCCATTACCTGGCCGGAACCGTTTGGGTTAGTCATGCCAGAATCGATGGCCTGCGGCACCCCGGTCATTGCGATGGCGATGGGCTCCGCCCCCGAGATCGTGGTGGATGGCCACACCGGGTTTCTCTGCCACACCGTTGAGGACTGCATTGAGGCGGTGACTAAGATTCCGACCATTAGCCGTCAAGACTGCCGCGACCATGTGGCCGTCAACTTTGGGGTGGGACGCATGGTCGATGGCTATGAAGCGGTGTATCAGCAGTTGATCAACGAGCGATTTAGCCTGGGCCTGAGACCGACCCTGAAGAGCGATCGCACCCGCCCCACCGATCGCCCCGGCGATCGCCCGCCCTGGCCCCCTAAGCCAGTCTCGATCGACCCGTAAAGCCCTCATTGACTGACAAAACTTGTGCACAGCTCCTCTGGAAGCCCCTCACCCTAGTCCTCTCCCCTTGGGCGACCGTGTACACACATCTCGGCCCTCACCCCCTCAGTCCCCCTCTCCCAAAATTGGGCGAGGGGGAGGCCAGACAAGGCTTTCCGGCTCCCCTTCTCCCGCTTTAGGAAAAGGGGTTGGGGGATGAGGGAAAAGCCCTGACAACAAGGGTTTCAGGACTTATGTGTACACCGTAGCCCCTCGGGAGAGGGGGTGGGGGTGAGGGTCAATCACTTTTTTGTCAGTCAACCAGCCGTAAAGCCTTGATCTCACGTTATCCCTGGAGCCTTATGCCCCCAATCGATCTTTCTAGCCCGAGCGAACAGAGCGTGACCCCCTCAGCGTCCCCTTTAAGCCTCGTTGAACTGGATGGCCGCATGTTTGCCCCCGCCCAGCAGGTGCCGATTCCGGAGTGGCCCTGCACCCTCACCCGGCGGCAGCAGCCTTCCCTCACCCTCAAAGACAACGATTTATTCTTAATCACCGATACCCTGGGCAATATTGCGGGCTGTCAGGACGAACCCATCGCCTCCAGCTTGGGCCTCTTTTGTCGCGATACGCGGTTTCTCAGCCGCCTGGAACTGCAATTTGAGGGACAACCGCCGATCTTGCTCAGCAGCACGGCCCAGCGGGGCTTTGCCCTGTCGGCCCTCTGTGCCAACCCCTACATCCCGGCAGTGGGCGATCGCCCAGAAATTCGAGCCGAAACCATCGGCATCCAGCGAGATCTGGTGCTCCAGGGGGGCCTGTTTGAAGAACTCGTCCTGACCAACTACAATACCCAGCCCGTCAGCTTTGAGCTGAGCCTCAGTTTTGATGCCGATTTTGCCGACCTGTTCGAAATTCGGGGCAAAGTGCGGCAGCAAACGGGCAAAATCCTGCGTCCGGTGCACCTGGTGGCCGAAACCCCGGAGCCGATCCCCGTCTTCAACGATGGCCTGATGAGCGGCGAAGGGGGCGAGCTGACCCTGGCCTATCAAGGGGTTGACCAACTCCTGATGGAGTCGCGAATTCAGTTTTATCAGCGGCGACCCGATCGGCTAAAAGGGTATACGGCAATTTGGCAAGTGACTCTCCAGCCCCACGGCAGCGAGACTCTGGGCTATCGCCTGCAGCCCTTTTTAGACAATGCCCCGACCTCTCAGGTAGGCATTCCGGCCACCCTGAGTCAGGCGGTGGCGGCGGAAACCATGGAAGAACAGCAGTGGCGCGAAGGGGTGACCTGTATTCGCACCGACAACCGGGCGCTGAACCAAATTATCGAGCGGGCGGAGCAGGATATCTACCTGCTGGGACAAACCTTTGGGGAGGACAAAATTTTGTCGGCGGGGATTCCCTGGTTTGCGACGCTGTTTGGCCGCGATTCGCTGATTGCGGCGATGCAGACGCTGATGTTTGACCCCGCCCTGGCCCGCCAAACCCTGACCGTGCTGGCCGAGTACCAGGGCCAGGTAGAGGATGACTGGCGGGAAGAAGCGCCGGGCAAAATCCTCCATGAGATGCGGTTTGGGGAAATGTCGCGGGCGGGGGAAGTGCCCCACACCCCCTACTACGGCACGGTGGATGCGACGCCGCTGTGGCTGATGCTCTATGCCGACTACTACGCCTGGAAGGGCGATCGCGCTCTGCTGGATCAGCTCTGGCCCCATGCCCTGGCGGCGATGGATTGGATTGACCGCAGTTGCGAAAAAACGGGCTATATCACCTACGACTGCAAGTCGTCGGGGGGCTTGCGCAACCAGGGGTGGAAAGATTCGGGGGACTGCATCGTTGATGCCGCAGGCCACATTGCCGAAGGGGCGATCGCCTTATCGGAAGTCCAAGGCTATGTTTATGCGGCGAAGGTGCGGCTGAGCCAATTAGCCCGCCTGCAAGACCGACCTGACTTGAGCGATCGCTGGCAAGCCGAAGCCGCTGCCCTCAAAGCCCGGTTCGAGCGCGACTTCTGGCTGGCCGATGAGGGCTATTTTGCCCTGGCCTTAGACGGTCAGGGGCAGCCGGTCGATAGCATCACTTCCAATCCGGGGCACTGCCTGGGATTGGGGATTTTCTCGCCAGAAAAAGCCCGCAGCGTCGCCGAACGGCTCCGGGCTCCCGATATGTTTAGCGGTTGGGGCATTCGTACCCTCAGCAGTGCTTCTCCGGCCTATAACCCCATGGGCTACCACGTGGGCTCCGTATGGCCCCATGACAACGGGCTGATTGCGGCGGGGTTGCGATCGCTGGGCCACACCGACCAGGCGTTAGAAATTGCCAAAGGCATTTTTGATATGACCAGCGTGCAGCCCTACCAATGCCCGCCGGAGCTGTTTTGTGGCTTTGAGCGCACCCCCACCAATCGCCCTGTGCGTTATCCGGTAGCCTGTTCACCTCAGGCCTGGGCCACGGGTACGGTGTTCCAGCTCTTGCAAATCATGGTGAATCTGGTGCCCGACGTGCCCAACAACTGCCTGCGCATTGTGCAGCCCACCCTGCCCGAATCGATCAGCTATCTGTCGCTGAAAAATTTCAAAATCGGCCATACGTTGTTAGACCTGGAGTTCGAACGGTCCCAGGAAGCCACCGCCTGCCGGGTGGTGCGCAAGCGAGGCAACCTGCGGGTGGTGATTGAGGCGTAAAATATTTTCGCCGGAGTCCCTTTCAGAATGAGGATCAAATAATATCCAAATTCGTCAGTTAGGGCAGGCATCTTGTCTGCCTTTGGAGAGTTCATGGCAAGGGCTGCGATGCTAAATCTGTGGCAAGCTGCGTCAACGCTTCGCGATCGCTTTGCTTTACTCAGAATGAGATTGGCAACAGCGAGATGTCCCGAGGGAGACCTTTGCCAAGAAAATCTATCCATAGCGGGCGGCAATTCGGTTGGAACCCGTTCAATCGCCAAATCGCTTGAGGCAAGGGGGTTCTCTACACCTTGAACTTGGCCCCGTTTATACCGATTCTGCCCAGTAAGGCTACAGATGAGAACGCTGAAACCGATACAGAGCAGAACTTTTTCCATCCAAAATCCAAAATCCAAAATCCAAAATCGGGAATTGGTATTACCTTCAGCGTAACCGTCCCCTGAGCGGAGTCGAAGGGAACGTTCTAGCTGAGTTTTGGCTTCGACTTCGCTCAGCCGGCGTAGTTCCTGGGACGGTTACCCTTCAGCGATCGACGTGATGACAGCACAGCACTTCGCTTTAAGTCACTTTCACCTTACGTTGGCAAGCATTTTAGAAAAACTGGCCGCAGTTTTGGTCGATCAATCAGGAGAAGGAAAATCTGTCGAAAGACCTAAATTCAATAAGTTTCATTTTGTAAAAAGATCGGAAATCTCAAGACTAAGTAGATGGGCTGAATTATTTGTAGGATGTGTTAGGCGAAGCCGTAACGCATCAAATCCCTGTGGCATGGTGCGTTACGGCTTCGCCTAACAGCACCCTACGACATCGTTTATTGATGTACACCTGCTTAATCAAGATATCCAACGTCTAAATAAGTGTATTTACGAGACGTGAATCTGTGATCCCTATGTCGGTGATGGTGTCTAGGGAATGAGGATAAAATAACATCCAAATTGTTAGGGCAGGCATCTTGCCTGCCTTGGGACAGCCGAGACGGCTATCCCAACTTATTCAATTCTCATTCCAGACGATAAACCCCGTCTAAGTTGAGAACTGGAGTTTTGTTTGATCGGGCAGAACCTCACCTAACCTCTCCTTCTCAAGGAGAGGAATCAGAGTCTTGTCAAACCTCTCCTTGAGAAGGAGAGGAATCAGAGTCTTGTCAAACCTCTCCTTGAGAAGGAGAGGAATCAGAGTCTTGTCAAACCTCTCCTTGAGAAGGAGAGGTGCCGCAGGCGGTGAGGTTTCCCACATGCCAAAACTCCACTTCTGAATCTGGATGAGGTTTATATGAAACTGATTATCAACTTCCATCTTTTTTGGAATGTTTGTATCATGAAGATAAGGCCCATTTAGGAAAACATTTTAATTATGGACAACACTCTTTTTGACAAAGCGATGCGAGCCTATCGGCACTATTGTGACGTGACTAACAAGCCTTTCATACCCAGGTCAAGACAGTTTTCATCTGCTGATGGAGAGAATGTTTATTTATGCTTTAGTCAGCGTGATTACCCGATACAGTATTCGATCTTTTTAGATGCCATCATCTATGCGACCTAGTGGGTCGCAGCTAAGGTCAGGCAGTGCGATCGCGTCTATTTCTCTCCCTATGATGAAATAGAGCCTATGCTCGCTGAGAACATCCTGGCTGCTGTCGTTTGCTGACTGGATCGGGTGGTTTAATGGACAAATGCCCGGTCCAGTAGTTATTGCCATCAAAATGTTTGAGCGATCGATTCACGCTTCGGCTCGTCGTAATTAAACATCTAATACTCCGTGGCAACCAGGGTAAGTCTGAAAGCTTTATAAACCTCTTGCAACATCTATGCAAAACGCTGATGCAAGGAGATGGCGTTAATCTAAAGAACTCTAAAGGTTGAGAGCTGCTCAAGAAAGCTCAGCAAGAAACAGGATTATCCGCTTCAGAAGAAAACGGCGCTTACGCAAATCTGGCTTTAGAGGGAGATCTAAACCCTAAAAACTCACAACCCATTATCTATCGAACTCCAAAAAGGTCGGATAAAACTGACTTCAAGCTGAAGGCAAATCAGGAATATTGGAGTACTCGTGCTTGCGCTTTCCTTGCGTTAGTGTGGCGACTCGATCCTGCAGTTCATCAATATCAAAAGGTTTGCGAATGAGTCCGTCAACCCCAGCATCGAAGCCATCTTTGGCATTAAAGCGATCGTGCGCCGTGATCAACAGAATGGGCACATAAGGTAAGTCTTCATTTTGCCGAATGCGGCGAGTGACTTCGATGCCATCCATGTCGGGCATCATAACGTCAAGTAAAATCAAATCGGGGATTTTTTGGTCGATTTTGGCTAGAGCCTCTCGACCGCTTCCGGCCAACTCTAAATCATATTTAGGATCGTCAAAAATAATTTCAATTAGAGACAAATTGTCCGGAGAGTCATCGACCGCAATGATGCGTATTTTACAAAGCTTGTTGTACGGGGGAGACATCTTATGGTGGGATTTTATTGGGTGATTACAAATGGGATTTAAAGTCTTTTCAAGAGAAAGAAATGCTTTTACTTTTTAATGTAATCTTAAACATGCGTTTTTTGCTTCTACCTTAGGACATAATCCTGCTTTTTGCTGAGGCTGATTCAGGATTGATGTAGCATTGGGGGATGCTGGATCCTTTGATCCCTACACCACGTCTAAGTGAGAACCGGAGTTTTACGCGATCGCAAAAAACTCACCTCACCTCTCCTTTCCAACCTGCTGCTTATACATAGGTTTCTGACTGTGCTTCCAGTGGTTTAGCCCCCTTTTCTGGTATGCCCGGAGGGCTTTAAGCCCCCCATTCTGGGGGATTTCAAACTCCGATCGCCCCCCAGAATTGGGGAGACTAAGGAGGGCGAATGCGCCTGTTGAGGCGGCAATCGAGAGGTGTATAAACCGTCGTCTGACAAACGCTACTCTCTATCAGCAGGTAGGCACCATTATTTCGCAGACGGGTTTTCTCCTTACGGAGACGCTTCGCGAACGACTCCGCTCAACCCTCAACTTCTGACCTGGTAAGCAATGTCGCTGATTTCGACTCCGCTCAATCAGCCACCAGATCACCGTTTGGTTTTCAGGTTCTCAAAAGCGGCGGGGGGTTGAGCGCACCCTCGGCTGGTTGATACACTGCCAACGGTTAGGAATCAGGATTTTATAAAATCCAAGTTTTGTCGGGCAGGCATCTTGCCTGCTCTTGGACAGCCGAGACGGCTGTCCACACTTAATTAAATTCCCATTCCTTAGGGCGCGATTACCAGTGGTTATCAGAGACCTCGGAGACGTTCATCTCCCTTGCCATGATCCACATCCTGGTCAGGCGGTTGGCATGAATTTGCCCCCCAAAAACCTTTAAAGCACCCGCTTACAGCCGATGAGTCACTAACGGATCTGGCCCGCCTCATCTTTATTCCCACTCTCGGTCTTCGAGTTCTCTCTGGGATAGGAATAATGTGCTTTCAATGTCTTCCCGAATGGCAGCGGTGACTTCGCAGTTACTATTCAAACAATCCACCAGCAGTTGATTGGCGCTGTAGTAGTGCTTCAAGGTTTGTTCTTGCTCTGGAGTGAACTGCCAGGGATGATGGATATTGCGATAATGGGCGATCGCGGCTTTGAGTTGCGCCACCCAAGAGGTGTAGTTGGCTTGCCACCAGGCTTGTCGTCGCTCTTCAGGCTGGTGGGGCGACGGCAGTTGAGTCTGAAGTTGTTGCAGCGCTTTATAAAAGCCCACATCCTGAACCATCACCAAAATGGCGTGGAGGGCCTGACGAGAGGTGTTGACATAGGCCACATCCTGGCTGTGGTCGATCGCCAGTGCTTGCAACAAGTTCTCTAGGGCCGCGTCTAGCACAATGCCCTGATCCAGGGTTGCCGCTAGGGTAAAGTCTGCGGCCGCTGGCAAGGGTTGGGCCAGGGCCAGGTAAAACGCTCGGGTGGTGGCGAGTTTAGACTCCTGGGGGATGGTCTGAGATTTTTGGTTGGCCCACTGCAAAAAGTCTTGCAAATAGGGATCTGAAGCCACCAGGCCATCAATCTCCTGTTTCATGAGCTGGACGAGGGAATCGGCACTGCGCAGCATCGCCGCCGTCAACAAAAAGACCTCGTGCCAGTGGGGATCGGTAATATGGCTGACCAGCCCTCCCAGGGTCTGCTCAAGCGATCGCAAGTTATGGGTGGCGACAATTTTCCGCGCGGTCAGATACTCTTGAAACGCCAGGTAAGAAAACGAAAAGATGCCTCGGGCTCGTTCGATCAGGAGGCCGTGCTGGGCCTCGATCGCCTTGAGGATCGCCTCGCTTTCTAGCTGCAACTCTTCAGGGTCCAGGGTGAGATCTGATAATTCTTGCAGATAATCTTCGATGTAATGTTCAATGGTGCGCTGCTCAAAAAAGTATTGCCCTTGTTCAAAGGTGTCGGCGGCGAGCTGGCTGAGCAGGCGCATTTTTTGCGGCAATAAAAAGCCCCGGTAGACGTTGTCCCGTTCGACCCCTTTGGTTTCATCCCATTTGCCCAAGAGCAGATCCAGCCCTTTTTTATAAAAGGCCGTTCGTTTGCTGGGAAAGGTTTCTTCCCCCTGAAACATCCAGCAGGCGAGGTGCAAAAACAACGGGGTGACCACCAACTGACGAAACTGCCAGTTTTCCGGCAGGTCCAGGGTTTGCATAAATTGAGCCGCTGGCGTTGGGCCGGACAGCGTTCCGGCTGGGCTCAAGGCCCGGAACCACTTGTGGGCAAAGGTCTGGATTTGCGCCGGGGTAAAGGGGGCGATTTCGACATCGGTAAAGCCGCGCAGACAGAACTTTTGGGCCGTCGTGCGACAGGACACCACAAACCGATTGCGATGATATTGGTCGGCAAAGCTGCGGATTTCATTCACGACCGGGGTAATATCCGGGTTGGGCACTTCGTCCATGCCATCCATCAACACCAGCACCCGCCCCGCTTGCAGCAGGGTTTCCAGGGTCGTTGAGTCGGCCATGCCCGAGGTGGGAAAGGTCCGTTGAATATAGCTGAAGAGACTAAATCCCCCCTGGCGTTTAGCCGCCTCGGCAAATTCTCTCAAGGCGATAAAAATCGGCACCTGCTCCGCCGCCAATTCCCCCCGGTTACACTGCACGGCTAAATGCTGCAAGAAGGTGGTTTTGCCCACCCCAGGTTTGCCCAACACGCGCAGTTTGGCGTAGGTTTCCACCGCTTCCATGCCGGGAATTTGCGATCGCTCCACGGTGCCGACTCCGACGCGATCGAACTCGGTGAGGGCTAAGTCGTTGAGGGTCGTGAGTTCGCCCCACTGCTGGCTGGCCAGGTCTTCCAGAATGTTGACATCAACATAGATGTCCTCCAGGTTGACCGGGTGATGAATATCGAGGAGTTGTAAAATGCCGCACCGCTGCTGAATGGTGTCTCGGTGCTGCGATCGCACTGCGGCCACTAACTCGTCAATATCAGGCTCGTCAATCTCTGGCAAAATCGGCTCCGATAACTGGTCCGGGTCAGGAAATTCTTCTGGCGGCTGGCTGGCGATGTCGCGCCAGTCCAAATCCAGGATTTGGCACACATCCATAAAAATCTGTCGGTCTACCGGCTGTCCGGTAAACAAGCGCCAGATCGGCTGGCGGGTTTTGAGATTGACCTCTCCTGCCAGGTTTTCCTGGGTCCACCCCTTGAGGGCGAAGGCCCGCTTAGTCTGTTGAATGCCAGCGGGCGAGGCTTGGAGCGATCGCTTGGCCATGACACAAAATGCTCGTATTAAAAACAGAATTTAAACGGTTACAAAAGTCGGGAATTTGATAATTACCTTTGATCCTATCGACTTTCTACCCTGGCAACTAGTATGGGACGGCGTAAATCCACCATCGGCGATGTCTGGAGTGCGGGGTGCAAGGTTTACGGTTTAAGGTGGAGTCCTTCAAAGGGGTAGGGAGACTTTTGCCACAAAGTAATAGTAGAGGGCGGCGTAAATTTGCACACCCTTGGCCCTCACCCTAAATCCCTCTCCCAAGCTTGGGAGAGGGACTTCCAATTGGTATCGAGACTTAAGCCGTCGAGTATTAGTACCAACCCAGATCTCCCTCATCCTCACGCGGTCAGGTTTTGGGCATCACTACTGTTTGAGCTAGCCCCAGTGCGCTCAAAATCGCGATCGCCCACCAGGTCACATCCATTTCCCACCAGGCTAATCCGGCTTTCGCGACGTTGGGATGGGCGTGATGATGATTGTGCCAGCCTTCTCCATAGGTCAGCAGGGCTGCCCACCAGAGATTGCGAGAATTATCGGGATTACCAAAGGTGCGATATCCCACCAGGTGAGTCGCCTTCGTAGCTAAAAACATGATCGGTGCGATGCATGAGCCAGAGGCCATAGCTCCACCAGAATCCCCGCTGAGCCGAGTAGGGATCTTTGTCAATATCTTCGGTGTAAGCGTGGTGCAGGCGATGCCCCGCCACCCAAAAGATTGGCCCCCCTGGCAGCGCCAAAGCCCCGATTAGGGATCGGCGGAAAAATAAGATCCCGGTGGGGATAGGTAGGTGAGTGGGTGCGGTGGTGAGTAGGTGAGAGAGTTACGAGTCAGAAGTGGGACTTTTATAGTGAGCGCCTCCCTTAGGGCGATCGCATACTCTAGCCCTTGGGCACTTGCAGGCTACGGTGGGTGAGCAGACGATGATAGCCCAGACAAATGCCGACGCTACCACACCACCAGTGGAGCAAAACTGCGACCCCTAACGCTGGCCAGGAGAAAAACCAGTGAGCTAAACCAGCGACGCCATGAAAGGCGGTAAAAATAGGATGGTTGGCCAATTCAATGGAGCCACAGGGGCAGGGAGTTGTCTAGTCTGGTTGCCTTCTGCGTCAGCATTAGGGGCCATCACATCACCTCTCTACATGCTTTTAATTCGTATCTTGAAGCCATTCCACTGTAGGCTTTAGCCCGGTCGCATGTGATCGGAAGGATGCGCCTCGGAATGCTCTGTCTCCTCGGTGGCCGATGTCGAGTTTTTCTCTAATTTCGCCTGGACGGTTTTGGTCTTTTCCTGCACCTGCGTAGCGACGTCATGGGCCGTATGTTGGATGCGATCGCTGGCATCAGTCAGGGTCGAGTGAGCCCGGTCTACCACCTGCTGAGTCACCCCATGGGCTTGCTCGGCGATGCCCGATACCGTTGCTTGCACCTGGGTGTTGGCTTGCTGTGCCTGCGCTTTGAACTGAGCCGCCGTTGACTGCCCACTTTCCTTCAGGGCCGCCATATTGTGCCTGGTTTGAGCAAAATCTTTCTTCAGGAACTTATTGACCTGGGCGAATTTATCCTTCAGCCCTTCGGAAAATTGCTCTGCATCTTTAACCTGATCGGCTTTCGCAATCAACCGTTTAGTGCCGGTACTTAGCACGGCCTCGGGCATCAATAGGTAAACCCCACCCGTCATCCCTTGCCAACTATTCGACTTAAACAGATAAGCCATGACCGCCCCGGTCTTCAGGTCAAAGCAATAATCAGTAATGGTTCCGGCTTTGTTCCCATCGTTTGTCCAGAGTTCGTGGCCGATCACCAACTCAGAGCCCTGGGGGGGCTCCCCGGATGTCTCTACCGACAGCGAAACCAAAATACTATCTTCGCCAATCGCCTCCACTTGCTCCCATCTGATAAACTGCGCTGTTTTTCTCAGAAAACCAGATTCGGAAACAATGGCCATGACTTGGTGATTCGTTGGCTCTAGCCAAAATTCCTTCACATGGCCAATTTCCTCAGCCGTTTCGCAATTCAAGAGCAGTCGCCCAAGCAAAGTACTTTGCTGAATGGTGGTCTTGGTAACCGTGGTCAGAAATGTCATTTTTTATCTCCTGATTATGCTGCCTATGTAGGCCCTGTCATCTTGACTTTGGAGTCAATCTCCTGCGGATTATCTTCAATTTCTAAAACGTCGAGCCCAATAAAAGCGATCGCTCGATTTTGTTAACGGAGTAGCTCGCCTGAGCCAGACATCAAACCTTGCTTACCCAACACCATTGGCCGTCATCTGACTGACAATTTTTTGCACGATTTGCACCCCGGTCACAGCTTGCCAGCCAAACAGCCCCAGCAAAACCAGATTTAACGAAACGTGGATGCTGCGCACCCAGTCATGCTGCTTCATAAACGGCACCAGGGCCGCCGAGGTCGTAATCAACCCGACTATCCCCAACCCTGCAAACAAGTGGGGGCCAATTACAATCTTGCCGCTGTTGATATAGGTCACGGTGATGCCGCCGATCGCCCCCATGACCATCAGCGCCAACAGGATGGAGCCAATTTGATGGTGCCGAATGGCAAATCGCCCCTTGATCAGCTCTTTTTTCGGTTCTCCCGTTGCCAGTCTTGTGCGCCGAACCTGCACTCCCAGATAGAGGGTGTAGAGGGCCAGGGCTAGCAAAATCCACATCGTAACGGGGTGAAAAAAGCTGAGATAGGGTTTCAGCGCTGCCAGATTTTCTAAATTCATAATGGGGACTCCTGAGGTATTTATCTATCTTGCATGGGGTCGGTCAAGGTATACCGATGTGCTAGACGGAGATTACGGTTGATCCGTGAGCGATCGCCATTCTTCAACCACACCAGGATCAACATTCAGCTTGATCTCCGACTGGTCGAGGGTGGGCAGACTCAACTGCAAGGGGATGTCCGCTGCTAACTGCGTCAAGATCGGCTGCAAATTATACTCTCCGGCATCTGTCCCCCCCTGGGCTTGATTCATAAACATGTCCGGGGAGACATCGGCGGCAGTGAAGGTTTTTCCCATCGAGTCGCTCAGGGTGAGGGGCCGCGAATGATCGAGGTTTGTGGTGCCGGGAAACCCCACGAGCCGCAAGTACATGGTGGCGGTGCGATCCGGATGAGTCCGTTTGAAGGCGATCGCTTGCCAACGGTTGCCCTGTTGATCCTTGAGCGTTTGGCGCGATTGGTAAACCTCCGACTGGTAGATCGTCGGCCCTGGGCCTTCTTCTAACTGGCGCGTGGCCGCCTGGGCTGGCGCGATCGCCAGATTGATCATCAATGCTCCAGCCAATAGTCCAAGGATGACTGCTGACCCGATCAAGCGTAAAACAGCTTTCATATTCACGACTCCTGGGCTGAACCTGTAGTGGGGTTAATTGACGGCATTTTGAATTGCTTTTTGAAGGTCATCGGGAATAAAAACGGCATACATACCGCGCAGGTCATCCACGTTAAAATCGTAGGCCAAATCTTGTGGGTAGCCGTCTTTCACAAACTGCGGACGGCGCTCTTTTAGGCCATGGCAGGCCAGACAGCTAGCTTCCACGTCAATGCGGCGGTAGTAGCGAGTGCCGGTCTGCTCATCCAGGGTGGCTCGACCCCAAAAACCAATCAACTCTGGATCTTGGTTGAATTTTGCTAACGCAATTTGGTCATGCAAGTTACCTGGAGCATGGTTTGGGTTGCGATATTTTTGAGCAATCTGCTTCACCTGCCAGCCGTTCTCTTGACTCAGCTGCATGGCCCGCATCCCCACCGGGCGGCAGACCTCTTTCATGGTTTGCAGGGTGGGTATTTCGGTGCTGCCTTCCAGGGAAGAGGCCAGTCCAGAGCGCATGGCATCCAGCGCTTCGATCTCTTGAACCACCTGCACCAGTTGATTGGGTTGGGGAATGATGGGAGCCGCCGAGGCGGGAGCCGGATGCCAACCGATCAGCGCTAGGCTGACGCTCATAACCAGACCAAGGCTCAGAACTAACCGAGATAACGTCTGCATCGGGTCTTTACTCCTGAGATGAACTGATCTACGCACCCTAAATCAAGCCGGGGCCTTTGTGACGCCAATCATGTTGCGTGGTCAGTTTGCCGTCCTCATCTTCCGATAACTCCTGCATTTCATGGGCACGTTCTGCCGCTTCCTGGGCAGTTTGCTTGCGCAGATCTCCGGGCACCTCAATATACATTTCTGGCTCAATCGCGTAGTTATTGATTAACCCTTCTTGGTCTACGGTGTAGCCATCGGTGGTGTGGCTCGATGCTTCATCAGGCTCGTT
>Ga0008836_100624_pt1 | contig 19252 bp, 3 predicted proteins | sample HotLakConsUCCR28_FD_62214 | JGI IMG/M metagenome (GOLD analysis project Ga0008836, IMG submission 62214) | Hypersaline microbial mat communities from Hot Lake, Washington, USA - Hot Lake Consortium UCC-R28 (Hybrid Assembly) ... | reverse complement strand
CCAACATCGGCCACCTGGAAGCCGCCGCTGGCATCGCCGGACTGATCAAAGTCGTCCTGGCCCTGCAGCACGAAACCCTGCCACCCCACCTGCACTTTCATCAGCCCAGCCCCCACATTCTCTGGTCGGAACTGCCCATCGCCGTCACCCAGCAGCCCCAGCCCTGGCCCCAGGGGGAGCAATCCCGATTTGCCGGAGTCAGTTCGTTTGGGTTTAGCGGGACGAATGGGCATGTGATTGTGGAAGGCAGAAGGCAGAAGGCAGAAGGAGTGATCAAGAACGAAGAACGAAAAACGAAGAACGAAAAACGTTTCTTCCATTTACTGACCCTGGCGGCGAAGGATGCGGGGGCCTTACGAGAATTGGCGCAGCGATATGGGGATTGGTTACCGGAGGCGAAGGAGTCGCTGGCGGATATTTGCTGGAGCGGGCATCGGTTGCGATCGCACTTCTCCTACCGGCTTGCGATCGCGACCAACTCCATCGAAGACGCCCAGCGCCAGCTGCGGGAATTTGCCGCTCAACCCGCGACCCATCTCACCAGCCTCCCTCGCAACCCTCGCAAAATCGCCTTCCTATTCACCGGGCAAGGCTCCCAGTATCCCCATATGGGCCGCGACCTCTACGCCACCGAACCCGTCTTCCGGCAAGCGCTGAATCACTGTGCCGAGATTTTGGCGGAGGAGGGGGTGGATTTGTTGGAGGTGGTTTATGGCGACAAGGGAATAGGGGATAGGGAACAGGGAATAGGGGAGAGCCCTGAACCTTACACCTTGCACCCTGAACCCTCTACCCATTCACCCATCCACCCATTCACCCATCCACTCATCCACCAAACCTCCCACACCCAACCCGCCCTCTTCGCCGTCGAATACTCCCTCGCTCAGCTCTGGCTTGCCTGGGGCATCAAACCGTCTGGTGTTATGGGACACAGCGTCGGCGAATACGTGGCGGCCTGTATTGCCGGGGTGTTCAGCCTGGAGGATGGGCTGCGGCTGGTGGCGGCGCGGGGGCGTTTGATGCAGGCGCTGCCGGAGGGTGGCGGTATGGTGGCAGTGATGGCATCTGCCGAGCGTCTGTTGGGGATGCTGCCGGAAGGGGTTGCTGTTGCAGCGGTCAATGGGCCGGAGGCGACGGTGATTTCGGGCGAGTTGGCGGCACTGGAATCTGTGATCGCAGTGCTGACAGAGCGGGGGATTAAAACGAAACCCTTGTCGGTTTCCCATGCCTTTCACTCGGCTTTGATGGAGCCGATGCTGGCGGAGTTCCGGGCCGTGGCCGCAACGGTGAACTATGCCCGACCTCAGATGGAGCTAATTGCCAACTTGACTGGTCAGGTCATGGATGATGCCACTGCCGATTACTGGGTGAACCATATCCGCCAGCCCGTGCAGTTTGCGGCGGGAATGAAAACGCTGGCGGATAGGGGCTACAACACCTTTATCGAACTGGGGGCAAAGCCGATTTTGCTGGCCATGGGACGAGCCTGTCTGCCGGAACTAGAAGCGCGCTGGTTACCCAGCCTACGTCCAGATGCCGACCGACAAACCCTGCTCACCAGCCTGGGGGAGTTATACGTCGCAGGTGCATCCATCAACTGGGATGCCGTGGATCAGGCCAGTCCCGGCCAGCGCGTCACCCTCCCCACCTATCCCTTCCAGCGACAGCGCTACTGGGTCGACATCGAGCGATCGCAGACCGTTGCCCGCAAATCTTCATCCCCCCTGTACGGGCGCACAGCCGTGCGCCCCTACGCACCCATCCACCCCCTCCTGGGAACCCAACTCAACCTCCCCCGCACCACCACGCTCCACTTCGAAAGTCACCTCAGCCCAGACTCCCCCGACTACCTTCAGGATCATCAGGTCTTCGGGGCAGTGGTGCTCCCGGCAGCGGGTTTTGTAGAGATGGCGATCGCCGCGCTGCGACACCCCTTACCCAACCAATCCCTGGTCCTGGAAGCCATCACCTTCCACCAGGCGCTGGTGCTGGATCAACCGAAAACGGTTCAGGTGCTGCTCCTGCCCCAGGAAGATCGGCCATACCGATTCGAAATCCTCAGCCTGGCGGAATCAGACTGGGTGCTTCACGCCAGTGGTCAGGTCGTGGCAAATGCCTTTGACGAAACGGCAGTCCTCGCCCAGCTTCAGTCTCGCTGTCGTGAATCCGTTTCCGTCGAAGCTTGCTATCAGCGACTGGCAGATCAGGGCGTCACCTATGGCGATCGCTTCCGGGCGATAGAAAAAATTTGGAAAGGAAACTTTGAGGTATTAAGCCAACTCCAGTTACCAGAAGTTCTGCACTCAACAGCGGCAGATTACCCCCTTCATCCCGTCCTGCTGGATGCCTGCCTGCAAAGTCTGGCGGCTGTTTTTCTAGATCATCCCGAAACCGAAACTTACCTTCCGGCTAGCATTTCCCAGGTTCATTTCAAATCAGGCCTGAATTTGGTGCAGGCCAACTACCAGATTTGGTGCCATGCCCAGGTGCAGCCCGCAGATCGAGGAGCCACTGCCGATATTCAGATTTTTCTTGAAGATGGGCGGCTCATCGGCAGCTTAAAAGAGCTGCGTCTCCGGCCCGCAACGCTCGAGCGAGTATTCGGTTCCCCTCAGTTTCAAGACTGGCTTTACCAAATCGATTGGCAAGCTCAGCCCCTACCAAACACCGCCATACCCGCTGAGTTTCTGCCTTCACCAGATGCCCTCTGCCGCCAGGTTGCCCCCGCCTTCCAGAATCTGCTCAATCAACCAGAGGTGCTGAACTACCAACAACGATTGCTAGAGCTTGACGCCCTGAGCCTAACCTATGTGGAACGGGCAATTTCAACCCTCGGCGAACTTCCCCCCACTTACGACCCCGCCGAATTAGCCCAAACCTGGGGTGTTGCGCCCCAGCATGAGGCATTGTTCCAGCATCTACTCAAACTTCTGGCTGTAGGGTTTCAGGGGTTAGGTACTGGGTCTCAGGGGCTAGGTACTGGGTGTCAGGTGTCAGGTACTGGGTCTCAGGAGCCACCCGACACCCGACACCCGATACCCGACACCCGACACCCATCCACCCATCCACCCATCCACCCATCCGCCGAACTCACCCTCCTCACCCGCTGTGGTGAGAACCTGGCTGCCGTGCTGCGGGGCGAGGTCGATTCCCTGACGCTGCTCTTTCCCAAGGGTGATTTGAGTGACCTGACTCGACTGTACGAATCGTCAACCGGGGCACAGGTGATGAATTCGCTGGTGCAGCGGGTGATTACGGCTGCGATCGCTCACCCTCAGCGTCCTATCCGAATTTTAGAAATAGGCGCGGGCACAGGCGGTACAACCGCCCATCTGCTGCCCCAGCTTCAGAACGTAGAGTATGTGTTCACGGATGTTTCGCCGCTATTCCTCTCGAAGGCCCAGGAGCGGTTTCGGGACTATCCCTTTGTGCGCTATGAGGTGCTGGATATTGAGCGATCGCCCGCCGACCAGGGATTCCAGCAGCCTTTCGACCTGATGATTGCCGCCAACGTGCTTCACGCCACGGCTGACCTGCGGCAAACGTTGACTCATGTGCGAGAGCTGCTGGCTCCCGGTGGCGAATTGATTCTGCTGGAGAGCACTCAGCCGCTGGCCTGGCTTGACCTGATCTTTGGCCTGACGGCAGGTTGGTGGCAGTTTAGCGATCGCGATCTGCGTCCCGATTATCCCTTACTGTCGGCAGCGCAGTGGCAGGCTCTATTGGAAGAAAGCGGCTTCACCCCTGTCATTCTCCAACCAGATTCCTCCCGTAGGTTGGGTGAAACGGAGGGTCACCCAACAGAGCCCAATCCCACGTTGGGTTCCGCTGACGCTCCACCCAACCTTCCGCAGACGGTAATGGTGGCCCAGCGAGATTTCAGAACGGTTCAGCCTGATCAAGGGGGCACCTGCCTGCTTCTGACTGAAAGTCTCGATAGAGCTGATGGTTTAACTGAGATTCTGGAAAAACAGCATATCCACTGTATTTGGGCAGAACTCAGCGATGCTCATCGGCAAAGCCACCCTAGAAAAGCTGGTTCAGTCCCATCTCCCCATCCCCCCATCTCCCCATCACCCCATTCCTACACCCTCAACCCCCTCAGCAAAGAGGATTTCCAGACGCTCTGGCAGGCTTTAACCGCTGATGGGACTGTTCCAACTAAAGTGGCCTATCTGGCGAGCCCGTCGGATTCCCTCAATCCCAAAGCCCTTGAGCGTAGCTGTAGTAGCCTATTACATCTGGTGCAGATGCTGGCTGAATTGTCTCAGCCGCCCCAGCTTTACCTGGTGACCCAGGGAGTCACGCAACCACCCGTGATGAATCCGGCCCAGGCACCGCTCTGGGGATTAGGGCGCGTGATTGAGCTGGAGCATCCTGCCCTGCGCTGTTGCCGGTTGGATTTAGACCCCCACGCCCCGCCTCAGCAGCAGATGGCGGATCTGGCGGCAGAACTGGTTGCTCAGACTGGCACTGACGCGATCGCCTATCGTCAGGGACAGCGTTGGGTAGCCCGTCTAGGTCGGCTCAGCCTGCCCCCATCTCTGGAACTGCCAGACCTGATCGGCAAGGATGCCTCCTTCCGGCTGGCTATAGAATCCAGAGGAACATCGGACAATCTACAGCTCCAGCCCTGGTCTCGCCGTTCTCCCGAACCGGACGAAATCGAGATTCGGGTGGAGGCTGCTGGGCTCAACTTCATCGACGTGCTGGATACCCTGGGCCTGCTGCCCTTTGAGCGCGACTGGCTGGGGGTGGAATGTGCAGGCGAAGTCGTCGCCGTGGGGGCCAACGTGACGCATTTAGGCGTAGGCGATCACGTCATGGCCCTGGCGGCAGGCAGCTTTGCCCGGTACGTGACGGTGCCTAAGTTGCTGGCAGTGCCCCAACCTGAGGGACTCAGCGCCACCGAAGCCGCTACCATTCCCGCCAATTTCCTGACGGCTTACTATGCCCTGGCAGAGGTCGCCCAGGTCCAACCAGGGGAACGGGTGCTGATTCATGCGGCGGCTGGAGGCACTGGCATGGCGGCAGTGCAGATTGCCCTGAGCCGGGGCGCAAATGTGTTCGCCACCGCCAGCCCCCCCAAGTGGGCGGTGCTCAAGCAAATGGGCGTTCGCCAGGTGATGAACTCCCGCACCCTGGACTTTGCCGATGAGATTCTGGCCGCCACCGACGGAGAAGGGGTTGATGTCGTGTTCAACTCCCTCTCCGGTGAGTTCATCCCCAAAAGCCTGTCCGTACTGAAGCCCCAGGGGCGATTCATCGAAATCGGCAAACGCGACATCTGGAGCGCCGAGCAAGTCGCCAATCTCTACCCCCAGGTCGCCTACCACCCGGTCGATCTCCTTTCCGTGACCCACCAGGCCCCACCGCAGATCCAGACCCTGCTACAAACCCTGGTTCGATCCTTCAATGCTGGACAGCTCCGTCCCCTGCCCCACCGGGTATTCCCCATTACTGCCGCCGTCAGCGCCTTTCGCTACATGCAGCAGGCAAAGCATGTGGGGAAGGTGGTGTTGAGGGTAGAAGGTAGAAGGCAGAAGGCAGAAGGGGATCAGGTACTAGGTACTGGGGTTCAGGTACTAGGTACTAGGTCTCAGGTTTCAGGTGCCAGGAACAATACAGAACCCGATACCCGATACCCGATACCCGACACCCGATACCCAATACCCAATACCTATCCACCCACCTACCCATCCCCCCATCCACCCACCTACCTCATCACGGGCGGTCTCGGTGGTCTCGGCCTCCTCACTGCGGACTGGCTGGCGGCACGGGAAGCCTATCATCTGGTGCTGGTGAGTCGGCGATCGCACGCGGATATCCCCCCTGAAACTCAAGGGCAGCTCCAGGCGCTGGAAGCCAGAGGAGCCAGGGTGACGGTTGTCCAGGCGGATGTGGCGCAGCAGGATGAGCTGGCAGCGGCGATCGCATCTCTCGGTACTCCACTGCGCGGCGTGATTCATGGGGCGGGGGTGCTGGATGATGGAGTTTTGCAGCAGTTGACCTGGGAACGGCTGGAGTCGGTGTTGGCTCCTAAGGTCTATGGAGCCTGGCATCTGCACCAGTTGACTCAGGAGCAGCCGCTGGAGTTCTTTGTGCTGTTTTCTTCGGCGGCATCGCTGCTGGGGTCGCCGGGGCAGGGTAGCCACGTCGCGGCCAATGCCTTTTTAGATGCCCTGGCCCACCACCGTCAGGGGCTGGGGTTGCCGGGGCTGAGCATCAACTGGGGTGCCTGGTCGGGAGTGGGGGCGGCGGCCCAACGGCAGGTAGATCAGCAAATGCAGGTCAGGGGGGTGGATGCGATCGCGCCCGACCAGGGGCTACATATCTTCTCGCAGTTGCTGGCCCATTCCAGCGAGGCCCAGGTAGGGGTGATTCCCATTCGCTGGCCTCAGTTCCTCAGTCAGGGGTGGAAGGATACCTTTTTCGAGCAGTTCCAGTCTTCGGCTTCTGCCGCTAGCGCAACCGCCGACTCTCCCACTGGTTGGCAAGCCCGTCTGCGGACTCTGCCTGAGCGTCAGCGGCTGAATTTCCTGACTACAGCGCTACAGCAGGAGGTAGCCAAGGTGCTGGGGCGATCGGCCAATCAGCTCCCCGATCCGCAGCTGGGCTTTTTCGACCTGGGGATGGATTCGCTGATGGCAGTGGAGCTAAAAAATCGCCTGGATACTCAATTGGGAACAGCGGTCTCCTCCACGGTGATTTTTGAGCATCCCACCATTGCAGCATTGGCGAAGCACTTGGCGGAGGAGGTCTTGCAAACTCCGCCGCCGGAGCCTGCCTCATCCTCGAATTTGGCTGCCGATCAAGAGATTCACCAAACTCCTAGGAAAGTTGACCGCGAAGGCCCCCCCGCCCCCAATGCTGGGGGAGCTGGAGGTACAAAGTCCCCCGACATCGGGGAATTTAGGGGGCCATCAAGAGAACCAGCACCTGAAAGCCCTTCCGACTCCCCAGAAGATCCCATTGCCGAAGAATTGGCTGCCCTCGAACGCTTACTGAATCAATCGTCATGACAGAGAGTTTCTCCAACCCCACCCCACCGACCGATGAGCGCATCCTGCGGGCCTTGCGGGAGGCGCGATCGCAGCTTGAAGCCGTCGAGCAGGCGAAGAATGAGCGAGTCGCCATCGTCGGCATGGCGGGTCGATTTCCCGGTGCTAACAGCGTTGATGAACTCTGGCAATTGCTGACGGCAGGGCAGTCTGGCATTCGCATGCTGTCTGACCAGGAGCTTGAGGAAGCTGGAGTCGCGCCAGAGACCTCGCAGCAGGCGGATTACGTTCGGGCCTACGCGGGTTTCTCTGAGGCCGATGGCTTCGATGCCGCCTTTTTCGGCTACTCCCCCCGTGAGGCCGAACTGATGGACCCCCAGCACCGGGTCTTTCTGGAATGTGCCTGGACGGCCCTGGAAAATGCGGGCTACGACAGCCACCAGTATCCCGGTCGCATCGGCGTCTATGGCGGAGCCGCCCTCAACAGCTACCTGGTCAATCTCTTTTCTGACCCCAAACTGCGGGAGTCCGTAGACACGGTGCAGGCCGTAATCAGCAACGTCATGGGGCTGATGACCACCCGCGTCTCCTACCAGCTAGATCTGAAAGGGCCGAGTTGTGGCATCCAGACCGGCTGCTCCACTTCCCTGGTGGCGGTGCATCAGGCCTGCCAGAGCCTGCTCCAGCAGGAATGCGACATGGCCCTGGCGGGGGGCGTCACCGTGGGCAACACGGCCCCCCAGGGCTACCGCTACCAGAGCGACGGCATCGCCTCCCCCGATGGCTGCTGCCGCGCCTTTGATGCAGCAGCCCAGGGCACAGTGTTCGGTAACGGGGTTGGCATCGTGGTGCTGAAGCGGTTGTCGGATGCGATCGCCGATGGCGACACAATCTACGCCGTGATCAAAGGCTCCGCCATCAACAACGATGGAGCCGAGAAAGTCAGCCTCACCGCCCCCAGCGTCACCGGGCAGGCCACCGTCATCGCCGCTGCCCTGCAGCAGGCCAACATCGACCCGGCCAGCCTCAGCTACATCGAAGCCCACGGCACCGGCACCGCCCTCGGCGACCCCATCGAAATCGCCGCTCTCACCAGAGCCCTACGCGGCCATTCCGGCGGCTGCGCCATCGGCTCCGTCAAAACCAACCTGGGCCACCTCGACGCCGCCGCTGGCATCGCTGGACTGATCAAAACCGCCTTGGCCCTGAAACACCAGCAAATCCCCCCCAGCCTCCACTTCCAGCAGCCTAACCCCAAAATTGATTTTGCCCACAGCCCCTTCACCGTCCAGCGCCAACTCAGCCCCTGGCCCCGCAACGGCACCCCCCGCCGTGCCGGCGTCAGCTCCTTCGGCATGGGAGGCACAAATGCCCATGTGATTTTGGAGGAAGGACCGGAAGGCGGAAGGCGGAAGGCAGAAGGCAGAAAGCAGAAGGCAGAAAATGAACAGGTTTCAGGTGCTAGGTCTCAGGTTTCAGGTGCCAGGTCTCAGGTAGACGATAGAACCCAATACCCGATACCCAACCCCCGACACCCAATACCCGATACCCAACACCCGACACCCAGTCCCCATCAATCCGCCCACCTCCTCGTGCTTTCAGCGAAAACGGCGACGGCATTGGAAACAATGACGGCGAATCTAGCCCGACATCTAGAAGCCCATCCCGACCTCGATCTGGCGGATGTGGCCTACACCCTGCAGGCGGGTCGCCGCTCCTTCCCCCATCGCCGCATCTGCCTGTGCCAGTCCTCCAACGAAGCGGTTCAGCAGTTGACCTCCGGCAGCCCCCCTACCCAAGTCGCCGATACGGCTACGCTTGCGATCGCCTTCATGTTCTCCGGTCAGGGCAGCCAGTACCCCACCATGGGCCGCGACCTCTACGCCACCGAACCCGTTTTCCGGCAGGCGATGGATCGGTGTGCCGAGATATTGGCGGAGGAGGGGGTTGATTTGTCGGAAATCCTCGGTGGGATTGAGGCAGAAGGGAGAGAGGTTTTAGGTACTAGGTTTCAGGTGCTAGGTACTAAGTTTCAGGAAGAACCCAGAACCCAGAACCCAATACCCAATACCCAGTACCCAATACCCCCTACCCGATACCCAACACCCCCTACCCATCCACCCATCCACTCGACCGCTTTTGCCCAACCCGCCCTCTTCGCCCTGGAATACGCCCTGGCCCAGCTTTGGCTTTCCTGGGGGATTGAGCCGCGGGCGCTGATTGGGCACAGCATTGGAGAATATGTAGCGGCTTGCATTGGGGGAGTATTTTCTCTTGAAGATGGGCTGCGGCTGGTGGCGGCGCGGGGAAGGCTGATGCAGGCGTGCCCGGCGGGGGCGATGCTGTCGGTAGGGTTATCGGAGGCAGCGTTGGCAGCGCTGTTGCCGGAAGATGTCGTTATCGCGGCGGTGAATGGCCCTGAACTGTGCGCAGTATCGGGGACGGAGGAGGCGATCGCCGCTTGCCAGGCCTTGTTAGACTCGAAGAACATCCTCTGTCGGCGGTTACAGGTGTCCCACGGGTTTCATTCGCCGCTGATGGAGCCTGCGATCGCAGACTTAGAAGCTTTAGTGAGCCAGATTACCCTGCATCCACCCCAGATCGACCTGCTCTCGAATGTCACAGGTACCTGGCTAACGGCGGCAGAGGCGACGGATCCGGCTTATTGGGCGCGGCATTTGCGGCAGCCGGTGCGGTTTTATGACGGGGTGCGGGAGTTGCTGCGGTTGCCAAGTCCAGTGCTGCTGGAAGTAGGGCCAGGCCGGACTCTGAAAACTCTGGCGCAGCAGGCCGTGGCGGCAGAATCGAACACCGCTCTGGTGTTGAACTCGTTACTCCATCCTCAGGAAGAAGTGGCCGATACGACCGTGATGCTGGGCAGCCTGGGGCGGCTGTGGTTGACGGGGGCGGCTGTGCAGTGGTCAGGCTACTACGCCCACACCACCCGGCAGCGACTGCCGTTGCCCACTTATCCCTTCGAGCGGCAGCGGTACTGGGTCGCGCTGAATCCGGCGGGGCTGGAGGCACCCAAGGCAGCGCCAGAGACAAAGGCGGCAAATCTGGCCGACTGGTTCTACTTACCCTCCTGGCGGCGTTCTTACCTGCCTCATCTTGAGCCTCCCACCAGCGACTGCTGGGTAGTGTTCGCCGCTGAGCCTATCGGTTTTGGTCTGGCCCAGCAACTGGCGGCGGCTAATCAAACGGTCATTACGGTGCAACCCGGATCTCAGTTCTCCCATCAGGAGCGCACCTTCACCCTGAATCCGCACAGTCCTGAGGATTATCGGGCGTTGGTTCAGGCTCTGGAAACTGCCGGTCATCAGCCAACCCACTGGGTGCAGGGATGGAGCCTGGCTGGTGAGCCAGCCGATTTAGCGATGAACTTCTACAGTGTGCTGCACCTGACTCAGGCACTGGGTCAAAGTCCATCCCCGATGTCCCTGACGGTGGTCACGTCGAACGGGCAGGCGGTGGTTGGAACGGAGGCAGTCGATCCCCAGGCGGCGATGCTTTCTGGGCTTTGCAAAGTGATTCCCCAGGAGTACGCCCAGATGCGCTGTCGTTGCCTGGATGTTGCTGTGACCGGAGATTCGGCCCCAATCCAGCCTGTGGTAGACAGTCTTTATCGCGAGTTGGCCGCCGCCGACCCCATCGCGGCCTATCGAGACGGCTACCGCTGGGTGCAAACCTACGAGCCGCTACCGCTACCCGAGGGTCAACCGCCCTTGAGACTGGAGGGCACTTACCTGATCGCCGGAGACCTGGTTGAGGGACTGGGAATGGTCTATGCCCGGGCGCTGCGGCGGGAATTTCAGGCCCGACTGGTGCTGCTGGGTCGTCCTGGCCTGCCCGCTCCTGACGGGTGGGAGCAGTGGCTGGCGACCCATGGCCCCCAGCACGAGGTCAGCCGTCTGATCCGCAAACTGCAGGGACTGGGAACGGTGGGCACTGACTACCTGTGGTTCAGCACTGACCTGGGGGATGCGGTGCAGGTGAACAGGGTTTTAAAGCAGGGAATGGCTCAATTTGGCAACATTCATGGCGTCATTCATGCCGGGGTGATGGGCGATCGCGCCAGCTATCCTATTCCTGAGTTAACTCAGCAGACGTGCGAACAGACGTTTCGCCCCAAAATTCAGGGGATTCAGGTGCTGATATCCGCGTTGGAAGGCCAAAACCCGGATTTTGTCCTGCTCCAGTCTTCCCTGTCGTCGGTGGTGGGTGGAGTTGGGTTCGGGGCCTATGCCGCCGCCAATGCCTACCTGGATAGCCTTACTACCGCCCATCGTGGCCTGACCTCCCGCTGGATCAGCATTAACTGGGATGCCTGTCGCCTGGAGGACGCCCCCCAAAACACGGGATCAGCCTGGCTAGACCTGGCCATAACGCCAGATGAGGTATGGCAGGTGACCAGACGAGTGCTGGCTCAGCCCTCCCTGAATCAGGTGGCCGTGTCGCCGGGGAATCTCTGCGATCGCATCGACCAGTGGATTCACCACCCCGAAACCCTGTCAATCAACCCGCCATCAGATACCTCTGACCACCACACCCGCCCCTCACTTTCGAGCGAATATGTTGCCCCCACAACCGCGATCGAAACCGCCGTCGCCGAAGCCATGCAAGAGTTATTAGGAGTTGAAAAAGTCGGAATTTATGATAACTTCTTCGAACTGGGTGGTCACTCACTTCTCGCAATCCAGGCTGTAACGAGGCTACGGAAAGAATTTCAGGTTGAATTACCCATGCGAGCCTTTTTATTTGAAGCCCCCACCGTTGCTGGAATCGCTAAAATAATCGAAGAAAATCAATCTAATGACACCGATCAAGCCGCGATTGAAGAGTTATTAAATCAAATTGAAACCATGTCTCCGGAAGATGTCGAAAATCAAGTTAAAAATCAACCTTAAACAGCAAAACTGTAGGGTGCATCAGGCGCAGCCGCAATACACCGTTAAGCAACATTCGTAGGGTGGGCACTGCCCACCACCCAAAATTAACCGCAATTAAAACATCCCTTTCCCCAAAGAATCTTTACGCAGTAAACCAGACATCCCCATGAAATTCAGCCTATTTTATTTCGATGGTGACGGCTCCGTTGCCCGCCTCAATCAATACCAGCTTCTAATTGAAAGCGCCAAATTCGCCGACCAAAACGGCTTCACCGCCGTATGGACCCCCGAACGCCATTTCCACGCCTTTGGCGGACTCTACCCCAACCCCGGCCTCACCAGTGCCGCCCTGGCTATGGTCACCGAAAACCTGCAACTGCGGGCGGGCAGCGTGGTCGTGCCCCTGCACCATCCCGTCCGCATTGCCGAAGACTGGGCCGTTGTAGACAATCTCTCCCAGGGGCGAGCCGCGATCGCCTTTGCCTCAGGCTGGACCATGGATGAGTTTATTCTGTCGCCCACCCCCCATGCCAGCCGCAAAGCTATCATGTGGCGGGGGATTCAGCAAGTTCAGCAACTCTGGCGAGGGGAAACCGTGGACTTTCAAGACGCCACGGGTAAAACCGTCTCGGGGGTATCCCTACCGCGACCCATCCAGCCCCAACTGCCCACCTGGATTACCTGCCAGTCCACCGAAACATTCATTGAAGCTGGACGGCTGGGCGCAAATATCCTTACCTCACTTCTGGGCGGATCATTAGACCAGTTAGCTCCTAAAATTCAGGCTTATAAACAGTCCCTCAGTAAGCATGGTCACGATCCCGACACGAAAACCATATCGCTCATGCTCCATACCTTTTTGGGTGCCGACATCGACCAGATTAAAGATGACGTTCGCCAACCCTTTTGCGAATATCTGAAAACCCACTATGGCCTCCTGGAAAATCTGGCCAAAGGGATGGGATTATCCATCAGTCTCGAAGATTTCTCCGATGATGATCTGGATAGTCTGTTATTATTTGGAGTGGAAGGATTTATGAACGATCGCTCCCTGATCGGAACTCCTGAAAGCTGTTTGCCATTCATCCAAAGACTAGCCCAGGTTGGCATCACTGAAATTGCTTGCTTAATCGACTTTGTTCAGGATTTTGACCGCGTCATGCCAGCCCTCCCCTATCTCAAGCAACTCAAGGATAATTGTGCTATTCATTTATCAGAAACCGCTATGGTCGGTAGCGCCTATTAGAAATCAAGGTTGACAAATTAAACGCTAGTACAGCCTGGCCTTCATCGGCCCATCACCCTAGTATTCTGAGCAGAAAGTATTGCAACGTAGGTTGGGTGGAACGCCAGTGGAACCCAACACTCCGAGCATCTTCGATGTTGCGAAACTAACCGTGAGATGTACTAGTACCTGCAACCCGGCACCTGAAACCCGCAGCACAGTGACTCCATCTGCGCCCTAAAGTCCCAAATTCTTAACCCTGGCAGCCCAGCCAGCTAGCCTTTTCCCCAACCCATTCCTCTACGACCCCGTCCCACCCCCGTTACTCATGTCAGACCTGCGACCCACTTCTGAAGCCCTACAGCAGCGCATTGCCGCCCTCTCTCCTGAGCGGCGGGCGTTGTTGGAGCAGCGGCTGAAGCAGCAGAGCTTATCTCCAGCGGCGGCGGCGTTACCCCTCGTGCCCCAGGCCCGTCCGGCGGTAGTGCCGCTCTCCCCATCCCAGCAAAATCTCTGGGTGCGGCATCAGCTCAACCCGGACAGTTCGGCCTATCACATCGCCCTGTCCTGGCGGCTAACGGGGACGCTCAACGTTCCAGCGCTGGAGGGGAGTTTGACGGCGATCGCCCAGCGCCACGAAAGCCTCCGAACCCGGTTTGTCGAACAGGATGGTCGGCCCTGCCAACAGGTGCTGCCGGATATTGCCGTATCCTTACCAGTGACCGATTTGAGGCCGTTGCCAGAGGCTGCTGTCGAAGCCGAAATTCAGCGGCTCACCGAACAGTGCGTCAGGCAGCCATTCGACCTCAGCCGCGACCCGCTGCTTCGCAGTCACCTGCTGCGGCTGAATGAGACTACGGCCCTGCTGCTGCTGGTGCTGCACCACATCGTGGCAGATGGCTGGTCCCGTGGGGTGCTGATGCGGGAACTGGCGACCCTCTATCGCGCCTTCGCGGAAAATACGGCTCCATCCCTACCGCCCCTGCCGATTCAGTACGCCGACTATACCCTGTGGCAGCAACAGTGGCTCCAGAGCGATGCCTGCCGCACTCAGATCGACTACTGGCGACAGCAGCTTGCGGGTTTACCCGTGCTCGAATTGCCCACGGATCGCCCCCGTCCGGCAGTGCCCAATTTCACCAGCCGCACCTGCACCCGCTCCCTGCCACCAGACTGCGTCGCAGCCCTCAAAGCCCTCAGCCAGCGGGAAGTCACCACGCTGTTTATGACCCTGCTGGCGGCGTTCCAGCTGCTGCTGCACCGCTACACCGCCCAGGACGATATCGGCGTGGGGGTGCCCGTCGCCAACCGCAATCATTCCGAGGTGGAGCCGCTGATCGGCTTTTTTGTGAATACCCTGGTGCTCCGCACCCGTCTGACTGGCAGCATGACATTTCGAGTGCTATTGCAGCAGCTCAGGCAGGTCACCGCAGACGCCTTCCAGCACTCGGAAGTGCCCTTCGCCAAGGTCGTTGAAGCCCTGGAGTGCGATCGCGACCTGAGCCAGAACCCGCTGTTCCAGGTGATGTTTCAGCTCCAGAGCGGCTATCAGCGCCAGAACGCGGCAACCCTCGACCTGAATTTGCCGGGGCTAGAGGTTCAGCAAACCTGGATTGATCCGGGCCAGACCAAGTTCGATATGACCTGGCACGGCATCGAGCGGGACGACGGCCTGCTGCTGGCGGTGGAATACCGCACCGACCTATTTGATGAAGACCGCATTCAGCGGATGCTGGGACATTTTCAGACCCTGCTGGCAGGAATTCTTGCCCACCCGGATTGCCCTGTGGCCGAACTTCCCCTCCTGAGTGCGGCGGAACGGCATCAGCTTCTGGTGGCGTGGAACCAGACCCAGGCTCCTCTACCCAGCCAGTGCTTCCACCAGCGGTTTGAGGCTCAAGTGGAACAGACGCCGGATGCTGTGGCCGTCATCGACCCTACTCAGCAACTCACCTACGACCAGCTCAACCGCCGCGCCAACCAGCTCGCCCACACCCTGCAGGCCCAGGGTATCGGCCCCGAAAGCCTGGTGGGAATTTATCTCCCCCGTTCCATTGAGCTGATGGTAGCTCTGTTGGGCGTGCTTAAGGCTGGCGGAGCTTATGTGCCCGTTGACCCCAGCCTGCCAGGGGAGCGCGTTCGTTTCATGCTGGCCGATGCTCAGGTGTCGCTGGTGGTGACGGCGGGTGCAGAGGCGCTGGGGGAAGTGGTGGGCAGTGCCCACCCTACGTTGGATTTGCTAGGTGAACGCGAAAAGCTGGCCCAGGCCCCTGACCACAACCCCACAGTCAGCCTTGAACCTGAGAACCTGGCCTACATCATTTACACCTCCGGTTCTACCGGCAAACCCAAAGGCACTCTGCTCACCCACCAGGGCCTAAGCAACTACCTGCACTGGTGCATCCAGGCTTACAACGTCGCCGCCGGGGGCGGTGCTCCCGTGCAGTCTTCCATCGGGTTCGATGCCACCATCACCAGTCTGTTCGCCCCCCTCCTGGTCGGCCAACCCGTCGCCCTCCTCCCCGAAACCCACGAGGTCGAAGCCCTGGGTCAGGCCTTCCAGGGCAGCGATACCTTCAGCCTCGTCAAACTCACCCCCTCTCACCTGAAAGCGATCGCACCGCTAATCCTCACCCCCTCACCCATCTACTCATCCACCCATCCACCCGCTCACTCCCTCATCCTCGGCGGCGAAGCCCTCCACGGTCGCGACGTCGCCCCCTGGCAGCAACATTTCCCCAACCTCCGCCTGATCAACGAATACGGCCCCACCGAAACCGTCGTCGGCTGCTGCATCTACGACATCCCCCTCGACTTTGTGGGTAATACCGTCCCCATCGGTCGCCCCATCGCCAACGTCCAACTCTACGTCCTCGATCCCAACCTGGAGCCCGTCCCCATCGGTGTCCCCGGCGAACTCTACATCGGCGGCGCAGGCGTGGCACGCGGGTATCTCAACCGACCGGATTTGACGGCGGAGCGGTTTGTGCCGAATCCATTTTTGCGTGGGAGCGTGGGAGCGTGGAAGCGTGGGAGCGTGGGAGCGACGCACCTACCCGCCTACCCAACTACCCGCCCACCCATCCACCCATCTACTCTTTACAAGACTGGCGATCGCGCCCGCTACCGTCCCGACGGCACCCTCGAATACCTGGGCCGCATGGACGACCAGATCAAACTGCGCGGCTACCGCATCGAACCTGGCGAAATCGAGGCTGCCCTGTGCCAGCATCCGCAGGTGGAGCAGGCGGTTGTGGTACTGCGGGATGACTTGGGGGAAGCGGCGAAGTTGGTGGCATATGTGGTTTTGTGTTTTGAATTCAAAATTTTGAATTTTGAATTCAAAACTTATCTTGCCGAAAAACTTCCCGCCTACATGCTCCCCGACTACTTCGTTACCCTGGAGTCGCTGCCGCTGACGGTGAATGGCAAGGTGGATCGCAGGGCGTTGCCGCTGCCGAAAATAGAGACGGCTGTGAGCGAAGAGGATCGTCCTCTGACGGAGACGGAGCAAAGCCTGGCGGCGGTCTGGGCTGAGGTGCTGCGGCGGGATGCGGTGGGCATTCACGACAACTTCTTTGAGCTGGGGGGCGACTCGATTCTGGCGATGCAGATTATCGCGAGGGCGCACCAGCGGGGACTGCATTTGACGCCGCGCCAGCTATTTCAGCACCAGACGGTGGCGGAGTTGGCGGAGTTGGCGGCGGTGCGATCGCAAGCCGCTGTTTCCCAGGAACCTGTGACCGGAGCAGTGCCGCTGACGCCGATTCAGCAGGACTTTTTGGCTCAGGAATTGCCGAAGCGGCATCACTTCAATCAGGCGGTGATGGTGACGGTGGCAGCAGATGTGCAGAGGCCAATACTGGCTCAGGCGCTGCGGGCATTGGTGGGGCACCATGATGGGTTGAGGTCACGCTTCTCCTGCCAAGACGGGCTCTGGCAGCAGGTGATTCAAGCTCCTGATGCTGTGACAGTACCGCTGGATGACCTCGATCTGTCCCATCTTTCCTCAGCATCTCAGGCAGAGGCTTTGGCCGCAGCGGTGAATACCTGGCAGGCCAGTCTGAATTTGGCGGCAGGCCCACTGTTTCGGGCTGCTCTGTTACGACTGGGAGAGCGGGACTGCCGCTTACTGCTGATTGCTCACCATTTGATTGTCGATGGGGTATCCTGGCGAATTCTGCTGGAAGACCTGGAAACGGCCTATCGGCAGTTGGCGGCGGGAAGCCAGGTTCTGTTGCCGCCAAAGAGTCATTCAATTCAGGCTTGGGCGAATCAGTTAGTCGCGTTGGGCCGGTCAGGCTACTTCGAGGCGGAGCGCTCCTACTGGCGAGATGTATGCGCTCCGGCAGCAGCGCTGCCAGTGGATTTTAAGGGAGATGCCCAGCGCAACACGGTGGCGTCCATGGACGAAATTTCCATCGAGCTGGATGTGGATCAAACCCAGGCTCTTTTGGAGGTTGCTACCCAGACCTATCATGCCCAGGTCAATGAGGTGCTGCTGACGGTTCTGGGCCAGACGCTGAAGTCCTGGATGCAGTCCTCTACGGTGCTGATTGACCTGGAGGGGCATGGGCGCGACCTGGACTTGCAAAATTTGCAAGACCTGACGGAGCTGGATGTATCTCGGACGGTGGGCTGGTTTACGGCGGTTTATCCCCTGCGGCTGGAACTGCCCTCGGGGACGATGGCTGAGCAACTCCGGTCGGTGAAGGAGCGGTTGCGCAGTGTTCCCCATCAAGGTGTGGGCTATGGCATTTTGCGCTATCTGGCTGCCGAGTCTGACCCGGCGTTGCTGTCTCCTGCAACCATCAGCTTTAATTACCTGGGCCAGATTCGGCTGGACGCTGCCCCTGAAAGCCAGGGCTTGATTCAGTCTCTGGCTGCTGAATCGGTGGGGCAACTCCGCAGTCCGCTGGGAACCCGCCGCTACCTGCTGGATGTGGTGGCCCTGATTCGGGACGGTCAGCTTCAGGTAGTCTGGCGCTACAGCCGTGCTGTCTACCGACGCGCCACTGTTGAGACCCTTGCCCAGCGCTTTCGGGCAACGCTGCAGTCCTACCTGGCCCAGCCTGCTCAACCTGCCACTGAAGCCACCTATACTCCGTCCGACTTTGCGGCGGCGCGGGTAAATCAGGCGCAGCTTGACCAGCTCTTCAGCAAGATTCGGGGGAACTAGCGCCATGATGAACGTACAGGACATCTACGAACTCTCCCCCATGCAGCAGGGTATGCTGTTCCACACGTTGTATGCGCCGGAATCGGGGGTGTACTTTGAGCAGCGGAGCTGCCTGCTGGAGGGCGATCTGCATGTTGCTGCCTTCAAACAGGCCTGGCAAGAGGTCGTCCAGCGCCATGCCGTATTGCGTACTGCGTTCTACTGGGAAGAGGCAGATAAGCCCCTGCAGGTGGTCTATGCCAGCGCTGAACTGCCCTGGGTTCAGGAGGACTGGCAAGTCCTGACAGAGCCAGAGCAAGCCGAAAAGCTGGAGGCGTTTTTGCAGCGCGATCGCATCCAGGGCTTTCGCCTCGACCAGGCTCCTCTGATGCGCTGTGCCCTCTTCCAACTCGGCCCCCAGCGGCATCGCTTCGTCTGGAGCCACCATCACCTGCTGATGGATGGCTGGTGCAATGCCCTGCTGATTAAGGAAGTCCTCGCCTGCTACAAGGCTCAACGCCAGGGACAAACTCTCACCCTGCAGCCGCCCAGACCCTATCGGGACTATATTCTCTGGCTCCAGCAGCAGGACCAGCAGGCAGCCCAGGCTTACTGGCAGAAAACTCTGGCAGGCTTTGCTGCCCCCACCCCGCTGGGCATTGACCGTCTGCGACTCACCTCTGCTCCCTCAGAGCACTGTGATCAGTGGCTGACGCTGTCTCAGAATCTGACGGCTGACCTGAATGCCTGCGCCCAGCGCCACCACCTCACCCTGAACACCCTGATTCAGGGAGCCTGGGCCCTGGTGCTGAGCCGCTATAGCGACACCGGGGACGTGGTATTTGGGGCAACGGTTTCAGGACGCCCACCCACCCTACCCGGCGCAGACTCCATCGTAGGATTGTTCATCAACACTGTGCCCGTGCGGGTTTCGCTGCCCCCCGAGATGCCGCTGCTCCCCTGGCTGCAACAGATTCAG
>Ga0008836_100622_pt1 | contig 19282 bp, 19 predicted proteins | sample HotLakConsUCCR28_FD_62214 | JGI IMG/M metagenome (GOLD analysis project Ga0008836, IMG submission 62214) | Hypersaline microbial mat communities from Hot Lake, Washington, USA - Hot Lake Consortium UCC-R28 (Hybrid Assembly) ... | reverse complement strand
CCTATCCGGCGGCGCGACTCGCCGATCTCGTTGCGGATGTGACGCCGGAAGCCTTGTTCGACGCGCTGGCCCGCGCCTTCGCGCGCCGCTTCGCGGGCTGGCGGGAAGCCCCTGACGCGACGCTCGCGCTGCCGGCTCTGCGCGAGGACTGGCTCGCACGCGCCCACGGACTGGACGGGAATGTCACGATACGGCTGCCGGGCGGTCCCCGTGAGGGGCGTTTCGTCGGTCTGGATGCGGATGGCCGGCTGCTGCTGATGACCGCGGGCGGAATCGAGGCGATTGATGCGGGCGATTTATACTTTGCGGGAATGTGATATATCCCGCACCAACACATATGGACGAGGTTGTTCGAATGGCGTCTGATCAAGACGAACTGGTGTTCCTGCCCCTGGGGGGGCTGGGTGAAATCGGCATGAATGCCGCGCTGTACGGCTTCGGGCCGAAAAAGAAGAAAAAGTGGATTCTCGTCGATTGCGGCGTCACATTTGCCGATGAGGCTTATCCGGGCGTCGATCTGGTCTATCCGGATCTGCGCTTTCTGGAAGAGCACAAGCAGGATCTGGTCGGGATCATCATCACCCATGCGCATGAAGACCACATCGGCGCGATCGCCGAATTGTGGCCGCGCCTTGAGGCGCCGGTCTACATGACGCGTTTTGCGGCCGATCTGCTCGCCACCCGGCGGCTGAGCGAGCCGGGCGCGCCGAAACTGCCGATCACCGTGGTGCCGCAGGGCGGCAAGGTGGATCTGGCGCCGTTCGAGGTGCAGTTCATTCCGGTTTCGCATTCGATTCCCGAATCGAACAGCCTCGCCATTCGTACGAAACACGGTCTCGTCGTGCATACGGGTGACTGGAAACTGGATGACGCTCCCTTCATCGGCAACGTCACCAATGCCGAGGATTTCAAGGCGCTGGGCGATGAGGGCGTGATCGCTGCGATCAGCGATTCGACCAATGTCATGCGCGATGGCGTCAGCCCCAGCGAAACGGATGTCGCGAAAGCGCTCACCGAGATCATCATGGCAGCGGAGCACCGTGTCGCCATCACCACCTTCGCTTCGAACGTGGCACGCATCAGCGCCGTGGCGCAGGCAGCCCAGGCCTGCGGGCGCGAGGTCGTGCTGGTCGGGCGCGCGATGGAGCGCGTCGTCAGTGTGGCGCGTGAACTCGGCTATCTCGACGGCATACCGGAATTCCGCTCGGCGGATGCCTTCCAGCACCTGCCCCGCAACAAGGTGGTGGCGCTGCTCACGGGATCGCAGGGTGAATCGCGTGCGGCGCTGGCGCGGATCGCCAATGACGATCACCGCGATATCCAGTTTTCCTCCGGTGACATCGTCGTCTTCTCGTCGCGGCTGATCCCCGGCAACGAGAAATCCGTCCTGCGCATCGTCAACGCGCTGGCGGACAAGGGCGTGCGCATCGTCACCGACAAGGACGGGCTGATCCACGTTTCCGGCCATCCGCGCCGTGGCGAGATGGAGATGATGTATGGCTGGCTGCGGCCCGGTACGGTGATTCCCGCCCATGGCGAGGCGCAGCATCTGGCCGAGCATGTCCGTTTCGCCCGTGAACAGGGTGTACCGCATGCCGTGATGGGGCGTAACGGCGCCATGATCCGCCTCGCGCCCGGCGAACCGGAGATTATCGACCACGTGCCGGTGGGGCGGCTCTACAAGGATGGCGAGATCGTCATCGACGAGGCTGACAAGGCGATTCCGGAACGCCGCAAGCTCTCCATAGCCGGTATCGCCACCATCGCCATCGCCATTGACAGCAAGGGCGAGATCGCGGGCGACCCGGTCATCGACGTGATGGGCATGCCCCGCTATACGCGCCAGGGCGAGGAATTGATCGATTTCGTCGCCGACACCGTCGTGCGCACCCTCGACGGACTGCCGCGTGCACGCAGGCGCGATACGGAATTCGTCGAGAACGCGGTTTTTCGCGCCGTGCGCTCGACGCTCAACAATACCTGGGGCAAAAAGCCTGCATGCCATGTGCTCGTCATCGAGGTATGACGGCCCCATATGAGTGCAGATGGCGCCAGCCCGATGAAGGTTGGTGCCTGTCGGTCGTGAAGGCAGGAGAAACGCAATGATCGGGCGTCTCAATCATGTGGCCATCGCCGTGCGCGATATCGCCGCCGCGACGGCGGTCTATCGCGACACGCTCGGCGCCAGGGTCTCGCAGGCCGTGCCGCTGCCCGAGCACGGCGTGACAACGGTCTTCATCGAACTGCCTAACACCAAGATCGAGCTGCTGGAGCCCCTTGGCGCGGATTCGCCGATCGCGCGCTTTCTGGAGAAAACGCCGGATGGCGGCATCCACCACCTCTGCTATGAGGTGGACGACATCCGCGCCGCGCGTGATCGCCTGGTCGCGGCGGGCGCGCGGGTGCTGGGTGACGGTGAGCCGAAAACCGGCGCCCACGGAAAACCGGTGCTGTTCCTGCATCCCAAGGATTTCTGCGGTACGCTCGTCGAACTCGAGGAGGCATGAGCCATGCTCAACGCAATTCGCATGATTGCCACATCGACCCCCGCGACGCTGATCATGATCAGCGCCATCACGCTCGGTGCGCTCGTCGTCGGTATCGGTGTCCTGGATATGGGGATTACCGGGGCGCTGGCACTCTATTTCGTGGTCTGGTGGATCATGCTGTTCGCCGTACTGCCCTTCGGTATCCGCTCGCAGCTGGAGGCGGGGGAGGTCGTCGCAGGATCGGAGCCGGGCGCGCCGGCGGCACCAGCTCTGCGTCAGAAAGCCATCTGGACGACCATCGTTTCGGCGGTGGTGTTCAATGTCACCATCCTGCTGTTGCCGATGGCGGGATTGTAACGTGACGCGGCATCAGGGTAAGGGTTGTCGGCGCAGCGTAAGACCGATTGAATTGTAAATTCACTGCGGCATCTGCAAACAAAGAAAAAAGCAAGGCTTTCGCCTTGCCTTCCAAATATTATACGCCGGTTTTCTTTGAACCTCAGCCCTGATTAAAGGGCTTGACGTGCTTCCTCCCCAGACTTGGGCCGCGCCCCCCGCATGTCTTGTTGCGATTGCTTCGGCAATCTGGTGAACGGTGTTATAATCACCCCGGCTGCGCTTGTCACCTCTCTTTCACGATTTTGACGCAAAAAACTGGCAGAAAAATTCGTTGCAGTGCAACAATCGTGCGGGAATGACCAATTCGCCGATGCGGTGACTGCCCGAAGGGCGCGCGCTTCGGATGGCTTTCAGGCGGCAACGGGCTCTTGTCTTTTGCCGCGCGGAAGTGTCATGTGCGGTCGGGGTTTCTTCCACGATCGGCGAGTCGGTGAAGCGGCCCCGGATTGTCCACCTGTCGCGATTTCGAACCGCAAAGCTGCAAGCCAATTTGCCGAAATCGCCCTGTTTCCAAACTGCGTCCGCCACCGGCGGGCGTGCTTGCCATGCGACCGAGGCCGTTCATGCGTCTGAGCCGATATTTCCTGCCTACCTTGCGCGAGACCCCGCGCGAGGCCGAGATCGTCTCGCATCGTCTGATGCTGCGTGCCGGGATGGTGCGCCAGCAATCGGCCGGGATCTTCTCCTGGCTGCCGCTGGGTCTGCGCGTGCTCAACAAGATCAACGCGATCATCCGCGAAGAGCAGAACCGGGCCGGCGCCGTCGAGATCCTGATGCCGACGATCCAGTCGGCGGATCTGTGGCGCGAATCGGGGCGCTACGAAGCCTATGGCAAGGAGATGCTGCGCATCCAGGACCGACACGAGCGCGACATGCTGTTCGGCCCGACCAACGAGGAGATGGTGACGGATATCTTCCGCACCTATTTGCGCTCCTACAAGGATCTGCCCCTCAATCTCTATCACATCCAGTGGAAGTTCCGCGACGAGATCCGCCCGCGTTTCGGCACGATGCGCTCGCGCGAATTCCTGATGAAGGACGCCTATTCCTTCGATCTCGACAGGGAGAGCGCCCGCCACGCCTATAACCGGATGTTCGTGGCCTATCTGCGCACCTTCGCGCGGATGGGGCTTCGCGCGATTCCGATGCAGGCTGATACCGGTCCGATCGGCGGGGATCTGAGCCACGAATTCATCATCCTCGCCTCGACCGGCGAGAGCGAGGTCTTCTGCGACAAGGCCTATCTCGATTTCGACACTCCGGCGGCGGAGACCGATTTCGAGGATCGGGCCGGTTTGCAGGGCATCGTCGATGCCTGGACGGCACGCTATGCCGCGACCGACGAGAAGCATGACGAAGCCGCCTTCGCCACACTCCCGGATGCCGACAAGCTCTCGGCGCGCGGCATCGAGGTGGGGCATATCTTCTATTTCGGCACCAAGTATTCCGAGCCGATGAAGGCGGTGGTGACCGGGCCTGACGGCAAGGAGCATCCGGTGCATATGGGCTCCTACGGCATTGGCCCGAGTCGCCTCGTTCCCGCCATCATCGAGGCGAGCCATGACGAGGCCGGCGTGATCTGGCCGGATGCGATCGCGCCGTTCCACGTTGCGCTGCTCAATCTGAAGCCGGGTGACTCGGCGACTGATGGCGCCTGCGAGAAGCTCTATGGGGAGCTCGCCGCCGCCGGCTACGACGTGCTCTATGACGATCGCGAGGAACGGCCAGGCGCAAAATTCGCCAATGCCGACCTGATCGGCCTGCCCTGGCAGGTGATCGTCGGCCCCAAGAGCCTCGCCGAGGGCAAGGTCGAGATGAAGCGGCGCGTCACCGGCGAGCGTGAGCTCGTGGATCTTGAAGATTGCCTGGCGCGGCTGAAAGCGTGAGGCGGGCTCCCGCGAGCAGGAAAGCGATCTCATGAGTTCAGCAACGCGACCTTTCGCAGCTTTCGAATGGATGCTGGCCCTGCGCTATCTGCGCACACGCAGGCGCGAGGGTTTCGTCTCGGTGATCGCCGGCTTTTCCTTCATCGGGATCATGCTGGGCGTGGCCACGCTGATCATCGTGCTCTCGGTGATGAACGGGTTCCGCTCGGAATTGCTGAACAAGATCGTCGGCATCAACGGCCATATCTTCATCGCGCCGATCGACTCACCGCTCACGGATTATGACCAGGTCGCCATGCAGGTAGCTGCGCTGCCGGGGGTGCGGCGGGCCGTGCCGCTGGTCGAGGGCCAGGCTTTCGCCTCCTCCAACGAGGAGGGCGGTGGCGTGCTGGTACGCGGGGTGCGACCAGATGATCTGCCGCGCATCGATGCGATCACCGACAATATCCGGCAGGGTTCGATCGAGAATTTCGGCGAGCAGGATGGCGTGCTGATCGGCCAGCGGCTCGCCGAGCAGCTCGGGCTGCGGACGGGCGACACGCTGACGCTGATTTCTCCACGCGGTGCGACGACGCCCTTCGGCACGGCTCCGCGCATCAAGGGCTACCCGGTCGAGGCGATCTTCGAAGTGGGCATGACGGAGTTCGACAACATCTTCGTCTACATGCCGCTGGAGGAGGCGCAGGCCTATTTCAACCGCGCCGGCGATGTGAGCGTCATCGAGGTTTTCCTCGACGATGCCGACCGCGTTTTTCAGGCGCGCCGGGCGATCAACGCGGCTGTCGAACGACCGATCCTGCTGACCGACTGGACGCAGCGCAACCGCACCTTCTTCGCCGCGCTCGAAGTCGAACGCAACGTGATGTTCATCATCCTGACGCTGATCGTGCTGGTGGCCGCGCTCAACATCGTTTCCGGCCTGATCATGCTGGTCAAGGACAAGTCGCACGATATCGCCATCCTGCGCACAATGGGAGCGACACGCGGTGCGATCATGCGGATATTCCTCATCACCGGGGCCTCGATCGGGATCGTGGGGACGATCGCCGGGCTGATCCTCGGCCTCGTCTTCACCTATAATATCGAGGCGGTGCAGAACTTCTTCTCCTGGGTGCTGGGGCAGGAGCTTTGGGATCCGACCGTGCGTTTCCTCTCCGATATTCCCGCCGAGGTCGATCCTTCGGAAGTCATTTCGGTGCTGGTCATGGCCGTCGTGCTCTCGCTTCTGGCGACGCTTTATCCCTCATGGCGCGCGGCGCGGCTGGACCCGGTCCAGGCGCTGCGTTACGGGTGAACGCCATGAGCGCATCCATCAATCAGGCGCAGGCGCCCGAAGAGATCCCGGCTCTCTACTGCTCCGCCGTCGAACGTCGTTATCCGCAGGCGGACGGGGCTCTCGACATCCTGACGGGAGCGGAATTCGCCATCTGGCCCGGCGAGATCGTCGCCCTGGTGGCGCCGTCGGGCACGGGAAAATCGACGCTTCTGCATGTGGCGGGGCTGCTCGAGCGCCCCGATGCCGGCGAGGTCTATATCGGCGGTGCCCCGACGGCGCATATGGATGACACGGGGCGCACGCGACTGCGGCGCGACGAGATCGGCTTCGTCTATCAGTTTCACCACCTGCTGCCCGAATTTTCGGCGCTGGAGAATGTGGTGATGCCGCAGCTCATTCACGGCCTGGCCAAGGCGGAGGCGCGCGAGCGGGCGCAGCAATTGCTCGAATTCCTGGGCCTCGGCCCGCGCGCCACGCATCGCCCCTCGGAGCTCTCCGGCGGCGAACAGCAGCGTGTGGCCATCGCGCGCGCCGTGGCCAATGCACCGCGCTTGCTGCTGGCTGATGAGCCGACCGGCAATCTCGACCCGCAGACGGCGGGTCACGTGTTCAACACGCTGGTCTCACTGGTACGCGCCACCGGCCTTGCCGCGCTGATCGCAACGCATAACGTCGAGATCGCATCGCGCATGGATCGCATCATCACCATCGCCGACGGCAAGGTCATCGACAAGGTCTGAGCCGCCTCACATGAAGAGACGTTCGTCTTCCATGCCCGCATAGAGCTGAGCAACCTCTTCCCCGTAGCCGTTATAAAGCTGCGTCGGAATCTGTTCGTCCGTGCCGAGCATGCGCTCGGTCGCCTGGCTCCAGCGCGGATGCGGCACCTCCGGATTGACGTTGGCCCAGAAACCGTATTCATCCGCCGCGAGTTCTTCCCAGAATGAAACCGGGCGCTCGTCGGTAAAGCTGATGCGCACGATCGATTTCACCGATTTGAAGCCGTATTTCCAGGGAACGATAAGCCGCAACGGCGCGCCGAACTGATTCGGCAGCGGCTTTCCATAGACGCCGGTCACCATCATGGTCAGATCATGGTTCGCCTCGTCCAGGGTCAGCGCTTCGGTATAGGGCCAGGGATACCAGTTCTGCCGCTGACCGGGTGCGATCTCGCTGTTCTCGAAGGTTTCCATCAACACGTAGCGTGCAGAGGAGAGCGGTCGTGCCAGCGCGATCAGCTCGCGCATGGGAAACCCTGTCCACGGCACGGCCATGGCCCAGGCCTCGACACAGCGAAACCGGTAAAGGCGTTCCTCCAGCGGCATGCGCCGGATCAGCTGATCCGCATCGATCCGGCGCGGCTCCTCGACCAGCCCGTCGATGGCGATGCTCCAGGGGTGGGGCTCCAGCGCCTGCGCTGCGGCTGCAACGCGCTTCGACGAGCCGAATTCGTAGAAATTGTTGTAGTTGGACGCGACAGTTTCTTCAGTCAGGGCGCGATCCAGGGTGAAGGCCTCGTTGCGCTCGGCCGGGTAGAGATCAAGCGTCGGATCCTCGGCGCTGCCCGTGCTCTCTTTCGAGGGTTCGGTGTTGCGGCTGTCATCACAAGCCGCAAGTCCTGACATCGCGGCAAGACCGATCAGGCCCGCGCCACCCTTGAGAAAGCGGCGCCGGTTGTGAAAAACGTCCTCGGGCGTCGCGGCATGCTCGGGGATCTCCCAGCTCCGCCTTGATCTGATCAGCATCATGGCTCTCCTGTGCGGCTTACCGCGCACTCACACATCCTGCCGATGGAATGTGGCGCGAACAGGCATGCCCGGCAATGTGCGCGCAGACGCATTCCGCTTACCTCACGGGCTCGTGAAGCGCGATGATCCCCTCGGAGACCATTTGCGTAGAGGAAGTTGCCGGTCAGGCAGCGGATTTACGGAGCGATGCGTGTTGCGTCAAAAGCTGCATATCGTCTGGTTCAAGCGAGATCTGCGTGTGCAAGACCATGCCGCGCTCACGCTTGCCGCGGAGCGGGCCAGCGAGGATGGCGGGGGCGTCCTGCCGCTCTATGTGATGGAACCGGAACTGTGGGCCGAGCCGGATTATTCCGGGCGCCATTATGTCTTCTTGCGCGAATGCCTCAATGACCTGCGTGACAGGCTGGCCCGGCTCGGGCAGCCGCTGGTGATCCGCACCGGTCCTGTCATGGACATCCTCGCGAGCCTGAACAACCGCCATGGCATCGCCGCGCTCTACTCCCACGAGGAGACGGGCAACGGTTGGACTTTCCGGCGGGACAGGGCGGTTGCCACCTGGTGCCGCGCGCATGGCCTGCCCTGGCACGAACTGCGTCAGAACGGGGTGATCCGGGGTCTGCGCCAACGCGACGGCTGGGCCCGGCATTGGGAGGGCTTCATGCGCCGGGCCCCGCAGCCTGCGCCATCGGCGCTCAGACCCGTGCCGGAGATCGATCCCGGGATCGCGCCCTCATTGGGCGAGCTGGGTCTCGCCGATGACCCCTGCCCGCAACGCCAGCCCGGCGGCCATGCGGCAGCATGGGAGCGGCTGGACAGCTTTCTCGCCATGCGTGGTGCCTTCTACCGCACGGCGATGGCGAGCCCGGTTGCCGGCTTTGACGCCTGTTCGCGTATCTCGCCCCATCTGGCGCTGGGGGTACTCTCGACCCGCGAGGTGGCTCATGCGCTGGCGCGGCGCCAGACGCAACGCGCAGCCGGATCCGGAGAAGCGCGCGGCTGGGCGGGATCCCTGCGCTCGTTTTCCGCGCGCCTGCACTGGCGTTGCCATTTCATGCAGAAGCTTGAAGCCGAGCCGGGTCTGGAGCATCGCAACCTGCATCGCGCCTATGATGGCTTGCGTCCGAAAGAGCCGGACGCGGTGCGGCTCGCCGCCTGGTCCAGCGGGGAGACCGGACTGCCCTTCGTGGACGCCACGATGCGTGCGCTGATCGCCACCGGCTGGATGAATTTCCGCATGCGAGCGATGCTGATGTCGGTGGCGAGCTATCATTTGTGGCTCGACTGGCGCGCGCCCGGCGAGGTTCTGGCGCGGCGCTTTACGGATTATGAGCCCGGCATTCACTGGCCGCAGGTGCAGATGCAATCCGGCACGACCGGAATCAATACCGTGCGGATCTACAACCCGGTTAAGCAGGGCTATGATCAGGACCCGCAATGCGTCTTCATCCGGCGCTGGTTGCCCGAGCTTGCCGCCGTACCGGATCGCTTCATCCATGAGCCTTGGCTGTGGGAACGGGCGGGGAGCCTGCTGGGACGGGCGTATCCGGAGCCCGTGATCGATCACCTTGCGGCTGCCCGCCACGCCCGGGAGCAGGTCTGGGCCGTGCGACGTGCGCAAGGCTTTGCCGGCGATGCCGCACAGATCCAGAACCGGCATGGCAGCCACAAGAGCGGCATGCGGCAGGTCGGGCGAAAGCTGGCTCGCACGCCTGGCGGGCTGCCGCCCCGCAAACCCCAAAGGGCAAACCGGGATAACAGCGCGCAACTCGCCTTCGGCTTCGCTCTTCCGCCGGAAGGGGAGGGCGGGTCGTAATGGGAATGCGCCGCAAATCCGACCTGCCCCAAAAAACCTGCCCCGTCTGCGTGCGCCCTTTCACCTGGCGCAAGAAATGGGCGCGGGACTGGGAGAGCGTGCGCTATTGCTCGGAGCGCTGCCGCCGCGAAGCACGCGGCGGCGAAGGACGGGATCGGGATAATGACTAGACCCGGCTCCGCCGGCTACCGTTCAAACGCGATCAGCCAGCGTTTTCCCTGATCACGCCACGACGGATCTGGTCTTCCTCGATCGATTCGAACAACGCCTTGAAATTGCCCTCGCCGAAGCCGTCATCCCCCTTGCGCTGGATGAATTCGAAGAAGATCGGCCCGACCACGGTCTTCGAGAAGCGCTGCAGCAGGCATTTGGTATAGCCTCCCTCGACGACCCCCTCGCCGTCAATGAGGATGCCGTTGTTCTGCAGGCGCTCCAGCGATTCCCCGTGCTTGGGCAGGCGCTTGTCTATGCGTGCATAATAGATGTCGTTGGGTGCGGGCATGAATTCGAGCCCGTTCTCGGTCAGCGTCTCGATCGAGCGATACAGATCTGTCGAGCCCAGCGCAACATGCTGGATGCCCTCGCCCTTGTACTGGTCGAGATATTCCTGGATCTGGCCGGACTCGCCGGCATCCTCGTTGATCGGGATGCGGATTTTATTATCCGGGCTGGTCATGGCGCGCGAATGCAGACCGGTCAGTTTGCCGGCAATGTCGAAATAGCGGATCTGTCGGAAATTGAAGAGCCGCTCGTAGAATTCCGCCCATTCGTTCATGCGTCCGCGATGCACGTTATGCGTCAGGTGGTCGATATAGTGCAGGCCCACACCTTCCGGATGCGGGTCGCGTTCGCCGAGCCATTCGAAGTCGACGTCGTAGATCGAGCCCTTCGCGCCGTAGCGATCGACGAGATAGATTTGCAAGCCGCCGATCCCCTCGATGGCGGGGATGTTGAGTTCCATGGGGCCGACCTGCGTCTGCGCCGGTTTGGCGCCAAGCGAAAGCGCGCGCTCATAGGCGTGGCGCGCATCAACGACGCGAAACGCCATGGCCGGCGCCGAGGGTCCGTGCTTCTGGGCGAATTTCGCGGCGAAGCTCTCGGGCTCCGCGTTGAGGATGAAGTTGATGTCGCCCTGGCGGTAGAGCGTGACGTTTTTTGAGCGGTGACGTGCCACGGGCGTGAAGCCCATCACCTTGAACAGGTGGTCGAGCGCATCCGGATCGGGATGGCAGAATTCGACGAATTCGAACCCGTCCGTGCCCATGGGGTTGTCTTCGGAAATCTCCGGGGGCGGGGCATCGTGGGGGAAAGGACCCATTGGTTCCTCCTGGTTTCATGATGGCGTTTCCGGCGCTCAGGCGTCCGGGTCAGGATCGGGTGCGAGGTTGCGCGTATGCGCGTCGAGCTTCTCGATCAACCGGATGAATTCCGCCCGCTCACCCGGCTCGAACGCCGCCGTGATCTCTTCCTCGAAGCTGCGTGCCTGTGGCACGACGGATTCATAGATCGCCCGGCCTTCATCCGTGAGGCGCAGATGCTCCTCGCGCATGTCGAAGGCATTGGGCTCCTTGCGCAAAAGTCCGCGCTCGACCAACGCCGTTACCGCGCGCGATACGGTTGATTTGTGCATCATGCCGTGCAGGGCGATATCGCGACCGGTGCAGACAGGGTATTGTCCCAATGTCGCGATGATGCGCCATTGCGGGATCGTGAGCTGGAAGCGCTCGGCATAGATTCGCGCCAGCGCATTCGATGTACGCGTCGAGAGGATGACCAGCCGGTAAGGCAGGAATTCCTCCAGCTTGAGCAAGGCCCGGCTATCATTGGCCGCCGCAGAAACCGACATGCGCCCTCGCAGGGTTCGTTGACAGTGCAACCAATCTGCCACACAATTCGTTCTACAAGCAACCAAATTCTGTCCGGCGCCAGCGCGGGCCGGCGTGACGGGAGGTCCATCATGGAAGCACGCTACATGTCCGGATTCGGCAACAGCTTCGAGACCGAGGCCCTGCCGGATGCGCTGCCGATCGGGCGCAATTCACCGCAGAAATGCAATTACGGCCTTTATGCCGAGCAGCTCTCCGGCTCACCCTTCACCGCGCCGCAGGCCACCAACCAGCGCTCCTGGCTCTACCGCATACGCCCGGCGGTGAAGCATTCGGGGCGCTATCGCAAGGTCGACAAGCGTCATTTGCGCACTGCACCCTGCCGCGAGGATACCGATACGCCGATCGGCCAGATGCGCTGGAGCCCGGTGCCGATACCCGACGAGAAGATCAGCTTCGTCGAGGGTTTGTGCACGGTGACGACGGCGGGCGACGCGGATACCCAGGTCGGCATGGCCGCGCATCTGCTCTTCGTCACCCGGGCCATGCAGGACGAGTATTTCTTCAACGCCGATGGCGAATTGCTGATCGTGGCGCAGGAAAACCGCTTGCGCTTCTGTACGGAGTTCGGCGTGATCGAGATCGAGCCCGGCGAGATCTGCATCATCCCGCGTGGCGTCATCTTCCGCACCGAGCTCATCGACGGGCCGGCGCGTGCCTATATCTGCGAGAATTACGGCGGCGCCTTCACCCTGCCGGATCGCGGGCCGATCGGGGCCAATTGCCTGGCCAATCCGCGCGACTTCCTCACCCCCGTTGCCGCATACGAGGATCGCGAGGCGCCCTCGAAGCTCTATGTGAAGTGGGGCGGCGAGCTCTATCTCTCGGAAATCGGCCAGTCCCCGCTCGATGTGGTGGCCTGGCACGGCAATTACGCGCCCTACAAATACGACCTGCGGCATTTCTCGCCGGTGGGCGCGATTTCCTTCGATCATCCCGACCCGTCGATCTTCACGGTGATGACCGCGCCGTCGGAGACGCCGGGCACGGCGAATATCGACTTCGTCATCTTCCCCGAGCGCTGGATGGTGGCGGAGAACACCTTCCGCCCGCCCTGGTATCACCGCAACATCATGTCGGAATTCATGGGGCTGATCTATGGTGTCTACGACGCCAAGCCGGAGGGCTTCACCCCGGGCGGGTTCAGCCTGCACAATTGCATGCTCCCGCACGGGCCCGACGAGCAGGCCTTCGAACACGCCTCCAATGGTGAGTTGAAACCCGTCAAGCTCAGCGGCACCATGGCCTTCATGTTCGAGACGCGCTTCCCCCAGCGTATCACCCGCTATGCGGCGGATCTGCCGGAACTGCAGGATAACTACATCGATTGCTGGGACGGGCTGAACAAGCATTTCGACCCCGAGCGCAAGGATCCCTGGAGCAAGTGAGGCGGCTGATGGCCGAACGTGCGCCAGATGCGCCACGACACTCCCTCGCCGCCTGGCCTTGTGCTATGGTGATGTGCTCGTCTATGGAGGGCACGCATTGGGGCAGGCGGTCGGTGAGGGGCAATTGAGTTTCGATATCGAAGCCATCGCTGCAGCGGCCTTCGTGCTGTCACTGCGGGAACGCGGATTGCGCGACAAGGCGGTGCTGGGCGCGATGGAGCGTGTGCCGCGTGATCTGTTCGCGCCGCGTCGTTTCGCCGATCTCTCCCGCCGCGACGTGGCATTGCCCCTGTCGCTCGGCCAGACCATGACGGCGCCGGGAAGCGTCGCCGTCATGCTGACCGCCCTGCAGGTGCGTGACGGTGACCACGTTCTCGAAATCGGCTCGGGCTCGGGCTATGTCTCGGCATTACTGGCGAAACTGGGGGGGCGTGTCGTCGCCATCGAGCGTTACGCGGCCCTGGCCGATGGTGCGGCGCTGCGGTTTTCCGAACTCGGCCTCTCCCGCTCGATCGAGCTGAGTGTCCGCGACGGCCTCTCCATGCAGACCAGCGAGCGCTTTGACCGGATCCTCCTCAACGGCTCACTGCATGGCGTTCCCGACAACGTGACCCGCCTTCTGGCCCCGGGTGGACGGCTGGTGGGGGCCCGCGCTGGCGACGGCGCGCCGCGCCTTCTCATGATCGAGGCTGATGCGCAGGGCAAGTTGACCGAGACCCAGGGCGCGAGCCTGCGTCTCTCTCCACTGGTGCCACCCTCGGGCTGACGCGTCTGATCCGGCAGGAGTTGCAGTCTGCTGAACGCGTTCCTGCCCGTCTCAAGCAAATGCCGCGTAATATCGTTGCGATTGCTGAAGCGCATCCTGTCATCATGTGCGCGATCAGTATCCCATCGGAAGAGGAGCAGATGCCGGATTTTGCAGTGATCATCAGTGAAGGCGGTGCGTGGATTCAGGCCAACCACCGTTTTCTTCTGGGCTGCCTGTCCGGTCTTGGCCTGCTCTGGGTGATGTGGATTTTCGGGCTCGTCGGCCCCTTCTGCTCGGTGAATGACAGCGACACGCCGCCGGGATCGGGCGGGCATTCATCTGACGATTGCGGTGATGACGGCGGTGATTGAGCTGCTGCCGCGCCTTACCAGCGCAGCAGCTCGGGTCGGACCCTGCAAGCTGCCCCGAGCCCCGGAGCCGGTTGCCGGGAAATTTGCTGATAAAATCATTCAGGACATCGATATCCAAGCCAGGAGAATTTCGCATTGTAGATGCTTGAAATAACGTCGTGCCATTTTGATGAATTTGTCATCTCGGAAAGCGAGAATTTCTGCTCATTTTCATGGAGAAAAATCTCTACAGGTGAATTGTCTTTCTCATTCAGGAAATAAAAGATGTCACGTGGAAACAGAGAAATCTCCATTTCATTGAATCTTGGCAAGGATTTGAGGAGGCGGCTTACGCGCAAGGCACACTGGCCAGGTTCCTCAAGTGGCGCTTTTGACTGGTATTCCCGTATAATATTCAGATCATCTTCTGATATTTGAATTTTCTTAGTCGCAATGATTCGTTTTTCACGCAGGTGATATTGAAAGAAGTCGCGTGTGTCATCAATTGTGATATTTTCGAAGAAACCCCGTTTTGGTAACGGGCCGAATTTCATCCAGCTTCCCCCAGGATCGTAGATCGTTCTGGCGTCACTATTGATAATTAATGATGCATGAGAAAAAGTTTTCGCGCATCGATCAAAAACAAAAACGACAACTATTTCATCTGTCATATCTTTTTGTGAGAGATGAAAGTTTGATACATGATTTAAATTGATTTTGATGATGTCATTCTGTCCTCCAGCGTAGGAATGCGCCATTGTGAAGATATATAGAATCAGAACGGCGGCGAAACTCCGAGTATGAGAAATATTCTGCATCTTTATGCCGATGTAATGTGGCTGTGCCCAAAAAAAGTCGGATACAAGCAAAGATCACGTACGAGTCGGTGCGTCTTTCGCTCGTAAACGAACATGTTTTCCCAGTAGCCGGTGATGGCGTAGTGCTCACCGTCTGGCAGAAGTGTGACGCCGCATGGAAAGCGGAGGCCTGTGCGGGATGTGTCGAACTTTGTGATCACTTCTCCGGTTTCGCCGTCGAATACGAAAACGAAATGTGAGCTGGGAAAGGTTGCGATGGCCTGGTCGAAAACCGGATCGTATTCGATGGAAAGACCATGACGCATGTCCGCCTGATCGGATGACGTGCCCATTTGGCGCGGGCTGTGGGCTGTCGCCAACTGCAGGGTTTCCGCTGGCATATAGGTGATCCCGTGCTCTGATGTGATATCGAGATCGTAGGCGACATCGTGGTCGCCCATCACTTGCGTTTCCGCATGTGCATCGGAGAGGCGTGCCTGGATCGCAAATATCCTGTCGAGGCCCCCGGAGGCCAGATGACGGGTTTCCGTATCCTTGCGATCGGTGACCCATTTGTCGACCAAGGCACCGGATTGCATGTCAATGACCGTGACGCATGCCTCCGCTACGGAACGCGGTACCGTCAGCTTGTCCGTGTCATCCACCGGCAGGGATCCGTAGTTTGCGGCAACCAGATAGCGACCATTCTCGACAATCCGAATATCATGCGGATCAATGCCGTAGGTCGAGTAACTTTCCCGGATTTTCAGGGTTTGCGCATCCCTGATCGTGATGCGTCCGTATTGCTGTTCGAGCTGTCCTGCAACGGCTGCCCGTCTTGGGGCGCGTTCCGAGAGCACAACCATGCGACCATCGTCGATGAATTCGGCATGTCCTCCCCCGCGCCAGCCTTCCGCGAAGGGCCCCTCCAGGGCCACAAGGTCGAGAGTGCGCGCGTCGAAGGCGACCTGCCCGCGGTTCTCGAACCCGCACAGAATACCGAGCGTGCCGTCCGGAGAAATTGCGACGTCATGGGCATGGGCGGGGAGCAACGTCTGACGTATATCGCCGTTGAGCCCGATGCGTGACAGAAGGCGATATGGCTCGTCCTCGTTTTCGATGTTGCGCATGAAAGTCGGGTTGCGTGCAACCGCCAAACCGTTGGCGCGGGCTGGTCGGGTAATGTATCCCGGAACATAAACGGCGGTGTCTCGCAGTGCCGGTTTGGACAACTCCTGCGCCGGGTTCCCCACCGGTTCACTGGCGAGAGCCTGCTGCCGAACCAGTGCAATGCTGCTCGCGACACTGCCTGCAACACCTGCCAGATTGCGCAAGAGTTCCCTGCGATTCATGGTTCCACCTTCGGAAGGGTGCCGTTTCGTCAAAGGTTGAAGACGTCAGTGCCGTTGACTGACGGAGAAATTGGAAATGAACCGATGTCAGGTACGCGTGCCGGTGTCTGTCGAGACGCGTACCTGACGCATGATGCAGCTGTTTCGATCAGTGGGAACCGCCTCCACCACCGCCATCGCCGCCTTCATCATTGCTTTGATCCATGTCGTTCATGCGGCGATCCTGCTGCCGCGCAGCATCACGGCCTGAAGATGTGCTCGGGCTGGGTGACGAAAATTTTTTATCCCCACCTTCACCTGCGACAGCCGGGCCAGTGGAGAGCGGGGCTGCCGATAATGCAAAAAACAGTGCCAGAAGGGCGAGTAACGGCGTTCTTGATGATTTAGCAAGGCTGAGCATTTGAATCTCCCTTTTGTTGTAACTCGGAGTAAAAGCTTGACGGCTTCCAGCGGCCTTGATCTGAGTCAATTTTAGCATAAAAAAACATTCGAATAATCTAATGTAGTTTGTGCCAAATTTTTCAACCTCGGGTTATTCAATCATGTTGACACGCCAGGCTTCGGCTGACCTTGTCAGCTATAACCGAAATTGCAGGCCAATCCACGCTCTGCCCGGCGCTTCATGTTTGCCTCGGGCTTTTTGTCAGATCCACAAGCTTGCCCCTTGTCGGCCCCTTCTGCTCGGTGAATGACAGCGACACGCCGCCGGGATCGGGCGGGCATTCATCTGACGATTGCGGTGATGACGGCGGTGATTGAGCTGCTGCCGCGCCTTACCAGCGCAACAGCTTCCATCCGGCCAGAGCGCCGATCCCTGCCGTCAGCAATGCGCCGAGGCTGTACCAGGTGGCCACGAAGAGCGGACTGTCATCCGGGCAATACAGCGCATAGAGGCTCGCGCCGATCCCGGCAGCGAGCAGGCCGGCCACGGCTCCGGTCAGAACCGGGCGTGTCGATGCACCTGACCGCGCTGTCCAGAGGAAGGCGGCCAGCGGGGCCAGGGCGAGGCCCGGCACGACAATCAGGCATTTGAGTGCGTTCTCACCCAGCAGTGCCGCGCCCCAGACCCCGGCGGGAAGTGCGGCGAGTTCGGTCGCGACGGCGACAGCCAGCAAGACAGGGGCGAGAGCGAGCAGTCCGAGCGGCGCCCGCCGCACCGGATCGACCAGCGCCATCGCCACGGCGATCCCGGTTCCCGCGAGAATCAGGGGAATCATCGGCTTGATGGTAAAGCGCCAGGTCCCGGCCACATCGGCAAAATCCGTGCGCGGGCCGAGAATGAGCATGAACAGGGTCGCGGATAGCAGCACGGCAAAGCCCAGCGCGAGAGGCAACACCCGACCGGGCGGGGTTGTAAGGGTCTTGTCCTGTGCGATCACTCTGATCAGATGGTCCGTTTTCATTCCAGCATCCTCGCCCGCAATGCTGCGAGCTTCTTCAAGCCACGATGCAATGCAACACGCACCGCACCTTCGCTCATGCCCAGCCGGGTTCCGACCTCCCCGACACTCTCTCCGTCCAGTCCGATTCCCCGCACAATGGCGGCCGAGCGATCATCCAGCTCGGAAAGCACCCGTTCCATGTCGCCGGCCCGGGTCGGATCTTCCTGCTCCGGCGCCGCGAGGGATTCGGAGAAGGATTCGATATCCACGCTCACCCGACGCCCGCGGGCCCGGAAGGCGTCGATCACCTTGTGGCGGGCGATGGCGAACAGCCAGGGCCGAACCGGCTCGTCGGTGCGCCAGACATGGCGCTTGAGATGAACCGCGAGCAGGACATCCTGCAAAATGTCCTCGCAATCGGCCGGGTCGAGCCCCCCGGCCTTCGCACGCACCAGACGTCGTAGTGCGGGAGTGATCGCATCGAGGAACGCCTTGTAGCGGTGCTCGTCGCCAGAGAGCCCTGCGCGCAAAAGGCTTGCCCAATGCTGCTCCTCCGTTTTCGTCATGACGTCTCCAGTTCGCCCTCCGCCGCAGGATTGTTACATGCACCCGGCTGGATGACGCTTTCGTGAGGGGGCGTGAGCGCAATAACACAAGCCCGTGAGCGGCGTAATGATCGCACTCTAGCGGGCGAATTCGTTTGCGGAAACCGTCGCGGTTTTCACGAAACGATGAAAGGAAACACCCATGTCTCACAAGAAATCACTCGCATTGGCCGGCACCGTCGCCATGGCGCTCAGCTTCGCCGCCGCCCCGGGTGCGGTGCACGCCGATGAAATGGAAAAGTGCTACGGCATTTCACTCGCTGGCGAGAACGATTGCGCCGCCGGCCCCGGCACCACCTGCGCCGGCACCTCCACCGTCGATTACCAGGGCAATGCCTGGACCCTCGTCCCCACCGGAACCTGCGAGGATATCGACACGCCCCACGGTCCCGGCTCGCTTGAGGAAATCGAACGCCCGGCGTGATCCTGGCGCGCGGCTGACGCTTCGAGCGGAGCGATCCCCCCTCTCCCTCCGAGGAGAGGGGGGATCGCGCTGCATCAGAGGCGCGCGCTGACGAACAGAGCGCTGTGAAAAGGAGAGTGGCATGAAACTGAATCAGAAGGTCCCTGAAGCACACGCCCCCTCCCATCTGCCGGAAGGCGTCGGGATCGGGTTCAAGGCGGAGCATTTCGCGGCACTCACCGCGCAAAGGCGCGACCTCGCCTTCATCGAGATCCATGCCGAGAACTACATGGCGGCAGGCGGGCCGGTGCATCGACGGCTGGAGCGGTTGCGGGCGGATTACGCGCTCTCCGTGCATGGCGTCGGCCTGTCGATCGGGGGAGCCGGCCCGCTCGATGCAGGGCATCTCACGCGCCTCGCCACCCTGTGCGAGCGCTATCAGCCGGAGAGCTTCTCAGAGCATCTTGCCTGGTCGAGCCATGACAATGCCTTCCTCAACGACCTGCTGCCGCTGCCCTATACTGACGCGACGCTCGCGCTGATCTGCGATCATATCGACCAGGTGCAGGAGAAGCTGGGGCGGCAGATGCTGCTCGAGAACCCTTCGACCTACGTCGCATTCGCCGAGAATACATTCGGAGAAACACAGTTTTTGCGCGAGATCGTCGCGCGTACCGGCTGCGGCCTCCTGCTCGACGTCAACAACGTCTTTGTCTCCGCCACCAATCACGGGCTCGATGCGCGCGCCTATCTCGCGGAT
>Ga0008836_100605_pt1 | contig 19783 bp, 17 predicted proteins | sample HotLakConsUCCR28_FD_62214 | JGI IMG/M metagenome (GOLD analysis project Ga0008836, IMG submission 62214) | Hypersaline microbial mat communities from Hot Lake, Washington, USA - Hot Lake Consortium UCC-R28 (Hybrid Assembly) ... | reverse complement strand
GCCCCGGAAGGAGCTATACCACCGAGTTCAGGCAGTATGATCCCGTCGTAGGAAGATGGTGGGGTGTTGATGCTCTTTCTAGTCAAATGCCGGAGTGGTCCCCATATAATTTCGTTTTCGATAATCCGCTAAGAATGGTTGACCTCACCGGCATTGCCCCGGATGACTGGGTAAAGGACAAGGAAGGTAAAGTAGAGTGGCGTGACAACGTAAACTCTGCCGAGGACCTTGACCCGTTGTCGGGAGATCAATATTTAGGAAAATCAGGAATAGGTTTGAATGAGACCTCGGGTAATACGCTAGTGTACAATTCCGACGGTAGCATCGATCAGGGGGTCAGGTCAATGTCAGCGTTTACCGTAACAGGTGAAGCGACCTCTCATGGAAAGGTGATGAGCAACCCGGTTCTTAAAAAGCTTGAATTGTCCTGGCTTTTTTCATTTACAGTGCAGTAACATTTTTCTTGGATAAGTCTTTAATTTTTGTTGGTGTGCATCTGGACGATGGGTTTGAAGGTGGTCTGCCTATCTACTTCTTCGAGCTGTTGGACACACCTGAACTGCTCCACGGCCTTCTCGTCCTCAGTGACGAATATCCCCGTCATAGGCTAGTATCAGGCCGGTGTTCATATTGAAGAGCTGTGTGTCATTGTAAAGCTCTTCTATGGTGATTCCCCTGGTACCTTGTCCCAATTACCGAAGTCGGCAGAACAGAAACTACATTAGCTGAGATAATGCGAAATGTAATAAACTTAAAAATCGTTAACTTTATGAGATAATCAAAAAAACCATCAAATGGATATTGCGGTAAAATACAGGATCATATCGGAAATCATCAATACCAATGATGAGGGTGTTTTAAACGCCGTCAAATCACTTTTGAATATTGAGGACGAAATGGATTTTTGGGAAGGGTTAAGTATGGAAGACCGGGCAGCCATCGATGAGGGTCTGGAGCAGTTGGATAAAGGGCAACACCTGTCTCATGAATCGGTCCGTGAGGAAATCAAAAACCGGTTCAATTTTTAGGTTGGGCCTTGGCGATCCGCTTCCCAAGGGAAATGCAGCTGCCGTCACTCAGTGATTATGACGACGTAGTGGAAATTCGGTCTTTTCGTGCAGCGGAAACTTAACTGAACAAAAAAAACGTTAACTTTATAGAACAGAAAAAACTGATCAGAATGGATATCCAAACAATCAAAGTCGATCTTATCCACTGGCTTACTGAGCTTGAGGATAAATCCGTCCTGAACGAACTTATAGTTCTGAAAGAGAAACAAGAAAGGTCTTTTGAATTAAATGCTGAACAGCAAAAGGAACTGGACGGCAGGCTTGAGAAGTATGTAAAAGGGGAAATGGAGTTTTCCTCATGGGACACGGTAAAGAACAGGGTAAGGAACCGAGCAAAAGATGTCCTATAATTACCGTTTGTCCGAAGAGGCGGAATCGGACGTTTATGACTCCTATGTTTGGTATGAAAAGCAAAAGGAAGGTTTGGGGGAAGAATTTTTGGATGCACTTGATACGGCGGAACGAACGATATCAGATAATCCCCTGACCTATGGATTCCGCTATAAAAAAATAGTCAGGGCCTTTGTGGTAGACCGCTTCCCTTACCTGGTTTTATATGTTGTAAACGGAAATGATATTGATGTCATATCGGTATTCAATACAAACCAGCACTCCAGAAGGTGGAAAAAACGGGTGAAATAGTCCAGTCCTAAGGCCCACCGCCCATCATACCGCCCTGTTCTCCGAAAGGTCGCCAGGAGTAAGGGAAACGTTCAAAGGTAAAGCGGTGTTCTTTATCGCCATCCGGCAAAAAGCCAGGCCAGCCCGGTGCGGCAGCCGTCCACGAATAGATTAAAAAAACAGGGTTTTCCAGGCAGCGGCACCGCCCTCCGGGTTCCCACCTGCCCGCAAACCGCCCCACTTCCTTACTTTTTGCCCAACCTGCCGGACCAGGTGCTTTCCTTTTTTCCGTTTTCTCTTATAAGAAATGTTTTTTAAAGGGGATCCGGATATATCTCCTTTTTTTCAACTAAAAAATTTTCAACAAAAAAAGAAAAACCATCTTTATGGTAGTCCAAAGTGGCGATACGTTCTTTGTTTATTGGATCGGAAAAAGGTTGTGAAGGGGTTGAAATGTCTTAGAAAATTGTTGTGCAGGGGTATACTGGATCGGAAGCCGTCAGCACCCGGTAACTGCGGAAGAGATCACCAAGCAGGTCACAAGGAGCTTTTATGCACCCGGGAAATTCAACTGCCGTACGATCAGGCAAAGTGTGAATCATCTGAGAGCGAGAAACGACCTGAGGATCGTTCAGGTGTTCCCCCATTACAAATACCCTAACACGAAGGAAAGATACAAACAGGCACAGCTGGAAGAGCTGAAAGCGGCAGTACAGAGGCACCACCCGCTGGGGTGAAAATAAAACCTTATGAGGATCTGAAAACAGGAAAAAGCCCCTACTTTTGTAATTGGGTAAAAATGGATACAAAATGGGTATATCCAAAAAAATGAACCGGAAACTGGACTTTGAAAGCCGGGTACACCAGAAGATCAACCGGCTTTTGGGCGTGATAGATACTTTCAAAGGTTCGTGGAAGGTACTGGAACAGACCAAAAGCGGTTACCTGAAAGAACTGCGCAAGATCGCCACCATTGAAAGCACCGGTTCGTCCACCCGGATCGAAGGGGCGACGCTGACGGATGAAGAAGTGGAAAAGCTATTGAGGTCGGTAAAGATCAACGAGCTGGAAAACAGCCTGGGAAATTATTCCAGGAACACGATCAAGAAAGACCTGGCCTATCTTGTGAACGAAGGTATCCTGTTGAAAACGGGGGCGGGCCGGGGAGTCCGTTACCACATCAAAAAATAAGTCAGCCCGTCGAAAACGGTTACGGAGTACCCCTTCGGTTTACAGATTAAGCACGCCTTGTGTGCCCTCATCGATAAAAAATCCCATTGCTATAGGTCCATACAGTATGGATCAGTGTCTTTTACCAAATCATTTTTCCTTCTTTTAAAAAATGTCAATCATAGTATTACGCACACCCCTTCTTTTTCATGCCTATCGGCAGATAAATTTTCAATTGAAATTTTTCAACTGAAAAAGAAAAAACTATCTTTATGGTTGTCCCCTGGGGCGAAACGTTCTTTTTACAGGTTGTGACGGGAACATACCGATAAGGGCTTAATGGTAGGGAGGTCGACGACGAGGTAAATGGCCCGGTTTCTACCATCTCTAGTGTGGCAAGGGCTACTATGAATTTTGCGGAGGGGAATATTAGTGGTGGTTTTGGTTATGTCGGAATGATGGTGGTAGGTAAGTGTGGTAGTTCTTTGATGAAAAATCTCAGAAACAGAAGGAGGATAATCAACTGGAGGGAACAGGTCGTTCTAGAATCCACCCTCGTATCCTCATTGAATATAGCTGACGGCATAGGGGAGAATTTGCAAGATAGATAAAAATGGAGTTATTTTTAGGTTTACTTATGTTGTTTATTGGGCTTTACCTTTACAATAAGCAATTGCGGAAGGATAAAGCAGGTATTTCAATATTTAACATGTATTGGAAGTCCGAACGCTTTGGTTTGGTTTATGTCCTCATATTAGGAGGATTAGCAATTCTTTTAAGATTATTAGTATTTTGGGTAATTTCATTGCGAGTGTAGTGCTGTTTTATATTCTGAAGAATAGGGCGATTATTAATACAACCGATCAAGTTGTACCAGGGTCAATTTATAATAGTTCGGTAGATATTCTGGAGATTGGGGTAGTTCCTGCGGTTAAAAAATGATGATGATTTTTATAGGGTTATTGATTTTCATTTTGGGCGTATATCTCTACTTTCGGATTATCCGGAGAGATGAAGTAGGTGTCCATAAATTTAATGCAGGTCATAAGATTAGAAGAAACCTGTTTATTTACGCTCTAATATTAGTAGGATTTATAACGGTAATGAGGGAGCTGATTGTATGGTTGACATCCTAAAAGGTCGAGCAAGTTTTTAAAAGAAAAGTCCGGTGGTTCGTCCTTGCTTTTTTGATTTTCAGTGCCGCGACATTTTTCTGGAAGAAGTCTTTGAATTTTTTGTTGGTGAGCATCTTGTCGATGAAGTTGAAGATGGGCTTCCTGTGCTCTTCATCGAGCAGTAGGATAAGTGTTGGCTGTTAGACGGCGGTAAAGACAAGGTCATAGGTAAGCCGCCGTTCGTCACCGTGATAGGACAAAAAGCAAGGCCTGCCTGCTGGATCAGCCTTTCCTGGAGCTTCCCATTACTCCCTGATTTGCTCAAATACAAATACCCCCTTTTTATTGGCAACCACGATATCCAACAGCCCATTGCCATTAAAATCTTCTGTAATCACATGGACACCTACACCGGAATCGGTATCGATCACATGTTGGATCCATTGGGGGTCCGGTCCCGGAACAAATTCGTACCAGGATAGATAAGGCGTATCGTATTCGCCGGGATCATTGCCCATATGGGCAAAATACCGTTTGCCGGTAACCAGGTCCGGGTGTCCATCTCCATTGATATCCACCAGTTCCAGTCCGTGCGTTTGTGTAAAGGAATCGTCGATCAGGTGGGTTTCCCATTGCCCGGATTTTTTCTGTTCATGCCACCAGATTCCCAATTTATGGGCGGATGAAGAGACCACATCCGGAAGGCCATCTTCGTTAAAATCATGCACGTACATCTGAGCTGCCGGTTCGCCCAGGTTGGCGGCGTGAAATTTCCAGGGGCCATTTGTGGGATCTTCTGGACCTTCCCACCAACCCTCGGTGATAAGCAGGTCCATTTTCCCATCCTCATTGATATCTCCCATACCCAGCCCGTGGGAAAATTGGGCAGTTCCCGGACTTTCTTTTTCACTGATTGGATATTTTTTCCATCCCAGATTATCCGGATCGGATGGGGCCCTGAACCAGACCATTTCTCCCGTCTCCGGAATACTGCCTACAAGATCTTTGATACCATCCTGGTCCACATCGAAAAAGCCTGCAGATTCGTTGCCAAGTGACTCGTGAATCAGGTGGACCTTCCAGTGACCGGGTTCGTTCTTTGGGTTTTCAAACCATTGTACTTCCTTTCCTGGAAAACCAATGCGAACGAAATCTATCCAACCATCCTGGTTGACATCCATGCCGTAACTGATAAAAGCGTTGCTGTACCCCTTGTCATAATGAAATTCCTTTGGCTCCTCCAGTTCGTGTGGGGTCCAGTCCGGTGCCTCAAACCAATAGGCCCCGGCCATCACGTCCATTAAGCCATCCTGGTTGACATCACCTATGGCAGCTCCTTCCGCCAGAAAGGTGGTACTCAGGGTATGTTTCTTAAAGGAAATATCAGGTGCAGGATTACTGGTTGCATCCTGCCTGCCCATGCAGGGATGAAGCCAAAATGTTCCAAAAAGGATGAACAGGGAAGCTGTAACTTTACGGACGAAGGGGATAGGTATGTACATCTTATCTAAGGCTAAGTAGGTAATTCATTAAATCATTGAACTGCTCCTGGTTCAGCGCAGTGCTGAAGTAATCGGGCATCAGGGTAATGGTAGAAGCGGTTTGTTCGGCAATATCGTTTTTGGGAACGGAAAATTCCTGTCCGCTCTGGTCGGCCATCACGATCACTTGTCCTTCCTCCCTTCTGAAGAGCCCGGAGCGGGTTTGCCCGTTTTTGAGTTTCAGGGTATAGGTCCGGAAGTTTTCGGATATGTTCCGGTTCGGATCCAGGATCTTGGTGGCCAGGGCAGCAAGTCCCCAATTGCCAATGCCGTCCAGTTGGGGGCCGATCATAGCTCCGCCATCTTCAATCCGGTGGCACATGCTGCAATGCTGCTCATACAAGGTTCTTCCGGTGAGTACTTGCCCAGCACTTTCCTCAAAGTTTTCTACCCGCTCTGCAATCAGCTGCTGCCTTTCTTCGCTGATGGGTAATAAATTTTCTGTCAGCAGTTGGAAAGCTTCAAGTTGTACCTTCGAGGCATTGGCCAGGAAGTTTTCTGATACGGTTCTCTGCTTTAAAATTCTGGCAGGGGCCTTCCCCTCCCTGATGATGGCCACCAATTGGTCTTTGCCCGGACTGCTCTCAGCAAGCAACCCCGCTATGGTTTCCTGCAATTCCAGAGGGGCATTGTTCATGGCTTCTCCCAGTAATTCCCTGGTTGAAGGACTTTTATTATCATTCAGGGTCGCAGCTAATTTTTGTCGAAAACTCAAGGTATTGTCTATGCTGGTCAGGCTTTTTTGCAGAAAGTTGACCTGCTGGCTGGGGTCCGTTTCCATCAATGCCCTGGCGGCTGAAATCCGTACCTGCTCATCCAGATATTGCTTATTGACCAGTTGCTGCAAGGGAGCAATATGGGATTTTACCCGGAGTACCCCGGCTATTTCTGTAGCATAGGCCAACTGGTCAATCTCTTCTTCTGACCAGTTGCCGGATTTTACGGTCTGAAATATTTCATCACTTAAGGAAAGATTCCAGTTTTTGACGGATTCAGGCCATTCCATCCCTTGTAGGCTTAATCCCTGATTCAGGGCTTTTGCTTTTTGGTAATCGGCCAGGCCATCATGGGTTAGTTTTTGGGCAAGCTGAACGACCCTTTCCATCCTGGATGAAGGGAGATTGCTTGCAATGGTCGTCAGGTAGGGTAATAAGCGAGCTTCCGGGGGACTTTGATTTTGCAGGTAGTGCAACAAAAACTCCCCTGCTATCCGGGACTGCACATCGGAAAAAACAAGGGCGATGCTATCGGCTTCCTGATCCGACCAGGATTCTGCGGCAATAAACGTGGCAATTTCCGGTTGCTGCGCATGTCTGAAAAAAGCATGTTTTAGCGCATATTGCAAGTGGCTGTCCTGATCATTGGTTTCGAGCAGGGCATGCATGATGGGTCGGATCATGGAGGCATCATGGTGAATGATCAGGTTTTCTGCTGCTACCCGTCTGATATGTGCCTGATCATCTACTAATCCGTTTCGGGTCCATTCAAAATGTTGGGCACTGAACTCCCGCCGGTTTCCAAGAATCCGATGGGCATGGATTCTGACCAAAAGATCGGAGTGTTGCAGGGCTTTTTCCAGCCTGCCCTCATCCAATTCGCCCAAGCGATGGAGTGCCCATAAGCCTTGTACCAGTTGTCTGGAGGGAGTTTTTCTATGGTTGACGATCTTCTCAATGGCAGATTGGGCTTCCTTTCCATACCTGTCTACCAGTTCATCTGTGGCAATCATTCTTGTTTGAAGCACCGGATCCTTCAAAGCTTCAATCAATCTGGCCATGCTTGCTTTGGACCAGTCAGTGACTTCTTTTTCCTGTCCATTATAGGTGATTTTCCAGATTCTCCCACTGTTGCGGTCTCTTTCAGGATGATCCAGGGGCACTTCATAGTGACCAATGATGCTATTGTAAAAATCTGCTACATACAAGGCCCCATCAGGGCCTACTTTGATATCCACAGGCCTGAACCAGGGGTCTTTGCTCACCAAAAAATCTGCCTGGCGCGTGGCTTTTGGAGTAGATCCGGTAAAACTCATGGTACTTCTACTGATCCTGCAGGTAACCACATCCCCGGAATAAAAACTATTTTGATAAGCTTCAGGGAATTGGGTATCTGTGTAATAGACAAGGCCGGAGAGGGCTGTGGAATTGAGCCCGTAATCCATCATGGTAGGAGCGAATCCCAAATTTGGTTCTTTTTTACCCCATTGCGTATAGTTTCCGTCCCTGATCAGCTGGTAAATGGGTAGGGTATGGCAGTCGGCAGAATAATGGTAGCCCAGTTCATCCAGGTCAGAACCAAAGGGGTTTATCCTTCCGTCACTGGTTTTTTCTACCCGATTTCCGTCAGGAGTAAACCTGAAGGTATTTCCGGAAACCATTCGGATGGAGTCCCCGTCTTTACCGGACACCGTAGATATATTACTAAAGCCATGAGAGGCATGTATCCATCCATCCATTCCCCTGAAAAGGTTATTGACCATTCCATGGGTATCCTTGGTTTCAAAAGGCCCCAACAAAATTTCCCTCTGCTCAGCCTTATCATCTCCGTCCAGGTCATAAAAACGGTAAATATTGGGAATGCTGAAGCCTATTGCCCCTCCTTTGATTGGTTGAATACCAATAGGTATATTCAGGTCCTCCGCAAAATGGGTGATTTTATCCGCCTTCCCATCGCCATTGCTGTCTTCCAGAATACTTATCCTGTCGGTACCCTCACCTTCACCTGCCTTGATGGGGTATTCCGAAGATTGGCTCACCCATAGCCTTCCTTTTTCATCAAAAGCCATGTTGATCGGTTTGCTAATGTCTGGCTCTGAAGCAAAAAGGGTCACTTCAAAACCCGGAGGGAGAATAAAATCTGCCATCTCTTCCTCGGGACTTTGGAATTCCGTCGTCCTCACATGTTCCGCATACATGGGATCCGGAGCTTCTTCCACATAGGTAGAGTTTTTTTCCCGGGGGAGTGTTACGGTTGATGCAGCCGGTTTGGGCTGCTGGCAGGCATTTAGGGCCAATAGCAAGCCCAACAAAGGTAATTTTTGGGTTTTCATCGTGTAATTCTGGGAATAAGGTAATGACCCTTTCAACATAAGCTTTATTCCTCAAACTTACAACCACCCGGTATTTCCTTTTTATAAATGGTATAAAAAAATAGGATTTACTAATTGGAAATCCAGCTAACTTCTGTCTTTGGTGGTTTTTAAAAGTCCCAATCCGGAACTGAAAAACACAAAACCCAAAACAAAAAGAACCAAAATCGTTTTCCAATCTCCGTCTTCAGGTACTAAAAAAAGGTAAGACCCATAAACCAATGCCCCTAAACCCAGGATGGTCAATAAGGGTCCGAATATACGTTTAAAATTCATAGTGACTTTTTTCAACAAGATTTCTCAAAAATACTGCCAATGTCAGGTGATCGCCAAATGCAGACTTTAGAGGGCAGTTAGCTGGACGCTCCAAAAAAGGTTCCCAACCAGGTTTATAATCCTTTCGGGCCCCTGCCGGGAACCGTTCAGAAATCTGTATCCGGTTCTTCCAGGTTGAGCCTTTGTATCCAGATGTTCCGAAACAAAACCTCGTGTCCTTCAGCTTGCAGCTTGATTCCACCTGGTCGGTTGGTAATGCCCTTTCCACCATCTCTACCTCCGTCCAGGCCAGAATTGGCTCCTCCCCAAACCTGTTGGATCGAAACGTTTTCATGAATTTTTTCTCCATTGAAGTAGATGGTGGTCATGGCTTTTTCAGAAAGCTTTCCGTTGTCGTCAAACCGTGCAGCCCGGAACTGAATATCGTAAGCGTTCCATTTTCCCACCCCATTATATACCCGGTATGGGGCTGCTTTTTCATTGATAACAGCAGCCATACCATGGTCTGTACTATCCCCATCCAGAATCTGGATTTCATAGCGGTTTTGCAGGTAGACCCCGCTATTGCCTCCCTCTTCCTTGATCAAAAACTCCACATGAAGTCTGAAGTCTGTAAACTTCTGCTTGGTAACTATATCCGCTGCCCCATATTTTCCGCCGGCTCCCGCAGGATCATTGGCGCTGATGGCAGTTCCCTTGTCTACGGGGTCCGAGACAATTTCCCATTTTATGGGAAGTTCAGCAGCTAATCTGGGTCCCTCCCAATAGGTCCAGTTTTTATGCAGGGAGCGTTTCTTCCCGTTAAAAAGCATCTCAGCTTCTTTGGGGGCTTCAGCACCTACCCCTGTTTGCGCCAACAACTGAAATGGCACCAAGACTACCAAGAAAATACTGAAGATAAAAGCTACCGGGATTCGCCCGAAAATGACTATAGAATGGCTCATAGATGATTATGATTGGTTGGATAGGTTACTTTATTGATGGACATCCCTTAACAGGTCATTGATCGTTTTGACCGGATTAAAGGTAATTAAAGGCACTTCTACGAAAATGGAGTTCCAATGGGCCATGGAGCCGTTCCATAATCCCGGCAATTCCTGGGCTTTTAAGTCCCTTCCACTTTTGGACTTTCGGGTGATGAACCCGGTTTTAGGGTCCCTGAATTCCATCAGGTTAAAGGCATTTCCTTTGTAATCTTTGATGGCACATACCAAATCAGTTGGGTTAAAATGAGTGGAGGACTTGAAAATTTTTGCCTGTGCAGCATTGTCCAGATCAAGCTGGGCCGTTTCGGCAATTTGTAAGGAAAAAGTGCCATCTTCCTCTTTTACCCAAAATGGGCCTCCGCCAGGTTCACCCGTATTTTCCACCATGCCACAAACCCGGATGGGCCGGTTGAGTTTTTTTCGTAAAAAGGAGGCTTTTTCTGCCAGTGTTTTTGAATGGAAGGAAGTAGGGAGTTTACCACCAAGCACATCAGTAAAAACATGGGCAGCCCTTTCAAGGGTGATTTCATCTATGGCCAGATCCATTCCTTTGAGTGCTTTAAAGGTATTTTCCTGTGCATGCAACAGTACCCCACCAATGGCTTTTTTGTAAGTATTTGTGGTTTCCTTGAGGCGGTCCGGAACCACATTGTCTATATTTTTGATAAATACCAGATCGGCATCAATGTCATTGAGGTTTTCCAATAAGGCACCATGGCCTGCCGGTCTGAAAAGAATGGTTCCATCTTCTTCTACAAAAGGCTTGTTATCCATATCCACAGCGATGGTATCGGTGGATTTTTTTTGTTGGGAAAAACTGACCTCAAAATGGACACCGAATTTGCTTTCCATAGCAGGCTTTACTACAGCCACCTTTTCCTCAAATTTCTTTTGGTGTTCCGGAGAAACGGTGAAATGAAGCCTTACCGTATTGTTTTTTCCAAGTCCGTATTGAGCCCCCTCGACAAAATGCTCTTCTACCGGAGTGCGGCTTCCCTCAGGGTAGTTGTGAAACTTTAACAGTCCTTTGGGTAAATTGCCGTAACCAAGTCCCTTGTCCTCTAAAAGCTGCGTGATAATGCTGGAATATTTTTTGTCTTTTAGCGCCTCCTCCAGACTGCTGCCCTCATTTTTCAGACTTTCATCCAAATCTTCCCTAAAGGCAAATGATTGGATCTCAGTAATGAATTTTTTTACAAAATCATCCTTCTCCAGTGAAGGATTCTCTTTCTCCAGAAAAGCAAACAGGTTTTTAAACATTCTGCTGGCAGCGCCACTTGCAGGAACAAACTTCACAATTACCTGGTCTCCAGATTTTGCCGAGTAATCAGCCAGTGCTTTTTGCAGTCGCTCTTCATCCAGGACCAGAATACCATCTCCTATTTGAGCTGCTTTTTGAATATCCAGAAAGGGGAAACCCGATTCGAAATGATGAATTTGCTCTTCCACTACTTCCAGGGGCATGCCCTGCTTTTCGATTTGTTGCTTCTGTTCTTTGGTTAACATGTATTGAAAAATGAATGGTTTAATAATACTTTCCAATATAACAAATCCATCCGTCAAAGGCTCCATATTTTCAGGGAAAATCTCCCGCCTGATGATTTCCGGGGCCTGATAAATTAGCTATTTTGTTCTGCAACACCGGTTTAGAAGAGGTAATTGGAATTTTTTCTCAAACAATTTGTTAGGATTGAACTTTAACTTGGATAATGTATTAGGTTTCGTTATGAAAGCTGTCAGCTTACTTCAAAATGAAGCCAAAGGATCATGACGAAAAAACAAAAGTTACAGAAGTTCTGCCCGGTATGTGGTCGCCCATTTACCTGGAGGAAAAAATGGAAAAAAGACTGGGAACATGTAAAATATTGCTCCAAAAAATGTCAGTCATTGCGCCCAAAGCCCCAGGACAAACCAGCATGAAAATCTGCCCGGTTGCTGTCAGCAAGTAATCCGGTGACCAGGGAGTGACTGCCCACAAAAAAACCACCATACTGTAATCCAAAGCCCCCCGTCAGGCCTGCAACCTGATGTTGCATCCAGGGAGAATAAATCTCCAGTTTGCCCAATACCAATCTTGGAGTCAATACGAGCAGGTCAGGCCCACTTAATTGTTGATTTCTATTTTCATCCACTATTCGTTTTTGGGCATATAGAGAGACTTGAAATTTTGCCACAGGACTAAACTCAACATAAGCAGATAGTAATTGGGGTAACTTGATTTTGGTTTGGGATGATTGCCTGTCAATGGTAAAATACCCACTATCTATCAGCTGTTGTTCAATGTCTTCCAGATCTCCCTGCAGGTTATCAATCCGAAAGAATTCATTTTGGGGTATGTTCATGGCATAACTTCGGTTGATTTGATCCTGAGCGGCTGTCATGCTTCCCATATTTTTTAGGGATAGTCCGGAATTCAGAAAAGTTCTACCAAAAGTCCTTAGTTGATAGCTTACACCCAAATCCATGGCAAATCCATTCGGAGTAAGACCCTGCCATAAGTTCTGATCAAATGCCGAACCGCTGTTGCTGTCCCAACGCTCATCATAAGACAAGTTCAATGCGCCCCTTGCATTGGTCAGACTGATTTGCTCCGATTCGCTTACCAGGCTGGCTTGAATTTCGTCCAGACCCAGGTTGGCATAGGTACCGGGAAACAATACTTTAAAATGACCACCCAGCGATAAAGCATGGAGGTCATTGTCAATCAGACTGGTCCCGACCATCAACCCCAATTCCATCCATCCAATGGCATTGATGCGCTGGTTATAGGGTAAATTGAGTTCCGTTTGGCTGTTACTTCCGGAAATACTTTCATTGATGATCGCATCGCCCAAATTGGGATTGAAATCTATGATATCTGCCTTGCCCTTTACCTGGGAGGTAAAACCGAAAGACCAGCGATCCAGGCGAATGCCTACAGAAGGACCCATGACTGAAAAATCAGTCCTGAGATTAACCGGCTCTGAGATGTTTTGAAAGATGGTTTCAAACTGGTCCGGATCCGACAAAATATCCTGGTAGGATAAAATGTTATTACTTAAAGCCGCATCTGCGGAAAAAAAGGTGACCTCCACTTTTTTGGTAAGGTGATTCAACTCTGCCGGATTCATCCATGCATTGACCAAACCTTTTCTCTGGCTGTTTTGAACTCCGAAATAACCCTCCTGACCAAGACTTAAAAAGGGAGAAAATAGGATCAGTGAAAAACAAATAAGTGCTGTTTTTTTCATTTTTTGTCTGATTTCTAAAAACGTTTAATCGATAAAAAATTTTTCTAAAATTAATTAATTTATGGCATTTAATGATAAGGGTTGGGTAAAAAATAGCGTAATTTGGATGACCTGTTAGCGTATTTGTTTTTGAATGAGTTTGTAATAATGTTGATCAAAATTGTTTTCCTTTTTAAGGTTGGCTTGTTTAGTTGTCTGATTGCTTTTCAGGCCTATTCACAATCCTCGGGTGCCCTGCACCTATCCACAGGTATACAGGATTTTACTACCAGGGACCAGGGCTTTTCATCCATGAATTATGCCGGTATCAGAACCGCCAGCAAAGCCATTTTCCAGTTGAACAAAGCCCATAAAACCGAAATGTTTCAATTTGAATTTGCCTATGGAAATTTGAAAAACCGCATTGGCAATTCCCTGAATGGGATGAGTATTGGTTTATTGAACCATACTTTTTATCACCGCAACAAGCCCCTTGAAAGAAAACTTCATTGGGGCTGGTCCAACCAGAATGTGTTCCATTTACGAAGCCATAATGGTTTTTCCAATTACAGTTTGCGTTATGATTACCTGACCGCCTTTGGTCCATCTGCCCGCTATTTATGGCCATTTCAATGGAAGGAACAGCGGTTTGAATGGGAAACCATTGCCCACCTTCAGGTTTTGGGATTTCAGATCAAATCCGGGTACATTGGAGCTGACCCGGAGGGTTTTTCAGAAGAGAATGCTGCTACTGATAATTTCTTGAAAAGCATGAAGCCTTTTTTAATAGGCCGGGACTGGAGCATGGGACTGGCTTCGTCTCTCTATTGGAGCTTACCCTCCGAAAACAGCCTGGGATTGAGGTATGAACTCAGCATGATGGCCTTAAATGAGGGTCAACCCGTTTCACGGTTTGGCAGTGCTTTGGAATTGGTATTAAAGGTGAAATTATGGTAAAGCCTATATGGATTGTTTCGATTTTGGTAATTTTTTGTTGTTCCTGTGAACAGTGGGTCATGCCCAATGATCCGGGTACTGATCCGGTGGAAGTATTTGATCAGCTATGGGAAGATGTGTATGAGCGGTACTCCTTCTTTGACCATAAGAACCTGGACTGGGAGCAGGTCAGGGCGCAATACCGGCCCGAGGTAGAAGATGAGATGGGCCAGCTTGAATTGTATGAGCTGTTAGCGGATATGTTGTTTGAACTTAGAGACGGGCATGTCAACCTGAGTACGGGATTTAACCGGAGCAGGAACTGGGAGTGGTACCAGGAGTTTCCTGTCAATTATGATGAAAACCTGATAGAGGAAGTTTATCTGGGACGGGATTACTGGATCAGTGGTCCCTTATCACATCAAATGCTTGGAGATATTTTATATGTCAATTACCGGTCTTTTGCCCAAACCATTTCAACTGCGAATCTGCAAGTGGTTTTAGAGAGAGCGAGGAGAAGTCGGGGCCTGATCATAGATGTGAGGAATAACGGAGGGGGTAATTTGAGCAATGCTTCTCTTTTGGCATCTGCTTTTGCATCGGAAGAAACAGTGTATGCCAGACAAAGGATAAAGTCAGGTCCTGGAACCAATGATTTTGGTCCATGGAGAGACATGAAGATCAGCCCATGGGAAGAAGGCACCTTTTCGGGACCGGTAGTCGTGCTGACAAACCGCAGATCCTACAGTGCAACCACATTTTTTGCACAGATGATGAAAGTACTGCCCAATGCCATTACCCTCGGGGACCAGACCGGTGGAGGAGGAGGGACGCCGGTTTTCGGCGAACTTTCCAATGGCTGGACCTATCGCTTTTCAGCTACCCAGACCATTGATCTTGAAGACCGGCAATTGGAAGATGGTGTATTGACTGACTTAAGAGTAGACCTTTCTGAACTGGCAGTGAGCAGGGGAGAAGACAATATGATATCTGCAGCCATAGCAGTGATTCGCCAACAGTAATTGTCATTTAGTCAGGATTGTTTGGAAGGGTGAATGATTTAATTAATTGCCTGTAATGGGTCAGGTACCTTTACCGCTTTTGTTACAATTTTGTGGTATTTAGGATGACAAACCTGACCAGGAAAAAAAGGCACAAATGTTCTTTAAAAAGCAATCAAGGGTTTCCAGGCCTAATGGTAGAAGCGGGAAATATTTGAAATTTTGCTTGCTGCTCAATCAGGAAAAAATAACAAGTTTGCGTATCTTGTACTCAATTGCAAATCAGGGCGGTTTTCGGATCTGTTGGTTCATTTTAATGATTTGAAAACCTTATTTTTATTTGAAAAATTAAAAGAAAAAGGATGTTTGCGAATCAAGTTGACCTGTCACTTTTTGAGGAATCTTTGGATGATAAAACACTTCAGGCCTATTTTAACAGGGTGGGCTATTCCGGAGAAAAGGAAGCTACCTTTGCTTCTTTGGAATTGCTGCATTACCTGCATCCTCAGGCGATACCCTTTGAAAACCTGAACCCGTTCTTAGGTATTCCTGTCCGGCTACAGTTGTCTGATCTGGTAAAAAAAATGGTTTTGGAGGGCAGGGGAGGTTATTGTTTTGAACAGAATATTTTGTTTGGACATGTGCTGAAGACCATGGGGTTTCTGGTAAAGGGGCTTTCTGCCAGGGTTTTCTGGGAGGTACCGGAAGGCGAGGTAAAACCCAGAGACCACATGTTGTTGCTGGTGCAGGTGGAAGGTAGGAAATACATTTCAGATGTGGGTTTTGGTGGTTCTTCGTTTACCGCCCCTTTGTCATTGGATAAGATGGAGGAACAAGTTACGCCCCATGAAAAATACCGGATCAATAAAGTAGATGAGTTTTACTATTTGGAAATAATGGTTCGTGAGGAATGGAGGCTTTTGTACCGCTTCAGCCTGGAGTCTCAGTTACTACCTGATTATGAAGTGGTCAACTGGTACCTCTGCCAGCATCCTGATTCCATGTTTGTGTCAACGATGATGGCTGCCCGCTGCATGCCATGGGGGCGGTACACTTTGCTTAATAACAGGTTTACCACTCACCGAAAAAATGAGGAGAGCACAAAGCAAACCTTAACCGACATCAGGGAGTATAAAGCATTGTTGGAAGAGATTTTTCTGATCCAGCTGCCACCTCATGAAGAGATGACGGAAAAGTTTAAAAAAGTGCTGGCCGAAGCCTGATCATTCCGCATTATTTTTATTGAACCTACTATTTATGAAATATTATATCCGGATTTTGTGTTGTTTGCTGTTGGTGCAATTTGCCGGAGAAGAGGCAAATTCGCAGGGTTTTGTCAAGCGGTACCTCAATTCCATTATCAACGACACCAGTGATATTTCAAAGCCCCAATTCCTGATGTACCCAACCCTGGCCTATGCACCTGAAACCAGCTGGGAAATCGGTTTCAGTACACTGTATGTATATTATGCCAATAGAGATACAACAAACCGGTTGAGTGAGATCAATGGTTTTACGTTTTTTACTTTGGAAAATCAATATGGATTATGGTTTGATCATGCGAACTATTCTCCGGGAGACCAATGGTTTTTCCTGGGGCGGATAAGGCTTCAAAGTTTTCCTTTACTGTATTATGGCATTGGGAATTCTGCGCCGGCTGATTACCTGGCAAGGGTAGATGCCAACCAGATCTTGATTAAAGAAAGGGTATTGAGAAAAATCAGGGGCAATCTATTTTTTGGATTGGAAATGGACTGGCAAAGACTCAGTGAGGTGGTGTTTTTACCTGCGGCATCAAATCTCTCTTACGAGCTGCCTTCCGGCTATCAGGGAAGTTCAAATCTGGGCCTTGGGCTGGGAGTGGTATATGATGACCGGCACAATGTGTTGAACGTAAGGGATGGGTTGTTTTCCGAATTGGCATGGATGAGGTACAATCCTTTTTGGAATAGTGCTTTTAACTTCAGTACCATACTCTCCGACACCCGCTATTACCGACCGGTGGGAAAAAACAATGTCCTGGCCACCCAGCTTTTTGGCCAGTTCAATTCCGGTACTGTCCCCTTTAACCAATTGTCCCTGATGGGAGGAGAAAGTTTAATGCGGGGCTATTATACGGGAAGATACCGGGGGCAGAATCAATTGGCAGGACAAGTGGAAATGCGGTTTTTACCCTTCCCCCTGGGTTTTACTGACAGGCTGGGAGGAGCAGTCTTTGCGGGGGCAGGGCAGGTGTTTTCCAGATGGCGGGATTTTGATTGGACGGATACCGTCTGGTCCGCAGGAGGGGGAATACGGTTTTTAATTTTTCCCAAAAAGGACATTTATACCCGGCTTGATGTGGCCTTTACCCGGGAAGGTACCGGCTTTTATTTTTTTATTGGAGAAGCATTTTAAACCAGATCATCCGTTCAAAAGCCCTGTTATTTCAAATCATTAATGAAGGCACTTTTCTTCAATTTTTGCTAATCAAATGATAATCAAGCTTGTAATCTATCAGAGGATTCCTCAACTCGCTTTTTTTTTTAATGTCTTCAGGCATTTGCCCCACCTTCCAGTTTGCCGGTTTTCGGTATTTACCTTCTTTTTTAAATTCTTCGAAGGTTTCAGGATCATCTTTAGCTGACCTGATGGCCTTAAGGATATAAAGAAGCCCTAAACTGATGCCTATCGCCACAAATAAAAAGGTGTAAGTTTCCATGATCTGATAATTTTAAAAAAAAGGCTTTTACCAATAAATTTAGTTTTATACTTGTTCTTAATCCTTTCTTCGAATCAGAAGGAATTAATTATAAATCAAAATTAATAAAACTTTATTACATATTTTAATAAAAATAAGTTGTTTTTTTGATTAAATTTTTGCAAATATAAAATAGTATTTTGTTGTATTATTTTTGTATTTCGTGATCATTTGAATAAAAATGGCTTAGTGAAGCACCCTAAAACCTGAAGAATCCCGCATTCTGATATTTTTTTTGACATTTTTTTCCGGTAATTTTCCCCTGTGTGCATCTCAGGAAAATTTTGTTAATTTAAGGGATCTTTTCAAAGACGGATCCTGATTTCAACCTATTCAATCTAAAAATGTATTTTGATCAATATTTCTGCAACATTTTATTTTTTCGTAGGTTTCCTTTCGGGGTTATGATCCTGAAGACCAGGCAGGCTAAGCCCTCTGTGCAACTGGGATACCAGTTTAGTTTTTACCCTACCATTAAAATATGGATACCTTACCCATAGTGTAAAAAGTTGATATTTGAGTTGGGTTTAATTTCAAACCATGCATATTTAGCAAACAATCAATAAACCTGTAAACAATGAATAAGGAAAAAAAGAGCTTGTTATCCCGTAGAAAATTTATGGGCACCGGCCTGCTGGGTGCAGCAGGTGTAGGTGTATTGCCCCATGTGGGCCTGGGCAAAGAAAGTCCAGCTAAAAAAATGAAAGCTGAAGCGTTTCGTTTGGGCTTTATTGGGCTGGGGAGACAAGGCAATGGACTGTTAAATAGTTTTATATCTCTTCCCGATGTAGAAGTGGTAGCAGGATGTGATGTATATGCGGCCAAAAGACAGCGGTTTCTGAATAAAACGGAATCCTATTACAAGGAGAACAAGCGGCAAGTAAAGGTAGAGGTATATGAAAATTATCATGACCTGTTATCCAGGAAGGATGTAGATGCCTTGGTCATTGCCACGCCGGATCACTGGCATGCCCTGATGGCCATAGATGCCTGCAAGGCAGGGAAGGATATTTACCTGGAAAAGCCGCTCACCTTTACCATCAAAGAAGGGCAGGAATTGGTCAGGGCTGTCCGGGAAAATAACATCGTTTTGGCTACGGGGAGCATGCAACGCTCCTATGCCAATTTCCAACAGGCGGTAAGGATGGTTCAAAAGGGAAGAATCGGTCAGGTAACCAAGGTTTATGCTTGTGTAGGAGGGCCCCCCAAGCCATTTGACTTGCCGAAAGAAGAGTTGCCTGAAGGTTTAAACTGGGACCTGTGGGTGGGCCCCTTGAATGCTCCCATTCATTTTAATAATGAGCTCAATCCACCCATATCCCTCAATCCTCCGGAAAATGAAAAGATCTGGGGAGGCTGGCGCTGGTACAAGGAAACCGGTGGGGGCCTGACAACTGATTGGGGAGCCCATATGTTTGACATCGCCCAATGGGCGATTGGCATGGACCGAAGCGGGCCTGTAGAAATTATTCCGGCTGGTTATCAGGATACAGCATACCTTACTTTTAAATACGACAATGGCGTGACCGTAACCGAGCAACCCTTTGATGAAAAGGAAAGCCGGGGATGTAAGTTTTTTGGAAAAGACGGTTGGATAGAAGTATCCCGCTCCCACTACGAAGCGTCAGACCCTTCCCTTTACCAGGTCCTGGATGAGGGAGAAAGCCTTCAGGGAGGTGGAGGAAGGGCCCATCACATCGACTTTATTGAATCTATCCGTAGGAGAAAGGACCCTATTGCCCCGGTAGAAATTGGTCACAGCACCTGTGTGACCTGTAACCTTGGCAATATTGCCTATGAACTGGGCAGACCACTTAAGTGGAATCCGGTTCTGGAGCAGTTTAAAAATGATCCGGAGGCAGAGAAGCACTTGCACAGGGCTTACAGGCCAGGGTATCGCCTTTAAACAATAGAGAGATGACTAAATTCAAAAGCGGGATGCAAATTTCCCGCTTTTTTGGTTTTATAAAGGTTGAGTTATATCATCTAAAATTGCCACAAACCTTTTTCACCTAAATTTCACGCCCTCT
>Ga0008836_100595_pt1 | contig 20009 bp, 15 predicted proteins | sample HotLakConsUCCR28_FD_62214 | JGI IMG/M metagenome (GOLD analysis project Ga0008836, IMG submission 62214) | Hypersaline microbial mat communities from Hot Lake, Washington, USA - Hot Lake Consortium UCC-R28 (Hybrid Assembly) ... | reverse complement strand
CTATATGGAGCGGACCTCTCACGGCTCGACCCTGAGTTGGATGACCCACGCCTGGGTGCTGGCGCGGGCTGACCGTCAGCGATCCTGGCAACTGGCGCTGAAGGCGCTCGCCATCGCCATCAACGCCGCCATCGGCTTCTTTACCGAACTCCGCGCGACGCGCTCGATGGAGGCGCTGCGCAAGATGGAGCGGGTTTCGGCCCGCGTCCTGCGTGATGGCGAGGAGCAGGAAATCGACGCCGCCGAACAGGATAGCGAAGATGAGACTCTTGAACTGATCGACGAAAATGCGCCAGGTGCTGCGCGTTTGCGCTTCGTCTAGACGGTTTTCGCCATGTTGCTCGAGACGCTTCTTGACCTCCGCATCCGAGAGACCGGAATCAGCATCGACTTCCTGCGCCTCAAGCACCTCATCGCTTGAGCGATTGTATATCTCAGCCATTCCTGTTTTCCCCTGGTTTGGTCATCATTTGCGCGTTCAGGACGACACCACGTTCGGAGGCTTGCCTCGAAGGTACCCCTCGATGTTCTCGAGCGAGGTATCAAGGATTCGCTGAACCGCCTCGCGCGTGTTGAAGGCGGTGTGCGGAGTGATGACGACATTTCGCATGCGCAGCAGGATGTGATCGGCGAGGAGGGTGTCGAGGTCGTGTTTTTGCGTGAAGTAGACCCGCAACAGTTCCGCTTCCTCGCGCAGGACGGGCTCCTCAGGCAGCACGTCAAGGCCGGCGGCCTTGAGCTTGCCGCTGGCAAGCGCGTCGAGCAGGGCATCGGTATCAACGACTGGGCCGCGGGCAGTGTTGATGAGAATCGCACCGTCCTTCATCTTGTCAAACGCCTCTTTGCCGATCAGGCCCTTGGTCTTCTCGGTGCCCGGCACATGCAGCGAGATGACGTCGGATTTCTCCAGCAGCGCGTCCATGTCGACATAGCTGAACCCGAACTCGCGCGCGACGTCCTCGCGCGGCTTCAGATCGAAGGCGACGACCTCCATCTCGAAGCCGCGGGCGATTCGGGCGACATGGGCGCCGATGTTGCCGGTACCTATCACGCCGAATGTGCGCCCCTTGAGATCGAAGCCCTGCAGCCCGCCCTGGCTGAAATCGCCGCGCCGGGTCCGGTCCACGGCGTCGACCAGCCTGTGGCTGATCGCCAGCAGCAGGGCAAAGACATGCTCGGCCACGGTGTTCTCGCCGTAGGTCGGCACGTTCGAGACGGCAACGTCGTTCTCGCGGCACCACTCCATGTCAATGTGGTCGAATCCGGTGGAGCGGGTTGCGATGAACTTCAGGTCATCGAACCTGCTGAGTACGTCGCGCGAATGGTCGGAGTAGATGAACGCCGAGATGATGTCTGCGCCGCGGTACTTCTCGACTGTTTCGGCGTCAAGCGAGCCCTCCTCGAAGGCAAGCTCGTGGTCCCGGTTCAGGGTTTCGAAAGTTTCGCACTCCCAGGGTTCGACGTCGAAGATGACAATCTTCACTGCTCGCCCTCCTGGCTCTGGTGGCGCTCGGCTTCGGCGATCTGCTGCTTGACCTTCAAAAAGCTGTCGGGCGTTACCGAGATCGATCCGATGCCATGGCGGACCAGGAATCTGGAGAACTCGGGATGGTCGCTCGGTGCCTGCCCGCAGATACCGGTGTGGACGCCCGCCCGGTGCGCCTTGGCGAGCAGTTCCGCGATCGCCTGCTCGACAGCCTCGTCCCGTTCGTCGAACAGACGTCGCAGCCGGTCATTGTCGCGGTCGACGCCCAGAACCAGCTGCGTCAGGTCGTTCGATCCGATCGAGAATCCGTCGAAGCGTTGCGCGAACTTGTCAGCCAGCAGGACATTTGCCGGGATCTCGGCCATGACATAGACCGAAAGGCCGGCGCGGCCGCGAACCAGACCCTCTTCGGCCAAGGTCTCGAGCACCCGATCGGCTTCGCCGAGCGTCCTGCAGAAGGGGATCATAAGGATGATGTTGTCGAGACCGATTTCCTCTCGTGCCCGGCGCAGCGCGCGGCATTCCAGTGCGAAGCCTTCGCGGTATGCCTCGTCGTAATACCGCGAGGCGCCGCGCCAGCCGAGCATCGGGTTCTCCTCGGCAGGCTCGAAGGCGGCGCCGCCGATCAGTTCGGCATATTCGTTGGTCTTGAAATCGCTCATCCGCACCACGACCGGATTGGGGTGGTGGGCCGAGGCGATCCGCGCCATGCCGCGGGCCAGTGTCTCGACGAAATATTCCGTCTTGTCCTTGTAGGCCCGCGTCAGCTGCGCAATGCGCTTCTTCGCCTCCTTGTCTTCGAGATCGTCGAAATGCACCAGCGCCATCGGGTGAATGCGGATCATATTGCCGATGATGAACTCCATCCGCGCCAGGCCGACGCCATCGGTCGGCAGGCGCCACCAGCGATAGGCTGCGGCCGGGTTGGCGAGATTTATCATCACCTCGGTGCGGGTTTCGGGCACCGCCTCAAGGTCGATCTCGCGCTCCTCGAAGTCGAGCGCGCCCTGGTAGACGATCCCTTCGTCGCCTTCGGCGCAGGACACGGTAACCTCCTGGTCATCCTTGAGCGTGGTCGTGGCCTCGCCCGCGCCGACGATGGCTGTCAGCCCCATCTCGCGGCTGACAATGGCGGCATGGCTGGTGCGTCCGCCGTGGTCGGTGACAATGGCGGAAGCCTTCTTCATGATCGGGACCCAGTCGGGATCGGTCATGCCGGTTACGAGAACCGCGCCGTTCTCGAACCGGTCGATCTCGTCGGGGTTCTTGAGGCGCAGGACTTTGCCAGCCGAGATGGAATCGCCAATGGCAAGGCCGCGCAGCAGCTCCTTGCCTTCCTCGCGCAGGGCGTAGGACTTGAGCGTGCCCGCTTCCTTTTGCGACTGTACAGTTTCGGGGCGCGCCTGAACGACGAAAAGCTCTCCTGTCTCACCGTCCTTGGCCCATTCCATGTCCATCGGCTGGCCGTAATGCGCCTCGATCTGCGCGGCCCAGCGACCGAGTTGCAGGATCTCGTCGTCGTTGAGAAGGAACGACGATCGCTCCTCCTCGCTCGTGTCAACGAGCTTGGTCTGCGACTTGCCGGCGGCATAGACCATCTTGCGCCGCTTGGCGCCGAGGGATTTTTCGACGATCGGTTTTGCGTCAGGATTGTCCAGAAGCGGCTTGAAGACGTGATATTCGTCCGGATCGACCATGCCCTGCACTACTGTTTCGCCGAGACCGGGGGCGCCGGTGATGAGGACCGAATGCGGAAATCCGGTTTCGGTATCGATCGAGAACATCACCCCTGATCCCGCGAGGTCAGATCGCGCCATCTGCTGCACCCCTGCCGACAGAGCTATGCTCATGTGGTCGAAGCCGTTTTCCTCGCGGTAGGCGATGGCGCGATCGGTAAAGAGCGAGGCGAAGCAGCGCTTGACGGAATCCAACAACGCCTTTTCGCCGCGAATGTTGAGGAAGGTCTCGAGCTGACCTGCAAAGCTCGCCTCGGGAAGATCCTCGGCGGTGGCTGAGCTTCGGACGGCGACGTCCGGATCTTCGCGCTCGAGCCGCGCCGCAAGGTCGCGGTAGGCTTGCCGGATCGCCTCGGCCACCGGTCCCGGCATATCGCCACCGAGAATATGCCCACGCACCGCATCGCCGACCTTCGACAGATTGCTGCGGTCATCCTTGAGCTTGGCCATGTCATCGGAGAGCGTCTGACGCAGATCGTTGTGGTCGATGAAGTGCCAATAGGCGTCGGCGGTCGTGGCAAAGCCCGAGGGCACGCGCACCCCCACTGCGTGCAGACAGCGGATCATCTCGCCGAGCGAGGCATTCTTGCCCCCGACGAGAGCGCCGTCCCGGCGCCCGAGATCGGCGAGGTCGCGCACATGAACGGCATCGTTGTTCATCATCCTGGCTCCTTGTCTTGCTTTTTCGGGCCGGGCTTGCCCTTGTTTTGCTGGCCCTTGTTTTGCTGGCGGGTGTCCTGTTTGCCGCCGCCCTGCTCTTCTGCGCGCCCGGTCTTCCGGCGGGCCGGCCTGCGCTTTCGTTCGTTGCCATCGTCCTTTTTCTCGGACGGCTCGACCTTGTTGGCGCGTTCGGCAGTCTCGGCGAATTCTGCATGCCGGGCCCGTTCGGCGAAATCGGCGGTTTTCGCGTGATCCGCGGTCCTTGGCTGGTCCTTGTCGCCATCGCCGCCATCTGCGGACTTGCCACGCCGCCCGGGGCGCGAGGGCTGCTGGTGAATGCTCTCGGCCAGCGCGCGGCCGCGGAACGTCTTGTAGGCCTCGACCACGAGGAACTTGCTGAGTGTTATGGCGAGCAGGATCACCCAGGTGGTGAAGGCAACCGGCTCGATCTCAAGCACGCCGCGCCAGCCCGGAATGAACATCGAGACGATGTGCACGCCCTGCGACACCCCAATGGCGCCGACCAGCAGCCAGTTGGCACTGAGCGGGATGCGGAAGGCCGAGCGCGTCTCGGACCGGACGTTGAAGGCGTGGACATTCTCGAAGAGCACCAGCAGCAGGAGAAGCAGGTTGCGCGCGTCGAACGTCTCGTAGTTCATTTCGGCGGTCAGCATCCAGAACACGACGAAGCCGACGATGCCCATGTACAGACCAGAGATCAGCACTTCCTCGATCATCAGCCGGTTGAAGATGCGCTCGTCGGGATCCCGCGGTTTCCGCTTCAGCACGCCCGGTTCGCCCTTCTCGAATGCGAGCGCCACGTCCTGAATGCCGTTGGTCACGAGGTTCAGCCACAGAAGCTGCACCGGCGTGAGCGGCAGCGGCGTGTTGAAGATCACCGACAGCGCGAACAGAACAAGCTCAGCCACGCCGGTCGAGATCAAGAGCCAGACCACCTTGCGCACATTGTCATAGGCGATGCGGCCTTCCTCGATGACGTTGGCGATCGAGGCGAAGTTGTCGTCGGTCAGGATCAGATCGGCCGCGTTGCGCGCGACATCGGTTCCGCTCTCGCCCATCGCGACGCCGATATGTGCCGCGCGCAGTGCCGGCGCGTCGTTGACCCCGTCGCCCGTGACGGCGACGAAATGCCCCGCATCCTGCAGCGTGTCTATGATCGTCGTCTTCTGCCGCGGCTCGACGCGTGCGTAGATCGATGCCTGCCGGATCAGCTCGCTGGCTCTGCCGCTGCCGCCTTCTTCACGCCGGCCGATCTCCTTGCCGGTGATGACATCGTCGTCATTCTCCGCAATGTGGAGCTTGCGGCCGATGGCGAGTGCGGTGCCCGGATGGTCGCCCGTCACCATGCGGACATTGACGCCCGCGTCATGGCAGGCTTCAACCGCGTCGGGCACTTCCTCGCGTACCGGATCGATAAGGCCGACGAGGCCCAGAAACTGCAGTCCGCGAAGCGCATCCGGGTCCGCCTTCTCGGCTGTCGCTTCGTCCACTTCGCCCGATGCGACAGCCAGGACACGGTAGCCTTCACCGGCCAGCGCCACCTCTCGTTCACGCACGGCATCGGCATCGATGTCGCACATCTCGGCCAGTGTCTGCGCCGCGCCCTTGACGTGCGCCTTGATCGCATCATCGTGCCGGTTGAAGCTGACGGCGAAACGGCGCTCTGACTCGAACGGGATACTGCCGACCTCCGGATGCCTCTCCATAAGGTCTGCCTGGGAGAGGCCGAGCTTTCGCGCAAGCACGAGAAACGCGACATCCACGGTGTCGCCGCTCGCCCGCACCTCCCCATCCTCGACGTCGTAGTCGGCCTCGTTGCAGAGAGCGCCGGAGAGGGCGAGCTGATGCAGCCAGTCTTCTTCGCCGGGGTCGATCGTTTCGTCGCCGCGGGTGAAGTCGCCTTCGGCGTTGTAGCCTGCGCCGCTGACCTCGATGTCGTCGCCCTCGATCGGACGGATACGGTTGGCGGTAAGCTTGTTCTCCGTCAGCGTCCCGGTCTTGTCGCTGGCGATGAGGGTACAGGCTCCCAGCCCCTCGACCGCAGGCAGCTTGCGAACGATGACATTGCGCTCGGCCATCCGGTTCGACCCGATGGAGAGCGCTACCGTGATTGCCACCGGCAGACCGGCTGGAATGGCCGAAACCGCCAGCGCCACCGCGAGAAAGAAGATATCGGTCAGGTCAGCGCCGCGAAGCGCCTGCATCGTGCCCAGCACGATGATGATGACAAGAACAGCCACGGCGATGACCCGGGTGAAGCGCCGCACCCGCAGGACAAGCGGCGGCACCTGTTCCTCTTCCGCCATCAATTCCGCGATGCGGCCGATCTCGGTCATCGTGCCGGTGCGCACCACCACGCCCCTGCCGCGTCCGCTGGTGACGTTGCTTCCGGCGTGAAGCAGGGTTGCGCGATCGCCAAGCGGGGTGTCAGGCTCAAGTTCCGCCTGCGCGCGCTTCTCCACCTGCGTCGATTCACCGGTCAACAGGGATTCGTCCACCCGCAGGTTCTGCGAGTGCAGCAGCCGGATGTCGGCGGGGACCGAGGAACCAGACTTGACCGAGACGATGTCGCCAGGGACGAGTGCGGTACTGTCCACCTGCTCGCGCTCGCCCTCCCGCGTCACCTGCGCGCTGATACGCATGACCTGTTGCAGCGACTGGGCGGCGCTCTCCGCCTTGTATTCCTGATAGGTCCCCAGACCGGCATTGAAGATAAGGACGGCGAAGATGAAAGCCGCATCCTCGAAATTGCCGATCGCGACCGATACGACCCCGGCAGCGAGAAGAATGTAGATCAGCGGATCCTTGAATTGCCGCAGGAAAGTCTGGAACAGGGTCTCGCGCTGGCGTTCCGGAAGCTTGTTGGGTCCGTATTCCTTGTGCCGCCGCTGGGCCTCGCGATCGCTCAACCCTTCCTGGGGGTCGGTGCCAAGATCGCTGACAACCTCATCACCGGGCGCGGCATGCCAAGGCCGTGCAGCCAGATCATTCTGTTGGAGTAGATCGCTCTTTGCCATCGTTCCTTGTCTTCCAATTTCAGGCCCGCGAGGTCCTGTTTTTCCTAAGCCACCTCGCCGCGGTAAGTGGCGGCGATCCGCTTCAGCATCCCGAGCGCCTCGTGCTTCGGTCGCTGAAAGGTGTTGCGCCCGATGATCGAGCCGGTCCCGCCGCCGCGATGGATCGCGCGGATCTCGTCGAGGACATCATCTTCCGCCTTTGCGCCGCCGCCGGAGAAGAGGACAATGCGACGGCTCTCGAAGGCGCAGCGCATGACGTGCGACACGCGTGCGGACAGGGATGCCGTCTCGACGCCGTCGAAGACCTCGTCGGCATTATCCCGCTCCAGATGCATGGCCGGCGCCTTTGTCTTGATCACATGTGCCCCCATCAGTGCTGCCATGTGCACGGCGTATGAGACGACATCGAGCGCCGTCCGCCCGTCCTTCGACAGATCGCCACCGCGCGGATAGGCCCAAACAACCACAACAAGCCCGTGGTCGCGCGCCTCGGCGATCGCCTCGCGGACTTCCTCGATCTGCTCGTACTGGGCGTCGGCGCCGAAATAAATCGTGTAACCGATCGCCGCGCAGCCCAACTGGAGCGCATCCCTGACTGTGGCCGTCACCGCCTGGTCCTGCTCGCGCGCCAGCCCATTGGCGTTGTTGGCCTTCAGAATTAGCGGGACGGAACCGGCGAAACTGTCGGCGCCGGCCTCGAGCAGTCCCAGCGGAGCCGCCAAGGCACTCAGGCGCCCGTCGATTGCCAGCCTGAAGAGATAGTGCGGATCATAGGCTGGCGGGTTTGAAGCGAAGCTGCGGGTCGGTCCGTGCTCGAACCCCTGATCGACGGGCAGGACCAGCAGCCGACCAGTGCCGCCAAGCTGCCCATGCATCAGGAGCCGCGCGAGATTTGTCTTTGTGCCCGGGCAGTCGCGCTCGTAATGCGTAAGGATGTGGCGGACTGGATCAGTTACATGCATGCGAACGCTCCTTTGCCCTGGTGCTGCCCTCAGCTTTGGTCGCGGTTGGACCTGCCCTGCCTGATCGCCTCCCGGACCATCTGGGCCGCATAGCCCCATTCGTTGTCGTACCAAGCCATTACCTTGACGAGGTTGCCGCCAACCACCTGCGTCATCGTCAGATCGACAAGGGAGCCGCGGGGGTCGCGGATAATGTCGGAAGAGACGATCGGGTCGTGCGTCACTCCCATGATGCCGCGGTAGCGCTCGTCTTCCGCCTCTTCCTCGAATATCGCGTTGATTTCGTCGACGCTCGTGTCATGCTCGGTGACCATGGTAATGTCCGAGATCGAGCCGGCCGCCACCGGGCCGCGGATGGCGACGCCGTCAAACCGGCCCTCGTACTGGGGCAGGGCCTTGGTCGTGGCCTTGGCCGCCCCCGTCGTGGTCGGCACGAAATTAGTCGCGGCCGCGCGCCCGCGCCGCCATTTGCCGGCCGGCCCGTCGACCAGTTCCTGCGAGGTGGTGTAGGCGTGGACCGTCGTCATCAGCGCCTTCGCGATGCCGATGCGACGCCCGATCACCTCGATCACCGGGGCAATGCAGTTGGTCGTGCAACTCGCGGTCGAGATGATCGGTTCGCCGTCCGCGCTGTTGACGCCATGAACGACAAACGGCACCTCTTCCTCGCCCTTGGCCGGAGCCGACAGGATCACCTGCCGCGCTCCTGCGTCAATGTGCTTTTGCAAGTCTGGCCTTTTGGTGAAGATGCCCGTGCACTCCAGCACCAGATCGACCTTCAAATCCTTCCACGGCAGGGAACCTGGATCCTTTTCGCTCAGCACCGGATAGCTCTCTTCGCCGACCGTCAGCCTGTCGCCGTGATGTCCCACCTTTTCGCCATGACGGCCATAGACGGAATCATATCTGAGCAGGTAGGCGAGGTTGTCAGCCGGTGCGATGTCGTTCACCGCCACCAATTCGAGCTCGGGGGTGTCGTGGATGATCTTCAGGGTGGCCCTGCCGATGCGGCCCAGACCGTTGATTGCTACGCGTGTTGACATGATGGTATCCCCGTTTTCGTGATTGCACCGTAAGCGCGGGCCTGATCCCGCGTCTGTGGATGAGGGTGCCGGATCGCTCATTCCGGCAGACCGAATGTCTCAGGTTCGAACAGCATGAGGTCCTTGATCTGGTCGGAGGATGCGACGGTGTCCATCGTCACTTGCTCGTCCCCGAAGTTCAACGCGCCGAACGGCACCACGATGTCCGAGCCGCCGAAACCCACGAAGCCGCCGATCGAGATGATCACGTGCGTGATGCGATCGCCTTGAATAATGATGTTGGTGATGTCGCCGATCTCGTTCCCGATCGCGTTGACGACCTGGCGGTCCTTCAGGTTCTCCGCAAGCTCGTATCCGGCAGCGCCAACCTGCGGCGCTTCCGTCGTCTCGCTCGTGGCGACCTCTTCGGCCTGCCCGGATGCGGGCGCTGTCTCGGATTCCCCGGCCTGCTGCGCTTGGGCCGCCTGGGACGATAGCAGAAGAACGCCGGTCAGCCCGACAAGACGGCTTGTGAAACGGGATTTCATCAGGTTCTCCGTATTGTTGGATTTGTTGGTAGTTTTTGTTCGACCTACGGTTACCCTAACACCGCCCACGGGCAAATTGTTCCATCCCGGCGATCAGCCGTGTTGCCGTAGCGCCCTCACGCCGGGCAAAGGCTCGCCCGACAGCCACTGCAGGAACGCGCCACCGGCCATCGAGGCATAGCTGAACCGGTGCAGCAGTCCCTGCTCGCGAAGAAAGGCGGTCGTGTCTCCTCCCCCGATCACGCTGACGAGGGTCCCGCTATGGGTTCGCTCGGCAATGGCCGAGGCCAGGGTGAGGGTACCGTTCCGAAACGCCTCGTGCTCGGCCGCACCCACGGGACCGTTCCAGACGACGGTTCCTTCCGATCCGATCGCATCGGCATATCGCCGGATCGTCTCCGGCCCGATATCAACGATCATCGCGTCCGCCTCGATCTCCTGGACGCCGACCGCCTTGGTCTTTGCGTCAGGGTTCAGTTCGTCCGCGACCAGAACGTCCACCGGCAGCATCAGGTGCGCCCTCGTCTGGCTGGCGGCGCGCAGCAGCTGGGCTGCGGTCTCGACACAATCGTCGGCGTATTTCGACGCTCCGATTTCCAGTCCCTGCGCCTTGAGGAATGTCGTTGCCATGGCACCCCCCAGCAGGATCCGATCCGCGTTGGGAAGCAATTGCTCGACAAGCGGCACCTTGGTCTTGGCCTTGGCTCCGCCGAGCAGGGCGCAATAGGGACGGGCTGGATATTCCAAATGGCGCTCGAGATTCTCGAGTTCCTTCTGCATGAGAAGCCCTGCGGCCGAAGGCAGCCGGCCGGCGAGCCCCACGATCGAGGCGTGCTCGCGATGCGACGCCGAAAACGCGTCATTGACATAGAGCTCTCCGAGAGCGGCCAGCGCCTCGGCGAATCCGTCATCGTTTTCCTTTTCTCCGGCATGAAACCTCAGGTTCTCAAGCACCACGCAGCCGCCGTCATCAAGCCGGTCGACAGCCGCCTGCGCGTTCTGGCCGACGCACTCATCGCAAAAGGCAACCTCTGTCTTCAGCGCCGCGCCCAGCGCATCCGCCACCGGCAGCAGCGACGTCGAAGGATCGCGTTTGCCACCAGGGCGGTCGAGATGGGCGATGACAGCCAGCCGGCCGCCGCGCTCCATGATGTTGCGAAAGGTCGGCAGGGCAGCTCGCAATCGATTGTCATCGGTTATCTCGCCGTCCCGCATCGGGACATTGAGGTCGGCCCTTACCAGAACCCGCTTTCCCTTGACGTCCATCTTCCAAATGTCTGGCAGATCCATCCGTCACTCCTTCCGTTATGACTGCGTTCAAAGCCGCCGAAGCTCTCTGAGTTCCAACAGCAGGCGCTCGACGTCTTCCTTTCGGCAAAGCTCTGTCCCCTGGGTCAGCAATGTCGCGGCCGCGGTCGCCACCGCCGAACGCAAAGCGTCCTCGAGGCTCTGCTTTCGCGACAGCGTCAGGCAGAAACCGGCGACGAAGCTGTCACCTGCGCCAATCGCGCTGCGCGGCTCGACGTCGGGCGGATGCTGCAAGAATTTCGCGTCTCCGGTGACAAGCAACGCCCCCTCGGCCCCCTCGGTTACGATGACGATTTCGGCCTTGCCCGACGCGACCTGATCCGCCGCCCACTCTGCCGTCTCTTCCGGCCAGCCAATCTCGTGCCCCACCAGACCGTTGATCGCGTCCCGGTTTTCGCGAAAACAGAAAACGCCTTCCTCCAGGGCAGGCTCAATGGCGTCGCTGGAGTCAAGGACTAGAGGAACGTTGGCGTTTCTGCAGCGTGCTGCGACTTTGGACCAAAAATACTCTACCGCGCCCTCAGGCAAGCTTCCACTGCCCACCGCCATCGATGCGCCGTCGATGGCGGGCACCAGCATTGCAAGAAAGGCGTCGACCTCGTCGTGTCGAAGCTCTGAACCTGGCGTTACAAAACGCAACACATCGCCGCTCTCGGTTTCGCAAACGCTGATGTCCTCGCGCGTATCGTCCTCGATAGTGCAGCGTTCGGCCCGAACACCTTCCCGCTCAAGCCCGTCGGCAACCTCGTCTCCGCGTCTGCCGCCGGCCGCGTAGAGGGCCAGCGTCTCGCCCTCAAGGCGATGAAGAACGCGCGAAACATTAATCCCTCCGCCGCCCGGGTCGAACCTCGGCCGGTTGGTCCGGAGCTTCGGCCCCGCCGTAAACTTCGATGTGGTCAGCCAGACATCAAGCGCCGGATTGGGCGTGATCGTCACAATGGGTTTGCTCATCTTACCTCACTCGGAGTTAGCTGCTCCGTCACGTGGTCAAGTCATCCAGCAGCCATAGACAGTGCTCCACATACCTTCGGCGGCGGAGGCGGCATCCTGCCGGGTATTTGTGGTGCCTTCACCGGTCTTCCGCGCCCCAGCCAACAGATTATGCGCAGCCACCGGCAGGCAATCTTACCGGTTTCATGATGCTCTCGGTGTTTCTCTCCTACCCCGCCCAAACCTTGCCACGGCGCGAATGTTCCCAGGACCTCGAAATTCTTGAACCGGCAGATCGGCGCTCCTGTTGAGCCTCCGAAGAGATGGCTACTCGCGCGCGGCGTCATCGCTCCCATGAGACAATCCGTTGTTGGACAGAGAAGTTCGCCCCAGATAGCGCTAGCATCGGACCGATCATCGGCGAGGGTACCGGCCGGCAGGGACCGGCCGCCAGACGATTGCAGGGTCAGCTCTTGGTGACCCGCTTGACCTGCGACTGCGCCTTTTCGCTTTTCGGCAAGATCACGGTCAGCACTCCGTGGTAGCGTCGCCTTATCTGACCGGTACCGATCGGAAGTGTATGCGTGTTACATGACAAAGCTTACTTCCGATATCACTGAACACCGCTACAGGCGCCATCGCTTTGGGCAGACGTTCATTCGGAGAGCGAACTGCTGGACGTCACAGCCTTCGTGGAAGAGATGCCCGACGGCGGTAAAGGAGTTGCATCGTCCGAAGGGTCGTGGACCGGATCTCCCGCGCGCACTCTTTGCCCGCTGGAACAAAACAGCCTGACGAATGTTTTGGAGCGAACCGACGTCCATCCCGTCGAGCGGTCGACGGAAGACCGATAGAAAAGGGAGCCCCGTATGCCGCAACTGATCCTCTTGCGCCATGGCGAAAGCGTCTGGAACCGTGACAAGCTCTTTACCGGATGGACCGACGTCGATCTGTCAGATGGCGGCGTGGACGAAGCGCGGCAAGCGGCGCGACTGATCGAGGGGCATGGTCTTTGCTTGGACCATTGCTTCACCTCGTTGCAGATGTCGATTTATATTTGAAACGGTTCTTCCTCAAAGTCTGTGGTTAACAGAGTGTTAGCGTCGCGGTTGCTATCTGCGGTGATGCAAACGAAATCGAAATGGTCGCCCGGCCCAGGGGTCAGAGTTCTGGGTATCGCCCTTCAAGATGAAGAAAATTGGGTTGTTTCCGCCGCTGCGAAACCGATCGGCATTTGCCCGGATTGCGGTATGCGAAGTCGGCACCGGCATGGTTGGCACAACCGCTGCCTCCGGGACTTGCCTGTTCAGGGTCAAGTGGTGAAAGTCAAACTCTCGCTGATCCGGTGGCAATGTAGACACCGGAAGTGCCAGCGGCGAACGTTCACAGATCGTTTACCCAAGATTGCTTTGCCCTATGCGCATCGAACAATGCGGATGGCCGAGATCGTAGGTTTGGTTGGGCACACGATGGGCGGTCGCCCGGCCGAAAACTTGATGCATCGGCTGGGCATGCCGATCAGTGACGACACGATCTTGCGACAATTGAAGCGCAACGTTGGTGCCTCAAGGCAAGATAATGATATTCGAGTTGTTGGCATTGATGATTGGAGCTGGCGGCAGTCCTCGCACTACGGCACCATCATGGTCGATCTCGAACGCCGAAAAGTAGTCGATGTTCTGGACGATCGTAGCGTCGAGAGCGCAAAGGCATGGTTGCAGGAACGTCCTTCTATTGAGGTCGTCAGCAGAGATCGCTGCGGCCTCTATGCCCGGGCCGCCCGGGAGGGTGCAGCGCAGGCTCGGCAGGTAGCCGATCGTTTTCATCTGGTCCAAAACCTTCGGGCGGCAATCAAGGAACAGATGAGCCTCTCTGGCTACGCTAACGTCAGGCCGATCTTGTCAGAAGATGCTATTGCCAGCGCTGCGGCACAACACCGCCGCGCCCGCTTGGCACACAGACAATTCCGCCAGGAAATATTCGAGATGCTTCATGCTCTGCGCCAGCAGGGCCTCACCTATAGTGAGATTGCCAGGCGGACTGGATATGAGCGCCGCAGCGTCGCGAATTGGCTTACGTCCAACACACCACGGGACAGAAACCGGGCAGCATTGAACCCGACATCGCCATTGTATTTCGAAGCCTTCCTGGCTGAATGTTGGAAAGAGGGAAACCGCACTGGACGCCACCTGTTTTACGATATCAAGAACCGTGGATACACGGGTAGCCGTTCCAATCTGGAGCGCTTGTTGAAAACATGGCGTAATGCTGAAAAGGGTCAGCCCGACGATGGCTCCTTTGAAGAGCATACTCCAGAACCGGTTCGTGACACCGATACCGGCCATGCCATTTCTTCTGTTGTTGCAGCAGCTTTATGCATCAAGCCGCGCGGTCAATTGACGGACCGTCAGGCCAGAAAGGTCGATGCCTTGAAGCGGGGTTCGGCAGCGTTCGCCACGATGCGGAGTCTGGCCATGCGCTTCAACGGCATCCTGCGCAGCAAAAAACCGGAAGCGCTGGATGAATGGATCGACGGCGCTATCGACACCGAACTCACCGCAATCATGCGTTTCGCCAGCGTTCTGCGGCGGGATATTGATGCCATCAAGAATGCAATCGAACTCCCCTGGAGCAACGGGCAGGCAGAAGGACAGATCAACCGCCTGAAGACGTTGAAGCGAGCAATGTACGGCCGCGCCGGCCCAGAATTGATGAGGGCGAGAATGCTACCGTTGAATCACAGACTTTGAGGAAGAACCTCATTAAATGCTAAGTCACACCAGATCCCGCATATTTGCCGATCCGCGCACCAACGCCCCGCCGAATGCTACCACCGCTCCACACAAAGTTAGGAAGAACCCTAATTAGCGAGAAAAGGCACGTCATCGAATCGATAACAATAGGCCAGTGATCGGCGAGCAGCTTCATTAACTGCAAAAGCCGCTTCTCGTACCCGTATGACCACTCGCATGGCTCAAAGCGAGGGTCAGGCCGGACGGCCATGCGGCCGCGGAGGATTTTGCAGGATCCGTTCCAGTCGATCGAGGGCTGTGTCGAGATCCTCGAGTGTTGCCGGCGCGCCGAGAACGATGCGGACGGCATGCGGAATGTGACGCCGCCCGACAACAAAACTGTGGGTCGGCGCAATTGCGATGCCGTGCGCTGCAGCTGCGTCGACGAAGTCCTCGCTACGCCAGGGATCGGGCAGGCCAAGCCAGATATGTGGGCTGTTGGGAAGGCTGACTGCATTGGAGAGGGCTGGATAGGCCGATAGCAGCGCAACACGGCGCAAGGCATCGTCCTGCTGCCATTCCACCATCTGGCGGATATAACCATTACGTATCCACCTTGCGGCGATCTCGACCTGTAGCCGTGACGAGGCCCCGGTCGACATGCCCACGCCGGATTGGCTGCGCATGACGCTCTCAAGGGGCGACACAAGGCAGCCGACCTTCATGCCCGGTCCGGCGATCCGGCCCAGACTGGTCACGAAATGGGTCCGGTGCGGTGCAATGGAAAAAATCGGCTGCTCTTCGTCCTGGCGCAATGTGCCGTAAATATCGCTCTCGATAATAGGAATATCGTATTTTTCAGCTATCTCGGCGATGGCCACGCGGCGCTCGTAAGGAAGCACCGCATTTGTCGGGTTCTGGTTGCGCGGCGTGCAGTAGATGGCTGAGATCCGGCGTCCGCCTTTGCACAGGGCTTCAAGCGCGTCCGGCAACATGCCCTTCTCGTCCATCTCGACGCCAGCCAGCTGCCGGTCAAGGTAACCTGCGACCGATTTCATTCTTGGATCGGTCAGTTCCTCCGTTGCGATGGTCTGGCCGGGATGCGTGATCGTCGACAGCGCGCACATCGTTGCGTGCTGCCCGCCGTTCGTGACGATGATGTCGTCTGGTCTTGCGTTGATACCAGACTGCGCCAGCCACTCGGAGAGGGCTGATCTGTGCGCATACTCGCCCTGTGTCGGGCAGTTCTCCAGCACCAGCCTTGCCGCATCATCCGAGGCGATCGCGCGTAGGGTCTCAGCCACCAGACCCGGAATGTCCGCCACCGGGACACGGTATGTCTGCATGTCGTAAAGCCGGCCGGAATTGACCCCGGACGGCGTTAATTTTGTTTTGATTTCAGCAATATAGGTTCCTCGTCCGATATGGCTTCGGACAATTCCCATCTGCTCAAGTTCGCTGTAGGCGCGGCCGACCGTCGCTATGGCATAGCCCAGCGTGTGCGCCAGTTCCCGTTGCGGCGGCAGCTTCTCCCCCACGGTGAATTTGCGTTGCGCCACACCGTCGACGACTGCGGCAATGATCGCCTTGTAGCGCGGCTTGATATCCGATTGTATCAGGTTTTCAATCATCGGACTATGACAATATATTTCTTGTGTTAGCTCAATTGCTCGCCTAGCCTATTCAAAACCTGACACAATTGCAAATGCAATTAGGACATTCGGAGGATGTCCTGTCACCTGGGAGGAGAAGCATGATGATTATGAAAAAGCGCACCTGCGCTGATACCTACGCGCTTGATCAGCTTTCAAGCGTTGATACCAAAGGGCTCATTTCCCGCCGTGAGCTGATGCGCCGCGCCGCGGTGTTTGGCGCGGCTGCAACGCTGGGCACATTCGGGGGCGTTCTTGGCGCTGCCGGGCAATCCGGCGGTGGCAAGGTGAGGGTTGGCCTCGACAGCGGCGCCTTTACCCCGATCCTGAAGGAATTCGCCACGGAGTTCCGCGAAGCGACAGGAACCGAAGTCGAATTCCTGTCCTATCCGCTGGGCAACATGTATGACCAGAACCTGCTGGCGCTTCGGCAGGACGAGGCGCGGTTCGACGCCTTTGATTTCTGGCCCAACTTCACAGGCGATTTCGGTCCGTTCATGACCCCGCTGGAGGATGTGGGATCACTTGCCGATCTCAATTTTGATGACATTGCCAAGCCGTTTCAGCTGCTCAACATCTATGAGGGCAAGTCTGTCGGCGTGATGATCGATGGCGACATGTTCATCAACACATACCGCACCGACCTGTTTGAAGACGCAGCCGAGATGAACGCCTTCAAGGCAAAATACGGCTACGATCTGGCGGCTCCGAAGGACTGGCAGCAGTATCGCGATACCGCTGAATTCTTTACCCGACCAGACCAGAACACTTACGGCCTTGTCGAGGTGACAAGCTACTTCGTCTACGCCTTCTTCATCAACCAACTGGTTCAGGAAGGGTCCGCGAGGGGCGAGCGATACGGCGAGCTTTTCGACGAGCAGATGAAACCGAAGCTCGTCAATGACACGGCGATTGCTGCACTGGATCAATATCGCGAAGTCACCCAGTTCATGCCGTCCGATCTGGCTAACGCCATGCCATGGGATGTGGGCCGGCAGATCTTCTTTGAAGGTCGCGTGGCCCAAGCAAACTGGTGGACCGACATGCCCAAGGGCGCGGCCGATCCATCCATCTCGAAGGTTGCCGACAAGATCAAATGTGCACCGAGCTGGGGCGATGTCACGGTCCTTCCCTATGGTCGCGCCATGGGCATTGCCAAGAACTCGTCCAACAAGGAAGGCGCATTCCAGGCCATCGCCTGGATCCAGAAGTCGGCACAGGCAAACCGCTGGGTTGCCGAGACCTTCTCGCAGTCGCTGATGGACCCGTGGCGGATGAGCATGTTCAATGAGCCGGCCAGCACCTTCCCGTTGCAGGCTGAATCGGGCTTTGCCGAGAACTTCGCATCGGTTTCCAAGCAGCTGCTGGCCAACGAGAAGGCCTATCTCGACATCTCCATTCCGGGTACCAACCAGTATCTCGCCTCCATGATCCAGCACGTTCAGCGTGCGGTGACTGGTCAGGCGACATCGGAAGAGGCCCTCCAGGCGATGGAAGCCGATTTCGAGGATACCACCGAGACCTTCAACCGCGACCGGCAGATCACCCATTATGACGAGTACCGTCAGCGGATGATCTCCAACGGATACTGGAGCTGATCCCAGTCTTCCCGAGGAGACCGGCCCGCGATCTCGCGGGCCGGTGTTTCCAATCGGCGGCGCTCTGGCCGTCCGGCGGTGTTCCTGACTTCTCTCGATGGTGATGGGAGCAAAAGCATGCGGATTGTTCATGACTGACTACACACCGACTCTGACAATCAGCCGCCCGCCGCCAGGCGAGCGCAGCAAGCGCGAGCGTGCCGCCGAACGCCGCTCTACCATGATCCTGCTCGCGCCAGCGCTCGTGTTCCTGACGTTGATGTCGATCTGGCCCTTCGCCTATCTGCTTTATGCATCCTTCACCTCCTATCAGCTTGCTGTTCCGATCCCCATCGAATGGGTGGGCTTTGACAATTTCACCAAGCTGCTGTCAGGCGAACGGTTCTGGAGCAGTCTCGGCATCACCGCGATTTTTGCCCTGGTCGCCGTGCCACTGCAGATCCTCATCGGACTTGGCCTCGCCATGCTGATCAATTCAGTCGTGCGCGGACGCGAGATCTATGCCTCGCTGTTTCTCATTCCGATGATGCTGGCGCCCATCATCGTGGGCTTCTCCTGGAACCTGTTTCTCAATCCGATCTATGGCCCGCTCAATGCCGCCCTGCGAGGCTTCGGCCTCAATCCGCCAGCCTGGGCGCAGTCGCCGGAATGGGCCTTGCCGACAATCGTCGCCGTCGACATCTGGCAGTGGACGCCGCTGGTCATGGTGATCCTGCTTGCGGGGCTTCGCTCCATCCCAGCCCGGATCTTCGAGGCGGCCAAGGTAGATGGGTCCAGTCAAATCCAGACCTTCTTCAACATCATCGTGCCCATGCTCGCGCCCTACATGGTGGTGGCCTTCGTGTTGCGCTTTATCGACAGCTTCAAGGTCTTTGATGTCATCTACATCCTCACCCGCGGCGGGCCCGGCACATCGACCCAGAACCTTGCCTACTACACCTATGATGTTGGCTTTGGCCGCTTTCAGTTCGGCAGCGCCGGCGCGCTGAGCATCATCCAGCTCATCCTGCTGATCATCGGCACCAGCGTGATTCTGGCTCTGGTGCGGCGTCGCGGCGCCGGTGGCGCGGAAGGGGGACGCTCATGAACCGCTCGTTTGCCTTTGCGGTGCTGCGGCACCTGACATTGATCGTGCTGCTTCTCGCGGCCCTCGCGCCGCTGCTGTGGTTGCTCCTCACCGCCTTCAAGCCCTATGAGGAACTGTTCAACAGCCCGCCGAGCGTTTTGCCGATCAATGGAACGCTGGTCAATTTCACGGAAGGTTGGGCCATCGGCGGCGGCAAGGGCATCATGGACAGCCTCATCGTCTCGTCGGTCTCAACCGTGATCTGCCTGATCCTCGGGTTCCCGGCGGCCTATGCGCTTGCCAGGCGCTTTCCGCCGCACGGACAGCTCAGCTTCACCATCCTGTCGCTCAGGATGATGCCGCCGATCGTTCCGGTCATCGGCTTCTACCTGCTGTTTCAGGAACTGTCGCTGTTTGACACCTACACCGGTCTGATCATTGTCTACACGTTCATGAACCTGCCTCTGGTCATCTGGCTTTTGGCCGAGTTCATGCGCCAGATCCCCAGATCCTACGAGGAGGCGGCGCGTGTCGACGGTGCGGGCTGGTTCCAGCTGTTTCGCGATGTGCTGCTGCCGCTTTCGCTTCCGGGCGTCATGACTGCCGGCATTCTGGCTATGATCTTTGCCTGGAACGAATTCCTGTTTTCCCTGGTTCTCACTGGCGACGCGGTCATCACCCTGCCCAAGGCGCTGGCCAGCTTCTTCCTGTTCCAGCAGCCCAACTGGGGCCAGCTCGGCGCCATCGGCATAGTCGCCTTCGGCCCGTTGCTGCTGCTCTCCTATTACATGCAAAAACTGCTCATCCGCTCGTTTTCCATCGAGCTGGGCGGCCGTTGAGGTATCGACATGGCATCCATTGAACTCAGAAACGTCAACAAGTGGTATGGTCAGGCGATCCACGCCGTCAAAGATGTGAGCTTCACCATCGAGGATGGCGAATTCTTCGGCCTTCTCGGCCCTTCGGGTTCTGGCAAAACTTCGGTGTTGCGCATGCTGGCGGGTCTTGAGACCATCACAGAGGGTAACATGCTGTTCGACGGGCTCTCCGTCGCCGACAAGACCCCCCAACAGCGCAACATCGCCATGGTGTTCGAGCAGAACGCGCTCTATCCGCACATGACGGCCCGGCAGAACATCGCCTATCCGCTGAAAATCCGCGGCAAGTCGAAATCCGAAATCGATGAGATGGTCGGTGATGTCGCGCGGATGCTCCATATCGATCACTTGATTGACCGCCGCGCATCGCAAATGTCGGGCGGGCAGCAGCAG